>Ga0210387_10000272_pt1 | contig 37730 bp, 31 predicted proteins | sample IncBWC7OmetaG_FD_160108 | JGI IMG/M metagenome (GOLD analysis project Ga0210387, IMG submission 160108) | Forest soil microbial communities from Barre Woods Harvard Forest LTER site, Petersham, Massachusetts, United States - Inc-BW-C-7-O ... | reverse complement strand
GGAATCCACAAACAAAATTGCAAGGTTTGCCGTTCTCAAGCTCCCAATCCCTGCAACCTCAAATGCCTCCGAATCCAAAAAATAGACTCCAGCTCAATCGCTTAAAGGCTTGTTCACGGACGACTAATTAGTTATCCGCGATGTCGCGTCCCATCAGCTGCTCTTTCCTTGAAATCTCATCTTTTGGGTCGACTAAGCGTAGCGCTTTCGTCGGCAGTGACAATAATTTGCCGGAGGAGGACGGCTATCGCTGCTGAGCGGCAGGCCGGCGCCGCGAGTGATCTCTTCCGGCGCGTTGACCGCTTCGGATGCCCCGTTGACCGATCCGGACCTCCTGCGGCAAATTTGGTTGCGGTATCAGTAGGACGGCAGAGCACGCCGACCGGCCACGCCCGCGCTAACGTCGGCTCTTATGAAAAAACTATTTGAAATATGAACATTGAAGCGTAGCTCGACCAATTGGGGTCCGAAGCTTCCAGAATCACTCGTGTGAGCGCGTGTGAGCGGAAGCATCGGCCAAGGCGCGTTCATTTGGCATGTACTATCTCGCCGCGCGCAATCTTCCCGCGCGCATGTACGCAATCCTCACGGAACTGAGCAGTGTCTTGGAATGCTCGGTGCCGTTGCGATTGCGGGACATCACGATCCGCAACGCCCGCCCCGACCAGCAAGGAACTGCCTCCGTCAATCCGATCTTCACCTCTGCGCACCTCGCCACCGCGTGCCGCCCCGCAGGACTGCGACAGTACGAGTCGAGCCACCACCGAGTCCGACAATCATGTGAAGCTGGCCAAATGGAGCATAAGCAGATTATGTCTAGCAGCGGTGTAACGCTGAGATTTGGCCCGTTTGAGCTTTTGAGCAGCAAGAGGGTGCTTCGGCGTGACGGTGTCACGCTTTCCCTCGGCAGTCGGGCGTTCGATATTTTGTTCTATCTCGCCGAACGTCCAGGCAAGGTCATCGGAAAGAAGGAACTCATCGATCACGTCTGGTCGGACGTCAGTGTGGAGGAGGGTAGCCTTCGGGTTCAACTGGCTGCCATACGCAAAGCGCTTGGGGATGGCCAATTCGGCAACCGATATATTGCAAGCGTTAAAGGAAGAGGCTACTCGTTCATTGAATCTATCGTTCGTCTCGAAGACAGCGCGGAACAAAGGCGATTGGCGGCGATCTTGGCCGCTGATGCGGTCGGCTACTCTGCGCTATTGCAACACGGCGAGGAAGCCACCTACACCGAGTTCGAGCGGCTCAAGAGAGAATTAATAGCGCCTGCCCTCTCCCGCCATGAAGGGCGACCTATCAAGACTACGGGTAACGGCGTGCTCGCCGAGTTCGCGAGTCCTTTGGCCGCCATGAGATGCGCGGTTGAGATACAGGATCATCTCGCCTCCGGAGGTAGCACCCTGAAGCTACGCTTCGGGCTCGACCTTGGTGACGTTACCGTTGGGCAAGATGGTGATCTCGACGGCAACGGGATCATCATTGCTGTCCGGCTGGAGGGGATTGCCGATCCGGGCGGCATCCTGATTTCCGAGAAGATGTACAGCAAAGTCGAAGGCAAGTTGGACGTCGGCTTCGAGCATCGCGGCGAGCAGCAGCTCAAGAGCATCTCCAAACCGGTCCGTGCGTACGCGGTGCGCGCGAGAGCGCATAGCGCGCCGGTCGATAAGTCGGGTGCCGCCCTTTTACTTCCAAACAAGCCTTCCATTGCCGTACTGCCGTTCCAGAACATGAGCAGCGATCCGGAACAGGAGTTCTTCGCCGACGGCATAGTGGAAGAAATCATCACTGCACTGTCCCGTTTCAAGGCTCTATTCGTCATCGCCCGCAACTCGAGTTTCACATACAAGGGGCGCGCGGTCGAAGTGAAGCAGGTAGGACGAGAGCTCGGGGTGCGGTACGTGCTGGAAGGCAGCGTTCGCAAGCAGTCAAACCGAGTCCGTATCACGGGACAGCTCATCGATGCCGCCACCGGTGCACATCTTTGGGCCGACCGTTTTGACGGCGGTCTCGACAATATCTTCGATCTGCAGGATCAAGTGACCGAGAGGGTGGTTGGCGCGATCGCCCCGGCGGTTGAAACGGCTGAAATAGAGCGTGCCAAGTACAAGCCAACGGATAGCCTCGATGCCTACGCCACCTACTTGCGGGGGCTGGCCAAGTTTTATCAGTACGGCAATCGGCTTGCCACGGCCGAAGCGTTGCGCCTGTTCAACAGCGCGATCGAACTCGATCCCGAGTTCGCACTGGCCTATAGTCACGCCAGTCACTGCTATGCCCAAGCCAAAACCAACAGTTGGTTTTCAGGCACGGCGGACGAACTCGCAGAAGCGTCGAGGCTCGCCCAGCGAGCGCTTGAACTCGGCAAAGATGATGCATGGGTGCTCTGCGGCAGCGGATGGACATTGGCGCTTGTTGTTCGTAACCTCGGCGTTGGCATGAGCTTGATCGATCGCGCGCTTGCGCTCAATTCCAATTTGGCCGAAGCGTGGCGTTGCAGTGGCTGGATGAGAATCTGGCTTGGAGATCCCAAACTGGCAATCGAGCATTTTGCACGTGCGATGCGCCTAAGTCCCCTTGGCCGATGGCTGGTCGACATTCAAAGTGGGATCGCGCACGCGCATTTTTTCCTGGACAGCTATGACGAAGCGGCATCGTGGGCTGCAATGGCATTGCAGAACAATCCGGACTTTCAAGCTGGAGTGCGTATCAGCGCCGCGAGCAATGCAATGGCCGGACGGACCGAGCAAGCACATGAGATGGCGGTCCGGTTGCAACAGCTAAATTCCGCCCTGCGTATTTCGAATCTCAAACACGTGCTTGGCCCTTATCGACGTGTTGAAGATCTGACGAGATACGCGGAGGGATTGCGGGTCGCCGGACTGCCCGAATGATATACCGACCGGCATGCTTCGCGAGGCGACAGCGCCTTGGGCTTCTTTGTCGGAAATCGGTACCTCTATCCACCTCGCCCTCTGATGACTGGCATAGCTATTGATGATGTTGGTCTCGAGTGCAACACGCTGAATTCCCCGAGCAGCAAGGTTGCATCGGCCAAAGATGAAAATTGTCTCCCAACACCTGCAGCTATCGAGTGCCGTCTGCTCATCAATCGAGAGAGTCATCTCGTCTCTACGCAAAGCTTCCATTGCGCCCGTCAGAGTGGCGCGCTCTGGGCAGGCCGCCGGATATCATATGCCGTAGCGCGGCTCGATACTCCAGCGTCGGTTTCTGTTACGGTTCTTGCCCGCAAGAGGTGAAGGGAGACGGCTGAGGAATCGATCGCGAGCTAATCAAAGCAGTACGAGCGTCGGGATGTTCTTGTCACCGAGAAATGGCTTGCTCGTGGATTCAACATGACGCGTGCATCCCACGGTCTACTCGTCCCTGATCTCGCTAGGGGTTTTGTTCATCCAGCGATGAAATGCGCGGCGGAAATTTGCCGCGTCGCTGAATCCCAGCGCCAGCGCGATCTCCTCGTTCGAAAGTTTGGTCGTACGCAGATATTTCAAGGCGATCTGCGTTCGGAGCTCATCCAGCAGGCCGCGAAAGGAAAGGCCCTGCTGCCGGAGCTGACGCCGCAAGGAGCGCTCGTTTGCGCCGAGAAGCCTTGCAACGGCTGCAAAGGTTGGAGGATTGGCGATGTCTCGAAGCAGGAGTGCACGGATCTTCCCGGCCGTCCCAATTCGCAATTTCAGATCGTCAAGCAGGTCGTCGCACAGGGCAACGATAGTCGGAAAGGTTGTCTTGTTGCCAAGATTTGCGGCTTGATCAAGCCAGCTTGATTGGAAGACAATTTGATTCGTCGGGCTGGTGAAGCGTATGTCACATCCGACTTGATCCGCCGGCAAACCGAAATCCTTTGCTTGCGGATATGCGAGAGATATTTGACAAGGAGCGAACGCAGAGCCCATAACGTCGCGCATCAGCGATATATGAATGCCGATCTGCATCTCGGTGATGAACCGGTAGAGTTGCCGATCGGTGGTTGCGTGCACATTGGGCTCGATTGTCCATCTGGCAAATCCCTTTTCCTCGCTGAAGCGGATTGCTGCAAGCGGTGCTGCGAGCGCGTGATATTGCGCGGCAAAATCCATCGCCTTGCGAAAGTTAGGGCAACACAGGATGGCAAACCCATACATGCCGTAAGTTGAGATATGGATGGATGTGCCGATGCGGAATGGTAGATTTCGATCGCTCGAGAGCTGAATCGCGTTTTTGCAGCCGATCATCAGTTGCTTGAGCGAAATGCGTGCCTTCGGTAAGTGCACTTCTTTGCTCGGAAGATTGACGCTTCTCAGTATCTCGTCAGGCCGGTGACCTTGGCCAACGAGCACATCGAACAATGCGGCGAGCTTGGTCGATTCGTAAACGCGCTCTCCTAAGCCGACGATCAGCAATTCTTGCGTGTTGTCGGAGCGGGGCTGTGCTGCGGTGGACTCGCTAGGTTTTTTGGATTCGCGCAACTGAACCTGCCTTTGAAGTTCTCGGTGCAACCCGCGCCGACAGCGCGAAGCTTGTTTGCATTGAACTCGGTGCAGCAGCATAGCAGCTTCGTTGGTTTGGCGCTCTTGTGCAAAGCAGCAGGGAAGGGCGCTCGCGCAGCCGCTATCGACTTTCGCAAAGAGCAGTTCTGTTCAAGACAACCGGTCCTGCATGGAGCCAATATGTCCGACCGAGACTGGGTCAGTGTCCGTTTCAGACCTTCACAACGGCCAAGCGGCACGTGACTCTGGTCAACGCCATAGCTGGAAGTCGTCGGCAGCGACGATCCACGAAGCGATCCGCTCAATAACAATCGCGGACGCCGGGGCTGCGGGGAGAGACGAGTTCGAGGGAGGCCGCCATGGTCGGAAGACTGATTCAGAGCGCCAAGTCAGCTTACCCATATCCGCTGATCTTCAAGCAATTGTGGCACACGCCGCGCGTGCAGGCGCCGGACCAGCAGATCGTCTATCGCGACCTGAGGCGCTTCACCTATCTCGAAACCAGGGAACGAATTGGCCGCCTCGCGTCGGCCTTGAGCAAAACGGGTGTTGTACCGGGTGACACCGTGGGCGTCCTCGACTGGGATAGTCACCGGTTTCTCGAAGCGTTCTTCGCGATCCCGATGATGGGTGCGGTGCTGCAGACGGTGAACGTCCGCCTGTCACCCGAACAGGTCGCCTACACGATCGACCACGCCGGCGCCTCGACGCTTCTCGTCAACGATGAGTTCGTTGGATTGTTGGAGGGGTTGAAGGCCCAGTTGCCGAAAGTCAAACGGTTGATCGTGATGTCGGACCGACCTGCGCCGCAGACCGGCGGTCTGTCTTTTGTCGGTGAATATGAGGGCTTGCTTGCTGCGGCGGCACCCGACTACGACTTCCCCGATTTCGACGAGAACACCCAGGCGACCACTTTCTACACGACCGGCACGACCGGATTGCCCAAGGGGGTCTACTACAGCCACCGCCAACTCGTGTTGCACACGATCTGCGGCCTGGCGCTGTTCGGTATGGCGGGACTGCACGGGCGCTTTTCGCGCGACGACGTGTACATGCCGATGACGCCGATGTTTCACGTCCATGCGTGGGGGTTCCCCTGGTCGGCGACGCTCGCCGGCGTCAAGCAGGTCTATCCCGGGCGCTACGAGCCGGCGATGCTGGTCAAGCTGATCAAGAATGAAGGCGTCACCTTCACCCACGGTGTACCGACCATCCTGCAGATGCTGCTCAACGCGGCAGCTGCGGAAAATGTCGACCTGAAGGGCCTCAAGATGGTGATTGGCGGCTCGGCCCTGCCGAAGGCGCTGGCCAAGCGGGCGCTCGAGGCAGGCATCGATATCTTCGCGGGCTATGGGATGTCGGAGACCGGGCCGCTTGCCGCTGTCTCCCATGTCCGATCGAAGGACTTGACAGGCGATCTGGACGGGGAGGTCGAGTTCCGCGCCAAGGCCGGCATCGCCGGGCCGCTTGTGGATCTTCGCATCGTCGATCCCGACATGAAGAGCGTCCCGCATGACGGCAAGTCGGCCGGCGAGATCGTGCTGCGGGCGCCATGGCTCACGCAGGGCTATTTCAACAATCCCGAAGGATCGGAGCAGCTCTGGGCCGGAGGCTACCTGCACACCAGCGATATCGCCGTGGTCGACCCAAACGGCGATGTGCACATCACCGACCGGATCAAGGACGTGATCAAGACCGGCGGCGAATGGGTGTCATCGCTGCAGATCGAGGATCTGATCTCGCAATGCGCCGGGATCGCAGAGGCCGCCGTCATCGGCGTCAAGGACGACAAATGGGGCGAGCGGCCACTCGCGCTGGTGGTTAAGCGGGCCGCCGATGCGAATGGCGTTAGCGAGGCTGGCATCAAGGCTCATCTCAAAGTGTTCGCCGACAAGGGCGTCATCTCGAAATACGGAATCCCAGAGAAGATCCTGTTCATCGACAGCATTCCCAAGACCAGCGTCGGCAAGATCAACAAGAAGGAGCTGCGCGAGCGCTACGACGACATGTAGCTGTTCGGATGCGACCGTGAAAAGATTGTGGAGGAATAAGTGAGCAATCTCACCCTCGCCGGTTTGGACGAACGAATTGGGCAGGAGCTCGGCGTCTCCGATTGGGTTGCGATGGATCAGGCGCGGATCGATGCGTTCGCCGCGTGTACCGGCGATCATCAGTGGATTCACGTCGATGTGGAACGGGCAAAGCGTGAAAGTCCGTTTCGTGGTCCCGTCGCGCACGGCTATCTGGCTCTGGCGATGGTGGCTCCGCTGTCCATGCAGGTTGGCGTCATCCCTAAGGACGCCGCAGCCGGGTTGAACTACGGCATCGACAAGGTGCGCTTTTTGGCCCCGGTGCCCGCCGGCGCGCGGGTGAGGCTGCGCGTTGTCCTTGCCGGGGTCCAGCCGAAGGACGGCGGACAGGTGATCATGAAGACTCAGAATACGCTGGAGGTGGAGGGCTTCGACAAGCCCGCTTTGATCGCGGAAACGCTGGCCCTTCTGATTCCCGCCAAGGGCGCATGACAGGGGAGCATGACGGCAATGAGCACGGAAAATCATGGCCGGGCCTCGTCCACGTCGGACATGTCCGAGGCGGCATCCAGAAATACGCTGGCGCTCAATCCACTGGTTGGCATCCGGAGTGAGGATCTGGTCGAGAGCGCCGGAATCCTGTTCAAGGCGGTCACGAATGAGCCGCGGGTCGCAACCGAACAGTGGCTCTCCTTCATCGGCGAGCTCGGCTCGATTGCCGCCGGCAAATCTGAACGCGCGCCGAAGGCGGGCGACAGGCGGTTTTCCGACCCGGTCTGGAAAGACAATTCGCTGCACAGCGGCCTGCTGAAGGCCTATCTCGCCTGGGGTGAGGCGGTGAACGGCTTCGTCGACAAGACCAGCCTCAGCGACCTCGATAAGGCGCGCGCGCACCTGATCACGGAAATTGTGATCGACGCTGTCGCGCCGACCAATGCGATGTTCACCAACCCGGCGGCGGTCCGCAAGTTCATCGACACCGGCGGGCAAAGCCTGTGGCGCGGGTTGAAGAACTACTTCGACGATCTCGCCAAAAATCGCGGCATGCCGTCGATGGTGGATACGAGCGCCTTCAAGGTCGGCGAGAATCTCGCGGTCACCGCCGGCGAAGTCGTGCTGCGCAACGAACTGATCGAGTTGATCCAGTATACGCCGACGACGGCGACCGTCAGGAAGCGGCCGTTGCTGGTGACGCCGCCGCAGATCAACAAATACTACGCGCTCGATCTCTCCCCGGACAAGAGCATGGTCCGCTTCCTGGTCGAGAGCGGTATCCAGACCTTTGCCGTCAGCTGGCGCAACCCCACCGCGGCCCATCGCGACTGGGGGCTGAACACCTACGTTGCGGCGCTCGACGAGGCCGTCGACGCGGTACGCGAGATTTCCGGCAGCGAGGACATCTCGATGATGGGGTCCTGCTCCGGCGGCATCACGTCGACCGCCTATTTCGCCACCCTCGGCAGTGCGGCGGAGAAGAAGATCAGGAACCTGGTGCTCGCTGTCTGCCTGCTTGATCCCAACTCGGCTGAGGAGAGCGCCTTCGGCTGCCTGATGACGCCGGAAACCATGCGCGCGGCGAAAGAGAGCTCGCGACTGAAAGGTATTGTCGATGGCCATGATCTGGCTCGGATGTTCGCCTGGATGCGGCCCAACGACCTGATCTGGAATTACTGGGTCAACAACTACCTGCTCGGCAACCAGCCGCCGGCTTTCGATATCCTGTACTGGAACGCCGATACGACCCGCCTTCCTGCGGCTCTGCATGGCGACTATCTCGATCTCTATTTCACCAACCCTTTCATGAATGCCGGCAAGCTCACACTCAACGGAACGTCCGTCGACATGAGCAAGGTCAAGGCCGACAGCTATGTGATCGCCGGCGTCACCGATCACATCACGCCGTGGAAGGGCGTCTACAAGACCGCCCAGATCCTGGGCGAGGGCACCACCTTTGTGCTTGCGAACAGTGGCCACCTGCAAAGCCTGCTCAATCCTCCGATCAATCCGAAGGCATCTTTCATGATCGGTCCGGTCGGCGCCGATGCGCCTGACGCGTTTCTGGCTTCGGCCGAGAAGCGCAAGGGAAGCTGGTGGCTTGATTGGCGCGACTGGCTGCACGCGCGCTCGGGGGAAGAGGTGACGTCGCCTGTTTCGCTTGGCAACGCGCGTCACCCGATACTTGGCGCCGCACCGGGGACCTATGTCTTTGAGTGACGACCTCGCAAGTAGGGAGCACGTCGAACCGCACTCAAAGCAGGGCGTCATCGAAACTCGGCAGCTCACGATCGACGGTCAGTTGCTCCAGGTCGCGGTCAGGCATGCCGGCGGCAGCGGGCCGCCGCTGTTGCTCTTCAACGGAATCGGCGCCAACTGGGAGTTGGCGAAGCCATTCCTTGAGGCGCTTACGAATACTGCCGCCATCATCTTTGACGTGCCGGGCGTCGGCGGTTCGCCAAGGACGCTCCTGCCATACCGGCCATCGACGCTGGCGCGGCTTGCTTCCGGCCTCGTTGCGAAGCTGGGCTATACCGTGGTTGATGCCGCCGGCGTGTCCTGGGGCGGCGGTATCGCGCAGCAATTCGCGCATCAATATCCAAGGCTGTGCCGGCGGCTGGTGCTCGCTGCGACGGCGCCGGGCTTCACGATGGTGCCGGCAAGTCCTTCGGTGCTGTGGAAAATGGCGACGCCGCGCCGCTACACCGACAAGGATTATCTGAACAGGATAGCGGCGGACATCTACGGAGGGTCCTTTCGCCACGACCCATCCTTGATCGGCCGGCATGCCGGGGCGATGCACGGTGCGCGCAATCTGGGCTACCTGTATCAGCTTCTTGCGATGAGCGGCTGGACCAGCCTGCCGTGGTTGTGGTCGCTACCGCAGCCGACGCTCGTCCTGATGGGCCGCGACGATCCATTGGTTCCTCCGATCAATGGTCACATTCTGGCCGGCCTGATCCCGAACGCCGAGCTCCAGATGATCGATGACGGGCACCTTTTCATCGTGACGCGGCCGACCGAAACCGCGGCCATCATCGAGGCCTTTCTGGCTGACCCGAGCAAGCATGTTGAGCCGCTGTCTTCGCTCGCACGACTGGCCGGTTGGTGCAGATCTTTCGTTTCGACGTTCACGGGGCATCACGACACCCAAGCGCAGCAAGAAGGGAGGAAGTCATGACGGACGTCACCTCTTACATCGAGATGTTGAGAAAATTCGGCGCCGATCTGGGCTTGCCGAAGCCGAATGTCGATCAATTGGTTGAGGCCCAGAAGAAGAATATCGAAGCTCTCGGCCAGGGTGCCCAGGTGATCGCTCAGGGCGCGCAATCAGCGGCGCAGAAACAGCGCGAGCTGATGGAAGCCGGATTGCGAGAGGCAACGGCATTCGCCCGCGAAAATCAGGGACAGATCAACGCAAATCTCGCGCAGCAGACGGAAGTTGCGCGCAAGATGTTCGAAATTGCTCTCACGGGAGCTCAGGAGACTGCGGCCACCGCGCGACAATCCGGCGCCGACGCGGTGAAGATCGTCCAGGACCGCGTGAAAGAAAGCCTCGAGGGAATCCGTTCGAGCCTTGGTCGAAAAGAGGCGACCTGAATCGCAGGTCCACCACTCATCGCAGGGAGGAACGAATGGCACCTCAGCAGGCAAAGACGGTCGGGAAGGGCGATTACGCGCCTCCTCCAGTCGACGGCGATTTCTACAGGATCGCCGCAGTTTTGCACGACAGCGACCGCGATCTGCTCAAGCGTGTTCGCGAGTTCACGGAAGGCGTGATTGCGCCGGTGATCGAGGATTATTGGGCCAGGGATGCATTTCCGTTCGAGATCATCCCGAAGATGGCCGAAATCGGCATCGGCGGCATAGGCTATCAGGGTTACGGCGCCGCCGGCGGCAGTTGGCTGCTGAACGGTCTTGTCGCGATGGAATTGGCGCGCGTGGATTCGTCAGTTGCGACCTTCTGGGGCGTTCATACGGGGCTGTCGGCCGGATCGATCTATCTCTGCGGCGACGAGGCGCAGAAACAGCGATGGCTGCCGCCGATGATGCGATTTGACAAGATCGGTTCGTTCGGCCTGACGGAGCCGTTAGTGGGGTCGGCGACATCAGGCGGAATGATGACGACCTGCCGCCGCGAGGGTGACAGCTGGATCCTAAACGGCCAGAAGAAATGGATCGGCAACGCGACGTTCGCCGACGTCAACGTGATCTGGGCACGCGAGGAGGCATCGAACCAGGTCAAGGGCTTTGTGGTCGGAAAGGACAATTCGGGCTTCTCGGTCGAAAAGATCAAGTCCAAGATGGCGCTTCGCGTCGTGCAGAACGGGCTCATCACGTTGAAGGAGTGCCGTGTTCCGGAGACAGATCGCCTGCAGAATGCCAACAGCTTCAAGGACACTGCCAAGGTTCTGAGGATGACCCGCACCGGCGTGGCGTGGTTTGCCGTCGGCTGCCAGATGGGCGCCTACGAGCACGCGCTGCGCTATGCGACCGAGCGGACGCAGTTCGGCAGGCCGATCGGCGGTTTCCAGCTCGTGCAGGACCTGCTGGTGCGCATGCTCGGCAATGTCACATCGACGCAGGCGATGATGCTGCGCCTCGCGCAGCTTCAGGACGAAGGCGTGATGCGCGATGAGCACGCCTCGCTTGCGAAGGCGTTCTGCACGGTCAAGTGCCGGGAGACCGTTGGCTATGCGCGCGAGCTGCTCGGCGGCAACGGCATCCTTCTCGAGAACCACATCGGACGCTTCGTGGCCGATGCCGAGGCGATCTACTCCTATGAGGGAACCAGGGAGATGAACACGCTGATCGTCGGCAAGTCCATTACGGGATTGAGCGCTTTCGTCTGACGCAAACGCGCAAAGAAGCCCGCGATTCGACCAGCGTAAGCCAAATCCAAATTGGACGGCCAGATTGACGGCACTAACTCCAGCAGGCAGCCAGGAAAGGAAAAGCCATGAACAACCGGCTTCCGAAGACCGACACGTCGGCAAACGTAAAGACTATCAGCGTCGCTGATTATATCGTTGAGCGACTTGCCGGAGAGGGGATCGATCACTGTTTTGGGGTTGCCGGCGATTACGTATTTCCAATCTGTGATGCAGTCGACAATAGCGCCAAAGTGAAGTGGATTGGCTGTGCGAATGAATTGAATGCGTCTTACGCCGCGGACGGCTATGCGCGCATCCGGGGCGCGGCAATGCTGGTCACGACCTATGGAGTCGGAGAGCTGTCGGCCATAAACGGCGTGATGGGGGCTAAGGCGGAAAAATCGCTGGTCTTTCACGTCGTCGGAATGCCCTCTTACCAGAACCAGCGTTTGGGAAAGATTGCCCATCATACCCTCGGCGACGGAGTTTTCGGCAATTTCGTCGATCTGTCCGCTAGTGCAGCGTGCTCTCATGCCGTCATCAATCCGGAGAACTGCGTGATCGAAATGGAGCGCGTCATCGCGGAGGCCCGACGTAACAATCAGCCGGCCTACATCGCTGTGCCGTCGGACTATGCGCTGTCCCCAGTCGTGCCGGCTGACGCAAGGCCGATTGTGCCTCGATCAGGCGAGGTAGTGTTACAGAAGGCGATGGCGGCGATCGCGAAGCGCATCAAGGAGGCAAAGCTCGTCGTCGCCTTCCCGGCTTTCACAATCTCGCGGCTCGGATTGCAGAAGCAGGCACAGAGGGCGATCGAAGCGCTCGGCTGCCCCTTTGTCACAACGCTCATGGAAAAATGCCTCCTTGACGAGGGTCATCCGCAATTTGCCGGCTTGTATGCTGGTGCTATGTCACAGCAAAAAACCCGTGAACTCGTCGAAGGTGCCGATCTCGTCCTCGATCTGGGTGGCATCAACTTGAATGACATCACCACGGCCGCCTATTCCGCCAAGCTCGATCTGTCCCGGTTTATTACCGTCAGCCTCCACGACGTGAGAATTGGAAACCAGGTCATCCCCAATGTGAGGCTAGCGGATGTTTTGACCGAATTGGCCGAACTCAAACCGTCAATCTCGCCATATCGAGGAACCCCACAAGCTCTTCCACCAGTGAACGGGAACCCCTCCGACAAGATCACGATGGCCGCGCTTTATCCGCGCTATGCAGCGTTCCTGCGCGCGGGCGACACGGTCGTTCTCGAGACCGGGAGCTCGAGCTTGGGCGTGACGCCGACGAGACTTCCAGACGGCGTGAGGGTGGAGGCGCAAGTTCTGTGGGGATCGATTGGGTGGGCAACGCCGGCCGCACTCGGTGTCGCGCTCGCCGACCCGAGCCGGCGCACAATTCTGATCACCGGCGAAGGCTCGCATCAACTGACTGCGAATGACATCGGCGCCATGGGACGGTTCGTAGCAAACGTCATTGTCTTCGTGCTCAACAACGACGGTTATCTCATTGAACGTGCATTGGAGGAGAATCCGGACTGGACTTACAACGACCTTGCGCCTTGGAACTACGCTGAATTGCCGAAGGCGATGGGCTGTGCAGATTGGTATGCCGCGCGTGTGACCACTCTTGGCGAGCTCGACGAGGCTATGAAGGCCGCACGCACCTGTAAAGCCGGGGCGTATATCGAGATCATTGGTGACAGAATGGATATGCCGCCGGTACTCGCTTTCGCTCATGGCCAACTCAAGTCCATGTACGGCGAGACGCCATAATACTTGTGGCTCGAAACAGCCCTTACGGCGCGTTGTCTGCTGCACCGATGATCACGGATTTGCGCCGGACTCGTGCCGAACGCGGGCAGGTGTATGACCTCAGTCAGGGCGGCGATGGGCTCAGGGTTCGGACCCTGTCCGCCCTCAATCTTGAGAAGCTGATCGGCAGCCATGGCGCGACCTTGCTCGACCGGGAGCTGATCAACCCGCGAGCGTATGGCAATCGTCGACAGCGGGTTTGGCCGAGAGGTCGCCAATGCCCTTAGTCGTCGTGCTCAGCGACTTGTGGAGATGGGCCTAGCGACGACCAAGGATGGCAACATCCACACCCTGTCCGCACAGTGGCGACCTTGGAGCGACAGGAGGTGGAGCGCGTCGGTCAGCGGATGGCGAGAGGCCGCGGCCTAACCTATGTGCAGCAAATGCCGCCGATTGCGTTAGTGGCCGTCTCATCGGCATCGCTAGCCTCGTCAGCGAACGCTTCGCCATGATCGAGAACGGACCCGGCTTCCAGCTGGTGCCTTGGCAGCCGAGAAGCGCATCGGGCGACACATCACCGGACTTCAGCGTGACGATGGTGGCATCGAGTGGATGTTGGGAAGGAACAGGCGGCTGAGCCTATAGCGCGCGATTGCATAACGGAACCTGCTCGGTAACAATTCGACGCACGTTGGATTGTGCACAAAATGCGGTTTGGCGGGCTAACAAAAATGCGACCCAGCCAGTTGCGCTGCCCGCGATAAGAAAACAGAGCTTCCAAAATAGTGGGTTTCGCGGTGTAGCGGACCAGTGACTCGAACCCCCGACTTCCTTCAGTAAAATCGACAATCCGAATCGTCACCATTGCATGTGTGGGCAGTTCCGCTCGCGCTTATCCTCACATGAGAGAAGTTGTTTGGTGAACCTCTCTTCCGACCGAATGAGCGTCCAATAAAACGTCCAACAAACCGTCCAACAGGAAATTTGGCGCATGGCATAAGAAGTTGTAATTGCTAAGAAAAATCAAATGAAAAATTTGAGTTGGAGCGCTTCACCCGCTCCATCGAACCTCTTCACCCGCTCCGATTTTCTACGCTACTCTACTATTTTGCGCGATTTAGCTCGCTTTTGAACGCCGTGCTCACCGGCCGGTGTCTAAACAAGCCTTCTCGACCACTTGTAGCTGCCCGGCAGTCTTCTTGAATTGATGTGGACGTCGCGGCGGGCGGCCGGGCGCCGGCTGCCGTGGCGAGAGCGATCGCGCCCATACGAAGGCCGACCGATCAATCCGATTGGACGCGCATCAACGAGCGAGTTTAACTTCTTCGTCTCCGGATCATAGATCAGGGCGCCGAGATGGCGCGTCGTGACGTAAAGCTTGTCGCCATGCCAACGCGTGCCTTGCGGCTCGCATGCGGGACCGAGGTCTCCTGTCCGCCATCGCCCGAGCAAGTGCAGCCGTGGGGTGTGCCGGCACCGCCGTCAAAGCGCGACGTCGAATTTCTCCGCATAGGTGGGAACGACGGTTCCTAATGATATCACGCTTCGATCAATCCCGCCGGTTGGCCGTCAGCTACCGATATTGAAACCATATCGGTTCGCACGGATTCCGAAAAAGCTCCTCATCGTGAACCCGAAAGACAAGAAGGTCGTGGATGTGATCAACAGCCACGCCTGATTCGCACACGACGCCTGAGGCCGCGACGTAGTCCCGGCGGGTTAACCTTGCCCGCGGCGGCCTTCTGCGGCCGGCAGGCTTACAGAAGCCTTCAGTCGGGGACAGGATCACCGAGAGCCCTCACGAAAACATCGTCATGATGGTTTGAATGTGATCAGTTGCGGCAGCCAAGAGCTCATTGTAACTAGTGTGCCCCTGCGCAGCAGCTTTAAGAATGCATTCGGCGAGCAAGGCCTTGGTTGCTGCGTTAGAGATCTCGGGAGGCACCTTCGACATTACGTCCTCAAGCGTGGTCCGCATCAGCGCAACAAGCTCGCGATCGAATTGTGGCATGGTACCTCCGCTGCCTTTTGCGATCTTTCTTAGCTGCATTTGTCCGCTGGTCTTAACCTCGCGGTGGCTATCTCGGCTTGCGCTTGCTGCGATTAGTGATTTGCTCTGTCCTCGGCTCTGGGTGTCGTTGCTTGACTGAAGTCAACGACGCACCTTCGTCCGGAACAGCGGACCGGGGTGATGTCATCGCCTGTATGATCTATCTGAAAAAGCTTCGATGCAGAGCCGAGCAAAATCAACTTAATTCCGAGCGAAGCGATCATGAAATCGGAGAAAGGTTCGCGCTGTGCGGTGTACGCCAGCGCTGACGTGATCTCCGTTGCCCAACGGTGGATGATGCGGCCATCGTCGATCACATAGGCGCGACCGGCGATCTAGATGGCAGGCCGAACGTTATCGGTTAGAGCACGGTCTTTCGGGGGCATCGCCGAGCTCGATGCGGCACGCGGTTGTGAGCCTGCGCTCCGTCGATCCGAGAAACCTGCCATGATCGATTCAGCCACCGTCAAAACGACTGCTCCGTCTGACAGGACGACTCGCCGCGATTTCCTTTACATCGCAACCGCTGCTTTCGGCGCCATTGGGGCTGCAGCCTCGATCGTCCCCTTCATCAGCCAAATGAATCCGGACGCTGCGACGCTGGCCGCCGGCGGCCCCGTCGAGCTTGATCTCGGAAAGGTCGCGCCGGGGCAGCAGGTGATGGTTCGGTGGCGCAGCAGACCTGTATTTGTCACCCACCGAACGGCGGAAACGCTGCAGAAGCTCAGGGATCCGGCATTGCTCGGGCTGTTGGCCGATCCCAAATCGTCCGAACTACAGCAGCCACCTTACGTGGAGAATTGGCATCGCTCGATCAAGCCCGAGTTCGGCGTTGTCATCGGCATCTGCACTCATCTCGGATGCATTCCGCTCTTTGAACCGCAGCCCAATCCGACGTCGCCGGCCGCCAACTGGCCCGGCGGTTATTTCTGTCCGTGCCACGGTTCGAAGTATGACCTGGCAGGGCGTGTGTTTAACGGCGTGCCCGCGCCCTATAACCTTCCGGTCCCACCCTATCATTTTCTGACCGATACTATGCTTCGCATCGGCGAGAATCCGTCCGGTTCCAATTTCGAATTTTCGTCGATCAGGCAGATCTGAATCTGTCTCGTCGATCAATGTAAATCAACGGAAGACGCCTTCGCCTGTCCTGCGTCGCGGCGGTTCACAACGATTTGTTGCAGTTCATCGCCGGTCAAGCAAAGTGCGGGGAACAAGTGAGTTTGGCGCCGGATTGGAATGGTTGAGATTGATCCTCGAACGACATCTCAGAATCGGTGGGGCGGACGGAGCGCGAGGGCGCGCTGCGAAGAGACCCGCATGCAGTTATCATCGTCAATAAAAGAGAGCGGCGCGAACCGGCGTGGCGACGCTGGCGGTTGCGGCGCTTTCCCGGACGAGGAAAAGGGGCGGAGCGATCCCGAGACCAGACTTCCATGCTATATTTCTCTCGATGGAAAACGATCGCCATCGTGGTGACGGTGTTCGTTGTCAGCCTGTTTGCCGCTCTTAATCTTTTGCCGGCGCATTTGGCGGGCCGCTGGCCCGAGCTCGCACAGCGTCGTATCGTACTCGGGCTGGATCTGCAGGGCGGCTCCCATCTTCTCCTTGAGGTGGGCCGTCAAGCGGTGCAGAAGGAGGCAATCCAGTCACTTCGTGACGACGCGATACGACGCTTGCGTCAAGAACACGTTGCCTATTCCGGCGTAACGTCGAATGCGGAAGGCGTTCAGGTTCGCGTCAGGAATCCGAGCGATGCCGACCGCGCGCTCTCGACATTACGCCAGTTGTCGCAACCGATCGGCGGTGTCGCCGGCCGAAGCGGTGGGTACACGGTCGACATCAGCCAGACCGGAAACGACATGATTCGCGTCGCGCCGAGCGAGGCGGCGATCAACGAGCGCGTCCATCAGGCGGTCGGCCAATCGATCGACATCATCGAACGGCGGATCAATGCGTTGGGCACTGTTGAGCCGATCGTCGAGAGCGAGGGCACCGATCGGATTCAAGTGGAAGTGCCAGGTCTGCAGGACCCGACGCGCCTTAAGACGCTGATCGGCAAGACCGCGAAACTCACCTTCCAGCTGATCGACATGTCAACCAGTCCCGAGCAAGCGCTCGCAAGCCAGATGCCGCCCGATTCCGAGGTTCTCTACGACAAGCACAAGCCGCCCCGACCCTATCTGGTCAGGAAGCAGGTGGCGGTATCCGGCGCCGATCTGATCGATGCGCAACCCAGCTTCGACAGCCGCACGGGACAGCCGATTGTGACCTTCCGCTTCAACACCGAAGGCTCGCGCCGCTTCGCCGATGTGACGCGCGACAATGTCGGCCTGCCCTTCGCCATCGTGCTCGACAACGAGGTGATATCGGCTCCGGTCATTCGCGAGCCGATCTTCGGCGGCTCGGGAGAAATCTCCGGTGATTTCACCGTTGAACAGGCTAACGACCTTGCCGTTCTTTTGCGGGCCGGCGCATTGCCGGCGCCGCTAACGATCATTGAAGAACGAACGGTTGGGCCGGGACTGGGACACGACTCCATTCGGAGCGGGGAGATGGCCGCGGTGGCTGGTGCGGCGCTGGTAGCGTTGTTCATGATGGCGATTTACGGACTATTCGGCGTGTTCGCAATCATCGCGGTGACCTTCAATGTCATCATGATCTTTGGAGTGTTGTCGCTGCTCAACGCCACGCTGACCCTTCCTGGCATTGCCGGCATCATCCTTACCGTCGGCATCGCGGTCGACAGCAATGTTCTGAGCTATGAGCGTATTCGCGAGGAAGCTCATCACGGGCGCTCGGCGATCAATGCCATCGATGCCGGTTTCAAGCGCTCGCTTGCGACAATACTGGACTCCAACATAACGACCCTCATCGCGGCGGTTGTCCTGTTCTTTATCGGGACCGGGCCGGTTCGGGGGTTTGCCGTGACGCTCGGCGTCGGAATTGTCACGACGCTCTTCACTGCGTTCACGCTGACGCGTCTCATCATCGCCTGGTGGATATCAGTGGTTAGACCAAAGGAGGTCCCGATTTGAAGCACGTTGAGCATGTAGGAACACAGCGTGAGGAAAACATCTTTCGCAGGGCGAACATCGCCCCTTCAACGGCCTGCTCATGGGCTGCGCTGATCGCTGCCGCTCTGATTGCCTTCCGGGCCACACGAGGAACTGAATATCACCAACTCGCATTGGGGATACTGCTGTCAGCGGTCACCTTGGTCATCCTGTTATCGTTGGTCGAGGTGATGTGGCGGGCGCTTGAGGCGACGTTCGGCTCAGGGCAATCGGATGCAACCGATCGACCGGAGCGGCGCGGGCCATGAGCGCGAGATCGGCCGCTTCGAGGGTTGTATGAATTACAGGCTTAAGGTCGTGCGCGCACTGCGGCGAGGCTGGCGGCTGCTGCGCGAGCGCCGCAGCGAACTCGCGCTCGGTATCGAGCGTATTGGTCTAATATCGTTAAGATTTCCGACGATCGTCGGCGGTGTTGCCGCGGTACTGGCTGTAGCGGCCGGATTCGGCATACCGCGCATCCGGATCGACGACTCTCTCAGCCAGCTCTTCAGGTCCAATACGCCTCGGTTCGAGCAATACGCGCAGGAATCGCGCCGCTTTCCCTCCAGCGAATTTGATGTTCTCGTCGTCGTTGAAGGCAAATCGCTACTGGAGCGCGAATCGCTCGGCCACTTGCGTAACCTGGTCACCGACTTGCAGCTCATCGATGGGACGAGGGGCGTGATCTCGCTGTTCTCTGCCCGCGAGCCGCCGCAGGGCGATCAGCCGCCTCTGCCCCTTGTCCCCGATCGGTTTCCGCAGGGTGACGCCTATCAGCAGCTCGTTTCCCGCATCACGTCGAACGAGATCATCCGCGGCAAGCTGCTGTCAAAAGATGGCGATCTCACCCTGATTGTGCTGGCGCTCGACCCTCAGGCGGCGCAGGGCGACAAGCTCGGCGGGATCGTTCACGCCATTCGCACGACATCTGCCAGCGATCTTGCCGGGACGGGGCTGACGGAAAGCCTCACTGGCGTGCCGGTTATGCAACTCGAGATCCGCCATGCTTTGGAGCGCGACCGCGTCATCTACAACGCCGCGGGCTTTGCCGCGGGATGCCTGATCGCAATTCTGTTCTTCCGCCGGATCTCCTTCATGGTTGTCGCGGCGGGGCCGCCGCTGATTGCGATCCTGCTCGGGCTCGGCACCCTGGGCTGGCTGGGGTTCAAGCTCAACATTTTCCTGAATGTGATGACGCCGCTGATTATGGTGATCAGCTTCTCCGACAGCATGCAGCTCACCTTCCTTGCCCGCGACAGGATGATCGCCGGCAAGGATCGATTTGCTGCGTTCCGCGACGCCATTGTCGTGGTGGGGCCGGCGTGCGTGCTGACCCACGGCACCGCGGCCCTGTCGTTCATCGCGCTGCAGTTCACGCAGTCAGACCTGATCCGCGCCTTCGGCGAGGCCGGCCTGATCGCAACCCTCATTGCGCTGGTGACGGTGCTGCTTTTGGTTCCGCTGTTCGGAATCCTGCTGGTTCGCCACGAGGCAGGCTTGGCCGAGAAGGTCCGGCATGCCGACCGGGCAGTGAATGCGCTGCGCCTCGCGTGCGGCTGGATCGCGGGCGGTATCGTTTCCCGTCCAGGACTTTATACTCTGATCGGGCTTCTCGCCGTGATCGGCTTCGGCTCGATCTACGAACAACTGCAACCGCGCTATCGCCTTGCCGACGAGGTGCCCGACCGCGGCCAGGCGGTCGCCGCGGCCGGCCGTCTTGATTCCGAGCTGACCGGATCAAACCCGATCAATGTCATGATCCAGTTCCCAAAGGGCGCATCACTCTATGCGCCGCAAACGCTTGATATCATTGCCGAGATCCACAGCATCATGGAGCATCAGCGCGGGATCAGTAATGTCTGGTCGCTTGAGACCCTGCGGCGCTGGCTGGCGCAGACCGGAAAGCCAGATACGGCGACGCTCAAGCGCTATGTCGACATTCTTCCCCGTTATCTGGTGCGCCGCTTCGTCTCCGCCAATCAGGATGCGGTGATCGTAGCCGGGCGCGTCCCCGACATCGATGCAAGCCAGATCCGCCCGATCGTGGCCTCGCTGGACCGGGCGCTGGATGGGGTGCGGAAGCAATATCCGGGCTATACGATTTCCGTGACGAGCTTGTCCGCTATCGCGGCGCAGAACAGCGCAAGGATGATCGAAAAACTCAATCGGGGCCTCACGGTCGAGGCCGTATTCGTGGCGGCATTCATCGGTCTCGCCTTCCGATCGGTGCAAGCCATGCTTGCCAGTATCCTGCCCGCGGTGTTTCCCATCGTGGTGGCCGGAACCCTGCTGTGGGTGCTGGGAGACGGCTTGCAGTTCGCAAGCGTGGTCGCACTGACCGTGTCCTTCGGGCTAGGATTGAGTGCCACGATCCACTTCCTTAATCGCCTGCAACTTGAAGAGTTGGTAGGCGACGGCTCGGCCGCCAGCGTCAGGCGCGCCACCATTCTGGTCGGGCCGGCATTAATCCTCACATCGGTTGTTCTGTCATGCGGCCTGATCGTAATGGTATTTTCCAATTTGCCGGAATTGCGCATGTTCGGTTGGCTCAGCACCTTCGCGATGGTTCTGGCGCTCGTCGCCGATCTGACGATCCTGCGGCCAACCGTCACCTTTCTGCGGGTTGCATTTGAACGGGCCAGACTTGGCAGAAGATAGAAAAGGCTCAGGTGTTGCCGGTCACCCGGAGAATTTCGCTGATTGTGCTGTCCGCGGAAGAAGCAAGCACGTGCGAAGCTGCATTGAGGTCGAACCCGAGCTGCGCTCCAAGCAGCGGCAGCACGATGAATAGCCCGATCAGGATGACCATGCCGTATGGCTCGAGTCTCGCGACCGGCATGGCCAGCCCACGCGGAAGTATGCCGACCAGGATGCGGCCGCCATCGAGCGGCGGAAGCGGAAACAAGTTGAACAAGGCCAACACGACATTAATGATCAACGCATTCTTCAGATTGTCCGCCAACCATAGCGAGGCTGGCGAGGGAAGATAATCGGCGATGTGGAAGGCGAGGGCGGCGAGTACAGCGAGCGCGATATTCATAGCCGGGCCGGCTGCCGCCACCAGTGCCATGTCGCGCCGCGGATGACGCAGCGCCCGAAAATTGACGGGCACGGGTTTTGCGTACCCGAATAGAAACGGCGAGTGCAACAACAGCAATATCCCCGGCAACAGCACTGTGCCAAACGGATCGACATGCTTGAGCGGGTTGAAGCTCACGCGCCCGAGCCACCAGGCCGTGTCGTCACCAAGGAGGTGCGCGACAAAGCCGTGCGCGGCCTCGTGGAAAGTGATCGCGATAATCAACGGAAGGGTCCAAATCGAGACGAGATAGATGGCGTTACCGGTCACCGCGTGAACTCCTGTGCGGCCACAGCCGACCGCTTTCTTGCCGATCGCCGATCATCCCCGGCGCGCCTCAAAGAGACGAGGCGAGCGGAAGGTCCTCGGCCCTCGATCGGTAACTCCGCGCCTACAGAGCAAAGAATGAGCGCAACAACATGAAGGTGTCCTGTCGGCGGGATTAATTATTGGACATTTGGATCATCGCGGCAGCCCGGTATGGCTTGGGCGCCCGGATACCGTGAGGCTGCAGATACAGAAGTCGGCGGGTAGTTGACGGAGCCGTCGCAGCGAGTGACGGCTCCGTTGTCATCGAACATTTGCCGAACCGTCAGCTGCCAATTCTGCCGCCCTGCACCTTGCCGAACAGATCCCAGGCCTGGCCCTTGAACTGCATGAGCTGGAGCTGCTGAATTGGCGCAAATTCCGTGGGGCTGGTGTTGATCTTGATACCCGGCAGCAGCATTCCGGGGTCGAAATCCCGAAGGTTGGCAGCCTGCTTCATGATGTTCGCGCGGGTGACATCATTGCCGCACTGCTTCAGGACCTGGACCATCGTACGTCCCACCGCGTAGGCGTAGACATTGTCGGCGTCGCTCTTGTCTGCACTTGGCAGGTATTTGTCCATGAAAGCGTTCCAGGCTTTCATCTCCGGATCGGTCTTCCATTGCGGATCAGTCGGATCCTTCAGATAGGCCGCCGAGATGATGCCCTGGGACCGATCAAAACCCGCCGGCTTGATAACGCTGCCTACGGAGGAACTGACATTGTTGAGGATGAACATCGGGTGCCAGCGGAGCTCGTCAAGCTTCCTGATTGACTGAGCTGCGAACTTCGGGGTTGCGATGTCCACAAAGACATTCGCGCCCGAGGCTTGCAGGTTGACGATCTCGGAGTCGATGGCCGGCTCGGAAACGTCATAGGCCTGCTTGGCCACGATCAGGTTCGCCTTGCTGCCGAGGCCGTCCTCCAGGCCCTTGAGATAGTCCTTGCCGTAGTCGTCGTTCTGGTAGAGCACAGCGATCTTTGCGTCGGGTTTTTTCTCCAGAATGTATCTAGCGTAAATGTGAGCTTCAGTCTGGTAGCTGGGCTGCCAGCCCATGGTCCACGGATATTGTTTCGGATCGTTCCACTTGCTCGCGCCGGTCGCGACGAAGAGCTGCGGGACCTTCTCTTCGTTCATGTATTTCTGGATGGCCGTATTTGTTGGCGTGCCCAGTGAATTGAAGATGAGAAGCACATTGTCGTCCTCGACAAGCTTCCGCGCCTGCTCAACGGTCTTGGGCGGACTGTAGGAATCGTCATAAGAAATGAAATCGATCTTGCGGCCGTTGATGCCGCCCTCGTCATTGATCTTGCGGAAGTAGGCGGCTTCGGCGGTCCCGATCACGCCGTAAGCCGAAGCCGGGCCGCTGTACGGCATGATATTCCCGATCTTGATCGACGTGTTTGTGACGCCCGGATCGTGTTTGCTGGTTTTGCTTAGCACAGCAGCCGTGCCGGCAGCCGCAAGCAATCCGATCGCCGCCAACGCGACGACGGGGCGAAGCGTGATCATCTGTTTCCTCCTTGGAAATTGGCGAAGCCATGTCGCTCTTACGCGCCAGAACGCGCAGGTTCCGAGTAGGTTCCCTGGCTACGATCGCCGCGGCGCCTGCATTTGCGAGACCGGCTGCGGGATTCGCCCAACAGCAGGAGATGAAGGCTACGAAGAGCACGGGCTCAAGGACGCGAAAAATGCCTGCAGTTGAAGATGCTGAGACAGAAAGCCGAAGCTGGCGCTCGCGCGGGCGACAAGCACTCCGGGGTGCCTGTCTAGCCCGAGATTAAATTTTCGATAGAAATTGCAGGCCAGACAGCGACGCGCCTCAAGCGGCGTCATCGGTCCTAATGGAAAAGAGAACGCAAGCTGCGGAAGGAAGTTCGCTACGCCAGATTGCCTGCGCATCCTGAGCAACGCAGATCACTCACAGCTCTCATGCTACTATAGACTCATCTGCAAAGCTTATTGCCTTCCGTTCGACCGATCGGCGGGTGAGGTGTCGCGGCGAGTGTCGGAATTTCAGCCGCAAGCTATATGGGAAGGCAAGCGTTCAATTCTTTGCGATTGGCTTGCGGCAGACTCAGCATCGCTTGACGCGCGGCGTGTCCAAAACCAGACCGATCTGGTTTTGGGTGCTCGCAGTTTTTCCGCGCAAAAACATTGGTTTGTTTATGAACGACTGGCACGCATCCACGTACTTCGCGCCGTTAGGCGAAAAGAAGTCGTTTACCCGCTCCGAGGCAAGTAATCCGAAAGTTGCAAACGCATTCCGTCCGTCATGGGAGTTATGCCTTTCATCATGGCAACAGACCGGGAGGTCGAAATGGCAACGGTCAGAATTTCGGTAAGTCGTCGCACGCTCATCAAGACCGGTCTTGCGCTGGGTGCAAGCCAGGTTATCGGCGCGCCCTTCATCAACAGGTCGCTAGCCGAGGAGCCGGTCAAGATCGGAATGGTTGATCCGCTAACTGGTGTTCTTTCGGCGCTGGCACAGAGCGAGGTTGACGGCGCCAAATATGCCGAAGCCGAAATCAATAAGAAGGGAGGCATTCTCGGCCGTCCGGTTCAGCTTCTCGTCGAGGACTCGGCCAACGACGTCGGCACCGGCGTGCAGAAGACACGAAAGCTGATCGACCGCGACAAAGTCGACGTAATCTTGGGCGATGTTAATTCCGGCATTGCCTATGCGATGTCGCAGGTCACCAACGAGAAGAAGATCTTCCACATCGTACCGGGCGGGCACACCGATCCAATCACCGGCACCAACTGCAAATGGAACGTTTTCCGCGTCTGTAACACAACGACCATGGACGCAAATGCAATCACGCCGGAATTGGTCAAGAAGTTCGGCAAGAAGTGGTTTTTCGTCACGCCGGACTATGCATACGGTCATACCCTTCAAGAGGCTTTCGTGAAGGCCCTCAAGAAGGACGGCGGCACTTATGACGGCGACATGCTGCCGATCAACGCCACCGATTTTTCCGCAACGCTGATCAAGGCCAGGGCCTACAAGCCGAACGTACTGCTCAACAATATGGGCGGGCTGACCCAGATCAACTGCATGAAGCAATTCGTCCAATTCGGTATGCAGAAAGAAATGGCCCTCGGCGGCGCTTTGTTCGAATTGGAAAGCATAAAGGCCTGCCCACCGGACGCGCAGGCGGGTTGGTGGTGCATGGAATGGTGGTGGAATCAATCCAACGTGCCCGAGGTCGTGAAATTTGTTTCCGATTTCCGCGCCGCGACGCAGAAGACGCCGTCAGCACGTGACTGGTTCGGCTACGTTTCGATGTACTCCGTTCGCCTCGCCGCAGAGAAGGCGAAATCGCTGGAAGGTCCGAAAATGGCGAGAGCATTGGAAAGTCTCGAGCTTCCACCCGATGTCGCCTTGCAGCCCGGGCAGGTTCAGTATCGCGCCGGCGACCACGAGCTGATGCCGAATATCTTCGTCGGAGAAGTGCATCCGCCGAAATCCGAACCGGACGACATCTTCACCGACTCGACGTTGGTCCCGGGCGAACAGGCCGCAGGCTCCGTGGAGGACAGCGGCTGCAAGTTGGTCGAGCCGGCTTGATTGCGTGACGGGGTCGAAAGCTGATTAAGGACGAGCGGCCGCAATGACGCAGCTGATCCTCTACAACGTCGTCAATGGATTGATCATCGGCGCCTTCTACGTGCTGATGGCGCTCGGTCTATCGCTCATCCTAAATCTGAGCAACGTCATCAATTTCGCCCACGGTAACTTCCTGGCGCTCGGCGGTTATCTCGCCTTCACTTTGTCGCCAGCGCTCGGATATTGGGGGGCGCTGTTGATGGCGCCGCTGATCACGGCATTGATAGGCGTGGTCGTCGAGCGGTTGATGATTCGCCGGGTCTATAACCGTGATCCCGTCTATAGTCTGCTGCTGACGTTCGGACTCGCGTTCGTCCTGCAGGACGCCGCGCGATATGTCTGGGGGCCAGACGGCCTGCCGCTGGGGCTCCCGGACTTTCTGTCGCAGCCGATTAGTCAGACCCTGTTCTTCATTACTTGGTATCGCGTTTTCATGGTCGCGGTTGTGATCGTCGCGATCTTAGGGCTGTTTGCGTTCCTGCGCTACTCGCAGGTTGGAGTTCGCATTCGCGCGGGCACACTTGACCTCGAAACGGTGGCCTCGCTCGGGGTTAACATCAGCGCGCTCAGAACATTCAATTTCGCACTCGGCTGCATGTTGGCGGGCTTGAGCGGGGTGCTTGCCGCGGGCCAGATTGGCCTCAATCCGAACATGGGCGACGACCTGCTGATGCCAAGTTTTATTGCTATCATCGTAGGCGGCGTCGGAAGCCTGATCGGCACATTGTTCGGCGGCCTGCTAATCGGGCTCGCAGCAGCACTCACCACCGTGTTCTATCCTTCGGCGAGCGAGGCGGTGATCTACGCAATCATGATGATCGTGCTTCTTGTTCGCCCGCGCGGTCTGATGGGCGAGGAAGGCATGTTGTCATGACCACAGATGTCGCCGACAATCTCACCGTCGCTGCGGGACCTGGCGCGTGGCAAATGTCCGTCCCGCGCTGGGTGATGCTTGTCGTCATCTGGGGCATTCTGATCGGGGTGCCCTATTGGCTGCCATTGCTTGGCGGCTACACGGCGCTTGCCGCGCGCGTGCTGGTGTTCGGACTGGCCGCGATGGGGCTGAACCTGCTGTTGGGTTTCACCGGCGTGCTGAGCTTCGGGCATGCCGCGTATTTCGGACTTGGTGCCTACGGCGCCGGCCTGACGCTGCGTTATCTCGCGCATTCTACGCCGCTCGCCATCCTCGACGGAACGCTGCTCGGCGGATTGGCCGGCACGCTGTTCGGCCTTCTGATCGTGCGCCGCCGCGGCGTCTATTTCGCGATGTGCACGATCGCCTTCGGCCAGCTCTGGTACTATCTCGCCTATAGCTGGAATGATTTTACCGGTGGCTTCGACGGCTTGCGCGATTTCCAGCGCGCGCCGATCGGTTTTGGGCCGCTGACACTGGACATCACGGCTGGTGGGAGCGAGTTCTATTTCTTCCTGCTGGCGATCTTCGCAATTGCGGTCGCGCTGTTGGGACTCCTGGTCCGCTCGCCGTTCGGTCACACTTTGCGCGCTATTCGCGAGAATGAGCGCCGCGCGCGCTTCCTCGCGATCCCGGTCGAGCGCCAGATCTGGCTCTCCTTTTCGATGTCCTGCTTCTTCACGGCGCTTGCCGGCTCGTTGTACGCTCTGCTCAACAATTTCGCCGATCCTCTGAGTCTGCACTATTCGCTGTCAGGCTACTTCGTCGTCATGTGCGTGATGGGTGGCATGCGCACGTTCTGGGGGCCGTTCGTCGGCGCAGCCGTCTTTGTCGTGCTGCAGGACTACATCTCGTCGATGACCGTGAATTGGATGTCGTTTATCGGCGCCATCTTCGTGCTGGTCGTGCTCTTCTTTCCACGCGGCCTGCTCGGAATGCGGCGTCTTCGCTTGACACGATGACCATGCTCGAAGTTCGCAATGTCACAAAGCGCTTTGGCAGCCTGACTGCCGTCAAGGACGTCTCGATGGCCGTCAAGAGCGGAGAGCTGCGCGCCATTATCGGTCCGAACGGCGCCGGCAAGACGACCTTCTTCAACATGATCAGCGGCTATTTCCCGCCGACCCAAGGTGCGATCCTGTTCGAAGGCAGGGATGTAACGCGCATCCCGGCGCACGCGCGAGTCGGGCTCGGCATGGGACGCACGTTCCAGATCACGGAGGTGTTTCCCGAGCTCACCGTATACGAAAATGTGCTCACGGCAGCGGAAGTGGCTGCGAAACAGACGTTGAAGATGATTCCGAGCCGCGCGGCGGCAAAACTTGCGGGCGACGTCGCCGGTGAAATGCTGACGCTGGTCGCGCTCGCTGGAAAGGCCGACCGGCTGGTCGGCGAGCTCGCCCATGGCGATCAGCGGATCACGGAAATTGCAATGGTGCTTGCGCAGCTGCCGCGACTGCTTCTGCTTGACGAGCCGACCGCCGGCATGGGCGATCAGGAGACCTATGAAATCACGGCCTTGATCCGCCGCCTGCACCGCGAAACGAATTATACGATCGTCCTGATCGAGCATGACATGCGCGTGGTCTTTCATCTCGCCGATTACATCACGGTGCTCGACCGCGGCAGCCTGCTCGCCGAGGGGACGCCGAAAGAAATTGCGGCCTCGGAAGTCGTGCAGGCCGCCTATCTCGGGGAGGCCAAATGACGCCGCTGGAGACCACCGGCCTGCAAACGTTTTATGGCAAGAGCCACATCCTGCATGACGTTGGGCTGAGGGTAAACGAGGGCGAGATCGTTGCGCTGCTCGGCCGCAACGGCGCGGGCAAGACGACGACGCTGAGGAGCATCATCGGATTGACGCCGCCGCGCGAGGGCAGCGTGAAGATTTTCGGAACTGAAGCCAGCCGGATGCCGGCCTATCAAGTAGCGGCGCTCGGCGTCGGCTATGTGCCGGAAGGTCGGAAGATCTTTGCAAACCTGACGGTCGAGGACAATCTCCGCGTACCGGTGGCGCGGCCCGGCGTATGGTCAGCCAAGCGTGTCTTCGAGACGTTCCCGCGCCTCGCCGAACGAAAGGACAACCGCGGCAGGCAATTATCCGGCGGCGAGCAGGAAATGCTCTCGATTGCCAGAGCGCTGCTGCTCAATCCCAAGCTCCTGCTGTTGGACGAGCCGAGCCAGGGGCTTGCGCCGCTACTGGTGAGAGAAGTCTTTCGCATTGTCCAGGCCATGCGCAACGAGGGCATTGCGATCCTGCTGGTCGAGCAAAACGTCCGCGTCAGCCTTGAGATCGCCGACCGGGCTTACGTACTCGACGATGGCGCAATCATCTACAGCGGTAGGGCGGCAGATCTCGCAGGCGACGAAGACCGCGTTCGTTCCATGGCGGGTGCCAGCGCAGAGGAGTGGGAGGATGGCCTGCGCACGACTCCAGCGCAGCCATCCAATTGAAGTGAGGTTGGGCGCGGCCCGTCGGCGACCGCCGCAATTTCTTAGAAATCTCTACGCAGAGCCACCAAGTTCCTATTCGGCGACTTGCGGCACACGCCGGGATGCTTCACGGAATGGCTTTACCTGCCGCGGGCGCCCCATCAGGACGGGCTGGAATAATACTGCGGCCGCCATCGTGCACAGCAAGGCGAGAGCCATCAGCTTACCCATGCTTGACATGCCTGGATAGCTCGAGGCCCACATGCTCCCGAACGCGGCCGCATTGGTCATGGCGCTGAATACCACCGCACGCGTCAGCGTCGATTGCAATAAACCTGTTTTTCCGGCACGCCAGGCCATCATGTAGTAGATCTTGAAGGCCACCCCAACGCCAAGCAGCAGCGGCAGGGCAACGATGTTCGCGAAATTGAGGGACAGGCCCCAGATCACGCTGATCTCGAGCGTCATGACGCCAGCGAGAAGGAGCGGAATGAGCGTCAACAACACGTCGCTCACACGCCTCAACGCGACAAACAGCAGGATCGCGATAGCGAGCACAGCCAAGACACCCGCCTCAACAAAAGCGGTCGTAACGGTATTTCCGGATTCGTAGTAGCTGATCGCGGCACCCGAAGCGAGCGGCGCGGTGCGAAGGACCGCAGACGCAAATCTCCGCAAAACTTTCGTTTTGTTGGCATCGCCTTTCGGTATCACCTCGACGCGGGCCCTGCCATCCGGCAAAACCCAGTCGCGAACCAGGTTTGGTGGCAGCGTCTTTATCGTCACAAGCTTGGGCGCAAGATCCTTGCGGAGAAGGTTCAGGTCGTAAGTCAAAGGCGGCACAAGGGCAGTTTCAGCCCTGGTTCGGACCTCGGGATCGGCGCTTGCCAGGCGCTTCAGCAAGACGGAAACGTTGCGCGCGGCGTCCGCGCCGGGGTCGTTGCTGGCTTCGGCAGCCTTCGTCAGGGCATCGGCCGCGCTCTGGATTGCCGCAATGGTTTCGCGATCGTCAGACGCGGGCTGTTGCCTTGGGGGATTGAGAGCGCCGTGCAGCTCTCGCGAGGCAGCCTGCAGGGCATTGATCTTCTGAGGCTCGTCGGTTGGGACGAAGCTGTCCAGCGTCAGCGTCTGAGAAACCTCAGGAAGCGTTGCGAGGCGCTTGGCCGTGTTCTCGGCCCGCTGCTTGGATGACTCCAGTATTTCCGCGTCGCTCGTGCTCGCCTGCGGCTCGTTCTGCAATTGGCGGTAGATCACAACGGACGGCGAGGCCGGACTTTGCAGGTCGATGGGGTTGAAGTCGAACCGCAAATGCAATAGCAGCGGCGCTCCTGCCAAGACCACACCAACGGTGGCGGCGATCACCGCGACCCGATGTCGTTGCAGGAAATCGTCCAAAGGTGCCAGGCGGCTAAAGCCGACGGCCGCTGCCTCTCCCGTCGGACTCAGCACGCTCAGCATTGCCGGGACCAGCGTGATGCTGCAGGCAAAGGCTATCAGCATGCCGCAACCTGCAATCAGACCCAGTTCCGAAAGACCGTGGTAGCTGGTCGGCAGAAATGCGAAAAAGCCGATGCTTGTGGCCGCCGCAGCCATCGCAAGTGGCTTGCCGGCCTTTCGCGCGGCACTTCGCAATGCGCTCTGCAGGTCGCCGAGCTCATGTCGTTCGCTGCGATAGCGCACGCTCAATTGAATGGCGAAGTCAACTCCCAAGCCGACGAACAGCACGAAAAAGGCGATCGAAATCAGGTTAAAGGACCCTACCATGGCGAGACCCAAAGCCGCAGTCGCAGCAAGGCCAACCATCAGGCTGGAGAACACGGCAACGATGAGTTTCCAGGACCGGAGAGCGAGCCACAGAGCGACCAGGACGCCGAGTAGCGCCGTCAGCGTGTCGCGCAACGCACTCTTGCGGATCACTGAGAACTGATCGTCGTTCATTGGCACCTGACCAGTCAACTGAACGGTGGTGTCGAACTTTCCTTCGAGGTTCAGGTCGGCCGCGGTCCGGTGAATTGCCGCCTCCGCGGCATGCCCGGGCTGAAGTGCGTTGAAGTCGAGCTTCGGCGCGATTTCGATGAAATGACGGAGCTGGTCTGCCGATAACGGGTGGCCGTGGACCAGTTCCTGCCAGGAGAACGAAGCCGGTTTTCCAGAGAGCACGTCGTTCAATGTCCGTTCGGCAAGCGACAGCGGCCACTCCAGTTGGCCTATCTTGATCTTGCCGGACTGAACGAGGTCGGCCGCAAACGATAGTGTTCTCATAATGCCGTGCAGGCTGGGGTCGTCTGCGAGCTGGGAAAGAAATGGCTGCGCGTCGGCCAATCCAGCGATATTCTTCTTGAGATCGGACGGGGAGCTCATGAGCAGTTCGTTGCGTTCGAAGAAGTCTCCGCTGTCGGGTTGTCCAACGGAACTAAACTGGTTTTGGTCCTTCGAGAGGCTCTGTGCGAGTTTGTCGGTCGCCATTTCTGCATTTTCCGCCGTCGGAGCCGTTACGACGGCGGAAATTGCCTTCTGGGGAAAGGCATTGTTCAGCGCTACCTGACGTTCATGCCAGGGCAGATCCTGAGATATCAACCCTTCGATATCGGTGTTTATGGAAAACCGCGCTGCGTCGAATGCGGCCGTTCCCACCAGGATCAGCGTGCCGATCACGAGAACCACCCACTTGTAGCGCGCGCAAAAGTCGACGACTCGAACGATTGTCGCGGTCATGGAGAAAATCGGATTGAGAACTCCGATCCTCCTGCGTGTCGGGGTTGTTCGATCGAAAGCAATGTCATCGCGCCGGTTCCGGAGTGTTTGTTAGCTGGATTCAAGTCTGTCAGGCTGAGTGGCGGCCCGCCGATCTCCGGTGGGGCGGAACGTTCGCTCATGAGGCGTTGCAGAGGGCTTGCCGGGCTCGAAGGAGATGGTTGAAACCGTTGCAGCAAGGCAGTCAACTTTCGAGATAAGGCCGGATCGCTTTGTCGACGATCCTCGATCGAGACATCTCCGACAAACTTCCTTCCGTTGATGAAGAAGGTCGGAGTGGCGTCGACCTTGAATTTCTTTGCGGCGCGATTGCGGACTTGCTCGATGCCGTCGAGCAACTTCTGATCTGCGAGGCAGGCCCTGAAGCGATTTTCGGTAAAGCCCGCCTGCCTGGCGACAGAAAGGAGCGGCAACAACGGTTTCTGTACCGCCCATTCCCTCTGGGTCCGAAAGAATAGATCAACGACCGAGAAGTAATCTCCCTTTCGAGCGCAGCGCGCCAGCATGAACGCGCTAACCGACGTCGGATCCGACGGGAATTCTCGGATGACGTAACGTACCTTTCCAGTGTCGATGTACTCTTTCTTCAGTTTCGGCAAAGTGTTCTCGGCAAAGTGCGCGCAATGCGGACAATCCAGCGACACGTATTCGATAATCGTCACGGGAGCCTTGTTCGATCCTAGCGCCTCCTCGCCGAGGGGACCGGCTTGCATCAATTCCGCCCGGGGGGCGTTTTGTGTCGCGAGTGCGCCGCCGTCGGGCGATTGGCCCATCGCCAGTCCGCGGGTTGCCCGGCGGCCAGCCGTCAGAGTGCCTGACTGGAAACGACCGGGATTGTTAATCAGTGCGGATGCGACACAAATCGATGTTGCCAACACAGCGGCGATCGCGGCGTCGCGCCAGAGCTTTCGAACGGACATAGCCAAACCCCAGCTCACGATTGCATTCGCGAGCGACAGGCAGACAACTCGGCAGGTCGTTCTGTGGCATCAGCCTGCGTGCCGACGGGAGAATTAAATTTTTGACAGATAGGTGTGGCTTTGTCGTGCGACTGCATCGCAAGCCGGAGTCGGGAACCTTCATGATCGTTGGAGTTCTTGGCGTGGAGGCTGACGGTGCTAACAGCATTGATCTTTGCCGCTCTGGTGGTCGCTCATGTCGAGGCGATGTCAGCGCAGCTGGCGACATGCTCCGTTGGGCTCCAAAAGTTCGAGTGCCAGATCGACCATCCAGCTCACTGGAGGGACCGACTGCCGCGCAAATCGGTAGGAGCCCAGCTCCACCGTCAGCCGACGTCGACCTCAGTAAAGAGCGCTAAAGGCAAGGCAAGGGTGGATCAAAGGTGCCTCTATGAACGCAAAGAACCCGACTTTTTGGATTTCAGCTTGCGTAATCGCCCTGCTCGCAGAGCCAGGCGTGACCCAAGCGCAGACCCAGGCCGACGCTGACGTCGTAACGGCTATCTCCAATTTGGAAAATGATGCCGTCAAAGCCGATTTGGCCGGAGACGCAGCCTTTTACCAAAAGTTCTTGGCGGAGGATTGGACCCGGGGCGATAGCGATGGAACGTTTTTCACCAAAACCCAAATCGTCGACCTATTGGCCGACCCAAAGAACTTTAAGACAAACAGCGAGAAGCTTACTGAACTCAAAGTGCACGTGTACGGCAACGCGGCCGTGGCAACCTACAAGGATACCTATGACATTATGATTATGGGCGAACATCGCGTCCACACCATCATCGCGACCGACACTTTCGTTAAAACGGGCGACGAGTGGAAGCAGGTCGCGAGTCACGGGGCAGCGGCGAAGTAGCCGCTTGTTCTGACGCGCAGACCCGCCGAATTCGCGGCGTTTCAACAACATCGCAGGATTCATGATCATGGATACGGAAAAAAAGACGTTTGGCCTGATGCGTCGCCGCGAAGGAAGCATCAACGATGTGCCTATTCGCGGCTCTGACCGAAAGTTTCACTGGCTAGCGGGCCCGCGCCCTGCGGATCACGGCGGCCTCACCGAACTCGGACTCTGAGAGCTGAGATGATCGGTTTGGACAAAGACCATGTATTCAGGGAGCGAACATGACATCGGAGCGAAAAGTCGTCGTCATCACCGGAGCGTCGCGCGGCATCGGCGCGCAACCGTCGAAAGCCTAAAGCCAACGACACATCGCCCCGAAAGAGAACCGCTATGACACTGCAAATTGGCGAAACCGCCCCGGATCTCGAGGCGATGACCACGGAGGGCCGGATCTGCTTTCATGATTGGATCGGCGACTCTTGGGTCGTGCTATTCTCGCATCCCAAGGATTTCACTCCGGTGTGCACCACCGAGCTCGGCTACACGGCCAGGCTCAAGCCTGAGTTCGACCGCCGTAACGTGAAAATTATCGGGCCTTCCGTCGATCCCATCGACAAGCATGCCAAGTGGGCACGCGACATCGAGGAAACGCAAGGTTTCGCCCCGAACTACCAGATGATCGGCGACCCGGACCTGAGCATTTCGAAAGCGTGGGGCATGCTGCCGGCGGCGGCAGACGGCGATGCCTCAAAGCGCACCGCCTCTGATAATCAAACGGGTGCGCAATGTCTTCATCATCGGGCCCGACAAGAAGATCAAGCTCATTTTGGTCTATCCGATGACCACGGGTCGCAACTTCGACGAGGTGTTGCGCGTGATCGATTCGCTGCAGCTCGCCGCCAAGCACAAAGTGGCGACCCCGGTGAACTGGAAGCCGGGCGAGGACGTCATTATCGCCGGCTCGGTCACCGACGAAGCGGCCCGTAAAGCCTATCCGGAAGGTTGGAAGGCCCCGCGCCCCTACATTCGCATCGTGCCGCAACCGCGCGGCTGAATCGACCCGCTTCGCGAATTCCGGCGCGGCGGCAGGTTTCGCTCGCGCCGAAAATCTCTTTGTTGCGCAGTCTTGCAGGCTGCGCCTCCGCCTGGGCGAGGTCAAAATTGCCTGTGTGTACCGAAATCCTTATCCGAGTGTGATGCCGCGATGGAATCGCCTAAGCTGGCGGAATGATTAGGCTGCTCTGCTTCGCTCTGGCCGTCCTGGCCCTCGCCATTCAGGTCGAAGTTACGGCTTGAAGCCGAGAACGCGGTGCTTCGACATCAGTTGATCGTCTTGAGGCGCAGGCCGCAAGGTTGCGTCCGGCTCACGAACCATGATCGCTGGTTCTTGATCCAGCTGTACCGCTGGTTTCCATCAATCCTGCAGGTTCTTACAATCATCCGGCCTGAGACGCTCGTGCCGTGGCACAGGGCCGGCTTTCGTCGCAATTGGCGTTGGAAATCGAACTCGCGGGGAGGGCGCCCGCAGATTCAGACAGAGCTCCGTGTGCTGATACGGCAAATCAGCATGGAGAATCCGCTTTGGGGTGCGCCACGCATCCACGGCGAACTGCTCAAGCTCGGGTTTGAGGTCGCTCAATCGAGCGTTGCCAAGTACATGGCCAAGCGGCGTGGGCCGTCCAGCCAGGGATGGTGGACCTTCTTGCATAACCACGCGCCAGATATTGCCGCCATGGACTTGTTCGTCGTCCCGACCATCGGTTTCGACCTGCTCTACGCCTTCGTCGTCGTCCGGCTAGACCGCAGAGATTTTGTCTGGATCAACGTCACAGCACATCCAACCGCCGAATGGGTCGCGCGTCAAATAACGGAGGCATTCCCCTGGAACGAGGCTCCGCGCTACATGATCCGGGACCGGGATCGCATCTACGGTGCGGTCGTCACACGCCGACTGCGTGCTATGGGCATTTGGGACAACCTATTGCGCCGGCCTGACCCTGGCAGAACGGCTTTGCCGAACGGCTGATCGGATCGGTCCGGCGTGAGTGTTTGGACCACATCATTGTCTTAGGCGAGGCACATCTGCGCCGGATTCTGAAATCTTACGCCGACTATTATAATAATTTCAGAACGCATCGATCCTTGAACAAGGATGCGCCGGTTTCGCGTCCGGTTCAGCGAATCGGAAGCATCAAATCACACATCGTCCATGGCGGACTTCCACTACCACTACGCCCGAGCTTAAGTTTTCGGTACACACAACTCCGCCGCATAGCGGCTCACCGGACGCCGCAGCCCAAGATTGTCGCGCAGCATCGGCCCTTCATATTCGGTGCGGAACAGACCGCGCGACTGTAGTTCCGGTATGACGAGATCGACGAATTCATTCAGCCCGGCTGGCAAATGAGACGGTTGAATCAGGAATCCGTCAACCGCCCGGTTCTCGAACCACGCCTGCATGTCGTCGGCGATTTGTGACGGTGTTCCCTTGAGCGTTCGGTTGCCGCGCGCCCCGGCGAAACGCTCGTAAAGTTGGCGGATCGTCAGTCCTTCCTCGCGTGCCCAGTTACGCACATTGCGCGCCGAGGTCTGGCCGCTCTTGACCTCAGAATGGAAGGCAGCCTCCGGCAACGGCCCATCAAGAGGATAACCTGACAGTTTGAAGCCGCCGAGAGCGGTCTGCAGAAGCTCGATTCCCACATCCGGGTGGATCAGCGATTGGAGATAGCGATGTTTCTCCTCGGTTTCCGCTTCTGTGCGGCCCACGATCACATTGAGTCCTGGCATGATCTTCATGTCGTCAGGTGTGCGGCCGTATTTGCTCATTCGCCCCTTGATGTCGGCGTAGAACTTCTGCGAGCTCTCGAGCGTCAGCCCTGGCGTAAAGATCGCCTCAGCGATGCGCGCGCCGAGCTCCACTCCGGTTTCCGACGAACCCGCCTGGAAGATCACCGGTCTGCCTTGCGGCGGCCGGGCGACATTCAGCGGTCCGCGCACCGAGAAATGCTCGCCCTTATGTCTGAGATAGTGCAGTTTCTGCGGGTCGAAGTAGCGGGCAGTTGCCCGGTCACGGATGAAGGCGTCGTCGTCCCAGCTATCCCACAAGCCGAAAACCACTTCGGTAAATTCGATCGCGCGGTCGTACCGCTCGCCATGCTCGAAATGTTCCTCGCGACCGAAATTATAGGCCTCTGTGAGATTCGCCGAGGTCACGACATTCCAGCCCGCGCGGCCGTGACTGATATGGTCGAGGGATGCGTATTTGCGCGCAATGTTATAGGGCTCGTTGTAGCTTGTGGTGGCGGTCGAAACCAAGCCAATGTGCTTGGTCATCGCGGCTATTGCCGACAGCAACGTGATCGGCTCGAAATAGGCCATATATTGCGGCCAGCGGCTCAGTGCACCGAGATTGCCATCACGGGTGGCGAGCGCGTCGGCGAGAAACATCAGGTCGAACTTGCCGCGCTCGGCGGTCTGCGCGAGCTCGATATAGTGTTCGACGTTGGTGCCTGCGTCAATCTGTGCCTCCGGATGCAGCCAGGAGGCGATGTGATGACCAGTTGGATGGAAGAAAGCTCCAAGCTTCATTTGGCGGCGGCCACTTGAATTCGTCATCGACTGATCTCCTAAGGTATGGCGAGCGCTCCGTCCGGCCCGCTTAGAATTTGCGCGTCCTCCGCCTCCCAGCCCACCCAGACAGGGGCCCCGGCGAAAGGCGCCGAAGCCGGAGACCATTCTGTGACGCTGACAGTGAGGAGCTGGCCGAGCGCCTGAATGCGGTAACGGGTATGCCGGCCCATGAAGGTGCAGTCTGAAACAACGCCGGCGAACTTGCGCTCCGCGTGCTGTATCAAGAGGCGCACTCGCTCCGGTCTGACCGATATCACAACGGCTTCCCCCGCCGTCAGAGTTCTTCCGTCGGCAGGCAACCTCGCAAGGCCACGCACTGCGTCCTTGAACTCCACGACCGCATAGCCTTCATCCGTGCCCCGATAAGCCCCCGGCACCAAATTCGTTTCGCCGAGGAAACTCGCAACGAAAGGCGTTGCGGGGTGCAGATAGACGTCCGACGGGGATCCCATCTGGGCAATGCGCCCCTCCGCCATCACCGCGACGCGATCGGACATCATCATCGCCTCGTCCTGATCGTGCGTGACGAACAGAATCGAGATGCCAAAGCGCTTCTGAAGGTCCTTGATCTCGTTCTGCAGGCTTTCACGCAGCTTGCGATCGAGCGCGCTGAGCGGCTCGTCGAGCAAGAGAGCGTCTGGCTCGAAAACGAGCGCCCTTGCTAACGCCACCCGCTGCTGTTGACCGCCGGACAACTCGCGCGGCTTTCGTGCGGCGAAGCCGGCGAGGCCAACCTTGTCGAGCATGTCAAGCGCTCGCCGCCGGCGGGCGGCGGATGGAACGCCTTTCATGCGAAGCCCGAACTCCACGTTCTCCAGGACGTTCTTCTGCGGAAACAGCGCATAACCCTGGAACACCACGCCGAAATTGCGCCGTTCGGGCGGTTGCGAGGCGACGTCGTGGCCATCGACGAGAATCTCACCGCGTGTCGGCTTCTCAAAACCGGCGACCAT
>Ga0210387_10000271_pt1 | contig 37760 bp, 55 predicted proteins | sample IncBWC7OmetaG_FD_160108 | JGI IMG/M metagenome (GOLD analysis project Ga0210387, IMG submission 160108) | Forest soil microbial communities from Barre Woods Harvard Forest LTER site, Petersham, Massachusetts, United States - Inc-BW-C-7-O ... | reverse complement strand
AAGGGCAGCGAGCTGCCTCGCGAGGGAACCCCGCTCGTGCACTGGTCCATGATTCCCTCCCCCACCCGTCGCAAACAGCTCGTGGCGGCAGGCATCCCCACGGTGGAGGATCTCGCGGCATGGCCGGATGCCTCCCTGGGCGCCATCGGCCTGGACGGACGCTATCTGCGCGACATTGCCCGGGGCTGGATCACGGAAGCCAAGGACAAGGGCACGTACGCGAAGACGCTCGCCGATGCCAACGCGCGCATCGCCCACCTGGAGAGTCAGAACGAGCGGTTGGAAGCGCAGAACAACAAGCTCGCCCAGCGCCTGGAGGCGCTCGAAAAGAAGGCCGCTAAAGCCGAAGCCGCCTAAGAGGACGCCGTGTCCCTCCTGTCCATCGTCCAGGCCGCCGCCAACAAGGTGCTCAAATCACCGATTGGCAACATCATCACGGCCGTCGGCAGCGCGGATCCCAACATTCAACAATTGATCTCGCTGGTCAATGAAGAAGGTCAGGAGTTAGGACGACAGTACGACTGGCAGGCGATGACCAATGAGGCCTCTTTCAGCACCCCGGGCACGGCCGGCGGAATTTTAAGCTTTACCGGTCTCCTCGGTGGCACAGGCTATGCGCAGGGCTTCACCAACGTCTATAACTTCGTGCCGTTGACCGGTGGAACCGGAAACGGGGCCCAGGCGACGATCCAGGTGACCTCCGGCCGGGTGGCCTCGGTCACCTTGCAGGTCACCGCGCAGGGTCAGGGATATGTCGCTGGCGATGTGCTGTCGGCCAGCAATGTGAGCCTGGGCGGCTCTGGCGCCGGCTTCGCGATCACGGTCGCCACCGTGGGATTCGTCGGTCAGCAGGCTCAAGGGTCGATTCTCACCCTCGCGGGGCCTGATTTCGGTTGGATCGTCCCCGAGACAATGTGGGATCGCACCACCCGCCGGCCGGTGTTTGGCCCCAAGTCAGGTCCCGAATGGCAACAGCTGATGGCGCAGCAGCTTCAAGGACCCTGGTGGCAGTTCCGCATCCGCGGCAACCAGTTGCTGTTCCTGCCGCCTCCCTCGCCGGGGGACCAGATCTTTTTCGAGTGGGTCTCCAAGTACTGGTGCACCAATGCCGCAGGCACGCAAGGCCAGACCGCCCTGGTGCAGGACACCGATATCGCGAAGCTCGATGAGCAGTTGATCACCTTGGGCGCCATCGTGCGCTTCAAGAGCGCGAACGGACTGCCCTTCACCGAGGACAAGGAGAAGTATAGCGGCGCGCTGAAGGACATCACGAGCCGGGATGGCGTGCGCGGTCGGCTCAACCTGTCGGGGTTGCAAAGCGACCTGTATCCCGGTGTCATTGTTCCCGCCGGCAACTGGCCCATCGCGGGTAGCAGTTGATGAGCGCTGTTGCATCCGCCATCCAGCAGTTGATGGGGGCCGGACAGCAGCAGCCCACCGGCGAACCCCATTCGATGCCCGCCCCGATCGGGGGGCTCAATGCCAAGGATGCTCTGGCAAACATGCCGGAGACCGACGCGGTCGTGATCGATAACTTCTTTGTGCAGCCCACCTGGGTGGAGGTGCGCAACGGCTGCAGCAACTCGGCCACCTTCACCGGCACCGCCGAGACGGTGGCCTCTTACAACGGGTTCACGGGTACTCAGCGATACGCCGGGGTCGTCAACGGCGCCGTCCGATCCATTTTTCGCGTGGACGGTCTGGCAGGAGGGCCGGTCGGTGCGCCCGTGGTGGGCGGCGCGGGGAACGTGATCCAGGCGATCACCAACACGCAATACGACTGGATCCAGTTCTCCTCCGGCAGCACCTCCATTCTGGGCCTGGTCAACGGCGCCGATCCGGCCCTGGTCTACAACGGCTCGACCTGGTCGACCTGGGCGCTCACCGGAATCTCGACCAACCTGCTGTCCTGTGTCGCGGCGTATCACCAGCGTCTGTGGTTCGTTCAGGCCAATTCTTTCATAGTCTGGTATCTGCCCCAGACCGCGATCCAGGGGGCCCTGACCTCGCTCGACCTCGGAAATCTCTTTCAGCTGGGCGGCGCGCTGCAGTCCATCCTCTCGATCTCGATCGACAACAGCCAGGGCACCAACGATTACATCGCCTTCGTCAGTACGCAAGGCGAGGTCATCGTGTACACCGGCTACGATCCCTCCCAGGTGGCGACCTGGTACCTGTCCGCGCGCTTCCGGATCGGAGCGCCGATCGGGAGCGGGCGCCGCATGTGGCAGAAAATCGGCTCGGATGCTGCCGTGCTCTGTGCGGACGGGCTGGTGTTGCTGTCGGAGGAGCTGCTCACCGATCGCACGCAGCAGGTCGGCAATGTATCCGCCAAGATCCGAAAAGCGATCCAGGCGGCCATCCAACAGTACGGCAATAACTTCGGCTGGCAGGTGCAGTTGCATCCGCTCGGCACCAAACTGTTGCTGACCGTGCCGACGGTGCAGGACAGCTCGTCCTACATGTTCGTGATGAACCTCTTGAACAAATCCTGGAGCACCTTCGGGCTGCTGGCCTCCTCCTGGAACGCCTACTGCATGGAGCTGTCCGGAGACAGTCTGTACGTGGGCACCAACGGCGCGGTCATGCTGGTGGACTCGGGCGGCTCCGACAACGGCAACGCGATCAACTATTACGTGCGGGCCGCGTACAGCTATCTGGGGATGCCGGGGCGCCAGAAACTCTTCAACATGTGCCGCCCCATCTTCGTTTCCAACGGCAGCACGCAGGTCGGCATCAGCCTGTCGGTGGACTACGCCAATGCGCTCTTCACCGGCACCGTGGGCACCAGCCAGGGCAACTCGGCCCAATGGAATGTGGCCCTGTGGACCACACCGACGTACTGGGGCGATGCGGCCGTGATCAGCAAAAACTGGGTGGGCCTGAGCGGCTTGGGATACTCCGGTGCCCTTCAGCTCCAGGGCTCGTCCCTGAACACCTCGCTCCAATGGCAATCGACAGACTTTCTCTTTCAGCCGGCCGGCATCGTCGGCTGATCGTCGGCGGTCCCACTTTGCAGTTGAAGGTGGCCGAGTGGGTCACGGAGCGGCTCCCGCAGCTGGAGCTCGCTTGGGAGTACGACCGCAAAGGCCGTCGCCGTCCGCTGTTCTCCGCCATCGGCCTCCTGGATAAAGCCACGGCACAGCTCCTTGCGGGTGTCGTGTACGAGGGTTATAACGGGACGAACGTGAACGCGCATATCGCCGCAATCCCCGGGCGCCACTGGTTCGCGAAAGCATTCTTAGGGGAAGTCTTCCGCTACCCCTTCGAGCAATTGAGGGTGCGGCGCATCACGGGGAAAACCCCCGCCAGTAACCAGGCATCCCTCGATTTTCAGCGGTCGTTGGGATTTACCGTCGAAGGCCTCTGCCGCAAGGGGATGCCGGATGGCGAGGACATGGTGATTACCGGCATGCTTCGTGAGGAATGCCGGTGGCTCGAGGTGGGGCGCGATGAAGTCGAACGATGCGTGGCGTGAGTCATGAGCAAAGGCAGCGCGCCGTCGGCTCCGGATCCGTGGCAGTCTGCCGCGGCGCAGTACCAATACGGTACTGAGGCGGCGAGCTACAACGCCGGTCTGGGACACACCAACCAGATCACCCCCTATGGGTCCACGACCTGGAGCGAGGGTGCCCCCGGTAGCAGTGTGAGTCCCTCCTATACCAACGGGGGCGGCGGCGTCAGCGTGCCCGGATATCCGGGCGCCTCCAGCGGCGTTCCACAACCGCCGACGACCAATACGCAGCCGACCCCCACTTTCGGATTGGGGGGCAGCGGCATCCCCATGCAGATTCAGGCGCAGCCGGCGTACGGCGGCAGCAATGCCATCACCGGGGTGCAGTACGGCAACAATGCCCCGGAGTATTTCGGCACGGGAGGAACGGATGCCGCCCCCGGGGGTACCAGTACGCCGCCCATCTATACGCAGAGTGAGACGCTATCGCCCGCGCAGCAGGAACTGTTCAACACCCAACAAGGTAATCAGATCTCCTCCGCGATGACGGCCGGGAATTTCGCAGGCGAGGCGGCGCAGGCCTCGCGCAACCCGGTGAACCTTCAGACCTCAGTCGCTCCCACGCCCGTGCAGAGTCAGATCAACACCTCAGGCGTACCCGGTATCGCGGGCGCGGGCAACCTGGGCGGCTTCACCAATGAGGCCCAGAATGCCGCCTACCAACAACAAACACAGTACTTAAACCCTCAGTTTTCCCAGGAAAAAGAGCAACTGCAGTCACAGTTGACCAACGAGGGGGCGCAACCGGGGGATGCCGCATGGACGAATGCGATGACGCTGTTCGACAACCAACAGCAGCAGGCGTATGAGAGCGCATCCAACAATGCCGTATCGCAAGGGCTCACGGAGCAGCAGGCGTTGTACGGGGAAAGTGCCAACACCAACCAGCAGCTTTTCGGAGAGGCGGCGACCGGGGGACAGTTCGCCAATTCGGCCGCCGGCCAGGAGTTTGGCCAGGAGCTTTCGGGCGCCAATTTCGGCAACTCGGCGGCGATCCAGCAGCAGGAACTGCCGATTCAGGAATATCTGTCGCTCGAGGGACAGACCGGCGCCGGTGGCACCCCGTCTTTCGGACTGGGGGGCGCCGGTGGGGGCGGCGGCGGTGGGGTCCAGGCCCCCGACATCATGTCGGCCTTCCAGCAGCAGTACGCGGGACAGTTGGCGGGCTACAACGCCAACGTGGCCAGCACCAATTCGGATGTGGGCGCGGCGGCATCGCTCGCGGCTTTGTATCTTCTCGCATAGGCGCATTCCATGGGCACCAATACACCCAACCAGACACCGGGAGCCTACGGCGCCTTCGCGCAGGATCCGACGACGCAAGCCCTCGCCACGCGCGCGCTGACACCCTATCAGGGCACCGCGGCCGGGGGTGGCGCGGCCAACGGAGTGGGCCAGGTGGCGGCGGCGTTACTGGCCAACCAGCGCCGCAAGCAATGGCAGAACAAGTACGGCATCCCGACCTACAACAATCCGGCCGCGCTGCCCGGGGCGGTGAGTCCCGGGGGCGGCATGCAGGCCACCCAGCCGGCGCAGTCCCCTGTCATGCAGTCGGATCCCACGGCGGGAATGGGGACGTATGCCTGACATCCTCCCCGCCGGCGTTCCGGGAGATGACTACCCGGATTATCTGAAAGCGCAGCGCGCGAACATGCTGGCGACCGCCCTCACCCAACAGTCCCTCGCGCCGATTCAGGATCCGACGACCTCCCCGACCCTGGGACGGTATGTGCAACCGCGGGTGGGCCTCGCGCAGCCCATCTCGAAGATCGCCGAAGCGCTCCTGGCGAACAAGGCCTCGACCCGGGCCATGCAGCAGAACGCGGCGCTGTACGGTCAGTTGCGCAATGCGTACGCTCCCGGGGGCGGCGCCGGTGCGCCGGCGGTTGCGCAGCCCTCCGGTGGCTCTCCAGGAACGGCGCCGGATGCCGGCGGGACAGGCGCACCGGGGCCCACGCCGTCTCCCCAGGCCGGCGCGAATCCGCGCAATCCGCAAGGACTGCCGGCGGATGTGGTCATGAACCTGGCCCTGTCAGACCCCGCCAAATACGCCGCCTATCTGCAAGGGCCGGAATCCACCCAACTGGCGCGCATGGGCGGCATTGACCCCGCCGCCGCCGCCCGGGCCACCCTGTCCAAGCAAACCCAGACCGAGATCCGTCCGGGTGCGACCGTGGTTGACCCGATCAGCGGGCGCACCATGCTCGGCGCCGACCCCGCCAAGGGCGAGTATTACGCCATCGGTCCCAACGGCCAGGTTGCCGCCTTCCCGATCCAGAACAGCGCGACGATCCAGGCCTGGCAGAAGGGCTTGGCCACGGGGGCGGAACAGGCCAACACGCCGCGCATGGTGCCCCAGGGGGGCGGCTCGGAAGCATTGGGCTATCCGCCGATACCGCCGGCCCTGCGTCCGGGTGCACAAGGGCCGGCCGGGGTGCCCCCGTTGCCCGCCGCTTCCCCGCCCGCAGGCGGTCCTGGCCCGGGTCCTCAGCCACCGGGACCGCCGGGCGCCGCTCCCGGGGCGCCTCCAGCGGCTCCAGGGGCCCCCCAGGTTCCACGTGGAACTGCGCCAGGTCAGACTCCCGGAGCGCCGCCACAGCCGATCGGTAAAGCGTGGCAGGAGATCCCGAAGCTGCAGATCCCCAACACTCCGGGGCAAACGACGGATACCTATCACCAAGGTCTGCTCACGAATGCCGTCGGCAAGGCCAAGGAGCTGTCCGATCAGTTCGGCAATGAGGCGGTACTGGCCAACCAGCAGATGCAGTACAACAACGAAGCGGCCAAGGCACTGCCGTCGGCGGATGTCGGCCCTCTGTCGGAGTGGATGACGACGAACCGGGCCAAGCTGCTCCAACTGGGCGTGCCGCCCTCGATGATTCCGGAAAGCGGCACCGTGACTCCCACCCTGGAGCTCAACAAGTACCTGAAGAACGCCGCGTTGCAGGGGGCCAAGCAACTCTATGGCGCGCGGATGACGCAGAACGAGGTGCGCCTGCAGACCGAGGAAATGTCCCCTTCGGCCTCGATGACGCGTGACGCCATCAACAGCCTGATCCAGCAGGGCAACATGCAGTCGAAATATCTGCTACAGCGCGGCAAGGATTTCCAGATGTATATGGCCAAGGGCGGTGACCCGGGCCAGTTCGAGAGCTGGTATTCGAACGCGCGCCCGCTGACCCGCTACGCCACGATTCAATCCATTCCGCCGGATCAGTTGAACCGAGCCCTGCAAAGGTTGCAGCAGCAGCCCCAATTGTTGCCCGATTTCAAAAGCAAGTACGGCTTCGATCCGAGTTATTGAGCATAGGTAAGCCTTAACTATGCCAAACGCCTTCGATGACATCAGCTCCCCGACAGTCCCTCCAGGGGACCCGCTGGCGCAGATCGTCATTCAGCCCCGGCCCGTTCCGGCCCTTGCCGGGAAAAACGCCTTCGATGACATCTCGCCGTCGGCGTTCGGCGCGGGCCATCTCACCCAGGGCGGCGCGTACTTCCGCGACCCGTCCACGCCGGAGTGGCAGGCCCACTACGGGCCGCTCTCGGGCCAGAGCGACCTGGAGGTTCTGCGGGAAGGTGTCGGCCGGGGCATCGAGCACACGGCCCGCTCGCTCGGTAACTGGGTCGGCGCGGTGCCGGATCAGACGCTGTATGACGAACGCCAGCTGGATCAGCCGTTGCTCAGTGCGCCCTACGGCAAGCTCGGGAGCACGATCGGTGAGAGCGCCGCGACTGCGCCGCTGGGGATGGGAGCGGGTGCGATCGCGGGGCGTGTCCTTCCCGGAGCGCTGGCGGCCTCTCCGATCTTCGAGGGCGCGCTGCAAGGAGGTCTGCAGGGCGCAGCGACGGCGGATCCGAACGAGCGCGGCGCGCAGGCTCTGGCGGGGGCACTCACCGGGAGCGCGCTAGGAGTGGGGGCTCGCCTGGGGAGCACGGCGGTCCATGGCCTGACCCGTAGCGATGCCGCCCAACGGCTGATCAATCAGGGGGTCGATCTCACTCCCGGGCAGATGAACCCCGCTGGCGCGTTCAACCAATTCGAGCAGGCGGCGGAATCCTTGCCGGGCGCCAAACAGATCATCGAGCCGGCGCGCGAGAATGCCGAGCGTCAGTATCAGGCGCGGGTCATTCAGGCAGGGGCGGCTCCCGGGGCTCAAATTACCCCGTCCCACAACATCCACGACATGCTGCAGCAGGCGTACGACAGTTACGGCCCGCTGTACGACCAGGCACGAGGCTATCCAGTGATGCCGCGTATCCTGCGGGTGCAGGGACCGGATGTGCCGCTGGACCAGGCATTTCGGGCTGCTTCCAGAGCTCCAGGGGTGCCCCAGAGTCTTCAGCAGGGAGAAGCCAACTGGCTGCAGGATCGACTGACGCAGCTTCCCGACAGTCCTGACAGTGGCGATCTGTTGAGCCTGCGTAGCGCCATCCGTCAGCGCGGCCGGGAGATGGGGCTCCGGACGGATGTCGATGCCGCCCATATCGCCACCATCCAGGGACGGGCCGATGAGGCGGTGACGCAGGCGCTCAATTCGCAGCTTCCGCCTGAGCCGCTGCAAGCCCTGCGGACGGCTGATTCCAACTACGGTAACTACAAGATCATCGAGAGCGCGGTCGCCAAGTCGAAAGACAACCTGGCTGGCCTCACCCCTCAGAAGCTCTCGCAGGCCGTGTATGACGCGGTCCCGGATGCGGCCTATGCGCGCGGTCACGGGGGTCCCTTGCGCGATCTGGCGCAAGCCGGCACAGACGTGTTCCAGAACGTCTCGCCTCCCACCGGGGCGCGGGTCGCCACGCTCGCCGCCGCAGGATTGGGCGCTTATCACCCGGCAATCGGGCTTCCGGTCGGCGCCGGCATGCTGGGGGCGATCGGGACCCAGACCGGCCGACGCCTGGCGCAGGGCGCGACAGCGCCCCAGCAGGCGGCGCAACGGCTGGCCGCGGCCTTGCAGGGCAATGTGCCGGACTACGTACGGGGGCCGGCGGCCCAGTATCTCCAGCGGGGGGCGACGGGGGCACTGCTGCCGTACGGACAGGCCGCCTTACCCGCCGCCTACGCGGGGGCCTTGTGGGGAGCACAGCAACTGGGCGCGGGAACCCGGCCCGGGGGCGCCGAGTGAGTCAGAGCCTGAGCAACAGAATGCGCTTCAGCCGCCCTTCGGGAAGATATCGGCTGATCCCTCGCGCAACCAGCGCCGCGGGTAGGAACAGCAGGACCGATTGGATGAGCGGAGCGAATGTGACCAGCAGAATCGTATGCATGCGGGAGCCAATATAACATGCCTTACAACGGCACCGGGACCTTCACGCGCTTGTACAACTGGACATCGGACGCCAACAACAGCCTGCCGATCTCCTCCACGAAGTTCGACGCGGAAGACAATGATTTCGCGAGCGGCCTTTCCAACTGTCTGACGCGGGACGGCCAAGGCAAACCGACGACGGGCCTGACCTGGTCACAATCCCTGACGCTGAATCTTGCCGCCGACGGCACGCCCCTCACGGTGGGACGTATCGGTGGAAGCAACAACCCCGCACTCCAGGTGCAGGTGGCCGATGCCACGGGCGTGACGCTGAATCTGTCGACCGCCCAGCTTCTATCCTTGAACAGCGCAGGGTCCATCGGCCTGACCTCCGTCACCACACTCGCTTTCGCCGCCGGCACGACGTGGTCTGTGAGCACGGGCGGCTCGACGCGCGCCACCCTGAATGCTGCTGGCAACCTCGTGGTGAATGCCCCGAATTCGGGCACCGCCATTGCCGCCACCGGCGTATCCGGTGCCTTCGCGATGGTCGTCACGGGCGCAGCCTCAGGAACCTCGCTCGGTCTGAAGATCGTCGCCGGTGTCACGGGCGGAGATTTTCCGCTGTTAGTGGAAAATGAGGCCGGCACCCCGCTGTTTGACGTATCGGCGAGCGGAGTCATCCTGGGCTACGGGAACACCGCCAATACCCTGGTGGATATGACCCCCGACAGCGGGACTTTCACGCTGACGGCAACGGGCTTCAGTGGAGCGGCTCCGACCTGTCTGGCGACCTGGTACAGGATCGGCAGAATGGTCGTGCTCACCATGCCCGCTCTGGGGAGCACTACTTCCAACAGTACGTCCTTCGCAGCCGCGGGACTGCCGTCGCAGTTGCAGCCGGCCACTCTCGCCGCCGTACTGCCGATTGCCAACGTTGAGGATAACGGCTTGACGAATCTGGCCGGACAGGCGCAGATCGTTCCCGGCAGCGGGACGATCACCTTTCAAATTGGCAAGACCAACATCAACGCGAACTATCTCACCTACTCGGCCACATCCTGGACAGCCTCGGGAACCAAGGCAATCGGCAACGCGACCTTCGTTTACTCGCTCCAGTGACCGCGCAGTCTTACTACATCGGCCAACAGGCCGCTCAGGTTCGCGTAGCGCTCGCGACGGATATTCCCCAACTGTACAGCAACACCGCGAACGCCATGACCATCGACGGCGTGCAGCGGGCCACGGCCAACATTCCACCGGCCAGCGACAACACGGTGAGCTTAGGGACTCCCCTCCTGCGCTGGTCGTCACTCTTCACAGCACCCGCCAATCTCACCAGCGCCGGCTTTATCCCGAATGCCGCGAACTCTCTGCCCCTCGGCAGCGCCAGTCTCCCGCTGTCCAACCTGTTCCTGGGTCCCAACGGCGCCAACGCGTTCGATTCGGTCAGCGGCAATATCGTCTATCACGCGCGCAGCGCGGCCGAGATCGCAGCCGGCGTCACGCCCGCCGACTTTGCCTATGGACCCGATCACATCGGCTCAGACGTGCGCCGCTATGGCAACATCGATCTCACCGGCGCGACCGACTGCCGCGCCATTCTGAATACGGCCAACAGCGTCGGGGTTGCCCTGTATCTGCCCAAGGGCACCTACAAGATCTCCAGCGCGCTGACGCTCACCTCGCCGCTGTACCTTGAAAACGGCGCGATTCTCAAACCTGATCCCAACACCACCGTCACTATCAATGCGCCCGTGTGGGCGGGTCCCTGGCGGATATTCGATGTCACCAACAGCAACGCGCTGATCAACGGACTGCTGCGGCCGATGACTTACGGCGCGCGCATGCCGGTCGAGTGGATGGGCGCCGTGGGGGACAATTCCACCGATGATACCGCCGCGTTTGCCGCGACCGCCGTGACCGCCAAGGCGGCGGGTAACCTTGGGATTCAACTGCAGGCCAAGACCTATTTTATCAGCGGGACGATCTACGCCAACGGCTCCGGCGCGGCAGGTCAGAGTTTCTTTTCCCCCTCCTGGTTCGGCGTCGAGAAGCGCCAGACCACGATCTCATGCCGCAGCGGCACTTTTGCAACGCCCGCATTGCTGTTCCAAGGGGGCTCGGGACAGCTGTGCGGCGCGACCGTGCAGGATATCGGCTTCAGCGGCAATGCCAACAGTATTGGAATCTCCTTCGAAGGACAGTGTGGCATGCGGGCCATCCGCTGCCTGTTCGACACCAATGTGCTGGGAGTACGGTTTTATAACAATCAGACCGGATCCGCCACGGAATACTGTGTGGCGGAGCAGTGCGAGTTCACGGCGCTGTGTGTCACGGATGTGCAGTACGCCCGCAATACGGGCAATGCCTCGTTCAACGGTTCCGGGGTGTTGCATTGCCAAAGCAACAAATCCGGGGGTAATTCGATCCTGATCGGCGCCGGGGTCTCTCCCTACAACGCCCCTCTGGACATGCAGGTATGGAACAACGGCGCCACGACCCTGGTCAATAACAGCAGCTCTCAGAACGTCTGGTTCCACGGCACGCTGACTTTCGAGACATTGGCCGGGACTCTGACCCTCGCCAGCACCAATCCGGTGTACCACACCGGGCACGTGTCGGGGGACAACGAGCTCGTCACGGGGGGCACCTTCATCCAGTGCGAGTCTTTCCAGTCCAATGCCAACGGCGCGCCGTGTGCCCTGGGGGTGCGCAAAGCGTATGGACAGACCGGGGCCGCAGGCAACAACACGCTGTCCAGCAGCGCGGCCGGACAGACCAAGCTGATCGATGTGCGCGCCACCGCCACCAATTATGACTGGCGCGGAACTTTCATCGTCACGCACAACGGCTCCGGGCTTGCCGGATATGTCTATACGGTGGGAACCACACTGGTGAACAACACCGCAGGACTGGGAGCGCCCACCACATCGGTGGACACCAGCGGCAACCTGGTGGTGACCAACGCGGCCTACACGGCGGCGGTCACCTTGCGCTGGGCCGAAAAGGATTTCGGATTCGGAGTGATCAACGGGGCCGTGGCCACTTTTTGACGGAGCGAGAATGAGCACACTGTTCGAGACCCATCAACGCGAGGAACTGACCGTGACTGCGGAGGGTACGCCACCGGATTCCACCCTGAAGGAGGTACTCAAGAAGATCTCGGAGGTACTTTTTCGTCAACGCGCGTACGAGCGCTGGCAAAATAGCCTCGAGACGCGCCGCCATCCCACCGGCCAGCATGAGCTGGATTACGGACGCGTCCTGCGGGAGCGCGAGGGGCAGGTGGATGTCAGAATCGATCACACCGAAGGGAGAGGCGGCAAACAATCATGGGAGACCTGGGTACTGGGGATAGTGGGCACGCTGATCGCAGCGGCGATCGGAGGAGTGGTGTACGAGCTGAGCGACCTGAAAGCCGACATGCGGGCGATTCTGGTGCGCCAGCAGATGGACCACGAGCAGATCAAGGAGCTCCGGTGCAGCGTATACAAGGTGTGCACCCCTTGAGAGTCGGCTCCGCAAAAGACAGCAGCGAGACGATTCAGACTCCGTCCACCGGCTCGAGCGCGAACCATATCTCGATCAATCTGGGAGGCGCGACGCTTGCGACGATGATCGTTTTGACGATCGTCATCGGGACTTGCGGGGTCGTGATGGGCCTGAACCTATCCGACCAGGCCGCCTTGCAACGCGAGTTCCAGCGTGAGACCGAGCGCCAGATCCAGGCCATGGGCGAACTGCAGCGACAATACCGCATGACTGAGCTAAAATTGGACGACTGGACCGTGGTCGCACATCGTTCCGGGCTTGTATTACCGGGAGATTACACGCGTGGCCCACAAGGCAATCCGGACGCAGACGCGTTCAAACAACCCAAGAGGAAATGAGGAAATGACGTGATCAAACCTACCGTTGGTCGAGTTGTCTGGTTCTGGATTCCCGGCAGCCCACAGACAGAACCTTTGGCCGCCATGGTAGCGGCGGTAGTTACTGACTCAATTGTGAATCTCAGCGTGATCGATGCCGAGGGTAATCAGCATGCACAGAAGGGCGTCCCGCTGATTCAGGAAGGCGAAAAACCTCCGGCCATGCCGTACTGCGAATGGATGCCCTACCAGAAGGGGCAGGCAGCCAAGACCGAAGCGGTGGAGGCTGCAGCCAAGGGAGCGAAGTAACATGGGCGCAGGCGGCATCATCCAGCAAAAGGCGGCAGCTTTACTGGTGGCGGTAACCACCGCGTGTATGTACGGGGTTCTCTCAGATTCTGACAAGGCGGCGGTCGATTCTATCGACGCCAAGGGACCTGCGACCCGTACCCAGGCGGATGTCGATGCGCTGTATGTGATCCTGGGACGCGCGAAGGGCTGCTGAGGGAAGTATGGTCCGTAGAAATCATCCCTCGCCGCAGATCATCGCGTTGCGGGCGCACTTCAAGCGCTTGCTGGAAGACCCGGTGATTGCCGCGAAGCTACCGCAGAGCATCCGCGATGATGTGGTGCTGGCGCTGGGGACCAATCCTTCCGCATGGCTGGCGGATCAGGATCGGGCGGTGTGGAATGCGGTGAAGATAGCGTGGAGCACGTTGTGATCAGCGGGACTGAGATTGCCCTCATCATCACGGCGAGCGGGGCATTCGTGACCTCGATGGTGGGGGCCGCCGTGAGCATTCGCAACGCATTCAACATCCAACGCATCGAGAAAAACACTAACTCGATTTCCCAGCGCAATGAGGACATCGCCAAGAAGCTCGGGATCCAGGAAGGTCGGCAGGCCCAGAGAGACCATCCTTTCCCATGAAACTCTCCCCCCTGGGTCTTGCGATCCTCTGTTTTGTCGAAGAACCGCGTCTGACGGGCTTCCCCGACAGCGGCGGCGTTCCAACCGCCGGTTACGGGCATACCGGCCCTGATGTCGCGATCGGAGTGCGTTACACGGTGGAGCGGATCCAGTCCTGGCTCGCCACCGATGTGGGGCGATTCGAGCAGGCGGTGGAATCCCTCGTGAAGATCCCTCTCACGCAGCACCAGTTTGACGCGCTGGTGATATTCGCCTACAACGTGGGCACCGGGGCCAAGGGCTTGGCCGGCTCCAGTCTACTACGGTATCTGAACGCCGATGACGCGGCCGATGCGGCTACCCAGTTCGCGGTGTGGGACAAGGTGCGGGGATTGGAAAACGTAGGGCTGGAGCGGCGCCGCGCGATTGAAAAGGCCCTGTTTCTGTCCTAACCCATCGAGGTCCCTATGAATCTCACCGGCTTCCGAACCTTCATCGTCACGGCCATGTCCGCCTTTATCGTGCCCTACCTCGCCAAACATGGCCTGACCCTCAGTCCCGATCAGCAAGTGTGGGCGGTGGGCGAGATCATGGGATTGGTTGGCATCGGCATGCGCCTAATCACCCGGACCCCCCCGGGCAAGCCGAACACGACCCTGCCGCCCCCGTCCCCCTCGACCCATCGTCAGGGCGGCTTCGCGTCGCCGTTCTTTCTGGCGCGGCTTTTGATCACCGCCATCTTCCTGCTGATTCTGGGAATCCTCCTGGCTTGCGCCAGTGCGCCCGCTCCCAAAACGCTGGACCAGTCGCTCGCCTACGTCGAAGGCGCCGTGATCACCGCGCAGCAGGGCATCACCACGGCACTCACCGCGGGACAGCTCAGCAGCGCCCAGGCGACCAATGCCAACACCCTGGCGCTGAATGTCCTGTCCATCGTCACGACGGCCCGAGCGGCTGAGAGTTCCAGTCCGGCCAGCGCCCAGAACGATCTGGCACTGGCGCAGACGGCCTTGACGGCGGTGCAGACCTACCTCACGACCGCCAAGGGGAAATGACATGGCCGCGATCGCGATCGTCTCAGGGGTGCTCGAGGGCGTGCAGCTGATCGAACAGGCCAGCGCCACCATCTCCGCCGTCACGGCCGCCATCCAGGCCGCGCAAGCCAGCGGTCAGGCGGTCGACTGGACCGGTATCCTGGGCGCTGAGAACAGTGCCGAAGCCTCACTACTCGCCGCAATCGCCACCGCAAAGGCAGCAGGCAAATGAAAAAGCTCCTACTCGTCCTACTCTCGGGGCTGCTGTGCGCAGCTGCGACGGCTCAGACCGTCACCACCGCCGTCAATCTCGGCTGGAAGGCGCCGACGGCCAACACGGATGGCAGCACGATCACTGGCACGCTGACCTATGCCCTGTATCAGGGACCTCCTGCAGGACCGTTCACGCAGGTCGCCACGGGCCTGACGGGCACCACGACCGTGGTCACCACGCTCGCCGCGGGCAACTGTTTCACGCTCGTGGCGAATGAGCTGATCGGGACCTCGACGACGAGCTCGGCGCCGACCGGCACGACCTGCGCGCTGATCCCGGACTCGCCTCCGGGCGGATTGACCGTCACGGTGACTTTGACGATCCACTAACGGGGTTTGCGCCAACTCGCGGCGTCGGGACAGGTCGCAAAATGGGAAGTGTGCCGCGTCAGGTCAAGTTGGTCGGCGCGATCGGTTGGCTTGGTGGTGGCGGCGTCCACGGGAATGCGCCTGCCCCTTTCGGTCTTGAACCAGACAATCAATGCCCGACATGACCGACACGGGGTCTCGAAGGGATGGTGGGTGCAGGTCATGATCGCATCACCCCTTCTACAGTGCGCACATACGCCAGGTAATGCGCCCCCACATCGTGTCTGAAGGGCTTTTGCTCAAAGGTGCTATCCAGCCGCTGCCGTTGGTTATCGTAGAGATCCCGGCCCGAGGCGATGAACTGCGGCAGTTTCTGCGCCTGGATGCAGGCGGGGCACACTACGGCAATGGCGCCTCTCATGGGCAATCGGCAGACTAGGCAACCCCAACCCTTGAAGCCGGCGGGGGCCTCGAACTCCAGCATCATCAGGTGCGGTTGTTTCTTAACATCCCCTTCGCAGCAGCAGCAGGGGCCGAAGCCGGGAAGCAGGATACGGCCGCCGGTACCGAGGAGATGATCAGTCATGCGCGATGCCTGGGTAGCCTTCCGATGGTTCCTCCGGTGAGTGTTTGCGCACGTACTCGGCGACGCGCCATTCGATACCTGGCGGCCGTGCATTGCCCATTGCGGCCTCAGCTGCGAGACGACTTGGGTAAACCGCGTAATACAGCGTCCAATCTCCGCCAGGGTGTCGGCGCTCAAGCATCCAGACAGACTCGCTGGATGTCTCGCGCGGTTCCACAGCGGTTCGAACCTGTTCCAACGGTGAGCTTAGTGCTGTACTCACGCACGACTGACAGAAGTTGCAGGCGCTGATGATGTGCCAGAATCGGTTGAAGTTTCCGCAAATCACACACTTGGCCTTAACTGTCTTTCCGTCGTGTAAAGCTGGCGAGGGGCCGCCATGTAAATTGGATCGCAGCTCAAGTGCGAGACTCGGTTTCGTCTCGACCTGCAAGCCTTCGCGTTGAATTAGCTTCGTGAGTGCGGCTGAAACGCATTGCGAGATAAACCGATAAGGGCGATCCTCCATCGGCCGGCCGAATCCATCGTTATCGCGTTGAAGCGTCACCTCGCGGCCACAGTCGGGACACTTCGCTTTCGGGGTTGCCGCTACCGTTTCCTTGGTCATGCGCTCAATCTCTGTATGGTGCCGTAATCCTCAGCCGCCTTCTGCAACCGCTCCATGGCTTCAACAACATCGGGATCGCAGTCGCAGTAGTCATACGCGAGCACTCCCCCGACAGCATCCAGCAGATTGGCTAGTGCCTTTTCTTCCACGCTCTGCTTCTCCGATGTCCGGTTGTCAGTGACCATCGAACAACCCCGGTCCCTTATCCGAATCGTGTTCCGGTGTCTGGCCGGGAGATTGCCAGAACGGGGGTTTCTCGGCCTTATGCGCATGCCCGTCCTCGATCACGAACCCAATCTGGCCGGTGGAATCGACGCGCTCAATCCATATCTGCAGGTCATGTTGGTCAGCGAGCTGACCCAACAGTTTCATCGCGTCGTTGTCGAGCAGCGAGCCGTCCCGGATGCGGATCACGCGCAGTTTGGGCGCCATGGCCATGGCAATGGATACTGAGGCCATCAGCTGTTCCGCATCCGACCCCTGCTCGAAGGGAACGCCGTTCAAGGTGATGCAGTCCTCACCGAAGCCGATACCCTCTACCGGCATCTTGGCCGCGGCGATCGCCTTCTGTTTGTCCTCTTCCCGCTTACGCATGCGAGCCGTGATGGCTTTGGAGCGGACCTCGAAGTTATCCGCGCTGACCGACAGTTTGCGGGCTTCGTCGCGTTTGCGGACCAGCAGGGCGATCGCGCGGGCATCGGCCAGGGCTTTGACGATATCGCGCGTATCGATCCGGGCAGGAAGGGGACCGATATCGGTCAGATTCCCCTGTAAGCTGACAGCTCTCTTGGCATTGGCGGCCGCTCTTTCTTCCAACTCATTAGCCTGCTCACGCAACCGGGCGGCATCGGCAGCCTGAGATTTGCCCAGCGCCTCAGCTTCGACCGCCAGGCGCGTGACCCGATCGATGTCCGCTGCCTGTCGTTCGAGCAAGGTATTGGCCTCGCCGGCCTCCTGCAGCCGCTTGACCAGCACCGCCTCGTCCGGCGCCTCATCCGGTATGTTTTCAGGTAAGCCGGCCGCGGCTGTCTTGGCGCTCTCGCGGGCCTGTTTCAACAACCGGTTGATGCCTTTGCGCTCCTCCTCATCGTCTTTGTTGTCCATGACGATCTGCGCGAAGTCGACGCCGGGCACGAACTTGCGCAGCATGTTGAACTGCTCTTTCGGCTTCGCGCGCGCGAAACTCAACGGATCGAAGCAGAGGGCATTGAGCAGTGCGTCCAACGTCCCCTGGGGTGAGGGGTAGGTGGCACCGTCGGCTGACATCACGAGCAGCTTCGAGGTGGTGCTGCCATCGATCTCGTCGCGCGCGAAGGTACGCTGGATCTTGAGTTCTCCCAGATCCAGGCGGATCTTGGCACTGTGGGCGCCTTTGCGGATGGGCTCGGCCTGGATGTGCTCGGCTCCCTCGATGGCCCACATGATCGAATCGAGCACCGAGGTCTTGCCTTGCTTGTTGCGCCCGGTGATCTCCACCAGATTGCCGTCGGGCCGGATCTCGACCGCGACCAGGCGCTTGATGTTCTCAGCGGTAAGGGAAATGATTTTCATGGGTCCTGACTCTCCAGATCCTCACGGCGGATATGCGCGAACGCTTCCACATCGAGAGGAACCTCGACATTGGCGGCGGCATAGACGGCCCAGATCGATTTTTTGACGTTGATGAAATCCGCCACGTCGACGGTGGCTTTGAGTTTGTCGTTGGCCTCCTGGATGGATGGCGGCGCCGAGGGGGCAGCCTTGGCAGGGTCGGCTGCATGGGCCTCGGCGCCGCCCTTGCGAACCGCGTGCAGGGTCATATTGAAGGGACGTTTGCGGGGAAGCTGGATCGACACGTCAGTATCGGTTTTCAACTCCGGTGATCCCCACACCCGGATACATTCCTCTGCGTTCCACATGCCGGCAAACAGGGTGACACGGTGTCCTATCCACTCCTGCACCTTGCGGCCGAACATGGCTTTCAGACAGATGCCGTTGGTCTTGTTGAGCGCCCACTGCTTCTCAGTTTCCTGAAAGAAGATAACGCCCCTGATCTGGGGCCCCTTGTCTCCAATCAGTTCCTCGATCTTCACCCGTGAGATGGTCAGAGTGGGCTTTTTACCCTTGAATTCGCCCGCTTTCATGAAGCGACCGGGGTAGAGCTCATCCCAGTCAACAGGGGCCGGGAACACCTTTTCCTGCTCAGCCATTATTCCAACTCCAGGCCCGTGATGTCGTCGACGGACGGATAGGCGTACGTGGGCAGCGTGACATCCAACTCAACACCGTTGGCCGTGCCCAACCATTGCTTGGAATTCTCGCATTCGACCCAGGTTTTAAGGAGGCGCATGTAGTCATCGCGGCCCTGATCGATCACCTCCGGGGGGATGTTGTAGACCACCACATCGAAAGGCGGCTTCGACTCGACCACGATTTCCTTCATGACGGGCTTGAGGCCTTTGATCTCCTGGAACGCGTCGTGGTAGAAGGCCCATTGCAGGTGATAACCCAAGCGGAAGGCCGCAGAGCCGAAAAACAGCGGGCTCACATCGCGCGCAGTCTTTAGCCCGATCAGGTGCGGCGCATCCAACTGTGTGATCCAATCCACCCGACCGCGACAGGGCACCATCCGGCCTGGGCCCAAGGGCGCCTCTGCCCAGCTCTCCCACTGCATCGACACCTCCGGCTCACCGCTCGCCAGATACCGCGAGGCCAACGGATCGGCCCGCACCGCATGGGCAATCGCCATGGCCAGTTGCTGATCATCCTCCGTGATGATGTGCTGACCCGGATGGCGCTGTTTGAAGGCTTCCCAGTACTGCCCATTGCGCGGACAGAGGTTGCCGCTCTCGCTGCGTCGGGACCATACGGCGAACTGACTGATGAATCGCTCCGGCTCGAGGGTGGCGGTGTGGGCGGCAATCCCTAAGCGCAGCGCATCCGTCTCAGGCAGTCCTGCTTTGAGCACATGCTGGTAGTGCAGAGCCGAGCGCTTCAGTTCCTTGAGACGCGTGATCGAGACAGCCGGGATACGCGCGTAATCCTCATACGGGACGCGACTCGTGAGGGTGCCGTGGGTCATGATATTCCCTCTTTCTCAGCCTGTTTGCGCGCATCGATCTCGGCGCGGTTGATCTCGACCTGGCGCGATGCCTCGATGCCCAATCGCACTCCGCTTGAGGAATCGTAACCCAACATTTTGACAATGATGACCTCGCCACGGCAGCGAATCACGATTTCCTCATCGAGCTTACGGGCTAACACTAACATGAGACTTTCCTCCGACAATGACCGATGACACAGATCCGCGAGCACCCACTCCCGGCATAGCTCCTCCAGACGGTTGCGGATGATGAATCCCACCTCCTGCGCCCGTGACGCCGGCGAGGATTCCCGGCGCAGCTCGCGCGCGATGAGGGCGGCGTAATCCTTCAGGCAGCCCTCGGGCAGGTCAAAGAGCATCTCCGGGTACTCCTCCAGGCAGTACCCCACCTCGGCATCGGTCAGCGTCCGGATCTGATCCGCGGCCACCCAACCGGTATGCGGTTCGAGTTTCGCGAGCTCCCGAAGGAGCCCCTCGAAGGCGCTCACGTGTTTTCCTCCAGGGCCTTGAGTTTGAGGGCCGTATGCAAATAGGCATCCAGCAGCGTGACCGCCACGTGGGTGGGAATCGATGTTTCCCCGGCGAGATCCGCCGTCATCGTTGCATCGAAGACACGCTTGAGGTCAGCCTCGGTGGGTTCCGGGAGGTAGGCCAGATAGTCCTCGAGCATCATGGCCTTTCTCCTCGCACCAGGTCCCGCAAGCGCTCGGCGTCAACCGTCGCGCGTCCGGCCTCGACCTCGTCGGCCAACATCTTCATGAGAATCGCCGCAGTGATGTCCTGTTTCGTGACATTGTCAGTGACCGTGATCACAACGCCGTCGCTCCAGAACTGATGCAACTCGCGCAAATTGACGATGTAGCGGTGCAGCAGTCGGCTGTAGAGCAGCCGGTTGGAATAGCGCGTCAGATGCAACTGCTGCAACTGAGGGCGCCGCACCGTGGGAGGGGGTAATAGAGATCCTTTCATGGGGATATCCTCGATGGGAAGCGCATTCATGCGTGCCCCGCCGTCGGCATGGGAACGGCCGTCTTGGGCAGCGGCGCCTTTATTTCCAGCGCCGCGCAGCCGCCATTGCAGAACGCCAGCGCCAAAGCGGCGCGTACCAGGTCAATCTGACGCTCGTGGCTCAACAGACGGAACTCGGGCATCTGCACCGTCGCGATCAGCGTCTCGACCGTCTCGCGCTGCCGCCTCTGGAACTCGGTCAGGGGGGCGAAGGGAATCTTGTCCATGGTCTCTCCTATTGCCGGATCGGAATGATGAGCCCGACACGCGCGGTGAACTGCTCCCGAGGTCCCCACACCTCCCCATAACCCCCGCTGGTGTTGGGACGATTCAGCGCAAGCCCATCGCCCACCTCGAGGTACGCATGGGGCAGATCCCAATGCAACATGACGCTCGCGATGTTGACGCCGTAGTTGGTCGGATGGTCCGTGCACGGCTCGTGTTGGGTGGCGTGGGACATGTGCTCGATCTCGGGACGGACCGAGTCGGGAATCAGCGCGCAACCTGACAATAACACTACAACAAGCGCCGAAATCCCTGTTTTTACAGTATTTAAACACATGTTGGTTACTCCCCATGCCACTGCAGCAAGGAGATCCACCTCGTGGACCGGTCCTCATCGCCGGCGTGCTTGCGCGCGAGCTCCTGGCGGCGCCACCCGGGCAACGGCGCTGGCGTCCACAGCGGTTCGGCTTCCGGGAGTGAGGGCAGCAATTTCGCGATGATGATGCCGAAATCCCCGATCGGGGCGGACTCGAGCAATTGCCGCAACTGGGCAAGCTCGAGGTCGGTCAAGTCGGTGCTGAGATGGTGCATGGTCCCTGGTCCTGTCCTGGTGATGACGCCTACATAGTCATACACACTAGGTCGCTTGTCAAGGGTTGCGTCCCTAATCGTTCGGTGCGATGCTGGCGACCATGAAATGCCTCACGGATTACATGCTCGAGCAGGGTCTGAACAAGTCCACGCTCGCCTTCCGGTGCGAATGCCAGCCCAACGACATGGCCCGCTACCTGGACGGCCGGCGGTTGCCGAAGCTGCTGATCCTGGACCGTATCGCCCATAAGCTCGGCATCCCCATCGAGGTCCTGGTGCGCGATGCCCTGGAGCTCCATGCGACCGTATCCCAGCGCCCCGGATGCAATCGGGCCTTTACTCGCGGGACGCTCGTCCCGCCATGGCAAAAATAGCTTCCGTAACGCTTGTATCTGCCCCCGCTTGAGTCCTAGCATGCGTTGAGACTCAACAGAACTCAACAAGGGGGCCTCCCGCGTGTACGGCAAGATATTCCAGCAGATTTATGAAGGCTCTCTGGCGACCGTTGGCCCCTGGCAAGCCCTTGTTACTTTTCAACAATTCCTGATTTTGGCCGATGCCGAAGGGGTCGTCGACAAGACCGCCGAGATCATTGCCCGCACGACCACCATTCCCCTGGACATCATCAAAACCGGCATCCAGGTGCTCGAGCAACCGGACCCGGACAGCCGCACCCCTGACGAAGAAGGCCGACGCATCGTGCTGCTCAATCCGGAGCGCCGCTGGGGTTGGCGCATCGTCAATTACCTGTACTACCGCAATCTGCGGTCGGAACACGACAGACGCGAATATCACCGGCAGTACTGGCGCCAGAAGCGCAGCCCCAAAGCTCGCCGCGCTCAACTGCAAACGTTGAGTAATGGGCAGACTCAAGCGGCTCAACAGCACTCAACCAACTCAACCCATGCAGATGCAGATGCAGATGCAGATGCAGATGAAGATTAAGCCCCCCCCCTCTTACGTAATGCTTACGGTTTTAGTAAGAGGCCCATTCCAAATCGCTATATCGCGTGAGGGGGGGGGCTTGGAGAAGTTATGACGAACGTGGAACGAGCAAAATTCGAAAAGCATCTCGAGCTGCTGTGCGCCAAGTACAACCTCCCCTTCACACCAGCCCGCAAGGAATCCTATTGGCGCAGCCTCTACGGAGACTTGACGCTATCGGCGTTCATAGGCGCAGTCGATCGGTTTCTAGCCACGCCCGGAGCATTTCCCGGTGCCGAGGAAATTCGCCTCCTGGGACGTGAACTGATGGGCTCTACGCCACCGACGCTACCCCCTCACATCGCTGAGAGGGCGGAACAGTCAAAATTCAGGGCTCAGCGTTCGGATGAATCTGCCGCTCAGTACGCGACGCAACTCATGCTCCACGAAAGGACGCAGCCACGGCCCCTCAAGGGCGATGTGCAAACGCGAATGGATTGGGAACGGGAGTTCAGCGCGCGGTTCGGCCCCCGCTGATAGGTAACATGTTACCGACTGACGCGGGTTTGCCGGCCCTTGCAATCGTCACTCGTTCTCGGTCATAGTCGGATACACCGCAAAGGGGAGTCCGCAATGAGACACGTTCGCTGGCGAGTGCTGATCAGCACGGCCCTAGGTTTCTTCGTCGCGGCCTTCCTGGCGCTCTCGGTCCCGGCCGATCACCCATACCGCTACATCGCGCTGGTGGTGGCGCTGTTCCTGGGGGGCGGCTCGTTTTGCATCGCCATGGTGTTTCTGGACCTGGTCCGGTCGGTCTGGCGGCACCGTTAGTTTTCTTCCCAACAGGTAACTCAACATGAAATTAATCTTCGTGTCGCTCGCTTTGCTCTTCGGTGCTCTCGGTCATGCGGGGACTCTCTCACTCGCGCTGCCGGTCGCGCACTTCAATCCCCTGTGTGGCAATGCGCCGGTGAACGAGCAGACCGTGACCGGCTTCAGCCCCGACGGCACCTACGTGTTGGTCCAGGCAACGGGATATACCGCGTGCGGCCATTCAGGTCACGACGGCGGCATCTCCCACGTGTACTGGTGCGACCAACTGACCTTCGACTTCTCCGGCGTCCTCGTGGGCCAGAGCGCGATTGAGCCGGCGACCTCTCAGGGCTTTCTCGATTGTCCGTGGGCGGACCCTCGTGCGTTCTTTGCCAGCGCGGGCTATCTCGCCGACACGACGTACAACTGGAACTACACGCAGACTGTGCCGTGGTTGGAAACGCCGTAACTGCTGGTGGCCGATCCGGTGACGAAATGACTGACTGGCTCAACAAGACACACGTCGGCGACTGCCGAGCGCTACTGCCTGCAATGGTAGCCGACGGCGTTCGCGCCCAAACGTGCGTGACATCGCCGCCCTACTTCGGGCTGCGTGACTACGGCGTTGCCGGCCAGATCGGGCTCGAGACCTCACCGGATGAATACGTCGAGGGCCTAGTCGACGTGTTCCGCTTGGTACGCGAGGCCCTCGCCGAGGATGGAACCGTATGGCTCAATCTGGGAGATAGCTACTCAGGCCATGCCAGTGGGGCGCCGCAGTCTCAAGTAGGTGAGCGCAGCACCCTTCGCGGCAATGGTCATACGGGAGGCGGACCGAAACTCCAGTCTGTGCCGCGGCCGCGCCGTGGCATCGGGCCCGGGACGAAGCCCAAGGATCTGCTGGGAATCCCCTGGCGCGTGGCCTTCGCGCTCCAGGCTGATGGCTGGTGGCTGCGATCGGATGTCGTGTGGCACAAGCCGAACCCGATGCCGGAGAGCGTTACAGACCGCCCCACGAAGGCTCACGAGTACCTGTTTCTACTCGCGAAGTCCGAGCGCTACTTCTACGATGCGGAGGCCTCGAAAGAGCTGGCGATCGGCGAAGCGAACAGCGTGACCGAGCGTGTGCGCAATGTCGGCGGACGCACGGACGGCTTCAGTCGCGGATGTCCGTGGTCGGGATCTGAAACGCGCAACCGCCGCACTGTCTGGACTATTCCCACGTCCCCCTTTGCTGGCGCTCACTTCGCCACCTTTCCCCGTGCCCTAGTCGAACCTTGCGTAGTTTCGACCTCGAGGTCGGGAGACATTGTTCTCGATCCGTTTATGGGGTCGGGCACCGTCGCACGGGTCGCCACGGATCTCGGCCGCGCCTTCATCGGCTGCGAACTCAACCCTGAATATATCGAACTCCACAAGCTACGGCGCACAACAATAGGAATGCCGATATGACCGGTGAGCATTCCAACACCAAAGAAACGCCGACCACTGATCGGCGCTCATTGCGTACGCAGACGACGCCGCAGCTCAACACGCCATAACACCAACGAGGGTCCTCATCATGACCAACACTCAGGCCGAGCCTGTCCATCATCCCATCCATGCGGTCGCCGACCGGTTCGCCGCGCAACTGCTCCGGTCGGCCCTGGGTGCGCTGGCTAATCAACGTACCCTCTGGCCGGTCACGCCGCAGGAGCAGCAGCAGCAGGTGATTGACCGGCTGCGCGAGGAGTTCGCCGACATCATCCGCGTGCAGATGGTCGATGTCGCCGCGGCCGGATTTACCAACGCGGAAGTGACATTGGGCACGCTCACCGCCAAAGGCGACATCATCAAGGCCCAGGTCAACATCCTGGACAACAAGACGCTGCACCAACTGGTCGACCGGCTCGGGCAGAAGATTGTCCTGGTGTTGGTCGACAGCGAGGTGTACGCGGCCGGCATGGAGAGCTTCGAGGCACAGAAGGATCAACCGGAGTTGCCGCTCGAGCACGTTGAACCGCCCGCCTCATCGCCGGTGCGCTGCACGTGCGCCGTGCAATCCTATGACCCGAAGGCGAAGCACGAGCCGGATTGCGAGTACATCGCGTGGTATCGCAACCAGCCGCCGACGGCGGAATGATGACGATCCCCTGCCCCTACTGCGCCGTCCAGGGCCACCACCCGCGCGCATTTGGGGCTGAGGGGTGCACGCATACCGCCGACGGTCGTGCGTCGGCACCGGCGCCCGGCACCAGACGTATGAAATATTGCACTGATTGCAAGTATATATTTGACCACGCATTGCGGCCGGTTCCTCTATGCACAAATCCTGCGTGCAGGACTGCGGTGGGATTTTGCTCGGAGGCAGCTACGATGCGCGAGCAGAACCAAAGATGCGGCCCCGATGCGAAACTGTTTGAGGCTAAACCGCCAAAGTCGGGATGGTTGCGCGCTCTGTTCGGGCTCTCTTAAGACGGATCTGACATGCGCCAGACTGACTTCCTCGCCGCCAAACTCCCGAAGCGCGCCAAAGTCGCCTTCGGGCACGGTGGCCGCAAGGTCAAGGACTGGGAAGGCGTGTTGGCCTTCCAGATCCGGTCAGTGCTGGCGCCGTTGGGTTTGCCCATGCCGGTGGGTCGTGGGTTCGGCACCGACCGGCAGTTCCAGTTCGCCAAACAGTTGGAGCGGAGATTTACCGTAGACTACGCCTGGCCCATCCAACGGCTGTTGGTGGAGGTCCAGGGTGGCCTGTGGATCGGTGGCGCGCATGCCCGCGGCTGGGGTGTCGAGCGCGATTGCGAGAAGGCGCAGTTGATGGCAGTGTTGGGCTATACGTTGATTCCCGTCACCGAGAAGGACATCCGCTCGGGTCGGGCGCTGGAGCTCATCCGGCTGGTGTTGGAAAGGCTCGGGTGCAAGCCGGGGTTATCAGCTACCCCTGGGATCAGTCAGACCCAGTGGGCGGGGCGCACATCCCCGGCCCCGGCTTGTGATCCCGAATTCGATGATCCGTTGGAATGACGACGTGAAATACTGCACTGACTGCAGGCATCTGTTTGGGAAAGGAGAAGTGGATGCGCGCCGGTAGAATCCCCGCTGTTCTCACCGAAAGCGAACGCATCGCCGTCATCGGCGAGATGGCGGAGCTCGGTAACAAGGTCGGCGTCATGTTGGAGATGGAGAAAATCGCGCCGGGCAAGATCAAACGCTATGTGGAGCGCATCACCCAGGAATATCCCCGGGTCATGGTCCTGAGTCACCGCGATCATTGTCCGATCGACAACATCGCGACGCTCACTTTCGCGCTGCGACCGGATGCGAAGCCGGTCCTCGCCAATTGACGCCGCTGGAGCGCGGCCGTAAGGTTCCTGCACTATCCGCTCAAGGGCGATCGTCCATGGCCAAACTGACCTCTGCATCACGCAACCGTCTTCCGGCAAAGGACTTCGCTGAGCCCGGCGAGCGCAAGTACCCTATCCAGGACCGCTCGCATGCGGCGAACGCGAAGGCCAGGGCATCCGGGAAGCCGGAGCAGAGCAAGGTGGATCGGGCCGTGGCCCGGAAGTACCCGGGGATGGGCAAGAAGGGCGGCGAGCGGGAAGAAGGCCATGGCCACGCCCCGCGGTTCGATCCCAAGGCGCGGTACGGCAAGGATGGCAAGCGTATGGACCCCCCGGCCGACGAAGCCGAGTCCGAGGTCGAGGGCAAGGAAACCGGTCACGAAGGGGGCAAGGAGACGAAGCAACCCGGACAGGGCCGCCAGGAGCACGCTGCGGGCTCTGGAAAGGCCGAACGGGGTAACCCGGTACTCAGGGACCAGGAGAAGGCCGGAGCCCGTCCCGCGTTGCCGGGTGAGCGGAGGGGGCCCAAAAGCGGACCGGTTCGGGGCGACCCGAGCATGGAGGCGGCCGGAAGTGCCCGGATGGCCGCCCAGCCGCACCTCGGCGGCGCACCCCAACCCGGTGCCGACGGCGCCGATTTCCTAGCCTCGGGGCACCCGGGGACCCCGGAGCACGCGGTGAAGCTGGCCCTGGCACTGCGCGGGCGGCAGGCCGGACCGGGGCCCGCGAGTCGGTTTCCGAAATGAACATTGGGCCGCGCACCGGGGGGACCGATGCCTGCTGAATGGATCGTCATCCGCCTGGACGCCGCGCACCCCGGGGGCTACGAGCGCTACCAGACCGACGGTAAGACCGGGGAAGGGATGCCGAAGCTCCTGGAACTGGAGGCCGCTCGACAGATCCAGCGCCAACTCAACACGATCGAGGACACCCCCAGCCGCGTGCGCATGGGGGGCGAGGATTTCTGGCGCGTCAACCACTATGTGACCCTCACGCCCCCGAACGAGCACCAGGACTGGCTCAACCGCGGCGGAAAGGTGCGCACCTGTGAGCACTGCGGCAATCCGGTGCGGCCGTGAAAGTCGCTGTCCTGGCGCTTCCCAAGTTTTTCTGCGGGACGTGCGGCGGAGTGTTGCGGATTGAGCCGTTGCCGCCGCATGCCGCGCTCACCGTGGCTCATGCCGTCGGGCACTGCTGCCAACATCGGTGCCCTTTGTACCTGTCCGAACTGCGAATCCCGCTGACCCGCATCGAATGCGACGTACTCGAGGAAAACCCCCGTGACGCCCCCGCCGACCGATCCGCCTGACGCGCCGCGCTCCATTCCCTACGAGAGCAAATACGACCCCCGCTATGCCGCCATCGCCAAGGCCGCATGCGAGCGCATGGCCGCCACCAACAGCGACCTGGCCGCTTTATTCGGCGTGGTGGAAAAGACGATTCGCAACTGGGCGGTGCAACATCCGGAGTTTCACACCGCGCTGCTCATGGGCAAGGAGGTGGCGAACCAGCGGGTGGAGCGGGCGCTCTACACGCGTGCCGTCGGCTACGAGTACGAGTCTGAGAAGATCTTCTTCGACAATGCCAACAAGCGGGTCATCCGCGTCCCGGTGACGGTGCACGTGCCGCCGGATACCTGGGCCTGCAACACCTGGCTTATGAACCGCGATCCGGACCGGTGGCGGCACAAGTTCGAGTTGGCGCACGTGAAGCCGGCCGAAGTGACCGATCAACCGCTGTCGACCGAGGAATGGGATCGTCAGTACGGTACCCATGGACCCGGCCGCGGCAACTGAGCCGATCGCCTACTGTTGGCGTCCCCAGGCCGGCCCGCAGAAAGCCCTTGTTGACTGTCCCTATCCGGAGATCTTCTTCGGGGGTGCGCGCGGCGGCGGTAAGACCGACGGCGTGTTGGGCAAATACGCGCTCAAGGAGAAGCGCTACGGGCGCGGCTTCAACGGGGTGTTCTTCCGCCAGGAGATGCCGCAGCAGGATGACCTCATCGAGCGCGCCAAGGAGATTTATCTCCCCACCGGCGCTCTTTATATCGACTGGAAAAAGCAGTTCATGCTGCCGCACGGCGGCCGCTTGCGGTTCCGCGCGCTGGAGTCGGTGAAGGATGCCGGCAAGTACCAGGGCCAGTCGCTGTCGGATGCGGCGGTGGAAGAGATGGGCAACTACCCGCTGTCCGCGCCCATCGACATGATCTTCGGTTGCCTGCGCTCCAGTCTGGGCGTGCCGGTGCAGCTGATCGGCACCGCGAACCCCGGCGGTCCGGGTCACCAATGGATCAAACAGCGTTATATCGACCCCTGCCCTGCGGGGTTCCTGCGCCTGGTGCGGACGCTCGATGATGGCAGCGAGCACTACGCGATTTTCATCCCCAGCCTGCTCGAGCAGAATCGAATCCTGGTCGCACGCGACCCCAAGTACCGGAGCCGGCTGCATCTGGTCGGATCGAAAGAGCTGGTAGCGGCGTGGCTGAAGGGTGACTGGTCGGTCATCGCGGGCGCCTTCTTCACTGAATTCAGGAGCGACCGTCATGTCATTCGACCTTTCCGCATACCCGATCACTGGCCTCGTATCCGGTGCATGGATTGGGGTAGCGCCAAACCCTTCTGTGTCCTATGGCTCGCAGTATCCGACGGGTCCGTGGGTGGCATTCCTCGCGGCGCCCTTGTTGTCTATCGCGAATGGTATGGATGGAACGGCAAACCCAACGAGGGGATAAAGCTGCCGGCCCCGGAGGTCGCATCCGGCATCCTGGGCCTTGAGACCTACAGCGACTTCGACGGTCAGCCGGTCCAGGAGCACATCGATGATGCGGTGCTGGACCCTTCCGCCTTTGCCACCGTCGACGGCCCCTCCATCGCCGAGCGTATGGGGATCTGCGACTGGCGGCGCGCCGACAACGCCCGGGTCAGCGGCAACGGCGCCATGGGCGGCTGGGACCAGGTGCGCGAGCGGCTGCGCGGGACCGAGGAAGGTGCGGGCCTCGTGATCTTCTCGACGTGCGTGCATCTGATCCGTACGCTGCCGGCCTTGCCACATGACCGCCATCGGGCCGAAGATGTCGACAGCGAGGCTGAAGATCACGCACCGGACGCGCTGCGCTACGGGTGCATGACGCGTCCCCTGGTGCGGGATGCCCCCGGAGTGCCGAAAGCCCGCTACGAGCATGAGCTGACCATCAACGAAGTGATCGAGCGCCAGCGGCGTAAACGAATGGAGAGTTAGACCATGCAGCAAGGGTTCAAGGCGGACATCCCGCTGGGGTATGCCCAGTCAGGCGTGGTGGATGCGGGAATCTCCATCAATTCCCTCACCTTCGCAAATGCGGCCGCGCCCGGGATTCCGACCGGGACCTACCTGCTGCTCATCCAGCCGCAGGGACAGGCCGTTCGCTGGCGGGATGACGGAATCGCCCCTACCGCCACCGTGGGGTATCCGCTGGCGGTGGGCTCCGAGCTGCGTTACACCGCGGGCGCCTTGAACGCTCTGAAAGTGATCAGTCAAGTAGCGGGTGCCCTCATCAACGTTGTGGCGTACGGAAGCTCCTGATGGAAACTTCTGCGGCCACCGGCGCTACGGGGGCTACGGGCGCGGCCGGCCCGGTCACGCCTGCGGATATCCAGATATTCGATGGCGCCTCGGGCACCTGGACCAAGCCTACAGTGGCGGCTCCGATCTCTGTGCAGGTCATCCTCGCCGCGAGCGGTGCGGGAGGCGGCTCGGGCGCGCTGGAGGCGGCGTTGGGAGTGGCGCTCATTTCTGGGGGCGGCGCCGGCGGCGGGACGAGTATTTCGGAAGCCTTTTTCGATCCCGCCCAGTTGGGCGCGACCGAGCCGGTGACGATCGGCGCCGGGGGGGCCGGAGGCGCTGCGGCGACCGCGACCGGGGCGGGTAACAACGGCTCGCCCGGGAGCATCTCTACCTTCGGCAGTCCCTACAAGTTGATTGCTTACCCGGGAGGCGCTGGCGCGGGAGGCCAGGTCGGCGCGGTAGCCGGTGGCGGCGGCGGGGGCGGTTATTCGGCGGCCGGCGGCAATGCCAGCGGTAGCACGAGTGGCTCAGGCGCTGCGACAGGCCTGTTTGGAGGCGCGCCGGGTGCTGTCGCCACGCAGGGGGCTGTGGGAGGGAACTCCATTCCGGCCGGCATGGGCGGCGTAGGCGGTGGCGCCGGGGGCGGAGTCAGTCTCACCACGGCCTTCGCGGGGGGCAACACGGGGCTGAATTCGGGTCTGCCGACAGGGCTTACCGGGGGAGCGGTCGGTGGCGGGGCCGGGGTAACCGGAACCAACCCTGCGGCCTGGATCGCGGGATCCGGGGGCAGTGGCGGCGGTGGGAATACGACCGGTGCCGGCGGTGTGGGTGGCAATGGAGTACGGGGAGGTGGCGGAGGAGGCGGGGGCGCCGCAATTGGCTCGACCAGCGGCGCTGGCGGTAATGGCGGTGCCGGATTCTGTGTTGTGATCACGCGATTCTGAGGAGGATGTATGCCTGCGATTGTGACGACGAAATTTCTGATCCGTGCACTGTTTCGGGCGCTGGCGGATGGCGTCCAGACGGTGTTTCAGACCAACCTCGCGGAAGGGCTGTTTTATACCCCGCCCGCGCCTTCTGATCCGGCCGCTCAGTTGAGCCGGACGTTCAATCCCTTGCAGCCCATGCCGAGCGAGGTGCAGCCGGTGTCCGGATCGACGTTCACGGTGGGGCTGAGCGGGTATCTCGTGACGGCGACGTTCGCCACGGCCCCCGCCGCCGGCGAAGTGGATCTGGTCATGGATCTGATTTACGAGCATGTGCCCGTAGCGCCGTAATCCAGCGTTCCCCACATGCCGTCTGTGAAGTTCGATTCTCCGAAGTCCGGCAACGCCAAGGAGCCCAACTCCAAGGACGCTGTGAAGTGTCGACGGTGGAAGAAGGAACTCGACCTGGCCGCCAAACGTGATAAGGATTACATCGATGTCGGTGAGAAGATCTGGAAGCGGTACCGGGGCGAGGAAAAGAAGCGCAACCGCTACAACGTCCTATGGGCCAACACCGAAATCCTCAAACCGTCGATCTTCAATAGCAAGCCAGAGCCGGATGTCCGTCGACGATTCCGAGATAGCGACCCGCTGGGCAAAGCAGTGGGCCTCGTTCTGGAACGCTCGCTGGCGGTGATGTTGGATGGGGATTCGACGGTAGATGCGATCGGAAACGATGTGTTGGATGCGCTCCTACCGGGGCGCGGGGTGTCACGGATTCGGTATGTCCCGAAGTTGGGTGGGGCTCGATCAACGGGAACTGCATCGGATGCAGACCCCGACACGTCCCGCGAATCGGACTCCGCCGTCAACGCCTCACTGCCTCCGGCCGATCGTGAGGGCAGCCACGAGCAGGTGGAGGATGAACAGGTCATCGTAGCGCATACCAACTGGCGCGACTTCCGCCACGGCTATGGGCGCACCTGGGATGAGGTGCCCTGGACCGGGTTCCGGCACAAACTCTCGCGGACTGATGTTGAGAAACAATTCGGCGCTAAGGTGGCCAAAAAGCTCAAGTATACCGTCCAGAAAGTGGAGGATCAGAAGGCCCGCGACCAACAGCAGGAGACCGCCAAACTCGCCGAGGTGTGGGAAATCTGGAACAAGGACGGGGGGGACGTTTTTTTTATCAGCGAGCAGCTGGAGGAATGTCTCTATCCAACAGATAACAAGGAAGGCAAGCCGCCACTGGATTTCGAGGGCTTTTTCCCATGCCCCAAGCCGCTGCGCTTCATGGACGACAGCGATTCCCTGAAGATCGTCCCGCCGTTTCACCTGTACGAGGAACAGGCGGCCGAGCTGGACAGGATCACATTGCGCATCGACAAGATCGTGGGTGCCTGTCGGGTGCGCGGTATCTACGATTCGGCGCTGCGCGAGATCAAGGATCTCTTGAGCTCCGACGACAACGAGCTGACGCCGGTCCAGAATGCGAAAGCCTACATGGCCGCCGGTGGCCTTGGGAACGCCGTGCACTGGTTCCCCATCGAGCAGGCGGTCGCGGTGTTAGAAGCGCTCTATACCGCCCGCGATAACCAGTTGAAGATCATCGACCAACTGACCGGTATCTCGGACATCGTGCGCGGCGTCACCGATCCGGACGAGACGCTCGGCGCGCAGAAGATGAAGGGCGGCTACTTCAGCATCCGCCTGTGGCGCCACCAGCAGGAAGCCAAGCGCTATGGCCGTGACCTGCTGCGCCTGGCCTCCGATGCGATGTGTCAGCGGTTCGGCGCGGATACCTTTGCCCGGATGACGGATCTTAAGTTTCCCAAGAAGGCCGACAAACTCAAGGCACAGTTCCAACTGCAGCAATTGAAGGCGCAGGCCCAGCAGCAGCCGCCTGCGCAACCGGGGCAACCGCCGCCGCCGCCGCCCCAACCCCCGCCTGAGCTGCTCATGATGATGCAACTGCCGACGTGGGAGGACATCCTCGCCATGATGCGGACACCGGCCATGCGGCAGTACCGGGTGGATGTCGAGACCGATTCGATGATCTCCGGAACGCTCGAATCTGACATGACCTCGCTGGGCGCGCTGTTGGAAAGCCTCATCAAGTTTCTCGAGGGCATTGCCCCGCTGGTCCAGGCAGGGGCCATACCGGTGGATGCGGTCAAGGAACTGACGCTGACGATCATCCGTCGCGCCCGCATGGGCACCGCGGTGGAGGACGCCTTCGACAAGATGCAGGCGCCGAAGCCGCCCCAGTCTCCGCAGGATTCCAAGCCACAGGTGGCGCAGATCCAGGCGCAGTCGGATGAGAAGATTGAGGGCATCAAACAGCAGGGCCAGCAGGCGCTGCAGCAGATGCGCGAGAACGCCGAGAATCAACGGCTCTCCATGCGCGAGTTCAACGACAACCAGCGCACTCACATGCAGGACCTGATGAAGTCGCAGCGGGACGAGCTCGACACGAAGCTGGACGCGTTCGTGAAGCTCCTGGTTGCCACCATCTCCGCCACCAAACAGCCCGATCAGGCGACCCTGCCGGCCACCGAGCAGGCCGTGTTGCAAGGGGCTCACGCTCAACCACCCAATGGAGCTCCAAATGGGAGTAGTCCGCCTACGCCGCCGGTACAACCCGCAAACGCATGAGATGGAGGACATTCCCCTCACCGTCAAACAGCGGGTGCGGGCGCATTTCGTGTGGGATGACTTGCCGGGCTATGTTTCGCCGGTGACCGGCCTGCACGTTGAGGGCAGACGCCAGCGACGTAACGACCTGGCCGCGACGGGTTGCCGGCCCTATGAGGGTCGTGAGCAGGAATCCAAGGAAGCCGCGAAGGCGCAGGTCGAAAAGGAACGTTCGCTGGATCAGCTCGCCGACAGAATGGCGCATCAGGCCTGGGCGCAGGCCCCCGAGCGCGTCCGCAAAATGTTCCGTTCCAAATAGGAAAACCCTATGTCGCAAGCACTCACTGATGAGGATGTCGAGACCCCCAGACTGAACGATCGGGGTGTCGATGAGGACATCGCATCCGACTGGCAGGCGATCCTCGATAAGCACCGGGAGACCGACGATGATGACGGCCAGGGGGCACAGCAGCCCGGTGAGACAGGCGGTGAGGGCGGCGATGAGCCGGCTCGGACCCCCGGACGCGCCGCTGATGGTCGTTTCCGAGGCCGAGAGAAACCATCGGGTGATCCTGCAGTTCCTGCAGACGATAAGCCCGGGGAACATCGCCCGAATGAAGGTGGCGCTCAACCAGAGCCCGGTCGTCGTCAATTTGACCTGACCCGCGCGCCGTCTTCCTGGAAGCCGGCAGCGCGCAACGAATGGGCGAAGCTCCCCGAAACGGTGCGTCAACAGATCTACCAGCGCGAGGAGGATTCCCACCGCGGCGCGCAGCAGTTGCAGCAGACGGCCAAATTCGGCCAGGAGCTGCAGTCGGTGATCGATCCCCACCGCCAGATGATTGATATGGAAGGGGGAACGCCTCAGACCGCCGTAGCCGAGCTCTTGCGCACGGCGGCCGTCCTGCGCTTCGGGACGCCGCAGCAGAAGTACCAGACCTTTGCCGCCGTGGCGCATCGCTACGGAATCAATCTCGCCGCTTTCCAGCCCCGTCAGGGACAGCCCGGACAGCAGCCTCAGCCGGGACAGAACGGCCAGTATTTCGACCCCCGCGTCGATGGCCTCTTGCAAAGCTTGCAGCAACGTGAGCAGAATCAGGCGCGTCAAGTCCAGGCGGAGACCGAAAACCTCGCGCTCTCCTGGATGAACGAGGCCGACAAGGACGGAAATCCCGTCCGACCGTGGGCTGGGGATGTGGTCGACGACATGACGGCGTTGATTCCCCACATCCAGAATCGGAATCCGTCATGGACGCATCCGCAGGTGATGCAGGCCGCGTACGATCAGGCGATCTGGGCCAACCCCGAGATCCGCGCGATTCTGCAAGCTGAGGCGAGTGCGGGCACCCAAACTCCTGGTGAAAACCAACAGCGGGTCAACGGGGCGAAACGAGCGGCGAGTGTGAACACGCCTCGACGGGCCTCGATTCCGACCTCGGGACCTCCCGGGACCATCGACGATACCCTGCTCGAGACGGCACGCACGCTGGGACTGGTGTCGTAACGTGATCGAGGGTTTCACCCATGCCCGCAGGCATTTCCAGTATCTACACAGCGTGGACCGAGCTCGCCGCGACCACCTTCCGCAAGCACGAAGATGAGATTGCGGACAACGTCAGCAAGCACAATGCCCTGTTCCGCCGGCTGATCGAGAAGGGCAAACTGCGCACCGAGGACGGCGGTCTGTCCATCGTCGCGCCTCTCGAGTACGCCTCCAACTCCACTTACCAGCGCTATTCGGGTTTCGACACCCTGAACATCAACGCGGTCGATGTGTTGACGGCGGCGGAGTTCCCCTGGCGTCAGGTCGCGGTCAACATCGCCGCCAGCGGTCTTGAATTGCGCACCAACATGGGCGAGTCCCGGGTGATCAATTTCACCAAGGGCAAGATCAGAAACGGCATCAACTCGTTCAAGAACGGCATGTCGGGCGACCTCTATTCCGACGGCACCGCCGCTAACCAGATCAACGGCCTGCAGGCCCTCATCGCCGACACCGGCACGGGCACCGTGGGCCAGATCAACTCCAGTACCTTCGGGTTCTGGCAGAACCAGGTGCAGGCCGCCTCGGCACCGCTCCAGGGTGGCTCCGCCCTCACCTTGGGCCCCTCCACGATCGAAGCCTTGATGCTGACTATGTACATCAAGCAGACCCGTGGTGAGGATCAACCCGACATCATGGTGTTCTCGGACGACCTGTTCACGTTCTACGAGCAGTCTCAGACCTCGCTCAAACAGTACGTGCGCGACAACCGCGCCCAGGGCGGCTTCGTGTCGATGGCGTATAAGAATGCCGACGTGTTTTTCGATTCCAGCGGCGGCATTCCCGCCGTGCACGGCTACTCGCTCAACACGGACTTCATGGAACTGGTGGTCCACCGGGACGCCAACATGACGGTCATGGATGAGTTGAAGGCCGTGAACCAGGATGCGGTCGTGATCCCGATCCTCTGGATGGGCAACCTCGTGGTGTCGAACCGTTTTCTGCAGGCCGTCCTGCACGCTTAAGGAGCAACAGCCAACATGCGTTACGGTCCACTTTGGGCGTATGCCGGTGCACGGCCGCTGCAGGAGTACTTCCTGCCGGCGAATGATGTGGGCGCACCCGACGGTCCGATCGGTGTCGCCAGCGGCACGGTCCCCACCTACATGCCACCCGGTGTCATCGTCCCGGGCTTCGATAACTACTGGGGCGGGGTGGAATTCCTTTACGGCCAGGCTTCCGCGACCACCGCCGTGTGGGCGCCGGTGGCCATCACGCCCACGCTCGTGTCAGGTCGCTGGCAGCATCAGTTCACCGGTGTCGCCAACACGGCGAACCAGGCGCGACCTCTCGGCGTGTCCATCCAGCAGATGGCGGCCAATCAGTTCGGCTGGGTCTCGATCTCGGGTCTGACGCCGGTGTTGTGCACCGCATCCGTGGCGGCGGCGGCCGCACTCGGCATCACTGGGGCGGGCACCCTCGGTGCGACCTCCGCGGGCAAGGAGATCGAGAACATGGTGTCCGTGGCGGCGGCGACGACCACCGTCGTCAAGAACAATGCCACCACGCAGGCCAACTCGCCCACCGTCCAGTTCACCGGCAACAACACCATAGACGGCGCGTTTGTGGGGGCTGCGCTGTCGGGAACCAATATCCCGGCCGCCGCCGTCGTGCAGACGCTGGACCCGGATGGTCGGCGCGTCTCGATGTCCACCGGTCCGGGGGTACTGGGGGCGGCCTTGAATGCGACCGGCTCCGGCGCTTCCAACATCACCGTGACCTACAACGACGGCACGAACTTCTATAACATCGTGCATTACGACCGGCCGTTCTGTCAGGGGAGAATCACCTGATGAATTTCACCCGTGAAGATGTCGAATTCCTGGCCAAGGTGCTGAGCCATACCAACGGGCATGACAAGCCGGAGGAGTACGCGCGCAAGGCGGGCGAGCACTTCGATGCGCTGACGAAATCCCAGAACCCGGCCGCTCACGAGCCGCCGTCGGAGGGTTGAGCGATGGCACTGCAATCGCGCATGGTGGTGGCGGGCATGTCGGCGGTTCAGGCGGTGGCGGCCGTCGGCACTACGGCCAACAATCTGACCGCGACCGGAAGCACGCAGGCCACGGCGATCGCGATCGGAGCGGATCTCAATCGCTTCACGACTGTCGGCCCCGGTAGCGGGGCCATTCTCCCGGCCATGAATCCGGGGGACTCGGTCGAGTGCTTCAACGCCGGCGCCAATGCGCTGCTGATCTACCCGCCCGTGGGCGCCTCGATCAATGCGCTCGGCACCAACGTCGCTTACTCCGTTGCGGTCGCGACCCCCTATGCCACGTTCTCGTGCATCACGCCGACGCAGTACCATTCCTTCCAGTCGGCTTGATTGGACCCCCTAGCCGACTTACTGTAGACGGCAGCCTTACCGCTGCCGTTTTTTTTCATCCTGAGGAAAACCCTATGGATATCGTCCCCACGATTCAAGACGCCCGGCCGCCCTTCGTACGCTTCGACCAGGCCGAGTTCGGTGTGGATCCGGAAGCCAGCGCCAAACTGGGCCATGACGTGCCCCGCATGATCCACATGGCCTACATCACGCCGCATGGCTCCAAAGACGTGTTCGAGCAGCCGGCGGAAGCATGGCTCACCAAGATCATGGCGAAGGCCAAACAGGGGGACTACAAGCTGGAATGGGCGCGTCATTTTCGGGCCGCGTTTGATGAGTATCTCAAGGGCAGCGAGCTGCCTCGCGAGGGAACCCCGCTCGTGCACTGGTCCATGATTCCCTCCCCCACCCGTCGCAAACAGCTCGTGGCGGCAGGCATCCCCACGGTGGAGGATCTCGCGGCATGGCCGG
>Ga0210387_10000269_pt1 | contig 37948 bp, 30 predicted proteins | sample IncBWC7OmetaG_FD_160108 | JGI IMG/M metagenome (GOLD analysis project Ga0210387, IMG submission 160108) | Forest soil microbial communities from Barre Woods Harvard Forest LTER site, Petersham, Massachusetts, United States - Inc-BW-C-7-O ... | reverse complement strand
GCGCAGAGGTGCACGCCATTGCCGAGGATGGAGTCGCCGACGTAACTAAAGTGCGGCACCTGCACGCCATCCATGAGCAGGCAGTTCTTGAACTCGCATGAGTTGCCGAGCACGCAACCCTCGCCAACAATGACATTGCCGCGAATGAACGCACCGGGGCGGATCTGGGTGTTCGCGCCAATCCACGCCGGGCCGATCAGCGTCGCCGTCGGGGGAATCTTCACCGAGGGATGCACATAAACCCACCCTTCCACCTGTGCGCCCGCCGGAAGCAGCTTGAGTGATGGATCCTGGCGCAGCACCGCAAACGCCGCACTGATTTGCTTCAACCACTCCCACGGCGATGCGTCGGGCTGGAACGCGGCCAGAAAAGGCGCAAGCGATCGCGGCAGGGTAAAAAAATCAGCGGCTTTCATGGGCCAAGCTAAGAACTCATTTTAAAAATACTCAACCCAAGCCATGCACTTAAACCGCGAATGGACACGAATCGACGCGAATAAGTGCAAGGTGGAGACAGCGGTGTAATCCATCCGGAGAAAAGACGACCGGAAAACATGTTCAAACAATCATCCGTTTTTTCTTTTTTATTGGCGTTCATTCGTGTCCATTCGCGGTTTCCCACTGCATGAGCCGGATTTAGCCCAGTTCAGCTTTGGCCGCTTTCAACAGTTGCTCCAAGCCGTGTTTGGCCACGGCTTCATCCGTGTTTTCCACGAGGAAACGGAGTTTCGGTTCCGTGCCCGACCAGCGCACCAGCACCCGGCCGTGGTCGCCAAGCCCGGCCTCGAGCGCGGCGATGGCCGCGCCCAGCGCGGGCAGGCTTTCCAACGGCCGCTTCTCCCTCACCCTTAAATTTGCCGTGGCTTGGGGAATTTTTTTCAACACGCGCCGAAGCTCGGACAGCGGCTGGCCGGTGGTCAGCATCACATTCATGACTTTGAGCGCGGCCACGAGGCCATCCCCAGTCGGGACCACGTCTGTGCAAAGAACATGACCGCTCGATTCGCCGCCGAGATTCGCGCCGACGACGCGCATGTACTCGCTCACGTAGCGGTCACCCACGGGCGTGCGCGCAACCCGTCCGCCGGCTGCCCGCACCACCTTATCCACGCCAAGGTTGCTCTGCACGGTGACGACGAGGGTCCTTGCGTCGAGGGTTCCATGGGCCAGCGCATCGGTCGCGAGAATGGCCAGGATCTCGTCGCCATCGAGCACGGCTCCGCTCTCGTCGGCCAGCACGCAGCGATCGCCATCGCCATCGTGGGCCACGCCGAGCCGCGCGCCGGTCGCGCGCACCTGCGCCGCGAGACTTTCCGGGTGCTCGGAGCCGACGCCGGCATTGATGTTGCGCCCATCGGGCGCGTGGCCGAGTTGCACCAGGGTGGCGCCGAGCGCCCGCAACACGACGGGGCTGGTGGCGCACGTCGCCCCGTTCGCCGTGTCGAGCACGATGCGCCAGTCGCGCAGTGCGTCGGGCGGCAGGATCGACTGCACCATCGCGAGGTAAGGCGTGAGCGTATCAACCTCCGGCACCGGCGCGGACGCAGTCGTGCGCACGGCCATGGGCATGAGCTGTTCGATGTGCGATTCTTCGTCGTCGGTAAGTTTTTCGCCGCGGGAGTTGAAAAACTTGATGCCATTGTCTTCGGCGGGATTGTGCGATGCCGTAATCACCACGCCGAGTGCTGCCGGCAGTGCGCGCACGGCGCGCGAAACCGCCGGCGTGGGCACGATGCCGAGGGAAACCGGCTCAGCGCCTTCGCTGCGCAAGCCGGCGGCAATGGCCGCCTCGAGACTGGGCCCGGAAAACCGCGGGTCGCGGCCAATCACGACTTTGTTGGTCTCCCCATTCGACGCGGCGCGCATCCAGCGGGCGGCGGCCGCACCCAGCCGGGCGGCAAAAGCTTCATTTATGAACGGGCCACCATAAGGGCCGCGCACGCCGTCGGTGCCAAAATATTGCCGGTTCATGGTTGATAAAACTCCCGGGTGGCTGCGATTTTTTTTCGCACCGCGCCGCCGAGCAGCAGCTCGCGCGCGGGCTCAAGGCCTTCTTTCACGCCCGCCGTGCGGCCGCAAATCCAGAGCCCGACCGCGGCATTGAGCACAATGGTGTCGGCCAGGCCGGACGGGCCTCGTCCGTCGAGCAGCGCATCGATTAAGGCAAGATTGGCCGCAAGATCCCCGCCAACCAGCTCGGAAAACGGCACAAACCGCAGGCCAAAGTCCTCCGCGCGCCAGTGGCCATCGATCCCGGCCAGGCGGCCGAAGCCTCGCACGCGATTGACCGTCGCCGTCGTGAGTTCATCGATGCCCCGATCCGCCTCAATGATGCCATGCGCAACCAAGCCGGCCTGCACCCCGAGCGCGCCGAGCGCACCGGCCAGCTTCGGCACCCAGGCCTCGGAAAACACGCCGACCAGCGCGTGCGCGGGCCGACCGGGATTGAGGAGCGGGCCCAGGCTGTTAAAAATCGTGCGGCGGCCCTGGGCGGCGAGCGCCTTGCGCACGGGCGTGATGTGCTGAAAAGCGGGATGATAATTGGGCGCAAAGAAAAACACATAACCGAGCTCGGTCATCGCCCGTTGCAGTTTTGCGGGCGGCGCAGCGAGATCGACTCCGAGTGCCGCAAACAGATCCGCACTGCCGCACTTGGAGGTGATGCCACGATTGCCGTGCTTCATCACCGGCACGCCCGCGCTGGCCAGCACGAGCACAACCAGGCTTGAAATATTAAATCCTCCGGCATGGTCGCCACCGGTGCCGACGATATCGATGGCGCGCGGTGCCCATTCGGCCATGCCGGGATCGACGGCGAGCGAGCGAAGGGCCGTGGCAAAAGCCGCCAGTTCAGTTGAGGTCTCACCTTTGGCCGCAAGGGCAAGGAGAAAGGCCGCTTTCACCTCGTTATCCGCGCCAGCCGAAGCCAATGCGATCGCCGCCGCGGTTGCATCCGCAGGTGCGAGGTCGCGGCGGGCGGCGAGCTGGGCGGTCAACGCAGCGAGATCGGTCATGCGCAATGGTCAGAAATTATTTAAAGACAGGACAAAAATCACTCCCGCCGCCCCGACGCAATAATAGCCGAAGTAATGCCAGCGGCCGTTTTCCAGCCAGCCCGACAGCCAGCGGAGCGCGAGCAGGCCCGCCACAAAGCTGCCGACCATGCCAACAAGTCCAGGCTGGATAAGATGGCCAAAATGCACCGGCACGTCAGCCACGGCATTGGACTTCAGCAAACGGTGAAGCTCCCTGAATATGACGGGCGGGGTAAGAACCACCGCCAGCGCAAAGCTGAATACTTCGACCCGGCGTCGGCCCACGCCGGCGAGCATTCCGGTCGATATGGTGCTGCCTGAACGCGAAAATCCGCGAAACGGCAATGCGAGCCCCTGGACGAGGCCGATCCAGATGGCTGACCGAAGCGTGACATCCTGCGTCGCATCGTCCCTGGTTTTGAAGGCTGCCCACAAAATCAGCATTCCCGCCGCGAACAGGGCTCCGGCAATAAGTGGCAGGGATTTGAATATCTGCTCGACCTCGGCTTTTTGGCCTCCCAGCACGACTTTCTCGATCAGCACTATCAACGCCCCGGCAACGATCCCGGTGCAAACGGTGGCCCCAGCCACTTTTACCAGCGCAGCGGTGAACTGCTCCTTGCTTGAAAAAAAGCTCTTTTTCCACGCCGACCAGAAATAGGCGATCACCGCAAACATCGTGCCGGTGTGCAACATCACGAGGAGAAAGGTCATCTCCGGGCTGGACGGATCCAGCTTCATGAGTTTTTCGGCCACAATGACATGGGCCGAACTGGAAACCGGCAATAATTCGGCCGCTCCCTGGATCAGGCCGAGAAGGAGAATCTGGAGGATGGTGGGTGACATGGTGCAAATAGTTTAATGAAGGCTTCAGCCTTGACTGGCTTTGCCCGTCCCGTCCAGCGCTTGCTGCACAAAGATTTCAACCGGGTAATCGCTTACGGTTATCACGCTTGACGCACCGGAGCGCCACCGTTTACCTAAACCTTTCCATAAAACCGCGGGTGTTTTGCAAGGACACGCACACGCTCAAAACCCATCCTCATGGCCAATCCAAAACGCAAACAATCCAAACGCCGCAGCGCCAACCGTCGCGCTGCCAATGCTTTCAAAGCTCCAGAGTTCGCCAAGGATCCGACCGATGGCAGCACTTTCCGCCCGCATCGCGTGAATCCGAAAAACGGCATGTATCGCGGCCGCCAGGTGCTCAACGTCGAAGTCTGAGCCCGGCGTCGCTGACAAATCTCGCCCCATTCCAACACAGTCCGAGTGATGGCCAAATCTCCTGGCGATTACGGGCGCATCGCAGTCGATGCCATGGGCGGCGACCTCGGCCCGGCCGAGGTGGTCGAGGCCGTGCGCTTGGCGTTCCGCGAATTTCCCGAACTCAACCCGGTCGTGCTGGTCGGTGATGAGGCCGTCCTGCACCCATTGCTCAAAAAAACCCGGCTTGATCAAAACCCGGCGGTGACGGTCTTTCACGCCTCGGAAGTCGTCACGATGGATGACAAGCCGCTGCAGGCCATCCGTCGCAAAAAGGATTCATCGATGATGCGCGCCATCGAGCTCGTGAAGAACGACGGTGCCGGCATCGTCGTGAGCTGCGGCAACACGGGCAGCCTTGTCACCGGCGCCGCCCTCAAGTTGCGCACGATGGAGGGCGTGGACCGCCCGGCCCTCGCCGCGGTCATCCCCCGGGAAAACGGCCACTTCATCCTCATCGATGCCGGTGCCAATCCGGACGCCAAGCCGGAACATCTTGTGCATAACGCCATTCTCGGTTCGCACTACTGCCGCGTCGTGCTCGGCATCGCCGCCCCGCGCGTGGGCCTGCTCACCATCGGCACCGAGGAAGGCAAAGGCAACGCCCTCATCACCGAGGCCCACGACCAGCTGAAAAAAATTGGCAGCCTGCTCAACTACGCCGGGCCGATTGAAGGATTCCAGGTTTTCGAAGATCATGTGGACATCGTCGTCTGCGACGGTTTTGTCGGCAATATCTGCCTGAAAAGCTGGGAGTCCCTGGCGGGATTTGTCTCGGCCATCTTGAAAAATGAGCTGCGCGCCGGCCCGCTGCGCATGATCGGCGCGGCGTTTTCCCGCGGCGCCTTCCGCGCGCTCAAGAAACGCATCAATCCCGAGCGCTATGGCGGCGCGCCCCTCCTCGGCCTCAAGGGCGACATCCTCAAGGCCCACGGCTCCAGCAACCGCCACGCCATCAAGAGCGCCATCCACGCCGCCAGCGAAATCCTCAAGGCGGACATGAACCACCGCATCGAAGCTGACATCGCGCGGGCCAACGAACTCCTCCATCAGCCCGTGGTGTGACGCATCGCGTCCACCGGGCAATTTTTCGCGCAATTACACAAATGGCCTCACCCATCACCGCCATTATCGGAACCGGTTCCTACGCTCCCGCCAAAATCCTCACCAACGCCGACCTCACCAAAATCGTCGATACTTCCGAGGAATGGATCATCAACCGCACCGGCATCCGCGAACGCCGGATTGCGGCGCCCGATGAAAGCAATTCCGACATGGCCGCCCGCGCCGGGGCCGCCGCGCTCGCCGACGCCGGCCTCCCGCCTGCCGCCATCGATGTCATCATTGTCGCCACGCTTACGCCCGACATGCCCATGCCATCCACGGCCTGTTTTGTGCAGCACAAGCTCGGCATCCCGGTCCACGCTTCGTGCTTTGACCTCAACGCCGCCTGCTCCGGCTTCCTCTACGCGCTCGAGACCGGCTGCGCCCTGGTCGAATCGGGCCGTTACCGGCACGCCCTGGTCATCGGGTCGGAAAAAATGTCCACCGTCCTCGACTGGCAGGATCGCACCACCTGCGTGCTTTTCGGCGACGCCGCCGGCGCCGTCGTCATCGGCCGCGCCACCAAGCCCAACTCCGGCTTTCTCGGCTGCAACCTCAACGCCAAGGGCAGTGTAACTGACATCCTGTGCATCCCGGGCGGCGGCAGCAACCTTCCCGCCACGCCCGATTCGGTCGCCACCCGCCAGCATTTCATCAAGATGAAGGGCCGTGAAGTCTTCAAACTCGCCGTGCGCTCGATGGAAGATTCGGCCCGCGAAATTTTGGAACAACACCACCTGCGGCCGGATCAGATTTCCTGCGTGATCCCACACCAGGCCAACCTGCGCATCATCGAGCTTATCGCCGAAAACCTCGGCATTCCGCTTGAGCGTTTCTTCATCAACCTCGACCGCTACGGCAACACCTCCGCCGCCTCCATCCCCCTGGCGCTCGACGAGGCGCGCCGGGCCGGCCGCGTGCGGGCGGGTGACACCGTGCTGATGCTCGCCTTTGGGGCGGGCTTGACCTATGGCTCTGCGCTGATTCGACTCTAAGGAGTGGTTTCAAACTGGCATGGCCCGTCTGCCAGTTTGAAACCACTCCTTAATTCTCCCATGCCATTCGCTTTGCTGCGCCACCTCTCCTTCGCCCTGATTGCCATCGCCGCTTCGGTCTTGTTGACCGCCCGGGCTCGCGCCGATCTGGTTTGGACGCCACAAGGAGGCTGGCAGCTTGAAGGCGGCTCTCTCTCCGGCCTCGCCGAGACCGAAGGGCACAATGCCATCGACCTGATGAACAAAGGCCGGGCAGCCGAAGAAAAAGGCCGCTCCGGCATGGCCCTCGGCTATTACGGCAAGGTCGTCAAAAGATACCCCAACTCCATATGGGCACCCGAGGCCCTTTACCGCTCCGCCCACCTCCGTCTTTTGCGCAAGCAATATTACAAGGCATTCGACGCCTACCAGGCAATCATCGGCAAATATCCAAACTCGAAACGCTTTGACGAAATCATCGGCGAGCAATACCGCATCGCCACCGCGCTGTTGAACGGGGCTCGCAACCACTTCTTCTTTGCCCTCATCCCCGGTTTTACGAACCGGGCACGCGGCGTCCAATATTGCGAGCAGATCCTGGTCAATGCGCCCTACAACAACTATGCGCCGCTGGCTTTGATGGAGGCCGCGCACGGCCAGCACCGCCTTGGCAACATCGAGGAAGCCATCGACGCGCTCGACCGCTTCATCAATAATTATCCGCAGAGCATCCTTGCGCCCGATGCCTATCTCAATCTCGCCCAAATGAACGCCGCCCTCGTTGACGGCCCCTACTACGACCAGGCCTCGACCAAGGAGGCCATCACCTATTATCAGGATTTCATGATCCTGTTTCCGGGCGACCACAATATCGATGCCGCGGAAAAAGGCCTCGCCGACATGAAAAAAACCCTCGCCGAGAGCAAAATAAAGATGGCCGACTTCTACTTCTACAAACGCTCCAACTTCGTGGCCGCACGGGTTTTTTATAACGAAGCCATCACCTCTTATCCCGACTCCGACGTGGCCAAGCTGGCCAGGAAACGCCTTTCCGATGTCGAGGCCGCCGCAGAACAAGCGAAAAGATCACCCGCCTCGGGAAAAAAGCTCCTCGGCATTTTCTAGGCCGTGTCCGGCGACCGCGTGCTTGATCTTTTCGACCTGTCCCCATCTGCGCTGCGAAGAATCCCCACCGCCCGTTAACCCGATGCCACTCCGCCTGACCTTCGCCCTCTCGTTTGCCCTGCTCCTGGCCGCCTGTGCGCACTACCAGCTCGGCACCGGTGGCAGGCTTGCCTTTGCCACGCTTTATATCGAACCGGTCGAAAACAAGGCGCTGCTCCCCCAAGCCGCTGCGCTGGTCAGCACGCAACTCCGTGAATCGATTTTGCGGGACGGCCGCGTCGCGTTGGTCAACGATCCCGCCCAAGCCGACGCCGTCCTGCACGTCACCCTCACCAATTACTCGCGGGCCCAAACCGCCGCCCGGTCCGACGACACCGGCCTCGCGCGAAAATTCCAGCTCACCCTCCTGGCCGTGTGCACGCTGCGCGACAACCACACCGGCAAGGCCTGGTTTGAAAATCGCCCCGTCAACGCGGTCAAGGAAGCCTATACCGACAGCGGTCAACTTCAGTCCGAATACAACACGCTCCCCCTCCTCGCGGCATCGCTGGCCGACTCCGTCGCGCACGCCGTGCTCGACGTGTGGTGACCCTTTCCATGCACCCGCCCTTCCTCGTCCCCTCGCTCCTTGCCGGCGACCACGCCAACCTCGCCGCCAGCGCGCGGATCGGGGCCGACCACCGCCTCCCGTGGTTGCACATCGACATCATGGACGGCCACTTCGTGCCAAACCTCACGTTTGGGCCTGAAACCGTCGCCGCCCTGCGCCGCGCCGGCCTGAAAACTTTTTTCGACGTGCACCTCATGCTCGACGAGCCCCAGGACTACATCGAGCCGTTTGCCAAGGCCGGGGCCAATCTCATCAGCATCCACATCGAGCCGGCCTACGACCACGCCGCCACGCTCGCGCGCATTCGCGCGCTCGGCTGCAAGTGCGGGATCGTGCTCAATCCCGGCACGCCGGCCAGTGCGGTCGAACCGCTGCTCGACAAAGTCGACCTTGTGCTCGTCATGACCGTGCAGCCAGGTTTCGGCGGCCAGCCGTTCCGTCGCGACGTATTGCCCAAGCTGGGACAACTCGCGGGCCTGCGTCGCACCCGCAGCCTGCCTTGGCGGCTCGAAGTTGACGGTGGCGTCGACCTCGCCACCGCCCTGGAGTGCCGCGTCGCGGGCGCCGACACATTTGTCATGGGCTCTTCCTTCTACAAAGCGACCAATCGCGACGTCTTCATCGCGAATTTTTCGCGCCTGCCCTGATACCAACTTGCGCGCAAGAATCCACTTGGACAACGCCAACATTCGCAGCATAAACTTTCTGGATGTCAGACTGTCGGCCTTCGGCCTCGGTACTTCGCTATGCCAATGAACTCATGCCAGTTACAGTTCAAATTCAGCCTTCCGAGGTGGAGCGCGTTGTTCTTACGCGCTGTTTGATAGTGCCATCAGAAAAGCGCCTTGAGGACAAGTCGCTCCACCCGCGCTGCCGCGCGAAACGGTTCATTGGCCTGTTCTACACAAGCCGCGCAGCGGCTTGCTCAGGGTCTCAGAATGACATGGGGCTTCTAAAAAACGGCTGCAGCATTTCTTAAACCGCCTGCAATGCCCCACGAACTACAACACAACGGCTACCTCGTGTCCGACGATCCTGCGCGGCTTGATGTGGACGCCGTCCATGCCTTTCTCACCACCAGTTACTGGGCCGAAGGCATCCCGCGTGAGAGGGTTGAGCGCTCGCTGAAAAATTCGCTGTGCTTCGGCGCCTACTCGGGGGCCAAACAAGTCGGCCTGGCCCGCGTCATCTCCGATTTTGCCACCTTCGCCTGGCTGGCCGATGTATATGTGCTCGATGCGCATCGCGGGCACGGGCTCTCCAAGGCGCTCATGCGCGCCGTCGTCTCGCACCCGCGCCTGCAGGGCCTGCGCCGCTTCCAGTTGGTCACGCGCGACGCGCACAATCTCTACGCCCAGTTCGGTTTTATCCCGCTCGCGCATCCCGGGAGGCACATGGAGAAAAGTGTTTCGTCGCCCGGCCAAAACACCCCAGCGCAAGCGTAGCGCCCGAATCACTTGCCGATGCCATGGGCACGAAAGCCGATGGCGCGCAACTGTTCCAGGTCGAGGATGTTGCGCCCATCAAAAATCAATGCCGGCTTGGCCATCATTTTGAAAATTTTGGTGTAATCGAGTTTCTTGAACTCGTCCCACTCGGTCAGGATCGCGATTGCATTGGCGCCGGCCACGGCCTCGTCGGCGCTCTTGGCCACGCTCAGCCGCGCGTCCATCTTGTCGCCCAGCACGTCGCGCCGGATGTTTTCCGCTGAAACCATCGGGTCGTAAACCACGACCTGGGCGTGCTCCGCCAGCAAGTCGCGGCATACGGCGATGGCGGCGGCTTCGCGCGTGTCGTTCGTGTCCTTTTTGAACGCGAAGCCGAGCACGGCGATTTTCTTGTCCGCACCGGTGTTGAACAATGCGCTCACGATGCGTGACGCAAAGCGGCGTTTTTGCCAGTCGTTCATCTTGACGACCCCCTCCCAATAGGCCGCCACTTCCGGCAGGCCAAAATGTTCGCAGAGATAAACGAGGTTCAAAATGTCCTTCTGGAAGCACGAACCGCCAAAACCCACGCTCGCCTTGAGAAACTTTGGCCCGATGCGCGAATCGCGCCCGATGGCATGCGCCACCTCGTCCACATCCGCGCCGGTCGCCTCGCACAAGGCAGAGATGGAGTTGATCGATGAGATGCGTTGGGCGAGAAACGCATTGGCCACCAGTTTCGAAAGCTCGGACGACCAGAGGTTCGTCAGGATAATGCGATCCCGGGGCACCCACCGGGCATAAACGTCGGCGAGGGCATGCAACGCCGCCTGGCCTTCCGGCGTCCGCTCGCCACCGATGAGCACACGGTCCGGCAGCTCAAGGTCGGCCATGGCCGTGCCTTCGGCCAGGAACTCCGGATTCGACAACACCTGGAACTTTACCCCGTTGCCGTTGGCCGCGAGAATTTCCTTGATCGTCTCCGCTGTCTTCACCGGGATCGTCGATTTTTCGACGATGATTTTTGGCGTTGTCGCCGTCGTCGCGATGGTGCGCGCGACCGACTCGATAAAGCTCAGGTCCGCCGCGCGGCCGGCACCCACGCCGTAGGTTTTGGTCGGCGTGTTCACCGCTACAAAAATTATATCGGCGGCGCGAATCGTGCCCTCGACATCGGTGGAAAAAAACAGGTTCTTCCCGCGCGACCGGCGCACCACCTCGTCGAGACCCGGCTCATAAATGGGCAGCTTGTCCGAATTCCATGCCGCGATGCGCGCGGCGTTCATGTCCACCACCGTCACCTGGATGTCCGGCGCCTTGGCCGCAATCATGGCCATGGTCGGCCCACCAACATAACCGGCACCAATGCAGCAAATTTTCATGAGTGGTAATTTTTGGCGGTTCGCCGGCTCGAATCCAAGACCTATCTTGGATGCGTCTCCAATTGAGCCCGGTCGCACCGGCTGCACCCTTAGCAACAACGATGCCAATTTTAAGTCGCACCCTGGGCAAATCGTTGCGCGACCGAGACAAACCGCCGCCCCGCCTCTTGCAACCCGGCCTCGCCCAGCCCGCCAAAACTCAGCCGGACAAAGTTTTTCGGCACATCGTCGCCAAAACACAATGCGCCCGGCACATAAAGCACCCCGGCCTCGATGCAGGCGCGGCAGAACGCGGATTCCAACCCGGTGTCGAGGTCGCGCGGGGCTTCCAGCCACAAGTAGATTCCACCGCGCGGAACGGCCCAGCGCCAGCCGCTGGTGCCCAGCCCGGCGCTTTCCAAGGCCCGGTGCAACGCGCGCATCTTGCCCGCATAGGCCGGCCGGATTTTCTCGAGATGCGTGTCAAAAACGTCGCCCGCCAAAATCTGCTCGCAAATGGCCTGGTTGAAATTCGCCGTGCCGAAATCGTGGTGTCCTTTGGCATTGAGCATCGCCGCCAGCCAGGCGTCGTCCGTGCAAACGCCCCAACCCACCTTCAAGCCCGAGGCAAAGGGCTTCGTAAACGTCGAGAGGTAGAGCTTGGGAAACTCCCGCCATGCCTCCAAACTCAGCACACTGCGCGCCGCATGCGGCTGCTCAAAATAAAGTTCACGGTACGCCGCGTCCTCGATCACCGGCACAATCAGCCCGTGCTGCGAGAGGATTTCGGCCACGGCCGATTTTTCCGCTTCCGCCATGCTGTGGGCGGAGGGATTCGAAAAATAACTGACGAAGTAAACCGCCTTCACGCGCCCGGATTTTCCCGCCCGCTCCAGCTCCGCCAACCGCGCATCGAGCGCCGCCGCGTCAATCAGGCCCTGGCCATCGACCGGCAGCGAGACCGCGCGCACACCCAGGCCGGTGAGCATTTCCAAAAATACAAAGTAACTCGGACGGTCCACGAGCACGATATCCCCCGGGTCGCACAGCGTCTGCATCGCAAGGTAGAGTGCCTGCTGGGAGCCGTTGGTCACAAATAGTTGTCGCGCCAACGGCCCGGCATCGAGCACCGGTTCCAACGCGGCCAGCCGTGCCGCCAGCAGCCGGCGCAACCGGGGCCGGCCCTGGTTGATGCCGTATTGGAGAAACTCCGGCTCGCCCGGCCGGTCGGCCAGTGCCTCGACGGCGGACTGCACCGCGGCCACCGGCAGCGTGGTATTGTCGGTAAATCCAGCGGCGAGCGAAAGCAGTCCAGGTTGTTCGAGAGCCATGCTCATCAACCGCGCAATGTCCGGCGGCGCGGTGCGGCGGCCCAAAAGCGAAAACGGAATGGAGGGTGCGACAGCGGGTTTCATGCAGGCGTCATTTGGCAGGCTGTTAGGAGGCATAAAAAAGGCGCGGGATCAATTCCCGCGCCTGGAAATATAATAAACCAGCATTCAGGCCGGCGCTGGCGCGTGGCTGCCGGGCGCCAGCGGTTCAGCCGCGGATTTCTCGGCGGATTTCTTGGCCGTGGGCCTGTCTTCGAGCTTCGGCGGCACGCTCGGCAAAACGGGCGAGCGGATTTCACCGAACTGCACGATTTCAAGCACGTGCCGGCCCTCGATCGTCTCGTATTCGATCAAGGCCGCGGCGATCTTGTCGAGCGCCTCGCGCCGCTCGGTGATGATCTGCTTCGCACGGGTGTACTGTTCGTCGATGATGCGGTGAACCTCCGCATCGATTTTCCGCGCCGACTCCTCGGAATAATTCTGTGAACGGGTGATTTCCCGTCCCAGGAAAACAGTGTCCTGGTTTTCCCCGTAGGCCACCGGACCGAGCAAACTCATGCCCCAGTCACACACCATGTGGCGCGCGATGGCAGTCATTTGCTTGATATCCATGGCGGCACCGTTGGAAATGTCATTCATCACCAATTCCTCGGCGATGCGCCCGCCCGAACCGGTCGCAAGGCGCACCTCCAGCTTTTTCTTTTCCTGGGTGAGGACATCCTTCTTCGGGATGTACATCGTGCTGCCGAGACTGCGGCCGCGCGGGATGATGGTGACTTTGTAAACCGGGAAGGTGCCGTCATCGAGCACAGCCTGCACCAGCGCGTGGCCCGCTTCGTGGTAAGCCGTCAGTTTTTTCTCGTTGTCGTCCATCAGGCGCCGGCGTTCGCGGCCAAACTGGACTTTCTCGCGCGCATCCTCGATGTCGATCATGTCCACTTTCTTCTTGTTGCGGCGGGCGGCCAGGAGCGCGGCTTCATTCAAAAGATTGGCGAGGTCGGCGCCCGACAGGCCGGGTGTGCTGCGGGCGATAATCTGGAGATCGACGTTTTCCGAGAGCGTCAGCCGGCGGGCATGCACCCGCAGGATCTGCTCGCGGCCAATGAGGTCGGGCAGATCCACATAAATCTGCCGGTCGAAGCGGCCCGGCCGCAGCAGCGCGCTGTCCAGCACGTCGGGACGGTTGGTCGCGGCAATGATGATGACACCCTCGGTCGTATCAAAGCCATCCATCTCGACCAGCAATGAATTGAGCGTTTGCTCGCGCTCGTCATTGCCGCCGCCAAGGCCGGCGCCACGCTGGCGCCCGACCGCGTCGATCTCGTCAATAAAGATGATGCAAGGCGCATTCTTGCGGCCCTGCTCGAACATGTCGCGCACCCGGCTTGCGCCGACGCCGACAAACATTTCGACAAAGTCCGAGCCGCTGATGCTGAAAAACGGCACGTCCGCCTCGCCCGCGACGGCTTTCGCCAGCAGGGTCTTGCCCGTGCCCGGCAGCCCGACCATGAGGATGCCTTTCGGAATGCGGCCGCCCATTTTTGTGAATTTCTTCGGGTCCTTGAGAAATTCGACGACTTCGCTGACTTCCTCCTTGGCTTCGTCGCAGCCAGCCACATCCGCAAACGTCACCTTGTCGCGGTCGCGAGTGAGCAGCTTGGCGCGGCTCTTGCCAAAACTGAGGGCTCCGCGACCAGCCTGCCGAAGCTGCCGCACGAAAAGAAAATACAACAGGCCGATGACAATGAGAAACGGCAGCACCGAACCGAGGATCTGCGTCATCAACGTTTGGGCCGGTGGCTCATCGAATTTTTCCGATTTCTGCAGGATCGCCAGGCTCGAGTCGGTCAACCGCCCCATGGCATTAAAGTGGGTCACGGGCGTTTTCACGCCATCGACTTCGATTGGCACCGTCGTCTCGCCGGAAATCACGGCGAGGCCCGCGCCTTCGTCACGAATGACGCCCTTGCTGACTTGGCCTTTTGTCGTGAGCTCGATGACCTGCTGAATTTTCAGGTCGGCCACCATCGGCAGGCGATTCTGGCCAAAATAATAATAAACCGCAAACACCGCCGCAAGAATGGTCAGCCAGATGAACGTCATCTTCGGCTGAAACCGATCGGGAGGAAGGTTTTTGAGGGGGCGACGCTTTTTTTGATTAGTGGGTTCCACAGACATGGTTTGACTTGGGATTAAAGTTGAATGTTCCCGCCACGGAAGTCAATTAAGCCGACCGGCTTTTTTATTCGTCCGTTTGCACGTTTCATAAACTAACCGCCCCCGGCGGATAATCGCGAAGCCTTGCGCGCCAAGGCTATGGCGTACCGGCCGCGCATGTTGCACTGAGGCCAGCAACGCCTCAAATCCCTGCCTCGAAAGATCCCCCGCTCCCGGCTGCACGCTCATCCAGCGATGTAATGCGCGACGGATCAACGCGCGGGGCTTGCCCGCCAGCCGGCCCACATCAAGGGCGCCATCGGTGGTGAATGGCTGGACCGCGTCGAGCCACGCCTCCAGGGCCACATCGTCTTCCGCGAGCAATTCGCGCGTGAGCGCCGCACCCGCCAGCGCATCGCGCCCGGGAGACGCCGCGCGCCACGCCGGCAGCACGTCGCGGCGGATGCGGTTGCGGAAAAAATCCCCCGTCGCGTTGCTCTCGTCTTCGCGCCACGCCGCACCCGCGGCGCACAAGGCGTCGGCCAGCCCGGCTTTTTGCCACGTAAGCAACGGGCGCAGGCGCACCTGCCCGCCAGGCATCAGTTGCACCGGCCGCGGCGCACTCAGGCCGCCTGCCCCGCTGCCCCGGGCCAGGCGCATGAGCAGCGTCTCGGCAATATCGTCCATCTGGTGTCCGAACCAGAGCGCGCGGCAGCGCGCGGCGCGCAGTTCTTTTTCAAAGAATTCCATTCTCACCGTCCGCGCCTCGGCCTCGCTAATAACCCCTGTAGGTCGGGCTTTACGCCCGACACCACGTCTCGTCGGGCGTAAAGCCCGACCTACGGCGTTCCATTCGCCTGCAACAAATTTCACCCCGAGTTCAGCACAAACGTTGCGGCAAAATTTTTCATCCGCGTCCGACGCGCGGCCGCGCAGTTTGTGGTTGAAATGCAATACCCGCAGCCGGTCGCGCCGCTCTGGCCAGTGCGCCCACAGCAGCAGTAAAAGCGCCAGCGAGTCGGCGCCACCGGAAAACGCCACGGCCCACGGTTCGCGCACGGGCCGTGCGTCCACCCAGGCCAGCACTGCCGGGTGCAGGGCGTCGCGAGGGAATGCCGCGGTGAGTTTTGCCGCAACCTCCGGCCAGTTGGTGGTTTTTCGTTTTGTCATCCTGAGTGCAGCGAAGGATCCAGGGCGATGGAGCTATACCGGATTAACCACTAATGCACACTCATAGTCACTAATGCTCCAACGCAGACAGAAGACAGGCTTAACCACTGACGTACACTTATAGTCACTGATAATACAAAGTTAGGTTTGAACTCACTGTTTATCTGTTTCTTCCGAATCAGTGATCATCAGTGTGCATCAGTGTTTAAAACGCCCTCAACTAAAACTCAAAAACTCCTTGCCGAAAAACGGCACCAGCACGGCGGGAATTTTCACCCGGCCGTCGGCCTGCAGGTTGTTTTCGAGCAGCGCGGCCAGCACGCGCGGCACGGCCAGGCCGGAACCGTTGAGCGTGTGCACCAGCTCGGGCTTGCTGCCGTCCTTCGCGCGATAACGGATTTGGGCCCGCCGCGCCTGGAACGACTCGAAATTCGAGCAGCTTGAAACCTCCAGCCAGCGCTGCTGGCCGGCCGACCAGACTTCCAGGTCGTATTTCTTCGACTGGGAAAACCCGAGGTCGCCGCCGCACATCAGCAGCACGCGATACGGCAGCCCAAGTTTTTGCAGGAGCCGTTCGGCGTCGCCGCGGAGTTTTTCCAGCTCGTCGTAGCTCGTCGCCGGGTGGACCCACTTGAGCAGCTCGACCTTGTCGAACTGGTGCAGGCGGTTCAGGCCGCGCACGTCCTTGCCGTAGCTGCCGGCCTCGCGGCGGAAGCACGGCGTGTAGGCGCAGCGGCAGACCGGCAGCGCTTCCTCCGGCAGGATTTCGTCGCGGAAAAAATTCGTCAGCGGCACCTCGGCCGTGGGCACCGCGTAAAAACCGTCGAGCGGCGATTCATACATCTGGCCTTCCTTGTCCGGCAGCTGGCCCGTGGCCGTGGCGCTGGCGGCGTTGACGAAGATGGGCGGGTTGACCTCCACGTATCCAGCCTTGGCGTCTTCATCCAGGAAGAAATGCACCAGTGCGCGCACCAGCCGGGCGGCATCGCCGATATAAAACGGGAACCCCGCGCCGGTGACCTTCGCGCCGCGCGCGAAATCGAAGAGTTTGTCGAAGCCGGGAATCTCCCAGTGCGCCTTCGCGTGCGGCGAAACGTCCTTCACGTCGCCATGCGTGGCGTGCACGACATTGTCGGCCGGGCCGGCGCCCTCGGGCACGCTGGCGTGGGGAATGTTCGGCAGCGTGAGGAGTGCGGCGCGGTGCTTTTCCTCCAGATCGCGGAGCGGCACCTCGCGTTCCTTGACCTGGGCGGAAACGGCCTTCATTTCCGCCACCTTGGCCGAGAACTCCGGCGAACCCTTCGGCAACGCAGCCATTTCGGCATTGGCGGCTTTCTGCTTCGTCCGGAGGGACTCGACCTCGGCGATTTGCCCTCGCCACTTCGCATCGAGCGCCAGCACCGCGTCGAGGTCGGCTTCGAGGTGTTTCTTTTGGAGCGCCGCACGTACAACGTCGGGCGATTCGCGAATGAGTTTCGGGTCGAGCATGGGTGGATTTATTTAACCGCGAATAGACGCGAATAAACGCAAATAAATGCAGGGTGTTTCGAAATCAGAAATAAATTGGTTTAAACGCAGTAGACCTGTCCCTTAAGATCAAGCAATACGTAACATCATCATTCTGAGCGCAGCGAAGTACCGAGGCCGAAGGCCGACAGTCTGACATCCACCCGGATTTTGCCAACAGAGTCGCACTGGATTCTTCGCTGCGCTCAGAATGACAAAACAAACATTCACCGGCCGAGATTCGCGTTCATTCGCGTCTATTCGCGGTTCCAAACTCTACCGCCCGCGCACAATCCTTGTCCGCGGGGTGTCGATCCTTTGAAAGCGGGCAAAAACTTCCTTGGCGGCAAGCAGCTTCAGGTCCCCGACCGGCGCCTGGATGACGTGGTTGGTCGGCGCGGTCAGCGGATACGGGCCGAAGCGCCGTGGATCGGTCGGGCCGAAAATGCCGAGCGTGCGCACGCCGAGTGCGGCGGCCAGGTGCATGGGGCCGCTGTCGTTGGAAACCACCCAATCGGCCCGCTGGACGAGCGCCGGCAGCGAGACGAGGCTGGTGTTGCCGGTCAGGTTGAGGAATTGTGCGGGGGGAAAAGCGTCCTTGTCGGGAAAGTAGTTGTTGCCGGCCCAGACGACCTTGCGGCCGGTGCCGTCGCGGATGAGCATTTCCGTCAGTTCTTTAAAACCACCCCAGCGCTTCTCCGGCCGGCGGCTGTCGGGAAACATCACGAGCGGCTTTGCGCCGCCGCGGCCGTCCACGAAGTTTAGGTTCAGATTTTCCGGCGCGCGGAAGCGCAGCTTCCCGCGCAGTTCCGGCTGCGCCTCGAGCATGGGACAAAATTGCAGCAGGATTTCCAGCGCATGCGCATGCCGGCCGCCCGGCGGCAGGGACACCAGCTGCTTGTAGAAAATCCCCGCGCCTTCCCGCGCATCGCTGCGACCGACTTTATGTTTCGCCCGCGTGCGCAACATCATCAACCCTGTGCGAAGCAAACCCTGAAAATCAAACGCATAGTCGAAATTTGTCTGCCGAATATCGCGCATTAACTCAATAAATCCCTTGGCACGTGCATCACGCCTGAAAACATAGGTGTGCTCCACCGCTTCGCACGCTAGCACCAATGGCGCAAAAATGTCCCTCACCACCCACGATATCTGCAAGTCAGGCCGCTGCTCCTTGAGCGAGGACGCCACCTGCAGGCCATGGACGATGTCGCCAAGCGAGGAAGGTTTGATGATGAGCAACTTGGGCATAGGAACGTACACGGCGGCAGAATGTGCTTTCCGCCGCCCAGCCTCATCGTTTGATGAAGTTTCCACGGCAAACGCAAGAAGCTATCGAGGATACTGTGCTTAAAATTTTCCTGATTACCCTCGGTTGGGTGCTGGCACATACGCCTGAACCGCTGTTGCGCCTGCTCACGGCCGTGTTGGGCGAGGCGATCTTTCTCGGTTTGCCCCGCCGCCGTCGCATCCTGTTGTCCAACCTCGACCACGCTTTCCGTGACCGCGGCACGGCGTGGGCGCGCCGCATCGGACGGGAAAGCTGCCGGCAGATGGTCGAAACCGCCCTGCTATCCTTCGCTTCGCCATTTTTGGGCGAGCGGCGCTTGAAACAAATCGCCCGCCTCGCGCCCAGCGCCGAAGCCTGGCTGCGCGACTACACCGCGAACCCGCGGCCCACGGTCTTTGGCACCGTGCATTGCGCACACTGGGAGGCACAGGCGTGGCTCGGCCTGCTCTGCACACCCACCCCGCTGCCCGAGTTTGGCATTATTTTCCGCCCGCTCGACAACGCCACGGCTGATGCCTTCGTCAAATCCACGCGCGAACGCCACGGCATGCGGCTGCTCTCGCGCCGGGACGGTTTCGCCGAGGCGCTGAAAATCCTGCGGCGTCGCGGCTGCATCGGTCTGCTCTTCGACCAGAACGCCGGCTTGCAAGGCGCGCTCGCCACGTTCCTCGGCCGCGTCTGCTCGACCACCGAGCTGCCCGGCCTGCTCGCGGAAAAATTTTCCGCCGATGTGCGCACATTTTATCCTCGCCGCACCGGATTCTGGCGCGTGGAGCTCGCCACCGATCCCATCGCACACGACGGCACCACCGTGGGCGTAACCCTCGCGCTCAACCGCTGGCTTGAGCAGGCTCTTGCCGCCGATAACAAACTCTGTGCCTCCTGGCTCTGGGCGCACGACCGCTGGCGGCACCAGGACGCGCCGGGAAAGCGCCTGCGTTTGGAATCCAAGCGCGATCTCCTCGCCGCCGATTGCGCCACGCGCGGACTGCCCGCCCCGCCCCGCCGCACGCGAATATGGGTGCGCCTGCCCAACTGGCTCGGCGACGTCGTGGTGGCCCTGCCGCTGCTCCGCGCGGTGCGGATCGCGCGGCCCGATGCGGAACTGACGCTCATCGGCCGCCCGGCATTTGCGCCACTCGTGGAAAAATTCGGCGTGGCCGACTGCTACGAACCGCTGCCGCCGCGCGGCTTGGGCTATTTTCTACACTTCTGGCGGCTGCGACGGCGCTACCCGGACGCGTTTCTTTTATTTACCAACTCGCTGCGCGGCGACCTCGAGGCCTGGCTCACCCGCTGCCCGCAACGCTTCGGCCTGGTGCGGACAGGCAAGTCGCGCCCGCTCCTCACCCACGGCTGGCGCGTGCCGCCGGATTTCGACGAAAAACAAAATCACCAGCTCTCGCTCTGGGAAAACTTTCTCCACGCCTTCGGTTTGACCCAACCCCTGGATCGCACACCGCTTCTTTCAACTTTCAACCATCAACTTTCAACTCGATCAATTGGCCTGATCGTCGGCTCTGAGAACTCGCCCGAAAAACGCTGGCCGGTCGAACACTGGCGCGCACTCATCGCCGCGCTGCCCGACCAGCGTTTCGTAATATTTGGCACCGGCGGCGATGCGCCCATCGCCGCGGCGGTGGCCGACGGCTTCGGCCCACGCGTTGAAAACCTTGCCGGACGCACCGACCTGGGCGCGTTCGCCGGAAAACTTTCCACCTGCGACCTGCTGGCAACCAACGATACTGGAGGCATGCACCTCGCCAACGCGCTCGGCGTGCCGCTCATCGCGCTCTTCGGCCCCACCAATCCCGTGCGCACCGGCCCCGTATTTGCCGCGCCGTTCCAGGTTTTGCAGCCACCCGGCTGCCCCCCGACCGGCGGCGCGGCGCTGGCCAACCTCACCCCGGAATCAGTCATCGCCGCCATCGGAAAATCTCTGCCGGCTGCGGCCTCTCGCCTCATGCCTGACGCCTGATGCCTGATGCCTCCACCTATGTCACTGCTTGACGTCACCGACCTCCGCACATTTTTCCACACGCGCAACGGCATTTACCGCGCGGTCGACGGCGTGAACTTCAGCATCGAGCGCGGCGAAACGCTCGGCATCGTCGGCGAATCCGGCTCGGGAAAATCCGTCACCTGCTATTCGCTCATGGGGTTGGTCCCGCAGCCACCCGGCCGCATCGAAAGCGGCCGCGCGATCTTCGACGGCGTCGACCTGTTGCATTGCACGCCGGCGCAGGCGCGCTCGATCCGCGGCAAGCGCATCGCGATGATTTTCCAGGACCCGATGACGTCGCTCAATCCCTACCTGCGCATTTCCGAGCAACTCATCGAGCCCCTGCTCATCCACGAAAAAATTTCGAAGAAGGACGCCCTTGTGCGCGCTCAGGCCATGCTCGAGGCCGTTGGCCTCAACGACGCCGCGGGGCGCATCCACCGCTACCCACACGAGTTTTCCGGCGGCATGCGCCAGCGGGTGATGATCGCCATGGCGCTTATCTCCCGGCCGGAACTGCTCATCGCCGACGAGCCCACCACCGCGCTCGACGTCACCGTGGAGGCGCAAATCATCGAGCTGATCAAAAAGTTCCAGCGCGAGTTCGGCATGGCCGTGATCTTCATCTCGCACAACCTCAGCGTCGTCTCCGGCCTGTGCGACCGCGTCCAGGTCATGTATGCCGGCCGCATCGTCGAGACCACCGACGTGCGCACGATGTTTTATCAGCCGAAGCATCCCTACACGCGCGCCCTACAACGCTCCATCCCCGCCCTGCAGAAAAAAGGCGCCGGGCTCTACACCATCCCCGGCCTGCCACCCGATTTGTCGAAGCCGATCACGGGCTGCGCCTTCGCACCCCGCTGCGAATTCGCGGTGGCACGCTGCCACACCGACGAACCCGGCCTCAGCGAGCTCAAGCCCGGCCACGCCCAAGCCTGCCTCCGCGTGCAAGCGGGGGAAACTTAATGCTATCATAATCGACCACGGATTACACGGATGGACACGGATAAAATTTTGTACCGGGACTTGACTGAAACTATCATTGGATCGGCAATGAAAGTATTGAATACGCTGAAGCCCGGGTTGAACGAAAAAGCATATGAAAATGGCCTGGTAATTGAGCTTCAGAAGCACAGCCGTTGCATCGAGCAGCAAAAAAGGCACAACATTCTGTATGAGGGGCAGCTCGTCGATACATTGGTGCCCGATTTGATCGTAGATGAGCTTGTTATTGTCGATCAGAAGGTTGTTGAAGAATTTACGTCCACGCATGTCACCCAGATGATCGGTTACCTCTCCATTACAAAACTGCGTTTGGCCCTTTTGCTAAACTTTAAGTATGCGGATTTGCGCTGGAGACGCGTCATAAGATAGTCCGATCCGTGAAAACCCGTGTAATCCGTGGTCGATTCTTCTATGCCTGACTCGATTCTCGAACTTCGCGACGTCAAAGCCCACTTCCCGGTTTACAGTGGCTTCGTGTTCAAACGGTCGTCCGGCGCGGTCAAGGCCGTGGACGGCGTCACGCTCAACCTGGGCCGCGGCGAAGTGCTCGGCCTCGTTGGTGAGTCCGGCTGCGGCAAGTCCACCCTCGCGCGCACGATCCTGCAGCTCGTGCCCACGACCGGAGGCGCCGTCGTCCTCAGCGGAAAAAACCTCACCACCGCCACGGCCGGAGAGATCAAGGCGGCGCGGCGTGACCTGCAGATGGTTTTCCAGGACCCTTACGCATCGCTCAACCCGCGCATGAATGTTTTTGCCGCGCTGGCCGAGCCGCTTCTCGTGCACCGCGTGTGCCCGCGCCAGGATGTGCCCGCGCGCGTTGCCGGGCTCATGAAGCAGGTCGGCCTCGACCCGCGCTTCATGCAAAAATATCCGCATGAGTTCAGCGGCGGCCAGCGGCAGCGCATCGCCATCGCCCGCGCGCTCGCGCTCCAGCCCAAGGTCATCATCGCCGACGAACCGGTGTCCGCACTCGATGTGTCCATCCAGGCGCAAATCCTGAACCTCCTCGCGCAGCTCGTGCGCGACATGAACCTCTCGCTGATCTTCATCGCCCACGATCTCTCCGTGGTGAAACACATTTCCGACCGCATCGCGGTGATGTACCTCGGAAAAATCGTCGAGCTCGGCCCGGCCACCGAGGTCATCGAACGCCCACGCCATCCCTACACCCGCGCGCTGGTCAGCGCCATTCCCACACCCGACCCCGATGCCGAACGCGCGCGCCAGCGCATCATGCTGCCCGGCGACCCGCCCTCGCCCATCAACCCGCCCGCCGGCTGCGCGTTTCATCCGCGCTGCCCGTATGCGCAGGAAAAATGCAAGGCTGCCGTCCCGCCGCTCATGCCCGCCGGTCCCAACCGCGAAGCCGCCTGCGTCCGGCTGGAAGAAATTTAGGTTCGTTTTAGCACGAGCAACGCGACACAATACCTTGAGACCAATAGAAACATGAAAACGCCAACCCTCATCGTTCGACTCGCAGGACTCTACCTGCTGGCTAGATGCTCAATCAGCATGTTCCAACTGTTTCAGTTTCTTGGAATAGAGGCACTGCTCCAAGTTTATCCCATACTGGGACTGGGTATTGGTATAGCAGCCAGTTGGTATGCGGGACCTTTGGCGAGTCTCCTCACGTTTGATTCTGGAGACTAGAATTGGTATTTGGTATTTGGTATTTGGTATTTGGTATTTGGTATTTGGTACGGACACAGGCGTAAGATCGAAACCCTTCTCGCTCTCCGAGCCGTTTCGACAAACCCGTTCGGCAAGCTCAGGGTCCCAAGCATTGTCGAGGGACTCAAGGCCCTGAGCCAGTCGAGCGGGCTACGCAGGGCACGGCCAAATACCAACTACAAATTACTAACGACAAGGCCGCTCCTCACTCCACCTGCAGAATATAGCCGCGCAAATACTCGCTCTCCGGCATGGTCACGAGCACCGGGTGGTCGGCCGGCTGGTGGCAGAACTCGACCACGCGCGCCTTGCGCTTGGCGTCCGCCGCGGCGCCGGCCAGCACATCGCGAAGTTCGGCATCATGCATGTGATGGGAGCAGGTATAAGTGGCCAGCAGGCCACCGGGCGCGAGCCGCTGTAATGCCCGCAAATTGATTTCCTTGTAGCCGCGCAGTGCGCCGGCCAGCGCGCTCTTCGATTTCGCGAACGGCGGCGGGTCGAGAATGATCACGTCCCACAAGGGTTCGCCCTCGCGCGCCGGGTCATTGAACCAATCGAACACGTTGGCCACGGCAAACTCCACGCCCAGTCCGTTGCGCTCGGCGTTGCGCCGGGCCGCGGTGATGGCGTCTTCCGCGCTGTCGAGCCCGAGCACCTGCGCCGCGCCGGCCCGCGCGGCGTGCAAGGCGAACGGGCCCTGGTTGCAAAACGCGTCGAGCACGCGTGGGCGCAGCCCGGCCTGGGCCTGTCGAAGGACCTGGTTCGCCACCACCACGTGCTGGGCCCGCTGGTCGAGATAAAACCCCGTTTTCTGCCCGCCCTGCAAATCCAGCCAGTAGTCCAGCCCGTCGATGTTAACCCAGCGCGGCTCCCAGGCGCGGCCCGAATGGGTGCGCACTTCGAGCGGCAGGCCCTCGAGCCGGCGGATCGGCGCGTCGTTGCGGAAAATAATTTCCGCCGGCTTCAGCAGCTCCGTGAGCAGGTCACCCAGCAACACCTCGCACTTCGCCATGGCGAGGGTCTGCGTCTGCACCACGAGCAACTCGCCGAACTGGTCCACCACCACGCCCGGCAAATCGTCCGACTCGCTCCAAACGAGTCGGCGCACATTGGTAGTTGGTGGTTGGGAATTCGTATTTGGTGGTCTGAAGTCGGACGTTGGATGTTGGACGTTGGATGTTGGATGTTCGCGCGCTCTGCGCGCGATTGCCTTCTCCAGCCGGCCGCGCAGCCAGGCCGCGTCCAGCTCCACGCGTTCGCGGCCCAGTCGCCGCCAGACGATCTGTGAACGCGAGTTGTAGATGCCCGTGCCCAACAGGCGCGCATTGCGGTCGCGACACTCGACCACCCCGCCGTCGTGCTCCGCCGGCAGCAAGGCCTCGACTTCATTGGCAAATACCCACGGATGCCCCGTGAGCACGCGCGCATTGGCGTTGGGTTTGAGTTTCAGCGAAATCGGCACGTAGCAAGTAGCAGGTAACAGGTATCAAGTGACAAGTAACAAGCGCGTGCTGCGCACCTTTTCCCGATACTTCCCACCCCTTATACTTTTCCAAGCCAGTCCAATTGTTTTTGAAATTCAGGCTTTAGCCCGCGCCCCGCGCCGCTTTCAATGGTTTCTTTACGCATGTCGCCCGCCACTGAAATCGCCCGCCGCCGCACCTTCGCCATCATCTCGCACCCCGATGCGGGCAAGACCACGCTCACGGAAAAATTCCTGCTCTACGGCAATGCCGTGCACCTCGCTGGCGCCGTCAAGGATCGCAAGAACCAGCGCGCCACCCGCTCGGACTGGATGGAACTCGAGCGCCAGCGCGGCATCTCCGTCAGCTCCACCGTGCTCCAGTTCGATTACTCCGGCTTCGCCGTCAACCTGCTCGACACGCCCGGCCACAAGGACTTTTCCGAGGACACCTACCGCGTCCTCACCGCCGTGGACGCCGTGCTCATGGTGATCGACGCCGCCAAGGGCATCGAAACGCAAACCCGCAAGCTCTTCGAAGTCTGCCGCCGCCGCGGCGTGCCCATCTTCACCTTCATGAACAAGTGCGACCGGCCCACGCTCAACCCGATCGCTTTGCTCGACGAACTCGAGTCCGTGCTGGGCCTGCAGTCCTCGCCCGCCGTCTGGCCGCTCGGCAACGGCCCGTCGTTCCGCGGCGTCTTCGACCGGCGCACGCGCCAGGTGCATCTTTTCGAACGCGTGCCCGGCGGCTCCTACCAGGCGCCCGTGCAGGTCACCACGCTCGACGACCCGTTGGTGCGCGAGAAACTCGACGATGTCACCTTCGCCGAGGTCACCGAGCAGCTCGCAATGCTCGACGGCGCCGGCCATCCCTTCGACCCTGCCGCCGTCCACGCCGGCCAGCAGACGCCCGTTTATTTTGGCTCCGCCGTGAACAACTTCGGCGTGCAGCTCATGCTCGACGGTTTTTTGCGCGACTCCGTGCCGCCCCAGCCGAGGAGAAATGCCGCAGCGGTGAAATCACAAGCGTCAAACAACAAATCACAGGAAAATTCGAGCGGCCAAGACCTCGCTGTTACCACCTCCGCTTCTCTCAACCCTCAACTTTCAACTTTCAACTCGCGGATGGTTCCGGTGGACCATCCGCGCTTCTCCGCCTTCATTTTCAAAATCCAGGCCAACATGGATCCGAAGCACCGCGACCGCATTGCGTTCATGCGCGTGTGCTCGGGCCAGTTCTCCCGCGACATGACCGTGCTGCACCCACGCACCGGCCGCAACGTGCGCCTCTCCTCGTCGCACAAACTTTTCGGCCAGGAACGCTCGACGGTGGACGAAGCCTGGCCCGGCGATGTCATCGGCCTCGTCGGCCACGACAGCTTCGGCATCGGCGACACCCTCACCGAGGATCCCGCCATCATTTTCGACGAAATCCCGCGCTTCCCGCCCGAGGTCTTTGCCTTTCTCTTCAACCCGAATTCCGCCGACGCCAAAAAATACCGCGCCGGCCTCGAGCAACTGCTGCAGGAAGGCGTCGTGCAAAGCTTTTCCCCGCGGCACGCCCCCCCCGGCTCCACGTTGCTCGCCGCGGTCGGCCCGCTGCAGTTCGAAGTCGTGCAATACCGGCTGAAAAGCGAATACGGCGCCGACTCGAAGCTCGAGGCCGCGCCGTGGCAGATCCTGAAATGGCTCTCGCCCCACCCTTCGCTCAAAACTCCGTCATCCCTCATCCTGGCCAGCGGCGTGAGCCTCGGCGCCGATACGCATGAACGCCCCATCGTATTTTTTCCCAACGACTGGACCCAGCGTTATTTCATCGAGAAAAACCCGGAGCTGAAGCTGCACGACCTGCCGCCTGAAAAATAGTTGATTAAGAAGCCAGGAAGCCATGAGAAGGATCAGGCTGAATCCCGGGTTCTTGGGTTCCTGCTTGATTTTCTCTTCCGGTTTTGTGGCTTCATGGTTTTTGAATTAAAATTCCGGTTCTCCATCCTTCGCAGAAAAACATTTCTGCTCGCACTCCATCAAAAATATTTTCTTTTTCGCGCATGCGCCTTCCGCGTTTTATTTTTTTAATTTTAATTTTGTTTTTTGCCTCTGCCTCCATTGCTTCGGCCCGGCACGAGAGCGTCCGCGCCTACAAAGGTGCCATCGTGGTTGATGCCGCCTCCGGCCGGGTGCTCTTCGAGGACCGGGCCGATGAAGTCGGCCCGCCGGCCAGCGTGACCAAGCTGATGACGTTTCTCGTCGTGCATGACTGCATCGCCAGCGGCGCGCTCACCCTGCAGACGCCCGTCACCATGACCCGCGAAGATGCCCGGGTCGCCGGGCTGAAGGACAGCACCAACGTCAGGTTGAAGGAAGGCGAAGTTTTCCCCGTCGAAGAGCTGCTCTACGCGATTATGATTCAATCCGCGAACGACGCCGCTAACGCCCTCACCCACGCCGCCGCCGGCTCGCGCGACGCCTTTATCGAACGCATGAATGCCAAGGCCCGCGAGCTTGGCATGACGCACACCACGTTCCACTCGCCCAACGGCCTGCCGCCCCACCACGGCCAGCTACCCGACATCACTTCACCGCGCGATCTCGCCCTCCTCAGCCGCTACCTGCTGCTGCATACCGACATTCTGCGCTACACCTCCGTGCGGGCCCGCGCCTTCGGCACCGGTGTGCGCCTGCAAACCGTCGCGATGACCAACCACAATCACCTCCTTGGCCGCATCGCTGGCTGCGACGGCCTCAAAACCGGCTTTACCAATGGCGCCGGTTTCTGCCTCGCCGCCACCGCCCAGCGCGGCAGCCAGCGCGTCATCGCCGTCATCATGGGCTCCTCCGAGGCAAAATTGCGCGACCTTAAAATGGCCGAGCTCATCGAAAAGGGCTTCAAGTTGATGCCGGTCGGCTCCACCTTCGAGCGTAGTGCGCCGTCAGCCGCGCCAACACCTCCTGCCGCCGGCACGGCACCCGTCAGCAGCCCGCCCGCAACAATGCCACCGCCCCCCACCAGTCCTGCGGCAACCCCGACAACCACCTCCCCCTCGCCCATCGAGTCAGCCCCCCTTCCACCTGGGCAGAAAACTTCCGCCACGGGCCACGGTTCCCTCCGGCTTTCGCTTCCTGACACCACCGAATAAAGCTGATCGCAATTTTCACCGTAGGTCGGGCTTTACGCCCGACATCCACCTTCGCCCCGTTCAACAAGCTCAGGGCTACGACGACCACGTGTCGGGGATAAACCCCGACCTACAAGGATGGATGCCGTGTCAGGCCAGTCCCAACGACTCGAGGACGACGACCAAAATCCCGAATACAATAAAAAGCACGCCGAGCAGGCCGGCCTCATAACGTTCAATCCGGTTTAGATTGAACCGGTCGAATCCGCGCAGCGTCAGCCAGGTAAACAGGGTCATGGCGCCCACCGTGGCCACCGCCAGCACTGCGCTGAGCAGGCAAAACCCCTTCCAGCCGAACGGCACGCCAAGCAAATAAATCGGCAAAAATGCTTCGCAGGGCGAGAGCGTCAGCATTGCAAACAGTCCACCGATCACCGTCCAGTCGCTCTTGGCGGTCAGCGCACGGTCTTGGATTTTCTCGTCCCAATGGGCATGGCCATGCTCGTGCTGGCTCGCCGCGGACTCATCGCCCTCACCGGCGTGGTGGTCATGGCGACAGGAGGTGCCGTGCCGCCACTGCCGCCAGCAGAAGTAAAGACCGATCGCGACCAGCAGCCCGCCCAACATCCACGGGAAAAGACTGCCCGTTTTTTCATCGAGCTTGAAGCCAAACCACGCAATGCAGAAGCCCAGCAGGGTGTTTGTCGCCAAATGGCCGCTGCCGGCCAGGAGCACAATTCCCAGGGTTTTTTTTCGAGTCCACCGGCGCGTCCGCCCGACGAACACAAAGGGCAGCCAGTGCGAAGGAATCGCCGCGTGGCGGAACGCCGCGACAAAACCAGCAAGTGCAATCGTGGTGAGGATGGTTGAATTCATGTAGCCGGCAGGACAGCGAGCTATCGTTGGCTTGGGCCCGGCTGTCGAACGTGAACTCTAGCAAAGTCGTCAAGGGCTGGATTGTCACTGGTCGTCGTTGGTAATTTGTAATTGGTATTTGATGGTGGCTGACACTTCGATGTTGGGTGTTGAATGTTGGATGTTGGACGTTCAAGGAGGTGACTTGATTCTTGATACCTGAAACCTGGCCCTTGTTACTTGTTCCTATCACGCCATGCCTCCCGACGTCGCCGCCGTTAAAAACTACCTGCTTTCGTTGCAGGACAGGATCTGCGCCGCCTTCGAGGCGGAAGATGGCGGCGCGCGTTTTCGCGAGGACGCCTGGCAACGCCCCGAAGGCGGCGGCGGACGCACCCGCGTGCTGGCCGATGGCGCGGTCTTCGAAAAAGCCGGCGTAAATTTTTCCCATGTGCGTGGCGCGGCCCTGCCGCCCTCCGCCACCGCCCACCGGCCCGGCATCGCCGGACAACCCTACGAAGCGCTCGGCCTTTCCATCGTCGCGCATCCGCGCAACCCCTACGTGCCCACCAGCCACGCCAACGTCCGCTTCTTCATAACCAATCCCTCGCAAGCAAATCCCATTCGTCATTCCTCATTCGTCATTCCTCATTCCGGTGCAGCCGGCGCGACCCTAGTCGCGCCGGCTGCACCGGAATGGTGGTTCGGCGGCGGTTTCGACCTCACGCCGTACTACGGTTTCGAGGAAGACGCCGTGCACTGGCACCGCACCGCGCAGGCGGCCCTTGCACCTTTCGGTCCCACGCTCCACCCGTGCTTCAAAAAATGGTGCGACGATTACTTTTTCCTCAAGCACCGCGGCGAACCGCGCGGCATCGGCGGACTGTTTTACGACGACTTCAACGAATTGGGTTTCGAGCGCAGCTTCGCTCTCACCCGCAACATCGGCGACGCCTACCTCGCCGCCTACCGGCCGATCGTCGCCCGCCGCAAAGCCACGCCCCACGGCGAACGCGAACGGCAGTTCCAGCTTTATCGGCGCGGCCGGTACGTCGAGTTTAACCTCGTGCATGACCGCGGGACGCTTTTCGGCCTGCAAAGCGGCGGGCGCACCGAGTCGATCCTGATGAGCCTGCCACCGCTCGTGCGCTGGGATTACGACTGGCAGCCCGAGCCCGGCTCGCCCGAGGCGCGACTCCACAACGTTTTCCTCAAGCCTCGCGACTGGGCCAACCAAGGATGAACCACGGAGACACAGAGGCCACAGAGATAATGGATTGATGTGGGAGCGGCTTTATGCCGCGACTTTAGTATAGCATCACCTCTCGTCGGGGCATAAAGCCCCTCCCACCTTTTCAAACCGGCCCATTTCCCAAAACTGCTTGATTGGAACTCCGTGTTCTCTGTGTCTCTGTGGTTCAAATAATGACCTCCCGCGAACGCTTCCTCACCGCCTGCGCCTGCCAGCCGCTCGACCGCCCGCCGGTCTGGCTTATGCGCCAGGCGGGCCGTTACCTGCCCGAGTACCGCGCGCTGAAGGAAAAGCATTCGTTCCTTAAAATGGTCCGCACGCCCGCCCTGGCCGCCGAGGTCACGCTCCAGCCGCTGCAACGCTTTGCCTTCGACGCCGCGATTTTATTTTCCGACATCCTCGTCGTGCCCGAGGCGCTCGGCCAGGGCTACCGCTTCCGCGACGAAGGCGGCATTGCCATGGACTTCGCGCTCACCTCGCGCGCCGATATCGACCGCCTCGCGCCAGCCACCGCGATACCGGAGAAACTCGCCTACGTCGCCGGCGCGCTCGAGCTGCTGAAAACCGAACTGGCCGGCCGCACCGCCTTGCTCGGTTTCGGCGGCGCGCCCTGGACGCTCGCCTGCTACATGCTCGAAGGCGGCGGATCCGACACCTTTTCGCGCGCCAGGGATTTTTTCCGCACCGACCGCGCCGCGTTCGACGCGCTCATGGGAAAACTCACCGCCGCGCTCATCGAATATTTCCGCCTGCAGATTCGCTCCGGCGCCGATGCCATCCAGATTTTCGACTCGTGGGGAGGTTTGCTCGCCGGTGCCGATTACGAAGCCGCCTCGCTCCGCTGGATTCGCGAAATCATCGCCGCGCTGCCGCGCGAATTCCCGGTCATTCTTTTTGCAAAGGGCGCCGGCGCCCAGCTTCGTGAGCAAAGCGCCACCGGAGCCCGCGTGCTGAGCCTCGATTGGACCATGGATCTGCGCACCGCCCGGGCGCAGTTGCCCTCCAACATCGCCCTGCAGGGCAACCTCGATCCGCAGTTGCTCACCACTACACCCGACGGCGTGCGCACCGCGACAACGCACCTGCTCGAGTCGCTCCGCGGGACCTCCGGCCATATCTTCAATCTCGGCCATGGCCTCACGCCCGAGGCGCGCCTCGACTGCGTCGCCGCGCTCGTCGAAACCGTGACCACATGGAAATGAGAGCATAAGAAGCCCATGCTTATCACGGTTCACTTTCAGATTTTCGAGGCAGGGCGGGCCCGCCGCGATTTATTGCTGGGAATGCCGAAATCGACGCGCCCGGCGGTCGCGCCCTACCCGCGCCGCCGCGCGAAACAGTCCCACACACCCTGTGGCCAATCCTCATAATCTCAATGCCAGGCGCATCGCCATCATCGGCGGCGGCATCACCGGCCTGACGGCCGCCTGGCGCCTGCATACGCGCGGCCACCACGTGCGGCTGTTCGAGGCCGATGCCCGGTTTGGCGGCGCCGTGCGCAGCGAGCGCATCGACGACTGGCTCGTGGAAGCAGGCCCGAACTCGCTGCATTTGAACTCACCCGCCATCGCCGCCGTGTTGGGTGAACTCAGCCTCAAATCGAAAATCCTCGCCGCCAATCCCGCGGCTAAAAACCGTTACATCGTCCGAGGCAACCGCCTGCGTGCGGTGCCGCTTTCGTCGCCCGACCTGCTCACCTCGCAGTTGTTCTCAACCCCCGCCAAACTGCGCATTCTCGCCGAACTTTTTGCCCGCCCACGCAAGCGCACCGATGACCTCAGCCTGGCTGCCTTTGTGCGCGAGCACTTCGGCCAGGAGTTTGTCGATTACCTGCTCGATCCGTTTGTCTCCGGCATTCATGCGGGCGACCCGAAAAAACTTTCCGCGTGCCATGCCTTTCCGCAGCTGGGGGAACTCGAGTGCACCTACGGTTCGCTCCTGCGCGGACACGTCACCTTTGCCCGCAAACGCCGGGCGCGCGGCGAACCGGCGCCGCAGCTCATTTCATTTGCCGAGGGCCTGCAAACGCTCACGAACGCCCTCGCTCTCGCCCTGCCATCCCATACGGTCGAGCGGCGCGTAAAGATCGATCCGCTGTTTGCCGGCCCACCCTGGGAAATCACCTGGCAGCGCGATGGCGCCGCACAAACCGAGGTGGCCGATGCAGTCATTCTCGCCCTGCCTGCCGCTGCGCTCGCCGCGCTGCGCGTGGCCAACCAACAACCGCTGGCTGCGCTCGCCGAGATCGAACATCCGCCGGTGGCATCGCTCTTTCTCGGCTTCCGCCGCGAAGACGTCGCCCATTCGCTCGACGGCTTCGGCTTGCTGGCACCGGCCTGCGAACGCCGCGTGCTGCTCGGCGCAATTTTTTCCTCGACGCTGTTTCCCGAACGCGCACCCGTGGGCCACGTCGCCATCACGGTCATGGCCGGCGGCGCGCGCCAGCCCGAACTCGCGCGCCTGGCTCCCGACGCCCTGCTCGCCACGGTCATGCCCGACTTGTGCGAATTGCTCGGCGTGCGCGGCCAGCCCGTCTTCACGCATCACACGTTCTGGCCGCGCGCCATTCCCCAATACAACCTCGGCTACGGGCGTTTTCTCGCGGCAATGACGGCCACGGAAAAAAGCCATCCCGGCCTTTTCATCGGCGGCCACGTCCGCGACGGCGTCGCCCTCGGCTCGTGCATCTCCTCGGGTCTGCGGCTGGCCGAACGGGCGGTCTTGTAGGTCGGGGTTTATCCCCGACACGTCGGGCATGAAGCCCGACCTACAATTTCAGCGAATCCAGATCCTGGCCCTTTCGAGCCGCGGGCCTTGACTCACTGTCGGCCCGGCCTAGCCTTGTCGGCTTTTCTCCGCATGGCGCAAGAACTGAAAGACACCCTGCAGTTGCCCAAGACTGACTTCCCGATGCGCGCCAACCTCGTGCAGCGCGAACCGGCCCGCCTGGCGCATTGGAAAACGCTCGGCCTCTACGAACGCATCCAGGAAAAGAACGCCAACACGGGCAAGGTCTTCGTCCTCCACGACGGCCCGCCATTCACCAACGGCGATGTCCATATCGGCACCGCGCTCAACAAAACGCTCAAGGACATCACCCTTCGCTACAAGTCGATGCGCGGGTTCCGCACGCCCTACGTCCCTGGCTGGGACTGCCACGGCCTGCCCATCGAGCAAAAGGTCGCGCGCGACCTGCAGGAAAAAAAGCAGACGGTGACGACCGCCGAGTTGCGCGCGAAGTGCGACGAGTTTTCCGAGGGCTGGATCGCGAAACAAACCGCCCAGTTCAAGCGCCTCGGCGTGCTCGCCGACTGGAAAAACGAATACAAAACCAAGGCGCCCGCCTTCGAGGCCGACATCATGCGCACCTTTGCGGCCTTCGTCGAAAAGGAACTCGTTTATCGCGCGAAGAAACCGGTTTACTGGTCGATTCCCTTTGAGACTGCACTCGCTGAGGCCGAGATCGAATACAAGGACCATACATCGATCGCTATTTGGGTGAAGTTTCCGGTGCCGGCTGACGAAGCGAAGAAATTTGGCCTGCCGACAGACAAGCCCCTCAGCATCGTCATCTGGACGACCACGCCATGGACGATTCCCGCCAATCTCGCGATCGCGGTGAATCCCAAGGTCGATTACGTCGTCGCTGACCTCGGCCCAGAGCGCATTGTCGTCGCACAGGCGTTGCTCTCCCCTGTACTTGAAGCGGCCAAAAAATCCAGCCCACAGCTTGCGTCGGACGTATTCGTCATTGGGCATTCGCCATTGGTCATTCGCGGACAGGCCTTCGAGGGCCTGTCCGCGCGCCATCCTTTCATCGACCGTCCCTCATCCGTTGTCCTTGCCGATTACGTGACGACCGAGAGTGGCACTGGCTGCGTCCACACCGCGCCGGGCCACGGCATGGATGACTACCAGACCGGGCTAAAATACGGCCTCGAAATTTACTGTCCGGTCGGCGCTGACGGCAAATACCTCGACGATGGCCGCGTGCCGGCCGACCTCGTCGGCCTGACCACGCTCGAAACGGTCGAAGATTTGGAAAAGAAGCGTACCTCGCCCGCCAACGTTGGTGTTCTAAAAAAACTCGCCGCGACCAACACGCTGCTGGCCAAGGAAAAATATATTCACAGCTACCCGCATTGCTGGCGTTCGAAGACACCCATCATTTTCCGCGCCGTCGACCAGTGGTTTGTCGGACTCGACAAAAATGGCACGCGTCAGACGGCCCTCAGTGAAATCCATAAGATCGCCGCCCACCAAGGCTGGATTCCCGCTTGGGGCGAGGCGCGCATCCGCGGCGCGGTCGAGTCGCGGCCGGACTGGTGCGTCAGCCGCCAGCGCTCGTGGGGCGTGCCGATTCCCGCGTTTTACGACGCCAATAAAAAAGCTTATCTTGACGCCGGTGTGGCCCGCGCCATCGCCGACAAAATCGAGCAGCTCGGCACGAATTTCTGGTACGATGCCACACCGGAAAAAATCCTTGAGGGCGTGAAACTCCCCGCCGGCTGGCCGGCGCCGTCCGCACTCACCTGCGGACGCGACACACTCGATGTCTGGCTCGACTCCGGTTCCTCGCACGCGGCGGTGCTCGCCCGCGGACAGGGCGGCACGCAATGGCCGGCCGATCTTTACCTCGAGGGCAGCGACCAGCACCGCGGCTGGTTCCAGTCTTCCCTCTGGACGAGCGTCATTGCCCGCGGGAGCGCGCCTTACAAGGCCGTCCTTACGCACGGCTTCATCGTCGACCAGGAGCGCAACAAAATTTCCAAGAGCAACACCTACGAGAAGCCACAGACCTCCGACGCCTACGTTGGCAAGCTTGGCGCCGATGTCGTGCGCCTTTGGATCGCCTCGCAGGATTTCCGCGACGACATCCCGATCTCCGACGAAATCCTCGGCCACGTCGGCGAGACCTACCGGCTTTTTCGCAACACCTTCCGCTACCAGATTTCCGTGCTGAATGATTTCGACCTGGCGCGCGATGCCGTGCCGGCCGGGCAGATGGACACCCTCGACCGCTGGGCGCTGCACCAGGCCGCGGCGCTGCTGCGCGACTGCACCGGAGCCTACGACGCCTTCGAGTTTCACCGCGTCTATCAACTCTGCAATCAGTTCTGCTCAGTCACGCTTTCCGCGACGTACCACGACATCCTCAAAGACCGCCTCTACACGCTGGCGGCCAATTCGCCCCTGCGCCGATCGTCGCAAACGGCGATTCACCATATTTTCCGAACCCTGGTTGAAATTCTCGCGCCGATCGTCATGTTCACCACCGACGAAGCGTGGGCTTTTGCCACCGAGAAAATTGAATATGCCACCAGCTCCGTCCACCTGCAGGATTGGCCGGTCGCGCCTGCGTCGTGGACCAACCCAGAGGTCGAGGCGGATGTCACGGCCTTGCTCCGCGTTCGCGCCCTGGTCAACGAAGCCCTGGAACCGGCGCGACAGGCCGGGCACATCGGCAAGTCCCTCGATGCCGCTATTACAATCACCGGTGCACCCGAGGATGCGGCGTTCAAAACACTGGAAAAACACCGCGACTTTTTGCCGGAACTTTTTATCGTTTCGCACGTCACTCTTAGTCCCACCGCCGGCGCACCGCTCAGTATCGGCGTACGCCCGGCCCAGGAACTCGGCTACGTCCGTTGCCCGCGCTGCTGGCGCTGGGTGCCCGCCCTCGAAAATACTGCCAACGGGGACGTTTGTCCGCGTTGCGTTCAGGCCCTTTCTTTGATTTAACTTCTTTTTCTGCTATGGCCAAAAACAAAAAATCCGCCAAAAAAATCGCCCCAAAACCGGCCAAACCTGCGGCCAAAAAAGCCGTGGTGGCCAAAAAAATCGACGCCCCGGAGAAACCCGTGTCCGCCGCCGTGAAGACCGCTGCGGCCAAAAAGTCGGCGCGCGACGACCTGCGGAGCCGCATCCTCGGGCGCAAGGTGGCCAAACCCATCGCCTTCAGCCTCGACGAAGTCCGCGAAATCGCGAAGACCAACACAGGCAAGGCCGCCAAGGTTGAGAAGACCGACAAACCTGCCGCCAAGGTTTCGGCTCACGCCAAACTGCTGGAACTGCCCAAGGCCGCCGCCAAGCCGTCCCACGTCAAAGCCGCCTCGCTCATGGACATCCTTGGTTTCAATCCCAAGAAGGCCCACAAGCACGTTGAGAACGACCCCGAGCAGGTTCCGGAGAAATACCGACGCTATTTCAAACTCCTGATCGACCTGCACAATCATCTGCTGGGCCAGCTCGACCAGCATTCCGAGGACACGCTCAAGCGTTCAAGCAAGGATGACAGCGGCGATCTTTCCAGCTACGGCCAGCACATGGCCGATGCGGGCACCGACACTTTCGACCGCGACTTCGCCCTCAGCATGGTGGCGAACGAGCAGGAAGCGCTCTCCGAAATCGCCTCCGCCATCAAACGCATCCATGATGGCACCTACGGGATTTGTGAAGCGACCGGCAAGCCCATCGCCAAAGACCGGCTCATCGCCGTGCCCTTCACGCGTTATTCCGCCGAAGCCTTGAAGGAAATTGAAAAAAACCGCTATCGCGCCCGCACGCAGGCCGGACTCTTCGGTGAGCTCGGCGAAGAAGGCGCCAAACTCTCCGAAAACGAGAGTGGTGGCGGTGGCGAAGAATGACGCCAACCCAGGCACCCGTGTCGCGCGACACGCTTAAATCGATCACCTCGCCGGCCGAGCCCGCCACGGGCCTCCGCCGCATTCTTGCTTATCGCCCGCTCCTGCTGCTGGCCGCGTTCGTCGTCGGGCTCGACCAGGTGACCAAGGCGTGGATTCACGCCCGCCTTCCGTTCCCCACCTATGGGGATCCCGGGGCCATTCCCGTCGTACACGGATTTTTCTACCTCGTACACGTGGGCAACACCGGAGCGGCGTGGAGCCTCTTTGCCGGCAAAAGCGCCGCGCTCGCGGTCCTCGCCGCCGCCACGCTCGCCGCCATCGCTTTCTGGCGGCGCCACCTCGGCCTGCGCCAGGCCAGCGTGCAAATCTGCTTCGGCCTGCTCTGCGGCGGCATCCTGGGCAATCTCATCGACCGCCTCACTTACGGCCACGTCATCGACTTCCTCGACTTCCATTTTGGCAGCTACGTCTACCCCACCTTCAACCTGGCCGACAGCGCCATCTGTGTCGGCGTCGGACTTTATTTGCTGCACTCGCTCCGCGAGCCAAAGAATTGATTTATTAATTCAGAAACCAGGAATCCAAGAGAATATCCTTTTCGAATTCATGGTTTTGTGGCTTCAGAATTAAACTCATTCGACGTTGGCAATTTGTTCGCGCACGCGCTCGAGTTCGTTCTTCAGCTCGATGACCGCGCGTGAAATCTCCAGGTCATTGGCCTTGCTGCCGACCGTGTGCACCTCGCGGCTGATTTCCTGCAGCAGAAACTCCGACTTGCGTCCGATTTCGCCGTCGGACTTCAGCAGCGCCGTAAACTGTTCGAAATGGCTGCGCAGCCGCGTGAGCTCCTCGCTGATGTCGCAACGGTCGGCAAAAAGCGCGATCTCCTTCAACACGCGTTCGTCGCCGACGTTGAGTTCGAGCCCGGCCTCGCGCAGGCGTTTGAGCAGCTGTTCGCGATAGGTTGACGCCACCAACGGCGCGCGCGCCGCCACCGTCGCGACGTGTCCGCGCAACACCGCCAGGCGCGCCTCGAAATCCTTCAGCAGCGCCGCACCTTCCTGCGCCCGCATGGCCGCAAAGGCCCGCAACGCCTCCTCCAGGGTGGCCAGCGCGGTCGGACGCGCTTCTTCCGCCGCCGGCAACGTGGTCGCCTTGCGCTGCGCGCTGGCCACCTGCCAGAGCAGTTCCGGCGTGGCCTCGAACGCCATTCCCCGCCGGGTGGCGAACTCCTTCAACCGGTCGAGCGCCGCATTCGCCGCCGCCTCGTCCCACGCCACCGGGCCGGCGCCGTTCGCGCCGGTCAGCTCAAGATCCACGTGCACCTTGCCGCGCGAGGCAAACTTCCGCACCAGCTCGCCCACCGCCGGTTCGAGGCTCTCCCACTCCCGCGGTTGCGACACCGCCAGGTCGAGCGTCTTGCGATTCACGGAGCTGACCTGCACGGTGAGTTCGTGGGCACCGAGGGCCGCTGTCGCCCGTCCATAACCGGTCATGCTCTTCATGGTGAAATTTTCAAACGCCAAAACTCCAAACGCCAAACAAATCTTAAGAAATGAAATCTCATAACACAGGCCC
>Ga0210387_10000267_pt1 | contig 38050 bp, 59 predicted proteins | sample IncBWC7OmetaG_FD_160108 | JGI IMG/M metagenome (GOLD analysis project Ga0210387, IMG submission 160108) | Forest soil microbial communities from Barre Woods Harvard Forest LTER site, Petersham, Massachusetts, United States - Inc-BW-C-7-O ... | reverse complement strand
TGTTCGAAAAAACCCCCAAAAATAAAAGACCCTAATGATTACACTGAGGATTTAGAAGCGGTTAAAATGGAAAGTGATTATAAAAAACCAGGTGGTTATCAAAGGGGAAAATCATGAGTTTATTATCATCATTTATACAAAACCAATTGTTAAAGGCATTAGAGGCTGAGTTTTTAACCCATACCCCTGATGTACAACAATTTCTAGCGCAAGAGGCAAGCCAGTTAGCCAATCAAATGCTACAATGGGCAGAGAATAAATTAGATAAACTACAACCCCAACCTAAGGAATAGCAATGAAAAAAGACTCACGGATGATGGAAAAGAAAGAAGAACGTAAAATGGATAAGAAAGACGGCAAAAAGATGGATAAAAAGAAATCCATGAAAAAGGACTGTAAATACTAAAGGAGCAGGTCATGGCTTATGATGAAACACCTAAAAAGCCTATAGAGATTCGTGATGGTAGAAAAGATGGATACTACAGTCATGATGAATGTTTAGATAAAGCTGAAAGCGCTGGAACTTATGGCGTGCGTACGGATGCCGCGGCTGAAGGTTGTGATTATATCGGTATGGATGATATCGATAGAATACGTAAGAAGAATTTAAAACATAAAACCCGTTAAACGAAAAGGAGATTCGAATGACTGTACTTGCAATTGCCCGTAACTTTGACGGCAATCCCAATATTGTAACCATGGTGGTTGATGATGACTTAACCGTTATTACAACTAATGGCTATTTAACAACCCCTGCAATTGATGCCGAAATTCAAGCATTACAAAATGGTGAATTCCAATGGGCTGTAACTGATATTGTACTTATTTATTACTCTGGTGGTATTGGCTTTTTTACACACGATGCAACCAACAACACTTTTATTGCTAATCCTCCTGCAGGTGGTGTAAGTTCAACCTTACCTTCTGCTGAAATCATAGTGGGTAATGCCTCAAACGTTGCGACAGCCGTTGCGATGTCAGGCGATGTTGCTATTACTAATGCAGGTGTGACCACCGTTCAAGCAGGTGCCATCACAGGCTCTAAGATTGCTAACAATGCGGTTGATTACGCACAATTAGCCCTAGATGTCGCAGCCACTGTGACTGTGGCACTTACTGCTGCTCAAATTAAGGCGCTCTACGATACGCCTGTTCAATTGGTAGCGGCCCCTGGTGCTGGTAAGCTCATTCTTATCGACTCAATTCTCTGGGATATTGCGTTTGTTTCAGCTCAATATACAGCAGGTGGGGCAATCCAGGCACAATACGGCAATACCGTTCATGGTGCGGGCTCCCCGGCATCAGCCTCAATTGCGGCCGCTACTTTAAATGGTGTGGCTGCCAGTGGGTATTTGGCTAATGGTTCTGGCGCTGCTACTTTAAATGCTCCTGCAACTGTTAGAAATACAGCTGTATTTTTGTCAAATGCCACAGCAGATTTTGCTACTGGCGATAGTACTGTGACCCTCTATGTGCGATATCGCATAGTAACTCCAGCTTAATTCATTTGGCGCATTCGTGCGCCATTTTTACAAGGAATGTTCATGCCTATTCTAAGTATTAGTCGTGACTGGGGGGTATCGCCCTCTATGGTTCGAATCACCTCATCCGATAATCTTGCCACTGTTGCAACCGCAAATTACATGGCCTCTCAAGCTCCTGTAATCGCTTCGTTAAATAATGGGGCTTGGCAATGGGTTGTGGGTGATTTGGTGGCCATGACTGCCAGTGACGGAGATAATATTTTTAAGTTTAACGGCTCTAATTTTAATACGTTAATTGCGAATGTGACGCCAGGGGCCGCGGTCGTATTGCCAACCGTTGCTAATGATGTAGCGATGTTTAACAATACATCCGGCACATTGATTGATTCAGGCGTTGCTGTAAGTAGCCTTGTGTCGGGATCTCAAATTGTGAGCATGCAACAATTTTTAGGGATAGCGTCTATATTTTTGTTCGATCCCTCATTAATCATTGTAGATAATGGCAATGGCGATTATGCAGTTACAAACAATACTGCTGATTTTGCAGCTCCCATACCTTTTGATGTAGGAGCCCAAATCCAACTGGCAGCAAATCACGGATTTAGATTGGATAGTTATGATGTCATTTATAATATTGCCCTTCATGACATGTCGATTACTACGAGCTTTTATAAAGAAACATTTGTAAATCTAACCGATCCGGTCACAACCAACATCCCCCTAGTCTCTAGCACATTACCAGGGACCCCAACACCTTCAGGACTTGGCTCATCCTATGTAATCAATGTAGCCGTAGCAACCCCTGCATTTGATAATACATCATGCAGTAAATACATTTTAGAGATTGATGTAGATACCCAAAGTAATGGGGGCGATCTTACAGTTTGGGGTATTAACCTTCATTTCTCAAAAACAGTAGCTTAAAAAGGATTTAAATTATGGTCGATGAACACACCCAAGCCTGGATTAAACGCTGCGAGGGCCTAAGACTTGAACCCTATGTGGATATTACAGGGCATCTGACCATAGGTTGGGGTCGCAATTTAGTCAATGGCATTCACATTGATGAGGCAGAGCTTATGTTTCAAAATGACTTAAAGCAAACTGTTGATGAACTTCTTTCATGCTCATGGTATGAACCGTTACCCAATGCGGTTAAAAACGCTTTAATCAACATGAACTTTAATCTTGGTATTCACAAATTACTTGAATTTAAAGAAATGATTGAGGCCTTAGAACATAAGAATTATAGAGAGGCTGCACGTTGCGCCCTAAATAGCCGATGGGCGCGACAAGTCGGTCAACGTGCAAAAGATATTGCCGTTATGATGCAAGGATGATTATAGGAGGCTAAGGATGGCCCTTCAACCCGAACAAATAGACCATATCAATATAGTGAATTGGTTTCACCATACCTTTCCAGAGTTGGCCGATGATTTTCACCATTTTGCCAATGAACGCAAGTGTTCAATCGCCCAAGGACAACTTTTAAAACGAATGGGCGTTAAAAAAGGGGTAGCTGATTTTTTTCTCGCATTTCCTGTGCAATATAAAGCGGGTTTATGGCTTGAGTTAAAAGTAGGCAAAAATAAATTGACTAAAGAACAAGAAGCATTTCTTTTGAGAAAATCAGAGCGAGGCTATGAGGCTAAGGTTGTTTGGGGATTTGATAAAGCCAAAGAAGTAATCATGCACTATTTAGTTGGATACATCTCAGTTCGTGCTCAAAATATACCAAAAAATCTGTATTATTACAAGCCAATTTGTTGAGCTCATTTTGAGCAGTGATATATTATGGCAATTATTATCATAGCAATCCACATTGGTATTTCTAATCTCATTTTTGTCCTTAAATTGTACCTAAGTCTGATTATTATTATTGGTAGACTTAGAAAGTATGGTATCATAGAAACCAAGCTTTATTAATCATTTTTAAAATGAAAAAACATGGTCCAAAACGAATATTAGAGACAAAATATTTATATTGCAATAAGCATGGAGATAGTGAACATGTTTTGAGTAACGGCAAAATAAAAAGATGGAAATGTTGCTCTTGTATCGTTGAATTATCTTATAAACATACAAAATTGTCTAAAATTAAATGTGTGGAATACAAGGGAGGGTCTTGTGAAATTTGTGGTTATTCTAAATGTATTTCTTCTCTAGATTTTCATCATATAGATCCACTTTTAAAAGAATTTAATTTGGGTGGGACAGGATTAAAAAAAAGCTGGGATAAATTGGTTAAAGAATTAGATAAATGCCAATTACTTTGTAGAAATTGTCATTGTGAACTTCATGCAGAAGAAGATAGGCTTAGAATTGAGGCAAATAAAAAGAAAGAAACATTTTATAATAAAAAACAAATTCATAAAATTAATGCTAAAAAATTGGGGAAAAAACCGTCATTGTAGTATATTCCTGCTTTAGTGCATCGTCAATTTTTAATGCTGCAATTGCCAATATTCTTGCGAATTCTTTTTTACAATGTTCATTGTTAAGAATCTGTCCGACTATAGAGTTCGCCATATTCATTGGCCAATCTATATTCACTTGCTGTACAGAAGCATAATTATGATTAGTTTCTTCATGCTCACAATAGTTATCAATCATAGATTGGATTTTATCTAATAGCTCTTGAGGATATTCAACCTGATATCTATTTTTATGCACGCATGTAAAAAAATATAATTCTTCAAGCTCGTCTTTAGTAAAATCATTCATAATCGTACCATCTCATGGTCATGAAAAAGTTCGGGATCCTCTTGTGCTAATCTCTTAATGCAATCATAACAGGCAAGAAGTATTTCCTTTCCAGCAACAGCTGAAAACAGTAATACACCTTTCTTCTTTTCCGATAGCCACATTTTACCCTTGCATCTAGGGCAATCATATATCTCGCAATGTGATTGGTCTTTGGGTTGTTCTGGGTAATCTGATAATGGTGGACACATAATAATTACTAAATCGTTACTCATTGTTAGACTTCATATTTTTTAATGCCTTCTTGTCTTGCAAGTCTAACTTGCAAAATAGATAATTCCCGGTCAAGGCTGAAAAATTTTCTCATCAATTGTTCATTATACTCAAATTGTTTTTCTATAATTTTTGTTAGAGACTTTATGTGTAAAATCATTTCTTTTTCATTCATAACCTGTACCTTGTATATGGCCTCGAGAGGATCACCAATCGATGATTATATGCGCTAAGACACTTCCAAGGCCTATTGCATTATAAATCATTCAAATAATTTTTTCTTAATTTTTCTTCCTTCATCCTGATATTCAATGACAAGTCGTAAAGGCACTTTGGCCAATCCCAGCATCTCCTCTACTTTGTCACGGTTATTTAAGCTCATAAAATAGGATGATGCTTTATCACAATGTTTCCTTACAAATTGCCCATAAAATACATGGCGCGCTTTATCGCTGATTGGAGAATAACTTTCATGAATAGATAGGAAATTGCCTTCTGTATCGCGACAATGATAACCACAAATCACCCTAAAACTTTCCTTAGTTCCTGATATACCAAATTTTGCCTTTAATACTTCCACCTCTTTTGTGATATTTTTAATTGGTGCAAGAGTCAATTTTTCATTAGGGTCAATTATTTCCGCCTCACATTCTCGACAATGGCGTGCAGAAACATCATTTTTAATCCTGCATAATAAATTAGGACATTCCTTAAATTCAAAGAAGTAGTCACAGCGTTTATCGTTAATAATCCCTATGCAACGTCTTGCATGCTCTGTATTCATCTCCTGGCATTGAGGACATTGAATGACAAAAGGCTTGTCTTTATCTATGGTTTGTTTGACGGCATCTTGCAATAAGGGATTGTCCCAATCTCGGTGTCTTTCGATGTTCCCTGCAAAATCCAATACAAGGGCTTCTGATTTATTGGTGTTTGGTGACAATCGAAGCACACGCCCCATAGTTTGCACGAGTAATACCAAACTTTCTGTTGGACGTAAGTATGCAATGGTATCAAAAGCGGGAACATCAACACCAACACTAATGATAGCGATATTAACAAGATATTTAATCGTCCCTTTGCGCGCTTCATCTAAAATCCTTGTTCGTTCGTGTTGTGGCGTATCGCCAAGAATCAAAGCGCTTTGTGCCTTGGGAAGGTGACTCAAAATCTCATAGGCATGTTTTTTAGTGGTAGCGAAGAAAAACACCCCAAATCTATTTTGAGTATCCATAATATGAACCACTTGTTTGCAAATGAGCTCCGTTAAACGTGTGCTTCGCTCAACAACGCTTTCTAATTCCTTCTGGTCAAACAACCCATTTCTTTTTATTTTAACTTTAGAAAAGTCTAAAACCAATTCTTCATCAATTTTAAAATTAGGCTCAATAAGATATTTTTCTTTAATTAACTGTTCTGTAGCGATGTTTCCGACTTGTTTTCGGAACAAACAATCTCGCCCAACGATAGGAGCTCCCTTAAATCTAAAGTTAGTTCCTGTAGCTCCGAGCAGTCGCATCTTTGGATATTCTTGTCGGTAATGACGCAATATACGCATAAAACAAGAGCGGTGGTCATGATAATTAATAGCATGGGCTTCATCAACAACGATGATATTGAATTTAATTGTTCCAATCGTTTCATGTTTATTTATTCCATTAAGTACAGATTGTGGCGTTCCAAACACCACCGGTGCACTTGCATCTTTTGAATTTAATGCAGCACAATAAATTGATGCGCGACCACCCTCATCAATAAAAGTGGCACAGTTGTTACGTACTAATTCTGCGTTATTAACAAGACATAGGGCGCGTTTACCAAATTTTTGCATTGATAATAATATATTTGATAGCATTAAGCTTTTACCTGCGCCCACACTTGCCATGAGCAAGACTGGCTCATTATTGGCTTTTAGTGCTTGCCAACAATCATTGATTGCTTGTTGTTGGTAAGGGCGCAATTGTTTCATTTATTTGCTGATTCCATTTTTGCTTTGAGGTAAGCTTCATGGGCTTCTTTGGCAGTATTATGCCAACTTACATATTTATATTTAGTTCCCAGCCATAAGCGAGCTGCATAGCGCTTGCCATCTAAAAAAACCCCTTTATATCCATGCTTATTTTTTACTTTGATGTCACTTTCAATCATCATTTCCGAATGAGTTGCTTCTTTTAAATTCTCTATTCTGATATCCGCTGCATTTCCATTTATATTAATTAAATATTTAGGCTTAATTTTATGATGATAAAAATATATAAAATGAGCATATGACCATTTATATCTCTTTTTGTTAAATTTAACATCTAACATAAAAAGTAATTTTTTGGCTCGAGAATCTATTCTTCCATAAATTATTTCGCCGTCTTTTTTTCTTATAAACAAACCATCCTCATATCGGAAATTCTCATGTAAGTAGTTATATATTGTATCAACTTCATCTTGCGTCATATATGACATACCTTATTAAATTTGCACATCTTGCACTTAAAATACATTGGACTCCCGTTAATCCTGGGTGGTTCAATAACAGCCGTAGAAATCATCAAAGCCTTTTGCTCTAATTGCTGATAATATTCCTCATCAAACAAAACTAATTCATCGGATAAATCGCTATTATCCTTATTGAGTACAAGTATATAGGTACTATGTATGCCACTCATTCCCATATAACTTTGAATTTGTGCAAAATATTGAGGATTCCAAAGTTTAACGCCACTCTTAACAAAAATCTTGAAGCTGGCATCTTTGGCGGTTTTAATTTCAAGAATAGATAATTTTTGTCTTACAGTTATTAATCCATCAAAATGACCCTGAAAATATGGCATATCTTTTGCATGATGTGTGTAGTCATGAACTTGAACCTGCGCTCCCGCATCTTTTAGCCAACCAAAAATTAATCTTTCTAGTTTCTTACCTATAGCCCATGTACGTCTAGTCTTTGTAGGAACCGATTCAGCCTTTGTTCCCTTAAACTCATACCAAATCTGGCGCAAACAATCGGAGCCAATAATGCTGGCCCCGATATAGTCACGTACCTGGTCATCATCCTTAGACTGATGCTTTTCTATTATTTTTGTTAATGTGTCTCTAATCATTTCCAGTCCTAATTGCTTATTATCAGAACGGAATATCATCATCAGGCGCACTAACCTCAGCATTTCGACTAAATGCACTATCAAAGGTATTTTGAGAATTCTGCACATTAGTATGCGTTACAACAATGCTCACTCCAGTTTCACACTTAAACCCTTTGGCCTCATGAATCTCAGCAACCCAATTGTATTGCCTACCCTGGTCGTTAGGCTCGGTCTCGCGTATCTTAATGCCCGCAGCTTTGCCAACAAATACTGCTAAATCTTGGTCTGTAGGCGCATCGGCATGCTTTGGCTTTGTGTTATATAGTTGATAGATAAGCTTTAGCATATTAAGCGCGCGATGCCTTGTTTTTGCCGGATCTTTTTCTTCACGTGTTCCCCACACTTTAAGCTTTTGCTCAACCTTAGCACCCTTAAAGTCACCATCTGTTAATAGCCATTGAATGCTTAAATATCGGTTACCCTGATATTCTGCATTAACAAAAGACTCAATCTTTGCTAATGCCATAGTACCATCAGGTATCTGCGTAAATGATTTTGCAAATGCATCGGATGGCTCACCAGTTACGACACCTAATTCACTTTCCCAGAAACTCATAACTTTTCCCCTTCAATTTCTTTAGACTGAGGCAGATTTTCAGCCCATTTAATTATTTCAGATCGCAAATAAACTGGCATTTTAAATGCCTCACATGTTCTTGGCTTTGGAAAATCCGCGAGTTTCACAAGCTCATAAAATTTTGTAGCACCTATGCCAAGTAATTCTTGCACTTCTTTTTTATAAATTAATAGCGTTCCATTTGCTCGCATCGTTACTCCTCATCATTAAAATAAAGTCACCATCTGTTAACTCGCCGAGCTCGCTTTCCCAAAAATTCATAATTGATCCCCTCTTTCTTTAATTTCTTCTGATTGAATACAAATAGCCTTAATCGCCCACATCATGCCTTGTTCAAGGTTAGTCATAGCAATACTCATTTCTCTATTTTGTATATGATGCAATTTAATGCATAGTTCGGCTGCCATACCCTTAACTTGGGCTATTAATTCTATTTCGTTTGGCTGCAATTCTTGATATACCATCCTAAATCTATCGTGATTCATCATCATTCCTCATCATTAAAGTAATGTTCCACAGCATGTTTCACGACCAACAAGTCATTGGGTATCAAAAATTCATCGAACATCCCCATGGGTGACTTGGCCAAAAAATCCCCATCATCTTGCGTCTGAAACAAATATTGGCCATCCACAATACGAGAATGCAAGACAGTCGTAAACAAACCCTCAAGTGTTATCTTCTCATCCAACATTTTACCGATTGTTTTAAGCTTAGAACGCCCTGTTACATCCATATCACTATGCGCCAAAATAAATGTAGTCAATGACGGTCTTGTACCTGTGGTACAGGTATTCATGGTAGCCCAACCATGGTGTGCAAGCTCGCTAAACTTCTCGAACCCTTTCTCAGTGGCACGCTTAATAAACTCATAAGACAAGATATATTGCCAGTCATCAATGATTAATGTAGTAATCTCAGGCCGTTCTTTATTAACCATTTCAATACAACGCACAACAGTCGCCCAATCATGGGTTGTGAAATAGTTTCCTGTTTTATTTTCTTTAGTCATTAATTGATAATTTTTCTTAAAGCCTTTGAAGGGTAATGGCTTGTCTAAAACATTAATTATGAAAGTTGATTTTGGATCGAGATTGCGTAAAGCAGTGGATTTTCCACTGCCTGATTGACCGATAATTAGTACAGTATTACTCATGATAGGCTCCTCATCTTGGAGCAATTCTCTATTTTCAATACTATTTGGCACATAAAATCGTTGCATCTCATTACACTCGCTCCTTAATCGTAACACCAGCCTTCCCAGGCTTCTTATCAATCAACTCAATCAATGCATCACGCACTTTCTTAGGCGCATTTTTCATGTATTGGTCACATAATCGTTTATCAACTGAATAGGAAACTGATTCTTTTATCGGGTTAAAGTCATCGGGTAACTTGACTGAACCTGATTCATACAACTTCTTGTTTAATGAATAAACAAATGGAGTCTTGACCTCAATCTTCCACACATCATACTCATAGGTCTTTTGACCTTCATGCTCATGGTCTAATGCAGCTATAATGGTATTAGTCAACTCCTCTTTACGCACCAAAAGCTTAGCTAGCTGTTTATTGACCTTTTCTAATTCTTTAACACTATCAACAAAGCACTGCTCTTGCTTATGTTCTTCGCTATAGTCCTCAGGTTTAAATATCTCAAAAACATTATCTTGCATTTTATTACCTCTTTACTTTATGTAGTCTGCGCGGGTTTGCGTAAGAAGAATAATACAATAAGCGTTGCTATAATAGCAAGTATTATTGTAAACTATTTTCGAAATAGGAGGTCTTATGACTATTGAAGAGGTTAAAAACTATTATGGTAATAGTTATAAATTTATGAAGAGGACAAAAATGTCTGATGCGACGTTTCGCAATTGGATGAGGTGGGGCTTTATCCCAGAAGCGTCGCAATATAAATTGGAACGTTTGACGAAGGGTGAATTGAAAGCAGAGGTTAAAGAGGATGAATGACACGCTATTTAATATTTATGTTGAAACCAAAAATTTAATTAAACAGTTTGAGCAATCAGAACATGTTACTGATGAAGGTCGTTTATTATTAAGCCAATGGAATGGTTTTATCGATATTTTGGATAAGATGGATTCAAATTATTCAGATAGATATGAGCGATTGATAAAAAACCAAGAATCATTTACTCCTGAGCAAATTGATTTTATTTGTTATCAGATAGGCGAATGGTATATGGAATGGAAAGATCGCATTATATGCGATTTAAAACAAGGCCAGCATCGTTTGGGTTATGCTAAGGAACAATTGAAATCTATGATTTGTGGGAATTAAGAATGAATGAAGACTTTTACAATATGTATAAAGCTGGGCGCGACATGATTGAATTGTTACGGCATAAAGATATATCTGAACCTTTTCAAGAATTTATTGATGGAATAGAAAGTAGGAGTAAGGAATTGGATAAATTAAATCCAGAATATTATGAACGATGGAAAAAGGAGAGAAATAGTGCCTGAACACATTAATATAACAGAGGCTAAAAAAAGCTTAAAACACCAAATTAAATTCTTTGAAAGTTTATTGGCTCACATTAAACGCTGTGAAGAGCCGATGTTAAGTCGGGCTATGTATGCCTCCTGGTGCTTACACCGTTACATACAAGATCAGTTAATGGATGATATGGAACAAGCTATGAAGGAACACACGAATGAGAAACATGATTAAACGATGGATTTGTATTTTATTTCATAAACAGCAATTAAAGACTACGGCCATGCGTGGCGAACTATTCAATATTAGCTCAGGACTTTATAAGGGATGTCTTAAGTGTGATGTTTGGAAACGCGTTGATAAACTGTAAATAATCATAGGTTTAGGTTAAGATGACCTATTGTGCAAGTTACCCGCTCGCACAATAGGCTGGCGAAAGCCGTTGAATACATATGCTAAAAGAGTTAGGAGTAGCACATGCATGATTACATTTTACACATAGGACACACCAATTGCAAAGGAGAATTGCATGTCTTTTGATATTCATTTTTTATCGTCCCAAATTCTAGAGCGCCTAGCTAATTCGATACATGATAGAGATCCGAACCAAAATCAATTTTGCTTTAGCATAAATGAGGTACATGTCGTGGAGACATGGCTTAGTGAGATTTTAGGGCATATAATGACAGAGGAAGAGAAAGCCCTGTAAATGGAGTAAACAGGGCTTAGGACAACACGAACTAAGGAAGCTTAAATATGAATTGCATTACTAGGATTAATATAGCATGAATTTAATAAAAGAAAAATTGCCAGCATTTGTTTTAGAAAATGAGGATGTTCTTAAAATAATAGACCTTCGCATTCTAGGTATTTATACGTTTGTTAAAATGATGATGAATGATGGAGAGCATACTGTTGCAATAATTATAGATAAAATAAAAGAGCAATTTCTTATCGATGAAAAAATCATATTAAATATGTTTAAAATTATAATAAAAGATTTGCATTTAATCACAATGAGTAAAAATAATTAAAGTTTAGGGCATCCAGCCCTTAGCCCAACTTGCTAGTAACAAGTGGGTACATCCTTACACCGAGGCCGACCAGCCCAATAACGGAGCAATTATACCATGAGTACGCCAAGAGTAAACCTAAACAAAGAAATCATTGCATTATTTTCTGGTCAAGCATCTCAAGTCACCACCCCTAAGCTTTATATCGAATTAACTGGAAGCCATTCACTAGCTATTATCCTTAATCAAGCTGTCTTTTGGTCCAATAAATCTAAATCAAAAGACGGATTTTTCCACAAAACTTATGAAGAATGGTTTGAAGAAATTCATATTCCCGAACGAACCTTGCGAAGACGTTTTGATACCTTAGAAATGAATGGCTGGATATCCACAAAAGTTAAGAAAATTAATGGCAAAAACACAAAGCATGTATTAGCCCATATCGATAAAATAATTGAATCTATTTCAATCATGTTGGATTCAAAGTGCCCCATCCGGCCAGATTGTCCGGATAAGCCAAATATCGAGCAAAAACCCTGTACAAAATCTGCCCCAACCGGCCAGATTGGCCGTTCGGAACCGGCCAAATTGGCCGATTCTACTATAAGAACAGAAGAGTACTTACAGAAGAAACTAACTAACTGCGCGAGTAGTAGTAGTTTTTTCTTTTCAGAAACCCTTGATAGACAAATGCTTAATGAAAAACTTTTAAAAGACGAAAGAAGCGATGATGAATTTTTAACTGAGGTAAAAATACATATTGAAGAACGCAGTGATTTATCATTTAGTTTAATAATACGTCAGCAAGCTGCATTGAAGTTATTAAGGAAGCTAAAAAAATTAAATGAAGTTTTTTTCGTCTCTGGAAACAAAAAAAATGAGCCTAAAAAAATCATAGAAACACCTGAGCAACGTGCCGCTCGCTATAAGTTAGAGAGAGAAAAAAATTCATACCTAAAATAGGATTAACTCATGGATAAGGATTATCCACCCAAATCAGGCCTATTACCGCAATACGCCCATCTCAAAGGCATGGCCCAATGCATGCCTGTTATCAGGAAGATACTAGGATTATCAGAATATGGAAGCATCCCAACCAACACCGCTATCGGTCGAGCAGTGCAAAGATTTGTTGAGAATAGTGGCCAAGATGATGTGCGTTAAAGCAGAACTTATCAGTACACGCCTCTTGAGCATTGATGACAAACAGGATATGGTAGCAGGGCTGTTACCTGTTGACTGTTTGATTACAGGGGTAAGGACATGGTGTAAGGCAGGGATGCCAGATTATGCAAACGGCAAATTTGATGTTTACAGGGAGATCGTCGAGAAACCCATGAAAAGGTATAGGTGTCATGGCACGCGTTGAATGGTGAACAAATTTAGTGGGTAGAATAAGGGATTATAACGTGATTAATGGTGTAGTGAGATGGTTTGACGAGGCTAAAGGATATGGATTTATACGTTCGGATAACAAAGAATATTTTGTGCACTTCAAAGAGATTAAAGCCGATGGATTCAAGACATTGAAAGAAGGTGATGCCGTTCGTTTCAAGCCTGAATCCGGTGTGAAAGGCCCCATGGCTACTCATGTTTATCTTGGGTACGGTTAAGCGCTGCATCATAACTCGCTAAATAGCGCCTACAAAAATCAGCAAATGAATCAGCGGCATAGGGATGCACGCCTTCTGCATCTAATAACACCTCCCCATTTTCGTCATCTATTTGCAGATTAAACCCAAAATTATTGGTTTCTTTCTTCATCCATACGTCCAAATCTTCTGCCATAAGGTCGCATAGGGTTATTTCGTTTAGTGTTTTCATTAGTTCTCCGCTTAATTTCTATCCTTACTATAGCAATCATTGCTGCATATAGCAAGTGTTATTGTAAAAATAATTAGCGCACTGGGTTTTTGGGGTTTTGCTCTAGGTAACAGGGGTTTAGGGGGTTATGCACAGAGTTACGCCCAGAATTTGTGGATATCTATCTTTGTGCTATAGTTAGCATGTCGGGCAGTTAACATATGGGAAGTATGAGTATTAAGGGATTGCCTGACATTATTAATCGATTAATAATTATACAAGGAATGTATTATGAAAGACGTCGAAGATTATACAAGTAGCGATGGAGATAGCGGTAATACGCATTACAATGGTGTGCCATCTAGCTATGGTAAGCGTGTTGAGGAGCAAAACCGCATGCAGCCTAAGTATTGTGAGCCAGGCGCTGCTGGTGATGAAATGCGCGGTGAGAAAAGAAATGTACAAGCTGGACCATAGGACCCCACACTATAATGGCAGATCTAATATATAATAAATCAATGTGTGCTCAGGCTGAGCAGTTATTAGCTGATGGTAAAAGTATTGCACGCGTTGCTACTAATCTAGGTGTATGTCGTGAAACCATTTACGAATGGCGCGACATACACCCAGAGTTTGCTGTTGCATTAAAGAAGGGAAAAGATGCTGCACAGGCACGCTGGGAAGATATTGGCGAGTCAGGTATTACAGGAGCTATAAAGAATTTTTCTGCAACTGCTTGGATGTTTACCATGAAAAACCGTTTTCGTGACGATTACAAAGAAGATAAAGAGCCCAAGACTGTGGCAGACAGTATTGTTGAAAAGCTTATAGACAAATTGGTTGAATAATGAATTTAAAACTTAAACTCCGGGATTTCTTCACAAACCCTGACATTGCTAAAGGGTTTTACATTGGTGCGATTGCAGTATCCATTTTAGATATTATTCTTGCGTGTTGGCTCTTAAGATGAATGACTTTACAAAAGAAGAGTTGGAAATAATATTGGAAGGTATTTTGTGGCGAGACACTTATGTACATCCAGCAGATCGTCCTGAGAAACTAAAAAGTAAACTTCAATCCATGATTGAAACTTTTTGTGAGCACAAAGGAAAAGTTTCAAATTGTGATGATAATGGCCATATGTTAGTTCAATGCGCTCGTTGTGATTTTATTTTATGGCATGAGAAAGACTAAATGAGTGACTTCACGAAAGAAGAGCTTGAAAGAATATTAGAAGGCATTATTTGGTGGCTAGATGGTGATTCAGCCTTATATAGTGAAGCACTTATCGACAAAATCCAATCCATGATTGATAACTATTGTGAGCATAAATCACCCTGGATTAATATAAAAGATAGGCTTCCAGATACAGACCATGTAATAGCCTATTGCCAATCATACCCATATAATTTTGTAAGCATGGTTCGTTTTGAGCAAAGGCATCCTGGAGAGTACTATTTTTGGGATGATTCTTTAGATAAAAAAGCTCACGTTACGCATTGGATGCCATTACCGTATGGTCCCAAATGATAATCAGTGAAAAAGATGAACTAATTGAATGCGTAAACTGTGGGCGTCTATTTCATGAATTAGAAAACGGAAACATTCCTGGTTATGCCGACCTTTGTTCATTATGTAATGCGGAGTGGTTTAATGATAATCAGTGAAAAACAAATCATGCAGTTGATGACAATAGTCAGGACACGATGTGAGGATTTATTAAATTCAAATGATATGATGAAACAAATTCACGGTCAGAAAATAATCCAATTATTATCAGATATAATAGAACAACAATCCGATGAACTAAAAGTTATAGAATAATGACAATCGCGGTGCAGACATCACGCGCCTAGGACGCTAGAAAGTCCTGTGAAATTCAGGACGATTGTCACCTAATAGTGTCGGGAGCGATCTCGTATCGGCAAGTTCTATCGATGCTCCTAAAGATAGAATCCCTAGCTCACGGGGATATAGGGCTTAAACGACATTGTCCAATAGTGAAGCAAGCTCGTGACCGCTGGGAGAGGCCAGCCGATTTCCCCTAACTCACTCACCTAGGCACTAAGTGAGAGGCAAAGTCATTGAGCCATAGATATGACCTGCGGGGCGGCAGTAAAAGATGTCAGACACAAGAGGGTGAAAGGCCCTCACTCATTATGACAATCGCGGCGTGGACAGAATGAAAACATTAAAAATTAGTAGCATACGCCATCCTTTTAAAGATAAATATAATTTATTAATTTTCTGGGATGGCATAAAAGGATCGAGAGAAATGATAATTGACATTGATAATGGAGAGATTAATATTCCCCGTGAAGGTGTAGAGGATATTGCAAGATTATGTGATGAATTTTTGAATGATAAGAATTTAAATCATAAATATCTGCAAATTAGGAAGTATTAATTTTGATTGAAATTGAAAGACAATGGAGCAGAACCCAATATGGACAACGAAATATACAAAGGATGGTTGCATTTTTACAAACGTGTACACACTATTAAAAGCCCCGTACAATACGATGCAAGGCGCGTTCGTAGGCTTCCTCTTTCAGAAGGTGTATTTGAAGAATACATTAATAGCGTCACTGAATTAACCACGAAGTCTGATGTATATCTTGATTCTTACGGCTATCGAATGCCTCAACCTCTATGGCATTATGATCCAAAAGACAAAACAACCTGGGCATCCCATGAATCATTTGCTTATGGTCATTTGCTATAATGTCAGAAGAAAACATAGTTGCAATCCAAGAAGAGATAGAAGGAGAACTCCTTGAAAGATTGGGTTTTTGTGGTTGCGGTATGCCGAACGCTGCCTTAATCTTGATTCATGAGTTGCTTATTTATATCGAAGAACGTTGGTCCACTCACTATAATGGTCCATTTCAAGGTCCTGAGTGGGAGTCTCACTGTAAATCCGATAAAGATGCGATTAAACATGTTATTGAAAGAAATTATGACGGTATTTGTTATGTTCTTTTTTATTTATTAGATCACAAAAGAATAACATCTCATGGGGGTAGTGTTCCAGGATGGATTGAAGATGATGACTTTAGAGACAAATTAAAAAATTATATAGAATACATTAAAAAGGACTAACTCTTAATGTCAGAAGACAAGCTAATACGCATACTTAAATCATTGCCTCTATTTGCTAAGAACTTCCTCATAATCCACGACAAGTCAGGTGCTGAACGCCATTTTGAGTTCAATCGCGCACAACACTACATCCACGAACGTCTTGAAGATCAATACAAAGCCACAGGTAAAATACGCGCCCTAATCCTAAAAGGACGTCAACAAGGGGTATCAACCTATGTACAAGCCCGTTATTTTCATAAGATTGTCACCAAGCGCGGCAAGAAAGCATTTATATTAACGCACCTTTCAGACGCCACACGCGCCATCTTTGAGATGACAAAGCGCTATAGTGAAAACCTAGAATCCTCATTATTCCCCCAGCCTGATAAAAAGAATGACAATACGTTGATGTATGAGAAGCTTGGCTCAGGTTATCGCGTAGGAACTGCGGGCAGTGCTGAGATAGGCAGGTCAATGACCAATCAGTATTTACATTTATCAGAATATGCATTCTACAAAGACGCGGCCCGCATAAGCTTAGGCTTGCTACAAACAGTGGCTGAGATGGATGATACAGAGGTCATCAAAGAATCTACGGCTAACGGTATAGATAATGATTTTTACATGGACTGGCAAGAGGCTAAGAATGGTAAATCACGCTACCAAGCAATCTTTGTGCCCTGGTATTGGCAAGATGAATACTGTATTGATGATGCAAGCTTTGTGCCACAAGATGAGGAGATTGAATGGCTTGAGCGATTTGGTGATAATGGCCTTAAACTTGGGCATTTAAACTGGCGTCGTATTAAGCTTCAAGACTTTAAGGGCGACTATGAGCAAAAGTGCCGTAAATTTCGCCAAGAATATCCATTTACCGATGATGAGGCGTTCTTAAGTTCGATTACTGATACGTTTATTCAAATGGATTATGTGAAGAAAGCACGTAAAGCGCACGTGGATAGTCAATCTAATTTAGTTATAGGATGCGACCCAGCAAGAATGGGTGATGACCGTACGGCAATAATTCGCCGCCGTGGACGACGTGCATACAATCTAGAAACCCATTACAATATAAGCACCATGGAGCTAGCAGGCATCATGAAGCGTATGATTGACAAAGAACAACCAAAGCGTGTGTGTATTGATTGTATCGGCATAGGTGCAGGAGTTGTCGATAGATTGCACGAATTAGGCTATGCTCATATTGTGTTAGGTGTTAATGTCGCAACAAAGGCTGAAGAGCCATCTAAATACAGAAATTGCCGGGCTGAGCTTTGGGATAGAATGGGTGAGTGGCTAAAACAAGACATGACTGTTGAAATACCAGATAGCGATGAGCTCCAAACTGATTTATGCGGCCTAGGATATAAGTATGATTCTAGTGACCGATTGCAGATTGAGGGCAAAGAGGATGCTAAGAAACGTGGATTATTGTCACCGGATACAAGTGATGCGTTGATGCTTACTTTTTTTGGTGGGGAATATGTGGTTGATGGTGGGTTTCAGGTAGCACGAATACCTGAGCATACACGAGGGATGTTGATTTGATTAAACTATTTAAACGCATTAAAGAACTGTTCACCTTGTCAGAGCGCATTTCTGTTTTTGAAAGCGAATTACGCGAGATGGAAGGTAAATTTATACTGATGAGCGCCCAATATGGCGTGGAATTTGAGAAAAAAATACAACAAATGACCTTTGCTTATACTAAAAACTTAGATGATACTAAAAGCGATTACCTCAAAAGATATTTGGAAGTGCGCATGAATTGCATGCAACAGGAGTTAATCTCATTGCCACACAGAATACAAAATCAAATGGATGCATTAAGATTGGAATTAAGACCAGACACAGAAAAATAAGATTTAAGTTGTAGGTACGGATTACTTGCAAAGAACAAACAAAGGATTGTTTATGGCCAAGAAAGCAAAGTCAATGGCACGACAGGCACGCATTGCCTGTGAGAAATGGCGCGGTAACTTTAAGCGCAATATCGACGAATATCATATCATGCATACCTTCGTGTTGGGTCAACAATGGACCCCAGAGGAAGAAGACGACATGATTAAAACCTTCCGAAAAGTCGCCATGACCTCTAACAAGCTTGGCACCATGAGCCAGTCATTGCTTGGAGAACAACAACAAAATACACCTCAATTACAAGTTGTTCCCATGACCAACTGTGACGATGAGGTGGCGCACCTTCGAGAGCTCATCACTAAAGACATTATATTTAACAATGCGACAGCTACGGTGTATCAGGTTGCAGCATCTCAAACAGCAATTGGTGGCTTTGGTGCGTTCTTGGTTGATACCGATTACAGCCATGACAAATCCTTTGACCTAGATATTGTCTATCGTTATTTCAAAGACGCGACACGCTGCTACTGGGATATAGGGGCAGAATCTGTTAACAAGACAGATGGTGAGTTTGGTGGATATATATCGCGCATGACCCGAAAGAAGTTTCGTCAAACCTATGGGCGTGATGTTGAGGAAACCATTGGCAAGAAAGATATCGCAGCAACCGAAGAAGAGGTGGCTCTAGCATCGCAGCCCGATGAGGGGGACGATCCGTTTAGCTGGTCTGATTCCGAATCCATAACCATTTTGCATCATTATGTGCGCAAGTATGAGAAAGATACGCTTTATAAACTATCTAATGGACGCATATTAAACCAAAAGGAAATGGATGATTTGATTGAGGATTCTAGAATTCAGAATCAGAAAAACCAAATGATGGAATTGCAACAAGAATTAATGGGTGGGATGCAGCAACAACCCCAAATGCCTCAAGCACCACAAGAGGGTATGGCGCCCGAGGGAAGCGAAGGCTTTGGCATGAGTGGCAATCAAGATATATTGCCTCAAGAAAATGGCATGAATGTTTCGCCAAAAATGGCACAAATGCCAGAATTGGATATACAATCTAATCCCGACATGATGACGCTCTGGGATGAGGGCGAGACGGTGCGCATTGAAGACAAACGCCCCAGCAAACGTCATAAAATTATTCATTATAAGTTCGCTGGTGACTATGAACTGGATAAAACTGAGTTTCCTTCCGAGCAATTGCCTTTAGTCTTTGTCGATAACAACAGTTACTACGACAAAACAGGAAAGCAGGTTACGCGCTCATTCTTTGGTGATGCGAAAGATACTCAACGATACATTAACTATTTACGCACGCAATCTGCTTATATCCTTAAAGTATCACGCTATGACCAATGGATAGGTAGTAAGAAAAACGTTCAAAGCCTAGATACACAGCGTAACTGGCGTGACCCTAATTCTACGCATGGGATGATTACTTATGACGAATCACCCAATGGTAATAAGCCTGAGCCAATCAAACCACCTGAACTCTCCGCATCATTATTTCAACAATACCAATTGGCTATTGAAGATTTGTACACATCAACTGGTTTATATCCTGCGCGAATGGGCAATAATGGTGATGAGGCCTCTGGAAAAGCAATTGACGCACGAACAAGACAGGGTAGTTATACAACCTATGTGTTCCACAACTCTATTAACCGCGCCATTGCAACGGGCGGCGCAATTGTCAATGAAATGATACCGCGTGTTTATGATACTGAGCGTGTTATGGCCTTAATGACTCCAGATGAAGGAATGAAAAACATCACAGTTAATAAGCAATCGGATGAATATGGTGAGCACATAGAGAACGACATACGCAAAGGAAGTTATGAAGTGCGCTTAAAACCAGGACCCAGTTACGAGGGCCAGAAAGAAGAAGCGCTTCTATCCTTACGTGAAGTACTGCAAGTTGACCCAACGGCATTTAATTTAGTTGCTGATTTATTTGCTGATAACTTACCACTTTCCAACAATCTTGAGATTAAGAATCGCCTTAAGACCCGTGTTCCACCCCAAATCATTGAAGCGGGCAAAACAGGTAAAATGCCAGAACAGCATGGGCCATCGCCTGAAGAGCAAATGGCACAAGCGCAACAACAACAAATGCAGATGGAAGCACAATTTAAGCAAAAACAACTTGAGATTAAAGAGAAAGAATTACAACTTAAAGCCCAACAAATGCAGATTGACCTAGAGATTGAACAACAAAAACTTGAGGCTGAAAAGATTGCGGTATTGGGTGAGATTGAAGAAAGCAAGATGAGATATATGGCTGAAACTAACCGGACTGAAAGTGATACAGCCATTGCTCATGCTAATAACTTGGTTAAGATTTTGACACATAAGATAGGATGATTTTTAAACTGTAACGAAGGGATGCTTTATGCCAACAACAAATATAGATGATTTATTAATGGGTGGTGGTCAAAGCCCGACACAGAAAGTTGAGCCTGTGGATGCACCAGAGGTTGAAGAAGAATTAGAATCCAGCACGCCAGAGCACGAGGACGCTCCAGAATATGATGAGCCCGACGAGCAAGAGCCAGAGCCGAGCGAACAAGCAAAAGATGAGCCAGAGGAGCCCAAAGCTGCCAAGAAAGAATACGATGACTACGGCAATGAAAAAGAGCCCGAGAACAAAGAAATACGCGAACGCTTAAAAAAGCAAGCTAAAAAATATGAGTCAGAGATTGAATCTTTGCGCGCACAACTTGCCAGCCAAGGGGCAAGCCAAAAGGTCCAGCAAGCGGCAAAGGACTTTGAGTACGACCCTAATGCATCAGGTGATTGGCAGCAACAGTTAGCAGCGGTTATAAAGCAAACTGTAAGATCAATGAATGATGAGGATGCTCAAGAACGACAACGCTATGAAGAGGCCAAAGTACAGCAAGAATTTACAACTAAGTTTCGTGAGGGTATGAACAAGTTTGATGATTTTGTGGATGTGGTTGATTCATTGCCGTTTGAAATATCTAATCACATGACGCTTGCAACGCGTGACATGGAAAATCCAGCAGCATTTTTATATGCGGCAGCCAAGCGTGAGGCCAAAGAATTAGAGCGAATTTCTAAGTTACGTGACCCATACGCACAGGTGCGAGAAATGGGAAAGCTTGAGGAGCGCATGAGACGCAATAAACAAACAACTACAGCACCACGCCCCATGGGTCGCACGCAAGAGGATAGCGTTGCGCCTGAGATTAAAAAGAAGCGTGAGCCGACCATTGAGGAGTTGATTGCAAAGTCTGAGGCTAAGAAATTGGCGCAGATGAAGCAGCGCTCAGGTGGTAGACGGTAGATTATACCAGGGCCATGGCGATGAGACACGGCCTTTTCGCCCCGTCGGGCTAGGTGCCTATATTATAAGCATATTTGACAAATAAATGCATGATTTAATCAATAAAATATTTAATGAAGATTGCCTGGAAGGCATGAAGCGTATCCCTGATAAATCCATTGATATGGTTTTGTGTGATATGCCTTATGGGAAAACCGCGTGTAAGTGGGATGTAGTTATTGATTTGGAAAAAATGTGGATACATATCAATAGAATAATAAAAAAAAATTCTGCTGTGATTTTAACTTCCGCTCAACCATTTACAAGCATATTGGTTTGTAGCAATTTAAAAATGTTTAAATATGATTGGATTTGGAAAAAAAATAAAGGTGTGGGACATCTGTATGCCAAAAACCAACCTTTGAAAGATAAAGAGGATATTTTAGTATTTTACAAAAATAAACCTACTTATAATCCACAATTCACAATTGGAAAGCCCTTCGGAGATAAAAAAGGACCCGATAAAATAAGCGCCAATGGATCTGAGTGCTATGGAAAATATAAAAAAATAAATTATCCAAATAAAGATGGCAAAAGATACCCAAAACAAGTTATAGAATTTAAAGTAGTTGAAAGAACTATTCACCCCACCCAAAAACCCATTGCCCTCATGGAATATCTAATCAAAACCTACTCCAACGAAGGCGATACAGTACTAGATTTCTGCATGGGAAGTGGTACAACAGCAATAGCTGCAATCAATACCAAAAGAAATTATATAGGTTTTGAGAAAGATAAAACTTATTATGACTTATCCCTGGATAGAATAAAGTCACATTTGACAAATTAACAATCCTTAACTAACCTGTAATCGATGAGTAAGGGACTCCATCACCCACAAAAGATTTAGACGCGTAAATTATTGTCTTCCGTCTGACAAATGAGATTAAAGGCGCTCAATAGAGCATTTTTATAATTATTTGTACAGGGAGTACAATAATGGCGAATATATTTCGTGAGACCCAATATGTACTAGATGACGTCTTTGTGCGCTTCTGGAATTCACTTTCTTTCGCAAGAACCTCGAACAGAAACCTTGAAGCTGATTTCAAAAACCTACGCTTCGCAACTGGTCAAACCATTGATTACCGTTTAGAAGAAAGATACCTCGCTGGTGAAGGTGCATCTGCTACCTCTGAAGCTCGCGTTCAGATTATCAGGCCGCTATCAATCACCAAGCAATTTCGTACTATGATCGAATACACAGGCTTTGAGCTGACATTCGACCGCGCACGTGATGAACCTTATTTGGAAATGGCTAATGCTCCACGTGCTAAACGCCTAGCAAACTTAGTCGAAAACTTCATTGCCACGCAATTCCAAGACCAGGTCTACCAATCTGTAGGAACTCCAGGCGTTCCGGTTGATTTTAATACAGTATTAAGTGCCGATGCGCTTATGACCGAGCTTGCGATTCCAGAGGATGGTAAGCGCTACGCAGGTGTCCCACCTCGAATTGCAGCTAACCTTTCTAATGACTTATTCAATACGTTCAACATGACTGTGAATACAGGTGCGTTAATTGACGGATTTGTCGGTCATCTATCTGGATTTGACTTCTTTAAGACTAACTTCTTACAACGTCAAATTGCAGGTGCGGGACAATTAGGGGGCTCCCCTCCTGCTGGTATGTTGCTTGCAGGTACTGTGACCAACGGACCCATTACAGGTGGTAATACCATTTCTGTAACAGGTCTAGGACAAGCTCCAGGGACTGTTGTATTTAATGTCGGCGACATTATTCAAGTAGCACCTGCAGCTGGTGTCTACATGGTGAACCCATTGACTTATGAGCCAATCTATGATGCTCCTGCACAATTTGTGGTTACAGCACAAGTTATCTCAGCAAACGGATCTACAGCTGATATCCCTGTGAACCCAACTATTGTTGTCGGTCCTGATGCACGTCAAAACATCTCTGCCGCCATTCCAAATGGTGCTCAAATGTTGCTGTACGCATCACATAACGTGTCTTTGGCTTATCACACACAAGCTGTTGTGTTCGCCGCACCCCCAATTAAAGAATTGCGTGGTGGTGTAGAGGCGGTTACACGTTATTCTGATTTGTATAAGTTGGCGATGACCTACTCTTTGGGTGCTGATATCAGGAACTATGAGCAGCTAGACCGTATTGACGTGATTTGCGGTGTGGCTATTAACCCTGAGTTTGCTGTGATGATTATGTCTTAATTTAAGTAAAATTGATGCCTACATAAAATCGTGGGCGTCAATTTTATGCTTTACAAGGATGATGATTTATGGAAGGGATTCCAGCTACATACCTGGGAAGGATTGTATCCAAAAAGAATTTTAGAGCATTTATTTATGGGGAAAATGGCGTAAGTAAATTAGTGAATTCATGGGATGAATTCGAAGCGCACATGGCGACAGGCATATGGTTTGCATTAAAAGAAGATGCAGTGAACCGCATTCCCGTTGAAAAGCCAAAGCGTGTCAAGAAAGAGAATGTGCGAACGCTTGAATTTAATAAGGACGATGGGTTTTTGCCTAAGGAATAATCATGGAATTTAGCGTGCGCGAGTTTGTGTTCCAAATGTATCGCCTAATCAGCGCATCAAATCCTACGATTCCTTTGCATGGCGATGATATGAGTCTTGCAATACGCGTTTTAAATCAATTGTTGGCCTCATATGCTTCAACAGGATTGATGCTTACGATTGCTAAAACCGTATCAGTTAATATCAACACGCCTCAAAATCAAATATTTTTTACACCACCCGATTACTCTACAACAACCACATTAAATGAGATTGTGACCACAAATATTGGCTCACCCAGTTTTACGGTCGTTAATAGTGGATTGTATTTTATTGGGGATTTAGTGACAGGGGGCGGCATTCCAGCACTATCCACTATTATATCCATTATTGGTAACGTGATTACCATATCAAACAATGCAACCCAAAACGGCACGCATAATCTAACATTCACTCATGACTCAAGTGACCCAACGGTTGCTTATATCAAACAAGGGCGATTAGCTAATTTAGATAGCGCATGGTTATTGCTTAATGGTGTGACTTATCCCTTGATCGATAAAAGCCGAGATGAGTTCTTGGCCGCATGGAAGTATGAGCCGCTCATTGGATTGCCACGTTTTATCATTACTTTTCCTGATGTAGCTTTTGTTAGTGCGCAGCTCTATCCAGCTCCAAGTCAATTTTTTACATTCTTTGCACGTGGCAAATTTTCTCTATTGCCATTGACTGCTAACAGTGATTTATCTGTATTGCCTGATTACTATCAATTGTTCTTTTTATATGCTGTTGGCAAGTATGTTTCTAAATTCAAATCACGAGGCATGGCCTGGACTCCTGATTTAGAGGCAGATTATCGAGAGTTGAAGGATATTATTGAGGCATCTTCTGAGGTTAATTTATCGATTGCAGGGGATGAGCAAAGTTTGCTCAATGGAGCATTTCGCGTTAGGGCAGGAATATAATCATGAAAGGTCCGTCTGCAAATGGCACAGAACTTCAAGATTTAGATATCTTCTGTTACTACGACAGGCAGCGCTTTACACAATACGGCTCCCAAGACTGTGCCAACTGGTATGGCATTGAAGTACCTACGGGCAAGAAAAAATATGCCCTATATCCTGCCATGGGTCGTGCTCATGTTAATGCTCTAGGCCAAAATAGATTGATATTTAACGCAGAGCCTGTGGCTGTTTTTAAATCAATTAACTATTTCTATGTGGTGGATGGTACGACTGTTTACCAATATGATAAGTTTTATAATCAGGTGACGTTGCCCATTAGCGTGACCCTTGGGGAAGCTATTTGGGCGGCTTATTTGCCCGTTGATAATTTGGTCTATGTGATGATGACGGATGGTCATAATACCTTTCTGATAACAGAAGGGGGAATGACAACAACCGCGGTTGTTGTGACCGATCCTAATAGACCTCCAAATCCCCGCTATATTGCAACCTTTGGAGATCGTTTTGTTGTAAGCACAGATAAAACGCCCAATTATAGGTTAAGTACGGTTAATGTTGCGGGTGGTGCTTCAGCTTGCTTTAGTTTTGGTGTTGCCCCAAATCAATTTGCATTATTTAATAGAGCTACTGGAGTAATTGGTCAATTTGCCGTACTACAGAATCAATTGTATATTCTTTGTGACTATACTACCGATGTGTGGGCCAATATTACCTCATCGCTTACAGTGGCCAATGCAACAAGAACATTCCCATGGAAAAAGAACTCCTCATACAACTTTAACTTTGGCATAAACGATCCCAATTCACTAGCTGTAAACTTTGGCATGATGGTCTGGCTTGCACAAAATGAAGATGGTTTAGTGACCTTTATGATGAGCGATGGGCAATTGCCTAAGCCTATATCCTCTCAGGCCATTAACGTTTTATTGCAAGATTCAGCACATTCTAGCTCTATGTCACCCTTCTTATTTACAACGGTTGATGGATTTTTATATCAATACGAAAATACAATTTTCTATCGAGCCAATGCGGGAGTTTATGCAGGACTTGCAGATTTAGATGTAGAGCAAAATGCGAACTCTATTGAATATAATTTTGCCACACAAACATGGGCTCGCACCATTGAACTAGATGGCGATAGGAACCGAATTGAAAAGCATGTGTATTTCAATAACACGCATCTTGTTACCGTACAGGGTGACCGAGCCATGTATCAGATGGCTGGAAACATTTATTACAATGAGTTATTAAATCCTGCGCAATTAGACACTCAAGCCCCTGATGCATTTTTAAAATACCCTATGCGCTATGAGTTGACGACCAAACAGATTTATTCACCGGAAGATTACGCGGAGTTTTTGGATGAGTACGTGGAGATTGATTTTGTATTCGGTGACCAGACGTTCTATAAGAGCACTGCTCCCTTTAATAATACCGTCTATATTGTTGGCGAAACATCTACACCGGATGTCCCGGTATATATCGTCTCAGAGGATGGCGCGCTTCTTATCCAAGAAGGTACGAACACACCACAATTTGATGACACTCATTATTATACTTTGTTTAAGCCTTACATTGAGCTTTATTATAGCGATGATGGGGGAATCACCTTCACCCAAGCAGATGTGCGGGAATTTAGCCCCCTTGGGGCCTATCGTTGGCGTATGAGATGGTATGAGTTAGGATGCTCTAGAAATCGATGTTATAAGCTAGTTGCAGTCAGTTCTGCACCCATTGTTGTATTAGGTGCTGTGCGCGCAACACGTCGTGTGTCAGGAGGGGCTAACTGATGAGTCTAAATCTTGACCGAATCGATTCAGCACCGATTACCAACAGCACCTTTCCTGCTGAATTTTTACAATGGATTTGGGTATTGATTGATTCATTGAATGAAAATATAGCCGATATTGAAGGAGCGGCTTTATCAACCACGGTAATACAGCCTTCAACTCTTGCGTTTACACAAACGGTTGAGGTGAATTCGCTCTATATCCCAACCAATACTTTAGTGACTACCTTTCAATTACCCGTGATGTGTGTTCCTGGCAATCGTGTGACTATTGCAGGACAAGGAAGTGGTGGGTGGATTATGTTAACGGGTGCAGGGCAGACGATTCAGATTGCGGATGTGGGGGCGACTGCCACAACGAGTGTTGCATCTTCTAGCCGTTATGACAGTATAGAATTAGTGTGTGTCCTTGAAAATACGACATGGATTACACTTTCCACACAGACAACAGGATTTGTCATTGTATAAGGACATACATTATGAGCTGGTTATCAAGTTTTTTACATCCTGAGAAGGGCTATCAAGGGGCTCAAGGGCAACTGGATAAATATTATAATCAAGGACAGGGTTTTCAACAGCCTTATAACCAGAATGGTATAAATCAGGGTAAGACATTAACTGATGCCATCCAGCAATTGATGAATCCTAGCGGGCTTCGAGACCAGTGGGAAAAGAATTACACAACCAGTGATGCAGCTAAAAACACCATGAACATGGCGCAAAATCAAGGATTAGATGCGGCAAGTTCTATGGGATTGTTGGGTTCATCGCCTGCGCTGCAAGCCATTCAAGCAGGGACTGCGGGAATTGCGGCAGAAGATAAGCAAAATTATTTGAAACAGATGATGGATATGTACACTAAGGGTGTTGATACTTCAGGTGGTATGTATAATACCGGTGCTAATGCAGCTGGGCAGATGAATACAAATGCGCAGAACATGGGTTCTAACAGTGCAGGTATGAAGTTTGGTGAGATGAATGCACCAGGGGACATGCTTAGTAAATTATTACAAGGCATTACTTCCTTTATGACGCCTGTAGGTCAGGCATGGGGAATGGGTAAATTGGGATTGAATAATAATCCTTGGAATACAGGAGCACATTAAGATGGCCTTAAACTTCAATATTCCTATGCCTCAATTGCCATTGTCTGGGTTAAATCAGGCAATTGCGACAGGTGGTAACTTATTTTCTCAGATGATTAATCCGCAAATTAAGCGTGAGGACATGCAGCGTGCTTGGCGTCAGCATTTGGATAATTTGGAATTACAAAAGGCGGCTGGGGGTCGTGCGGCGCAGGCAGCTTCAGATGCGCATAAATTGGCTTTGCAAAAATTAGATCCAAATTATAAGTTTAATTTGTTTAAAAACTTAATAAAAAATTTACATCAATTTGAATCTGAAATGCAGTCACCTAATCAAGCTCAATCATATATTCCATCTATTCCAAAAATAAATGAAGGAACAAATAGGCCTATTCCTTCAATGGATCAATTTAACCATGATAGTTTTATCAATCCAGTCGGCGTTGGGTTAAATAATCCAGAGCAAGGTGATTTAGGGGCTATGATTGCTTCTAATCCTGAATTATTAGCCCAATTACAAAAGTTTTTCCCTAATAAAGGCAGTTACGTTCCATCCGTTCAGGGTAAATTTCCAATGGAAAGTCAATTGCCTTCAGTTCCTGAAATGAAAAAACATAGTTATGTGCCCTCTATTCCCAGGCATGAAGAAGAAAAAACCCTCATTCCGAATATTCCAGATTACGTACCTAATAAATCATCTGGTCTGCCAGGCGGTATCAATATGGACGATATTATAAGAGGATTAACCTACCAAGCGTTAGGATTGAAGCAGCCTGCTAATGGAGTTTATAAAGAGACACCTGAAATAAAAACAGCTCGTGAATTAGAGGCAAAGAAAGTGCTCGCGAAATATAACCATGAACTTAAATTAGAAGAGCAAAAAACACAAGATGAAAATAAAGCCAAACATGAGCAAACATCTCTTGATGTAAAAAGAAAAGATGCACTGAGTCAAGAAATTCCAGAGGCAGAAGAATTAATTAAAAAAATTAAGCACGCCAAGGAAACTATTAAAAATAATAAACATCTTTTCGGTCCTGGTGTAGGAGGATTAAATTTCTTAGGAGGCCCGGAGCAAAGAAAAAGAGGATTAAAAACAAAGAAAGAGCGTAAAGCCTGGGGGGAGATTGAAGATTTATTTGGGACATTAGTTGGGAAAAAATCGACTGAATATTCCCATAAAGGGTTAAAAGTGGCTTTTGACTTGGCAGGTGTAACAAAACCAAAGTTTGAAGAATATGCTGAAACCGTTGATGAAAAGTTAGACCAAATGCTAAAAGGATTAGAATCGGGTCATGCAAGAGATTTGGAATGGTATAAAGCCCATGAAGGAGTCGTCAAAAAGTCCGGCAAGCGTTTGAAATTCAATCCTGTCTCTGGGAGGCTTGAATAATGGAAATTGAATTGCCTAATGGACAAATTGCCGAATTTCCAGATGATATGCCTCATGACCAAATTGAATCGGTTTTGAAAAAGCATTTTGCACCTAATAATTCAAGTCCATCTAAAGCATCCAAAAAACCAATGCCTGAACAACCTACAGCAGAAGAAGAATCTCCTTATCAATTCCAAGGACTAGGAGGAATAGGTCGCGACATAATAGAATCAACCCTATCAGCTCCAGGCGAGGCCTTAAAAGGACTGATGAATATTCCAGAACATATTCGTGCAGGAAATAAATACATTAAAGAAGAGCCTTGGTACCATTCTTTAGGGCAGGCTGGAATTGGTGGTGCGGAGGGTATTGCCGGATTATTGAGTGCCCCCCAAGCTGGTGCTCGTTATTTATCTGAAAAGTTTGCAGAACCCAATGGCGCTCTATATAAAGGATTACATAAAACACCAACGCCATATGAGTTGATGCAAGATTATGAAAAAAAATTTGGCGTTGACGCGACTAAAGAGGGAGAGTCCGAATTAAGAGCGATTGCGCAAATGTTATTAGCTCGAAAACCGATTGCTAATATTCCATCAAAATTGGGAAGAACTGCGGCAATAAGTTCCACTGTTGCGGGGCAAGGGGGCGACCCAGTGCATGCCGCCTTGGGTTCATTCATTGCCGAACATGCATTAAAATCTGCTAAGAATGCCCCAGGATGGATTGAAGCAAATAGAGACAATGTAGGTCTTGAAAATAAGTTAGCAGAATCCGATGCTGATTTATCTGCACGCGAAAGTGCTTTAAAAACAGCTCAAGCTCACTCTAGCTCACCAGAAGCATTAAAAGTTAAATCAGAGGATTTAGAAGGAAAAATTAATAATCTGAATAATCAATTAAATGAAATAAAACCTCAACATGAAGGCCAGATTACTAACCCATCCCAATTAATTCCTGATTTAAATCATGAGGCTAATCTTGAAGAAGCCAATCAATTATTAACCCAATCACAAGATAATATTAATGCAGCACATGAAGCTCAAGGCTTACAACTAGGCAGGGGCCAAAACTTTGCAGAACGCGCATCTCCATTAATTTCAGGAGGCGTTGAGGAAATTAAGAATTCTATTCGACCCTTATACGACTCAGTAGATAATGATTTGCGGGAACGAAATATATTGATTCCAAATAATGCTCGCGCTACAGAAATTAATAATCAAATGGTAGATTTAATGAATCAAGGGATTATTACTTCAGAAAATGATGCTATTTATGACAATATATTGCAACAACTTCAGCAACAATGGGGCGGTGAAGAATTTAATTCGATGCCTGCCGCTGATTTTGTTCAAATATATAAATCAACACGAGATTTAGAGCGCATAGCAAGAAGTCGATCCCGACAAACAGGAATCCCAGCGGATGAAAGAAGGCGCTGGGAAATGCAAGCTAGAGAATTAGAGCCTTTAGTTAGAGAACAAAGAGAATTACTTAGAGATTCAATTCCTACAACGACATTCAATAATCTTACTACAGCGGATAGACAATGGGGGCAGCGCGTCATTCCATTTTACAATAATTCTGTTTATCGCATGGTTTTGCGTGAAGGAAAAACACCGGACAACATTATTAAATCAACCCGTGGAACTACAGAGTCGAATCGTGCATTGCAAGAGCTGATTCAAAGAAATCCAGAATTAAATCGTTTAGCTTTAGGGCAGATTTATGCCAATTCACCCCAAGATTTATTTACTTACAATGAAATGACAGAGCCTTATATTGCTACACATCAGCCTACACAGCGACTCATGGAGGCACAGGAAAGGGCCGTACAATCTGGAGAGCGCGCACAACAAGTACATAATTTAGCAACTCAACGAGCTGAAGATGTTAGAGCTCGTCAAGAATCATTGGCGAATCAGGCAAAAGGAGCTCAGGAACAAAAAAATAAAATTGAAAAAGAAATTAATAAATTAACTGAAGCTTTGGAAGAAAATAATAAACAAATAGAAAATTTGGAAGCAGAAATAGAAAAATATGGAAAATCTAAAGAACGCAATGAAAAATTAAAGCAACATAAAAAGAAAAAAGATGAATTAAAATCTATGCTATGGAGTGTTGCCAGAAGTGGAGTTGGCTACCTCATAGGGGTTAATGTCATGGATAAAATATTCAAAACTTTATTTAAATAATTAACCTCCACGAGGAGAAAACCAACAAACTAAAAAAGCCAATAAAATTGATGCTATTGCCATACCCATATTAACCCCCTAAAACCAGTGAAATCCATGAGCCATAATAAATCCTAGCCCACCAATTATAGTTAATAACCAACGAAAATCTGCTTTAGCATCTTTTTTCATATCATCAAATCCTTTATCCATTTTATTTTCTAAACGAAACATGGTTTGATTGATAGTTGCTATAGAAGATTCAAGTAAAGCTACTCTAGTATCAATGCTATTGGGATAATTAACAATATTCTCTTCTTTAGCCATGATTACCTCGTTTATAGTTATAGTTGCTAGAATATCAAGTGGATGAACAAAAAACAAGCATTATTTAATAAGGATATTAAAATGCCATTAATAAAAGGAAAGAAGGCTAAAACACGTGCTGGATTTTCAGAGAATGTGAAGCGTGAAATGGACGCTGGATAACCACAAAAACAAGCTGTAGCAATAGCCTATTCAGAAGCTGGTGAGAAAAGGAAGAAAAAATAAAATAATATGCTAAACTTATAAAAATAAAAACACAGGGAATGTGACAATGCCAACAGTAGGTATTAGGGGTATAAATCCGATATGGCTTGAGGCCGACCTTACAGGCCATCTATTCGATGACACGTTTTATCTATACGTCCTACAAAACACTATTCCCTATAATTTTGCAGACGTCTTTCATGACATTAATCTAGCTCAACCCTGGGACCAACCCATACAGTTTCTAGCCAATGGAACATTACCATTAGATATCTTTTGGAACCCCGATCCAACCCTAGTTTATAGGTTGGAATTTCGCCAAAACGATGGCACAATGCCACCTTCACAAGCCGATGCACTAATCTATGAGGTTGATGATTATACGCCTGCATCAGGGAACTCATCATCAATTAATACGGTCGCAACCACAACAGATAATGAGTTTACAAACCCACAATTTGCCCTAGTAAACTTTGAAGTACCATTAACCATAACAGCAGGCGGTACTTATGAAATAGCCCCAGGATGGTTTTTAGACTTAGGAGGGGCAGGGACTGCAACAATCACTCAAGTTCCATTAAATAATACAAGCTCTAATCCATCTAATGCCCCCTACGCACTACGATTACAATTAAGTGGATGGAATAGCAACTCAGTTGTGCTTCGACAACGATTTGAGCAAAATGGAATGCTCTGGGCGGGTAAATACGTATCATCAGCAGTAACGGCGGCCACTGGAAGTAGCGGGCCTGCTTTCCAGCCTCTTACAGCAATACTTGTGGATTCCCAAGGCACACCATTAGGTACCGTTCTAAGTGTGCCAATTGTTAATGCAACATTAACGCAATACTCTTTTGTAACACCGGTTAAATTGCCTCCTACAACTAATTCTGATGTTCCCCCTGATGCCTACATTGAATATCAACTTCAATTAGCTAGTACTAATGATATTTACCTTACAAGCTTTCAAATATTAGCAGAAGATTTACCGGTAAGTGTTAATTTCACACAGGATACGATTAACCGACAGATTGACCATACATTTAATTATTTTAAAGATCCGATATTCTTTAAACCCATCCCAAGCCTATTAACAGCATGGGATTTCCCATTAAATCCCGCCCAATTTGGTTCCACTGGGAGTTTAACTGGAAGTCTTGCCTATCTTTGGGACCAAACTCTAGGCGTTCAGGGTAGTACTGCAAGTGTAAGCTATGCGCGAAATGCGATAAGCTCAGGATTAGAATTTACAACTGGAAATGCCAATACTGAAGTATGGTATATCTCTCAATACATCACAGGGGCCCAAGCTAAAAAAATTCTAGGCACGACTTTATCAATTAATTTGAATGCTTATAAAACAGCTGTAGGTGGAGCTATAGGATTTAAGATTTATTTGTTACGGGGTTCATCAGCGGCAGTTGTTCCAACATTACCACTAAAATTAGGTACTGTGGGTTCCAATGGTGATTTTGCATTAAATTCAACAGCAGGCCAGGGGCAAAACTGGTCTTATGTCCCACGCGCGGGCATTGGTGATACCACAGGAGTTGCTCAAGGTACATTAAATGTCGTAACGACTAATGATGAAATTAATGATAGTGCCAATGATTATGGATTTAATGGCTGGGAAATAATTAATGCAACTCAAATTGGTGATACTGATAAATTCTGCGTTTTAGTTACATTTACATATAATACCAATGCTACGGTTGCTATTATTAACTCAATTTCTTTAGTCCCTGGCGATATTCCAACACGTCCAGCACCTCAAACATTTAATCAAGTTCTTGAGGAATGCCAATATTATTATGAGACTAATTATATCGCAGGCGTTCCAGAAGGCACCATATCTTCAACCACTTTAATTGAGGAACAAGGAGCAGATTATAGTGGCGGAAGTGTACGAGGCTATGCGACATCATTTGGCTCACTATTTAATACCTATAAGCGTGCAGGGCCCAATGTCGTATTGTACTCTCCCGATTCTGGTACAGCTAATACAGTGACATTTAATGTATACAGTGGGGGAACGTCTCAAAATTCTCTTGCCATATCATCCACAACAAACTGGACGATTCTTGCAGACAATAGAGGAATTTCAGCCATTGCAAAAAATGCCAATGATTTAGTTACAGCCGCAACTGCTACATCAACAAGACCTTTTGGTAATATATTTTATCATTTCTCAGCCGATGCCCGCTTAGGAATAGTCTAATTTTAAGGATAAAACATGACGTCACAATATAATGCAAACTATCTGGAAACAATGCCTTTTAGTGATACCTGTTCCCAGGTGAGTGTCCAAGTAGGCACGCCCCAAGCGGTAACGGTTCCAGGTGCTAGTAATTTAGTCTATCAGGCTTATTTTGAATATAATGTAAATACAAATGTTTATGTGGGTTTAAATGTAGTACCGACAGTGGTGACTGCGGGTAGCACAGGCTCTCAAGCATTCGTGGAATTCAAGCCTAAAAAGCGTTATGTGCGAGGGGGAGATGTATTACATTTTAGCACGCCGGACGCAACTACCTATTTTGGTGTATCCTTTAGGCAGATACAAGGATAGTTTATCCTAAGTTAATCACAAGGATTAGTGATGACGATACAAACAATAAAGTTTAGCCAATTTGCAAGTGGTGGTGATTTGCCACCAGGTGTCATTACCGTGGGGTTAGATAGTACGGCAACTATCAATACCCAATTTAATAACCCTTGGACGTTTTTAGCGCCAGGGTCAACGGCCGCACGTCCCGCCCCATCATTGCTTACAAATAATCGATTGCGTTTTAATCAAACATTATTTGTCTATGAATATTATGATTCAAATACAGCGACTTGGACGGAGTTGTCGGGGAGTGGCACAGGTACCGTTAACCCGGGCAACCAAAATGATTTGGTATTTTATCCGGCTGCGGGGACAGTATTATCTCCAATTGCTGGCGCCATTAATGCTGTTTTAGTGACCGATGGCTCAAAAGTACCTAGTTTAAGCACAACACTACCCAGTGGATTAACCATACCGGGTGCCACGATTACAGGTTCTACAGCTGCATTGACCGCGGGCTCCGTGGTTGCAGCCCCTGTTGCAGGAACAGATTTAGTCAATAAAACTTATGCGGATGGATTGTATACCGCAAGTGTGCATTCGATAACGGGTACAACAAATCAAGTTATAGCGTCATCTCCTACGGGTAATGTGACTTTGTCCTTGCCTCAAGATATAGCTACAGGTAGCTCACCTACCTTTTCAGGATTGCATTTATCGGGTAGCACACCACATGCGGTGTTGCTTGGTCAGGGTGCTAGTCCTATTAACTCCGTGTTATTGGGTGCGGGGCAGGTATTGATTGGAACGACATCTGGAGACCCTGTTGCAGGCGCCATAGGCTCTGGTCAAAATATACTTGTGTCTAATGCCAGTGGTTCTATTAGTGTGGGATTTACAGGTAACCTTCCGGTTACTAATCTCAACAGTGGTACTTCTGCCTCTGGCACGACGTTTTGGCGCGGGGATGGAACATGGGCTATTCCTGCCGGCACCGGTGTTACCTCTGTGAGCGGCACTGCAAATCAGATTGCATCAACAGGGGGTGCCACTCCTGTAATATCTATTGTTAGCAATCCTATATTACCTGGAACTGGTGGGGTTACATTGCCTTCAGGAAATACAGCGGCTCGCGCAGGTGGCGCGGGTACTATGCGCTTTAACTCACAAACTACAGTATTTGAGGCAACAGTTGATGGGTCAACATGGGCGACTATTGAGACATCAGCAACCGGAGTAACATCTGTATCAGGTACTTCAAATCGAATTACATCAACGGGCGGCACAACTCCAGTAATTGATATATCAGCAAGTTATGTTGGACAAACATCTATAACAACATTGGGTACGATTACAACAGGAGTTTGGACAGGTACCAATATAGCGCTTGCCAATGGAGGAACTAACGCATCTTTAACAGCTAGTAATGGCGGCATATTCTATTCAACAGCAAGTGCAGGGGCTATTTTATCTGGTACGGCTACAGCTGGGCAGCATTTGCAATCAGGTGCTTCTAGTGCTCCATCTTGGACAAGCACTACTTATCCTTCTACTTCGGCTCAAGGCGATTTACTCTACGGAAGTGCTACAAATGTGCTTTCATCATTAGCTAAAAATACTACTGCAACACGTTATTTAGCTAATACAGGTGCTACAAATAATCCTGCATGGGATCAAGTAAATCTTGCTAATGGTGTGACCGGAAATTTACCTGTTACCAATTTAAATTCAGGGACAAGCGCCTCATCGAGTACCTTTTGGCGTGGTGATGGCACATGGGCGTCTGGAACTGCATCAGGTACTTTAAAATCTTTTCAAATACTTACTTCCGGCTCATCAGCCACTTATACAAGACCCGCTGGAGTTTCAGCAATTTTGGTGGAATGTGTAGGGGGAGGAGGAGGCGGTGGGGGAATTGCAGGAGGCGCCGGAGGGATCTCAGCTGGCGGAGGTGGTGCAGGAGGCTCTTATTGTAGAAAATTCTTTAGTTCAGCTTCTTCAACGTATACCTACACTGTTGGAGGAGGAGGTGCTGGTGGTGTGGCTGGCGCCAATACAGGCACAACTGGCACAGCGACATCTTTTGATACTATGAGCGCTCCTGGGGGTGGCGGGGGGCAAGGTGCATCTGCTATTTCAGGAACTAGCGTATATCAGGGAGGTGTTGCTTCCACCTCATCAAATGGAGATATTAATACAGGTGGATGGTCTGGAGGTAGTGGCGTTGCATTAGGAAATAATGCATGTTCTGGAAACGGGGGTAGCTCCTATTTTGGGGGCGGTGCTTCCGGAGTATTTAATAATACATTAACCACAAGTACTGCTGGAAATAATGCAAGTCAGTATGGAGGGGGCGGTAGTGGTGCTGTAGGCTTTACAGGAACCGTCAGCAGAGCGGGTGGTAATGGCTCAACGGGTGTCATTGTAGTTTGGGAATTTTCATAAAATTTGAACAAAAGGAGTTTTACATGTCGTTAGCAGTAGAAACATTAAAAGAACAATTAAATAATGTTATCAAACAACGTGATTCAGCACAGCATACCTACATTCAATGTTTAGGTGCCATTACTATACTCAGTGAACAAATAAATATGTGTCATGCCGCAGAATGCGCAGCACAGCAAGAAGACAAACAAGAAGAATTAAATCAAGGAGATTTGCCCGATGAGCGAGTTGAATGCTAAAAAGAGAAATAAATTACCAAAATCAGATTTTGGACTCCCTGGTGAGCGAAAATATCCCATGAATGATAAAAATCACGCCAGGAATGCAAAGGCACGCGCATCTGAAATGGAACATAAAGGAAAACTATCTGCATCAAGCAAAGCAAAGATTGATGCTAAAGCGGATAGAATATTAGACGGTGGAAACAGAGGAGCTAAAGGATAATGGCTAAAAAAGAAAATTCTGTTTATGAAACGGATAGACATAAAGAGCATAATCTCGCTGAAGCTAGAAGAATGGCACGAGATTTTGAAGAGCAAGGGGAATATGTTCGAAATAAACCCCCAAAAAGAAAAGACCCTAATGATTACACTGAGGATTTAGAAGCGGTTAAAATGGAAAGTGATTATAAAAAACCAGGTGGTTATCAAAGGGGAAAATCATGAGTTTATTATCATCATTTATACAAAACCAATTGTTAAAGGCATTAGAGGCTGAGTTTTTAACCCATACCCCTGATGTACAACAATTTCTAGCGCAAGAGGCAAGCCAGTTAGCCAATCAAATGCTACAATGGGCAGAGAATAAATTAGATAAACTACAACCCCAACCTAAGGAATAGCAATGAAAAAAGACTCACGGATGATGGAAAAGAAAGAAGAACG
>Ga0210387_10000261_pt1 | contig 38687 bp, 31 predicted proteins | sample IncBWC7OmetaG_FD_160108 | JGI IMG/M metagenome (GOLD analysis project Ga0210387, IMG submission 160108) | Forest soil microbial communities from Barre Woods Harvard Forest LTER site, Petersham, Massachusetts, United States - Inc-BW-C-7-O ... | reverse complement strand
AAGGAGCCACACTGCCCAGGTTGGTCAAGGGCGCATAGCCGATGCCGTAGGTCTGTTGGTAGTTAAATTCCGAAGTTACGATCGTGCGCAAGGAACCGACCGCGGACGACTCATTAGCTGCCATGCGGGCGCGAAGCAAGTTCGGAATGGCGATCGCCGCAATGATCAAAATGATCGCAACGACGATCAACAACTCGATCAACGAAAAACCCTTCTGCTTACTGGTGATTTTCATTGTTTCTCCCTTAAAGTTTGGCCGCCGAGAATCTGTTCCGCTCTGAAACTAGTCGACTCCAATTTCCTCTTTCTCTCGGCCGTGCACGGATCACAATGCATATCGATGGCCAGATGGCGAGGCACTCGATTCACTGATCGAATGCAGGTATGTACCAGTGCGTTATATAGATGAAGGTATGCCATTTCGGTATGTGCTTTTATGAACCGTTTGAGCTTTTATTCATTCAACGAATAGAGCCAAATTGTGTCGGAGTAAACGGACTGAACGCGGCTGTTGGAAGTGGAACAGTGTTTCGTAACAGTACAGTACAATCCAACCGACCAAAAGTGAATGTCCTTACGGGTTCACTGCTCGTAGCGGGTGCCTAAGCGCTGTACGCGGGACAGTTTCTATAGACGATGACGCATCTTCACAATGAGTTCCTAACTTCGAGATCGCAGATGCAACAGGCGGTTAGTTGCTGCCCCGGCAGTCGGCGTGACAACGAACACCAGCGACACCAAATAGACGAGGATTCCCAGGCCGATCAAGTCCGCGGCCACAAAGGCGAATAGCACGAAGAAGAGAGGATGCAACCACAACAGGCTCACAATCTCCAGGAGCAGCCCTGCGATGACTAGGGCGCTGGAACCTTGTAGAAGTTGTCGCGTTCCAATGTTACTCAGTTTCATTGATTGGGCTTCCAGAATTTCAGGTGATTTAGATTTGCAATGTCGTGAGCCATGTCGTGGCAGCCGCGGCCAAGCCAGGAGACCTGATTCGATTTAAGGGAATCCATCATTGCGGCATGTACGGCGTTGTCCTCGAAACGTCGGGCGCCGGCGTGGCAATGCAGGCACTGAGCGTTCTTGAATTTCTTGAATCCGCCTTGTATGCGAATGACTGCCGGATCGAGTGGCGTGCTCACATATTGCATTTAAATGCGGTTCAGACCTTGCATCTTGTCATCTAGCGGCCCGTAGATGCTGTAGTCCGCATGGCACGATTAGCACGCCATGTCCGCTGGCACTCGGTGGTTCTGAAAGTACTGGGCGGGAATGTGATTGGTGTTGTCTACATAAAGACTCTGCCGGTAGGAACCATGACATGGCACGAACTACAAAAACGAGTCGTTTCGGAGCGCTGTACGTGCGTGTTCATTCCGCCGACGATGCAAAGTACTGGAAGAACGCATAGCCCGAGGAAAACTCAGGGAGAAACCCCGCGGAGCAAACCGCGTGTAGTGTGTCATGGCCAATGACACGACAGCCTGCCAACAATTCATGACCGCGTGCGCTTTTCTGCTCTAGCTCTCAAATGTTTCAGAAAAGTGTCTACCTCCTTGGGCGGCTGCCTCTTGCCGTGGCATTCCTGGACGCGTCCGATAAGTTGGTCCCGCGTTCCGCCCATGATCTGAATATCAATGGGCGACGTGAGTTTCAGTTCGGCACCAGTTCGTCTCGATTTGGGACTTGTACCAATTCGCAGGTGCCTTAAAAAAAAGGACTTACTTGTGGCATTGCGATTGCAATATTTGGGCATGATTTTCAACAATTGGTCACGACCGTTAGGCTTACGACAAGCAAAGGTAGGCGAGCCGTGAAAAAGAACCGGATTCTTTTGGTTGATGATAATTCGGACATCCTTGAAGTGTTCAAGGTAGGACTGGAAAGGCGAGGCTTTGATGTGACAATCGCTTCCAATGTAAACGATGCCCTGCGACTCATATCAAGCCAGACATTCGAGGTTCTGTTATCCGACCTTCACATGCCTGAGCCCGGGGACGGATTTACGGTTGTGAGTGCCATGCGTCACGCAAACCCTAAAGCGGTGACACTGTTGCTGAGCGGCTTCCCCGCGGTTCAACAGGCTCTGAGACACATCCAACTCTCGGCCGATGATGTGTTGACGAAACCCATACAGATGGACGAAATTGTCAAAATTATTGAGCTTAAGCTCTCGAATCCGACGGTTCACTGTTCTTTGGCAAAACAACAGGTTGCCGCAATTCTCGAGCGCGACAGTGCACTCACCATCAAGCGGTGGCTCTTGAAAGTTGAGAGTGATACGGAATTGAGTATCCTCAATCTGACGCCTGAAGCTCGCACCGGTCATCTTCCGATGATTATGGGTGATCTGGTGAAGCGTCTGCTCCACGGTGGCAATTCACAAACCTCTGTTTCGAAGTCTGCCCGAGAACATGGCGTGTTACGACGACGACAAGGTTACACCGTTTCAATGATGGTGGAAGAATCTCGAATATTACAAGTATGTATCTTTGGCACTTTGCAGAACAGGCTCTCGATTGTGGATTTCGACACGGTTCTAACAGACGTGATGACAATTGCAGATGAGGTAGATTCGCAACTAAAACAAGCAGTAACCGGATTCATGGAATCCCCAAGCAGTCAGTCGGCCGCGATGTCAAGTTAAGCGTTGCGGTATATTCGCTTGTCGAAGGGACGCTCAGGCGTTGCTGCTTCGTGCTAGCAATAGGAATCTGTACCCTTATCCCGATTCGTTTGGATATTCGGGAGAAATGAGTCTACCTACTTTGCCAATAATGCTGGCATGCGCGCTTCGCAGTCATATTTACAAATTGTTCGATCCGGTGTGGGAACTCCGGCCCACCCGATCCCTTCAAACTTACACTGCTTTTGTGCTGTCAAAGTAAGTTTGGACGATCTCGAATTAATGCGAGCTTGCGTAAGGCTCGAACGGTGTCGCTTGGGCCTTACAAACGATTCTCGTATCCTTTAAACACAGCGAGTCACTGCCATGCTCCCTTCACGTTTGAGGCACGCACCACGCTTCAGTAGTGCTCGGTAACTCCCCGTTCAAACAGTTTCGATTTGGCTGCCGTAAATTTCGTTAATTGTGTCCCAGTAAAATCAATAAAATGTCTAATTCTGAACATCCCCCATGTAACTAGTTAAATTACCTTTGTCGTGTAGCTTTTTTGGTTTCGGGTGTCAACAATGAGTAGAGACCCGCTCCGATGACCAAGCTAGAAGTCGAAAGCTTTCAGTATCTCGAGGAAATGTCGTGCACGGCGAGATCAGCCTAACGCTCCAGGCACCAGTACACAGACAGTCATCCCTACGCATGTTAATCGTCCACAGCGATGATGCGGATGTAAACCTTTGCCTTCAAGAATTTGAATCTGCGCGTCTTAGAGTCAGCGCAGACGTGGTTGCGGCTCCCGGCCATTTTCTGAAACGTTTGGACTCAAAATACTATGATCTGGTGATAGTTGAATATCCCACTCCTAATTGGCAGGGACTCGGAGTGCAGGAGATTCTTGCTCTCAGGAATATTCAGATTCCGCTTATCCTTCTCACTAAGGCCATGCAAACGGAACAGGTGGCAAAGCTTATTACAGAAGGCGCCGCCGACTGCGTCGACCGCAGTAATATAGGGCATCTTCCAATTGTGATTCGTCGGGCGCTCCGAGAAGGGCGTTTGCGTGAGGAACGCGATCAGTCGGAGAAAAAGTTTCGGCGTTCGGAAGCTCGCTACCGTGCTCTAGTTGGGAACTCGACGTACGGAATATGCCGCTGCAGCAAGAAAGGCAACTTTCTTGATGTCAATCAGGCTCTGGTCACCATGCTCGGTTATTCATCTCGCGAGGAACTTCTGGCCGAACACCACGCCAAAGCGATTCTTTGTGACCCGACGCGACGGTTGGGGCTGCTGGGACACTCCGCAGACGGAATGGACAACATTCCAATTGAAATCGAGTGGAAACGAAAAGATGGCATTTTCCTTAAGGTGCGACTCAGTGGACACAAAGTTCATAGCGAGAACGAAGATGATGGTTACGAGATTATCGTTGAAGATGTAACCCAACAGCGCAAATTGGAAGAGCATCTACGCGAGCAGGCCGCCCAGGATTCTCTTACCGGACTAGCAAATTACCGCCGTCTGATAGAAGTCATTGATGTCGAGATCAAGCGATCCGAGCGAACCGGACGGAAATTTAGTGTTTTATTCCTTGACCTGGATGGATTGAAAAAAATTAACGACAGTTTCGGTCACTTGGTGGGTAGTGAAGCGCTCTGTAGATTGGCTGATGTTTTGAGCAACTCAGCTCGGGACATAGACACTGCGGCGCGATTTGGCGGTGATGAGTTCGCACTGGTCCTGCCAGAGACGGGAGCAAAGGCAGCAAAACTAGTGGCCACGAGGATCTGCGATAGCCTTGTGCGTGACAGCCGAAAGCCGAAGCTTTCGGTCACTATCGGCACTGCCGTGTATCCCGCAGACGGTCAAACGATCACAAGCTTGCTCAACGCAGCTGACGCGGCGTTGTACTCAAGAAAAGATCTTGTACGCAGCCCTCCATGCGGATATTCAAAACAACCCGGTGCGCCAGTTGGGCAGCGTAGCAACAAGACGGGAGTCGCGGGTTCATAAAAAAGCGAACCTGACGTAAGCCTGTGTCTAGGTGATGCTCGACTCAATCGGAGACCGCCATGACACCAATGTGTGAGTCGGCGCAACACGACATCCTGACTGGTCTGCCCAACCGAATGCTCCTGAAAGACCGGCTCAATCAAGCGATTTCCATATCACATCGCAATCGAACGCAGCTTGCCGTGTTGTTGTTAGATTTGGATCATTTCAAACATTTGAATACCTCGTGGGGCTATACGGTGGGCGATAAGCTCCTTCAGTCGGTAGCTGAACGCCTCGTCGCGTCGGTGCGCAGTTCTGATACGGTAAGTCGCATCGGTGGGGATAAGTTTGTCGTGCTGTTGTCAGAACTCCGGCACGTCGGAGATGCGGGAATCAACGCGAAGAAAATTTTAAGTAAACTCGCGGAATCGTTCAGCATCAATCATCACAGGTTGCACGTGACGGTTAGCTTGGGTGTAAGTACCTACCCTCAAGACGGCGACAAAGCGGAGATTCTGATCGAGCATGCAGAAAAGGCCATGTGTCAGGCCAAGAAAGCAGGTATCCACACTTATCACTTCTTTACGAACGCTCCAAACCACCGAGACCTAAACATTCAGTCACCCGAAGGCCAATTGCGGGTCGCGTTGGAATGTGACCAGTTTGCGCTGCATTACCAACCGAAAATTAATCTTGCGACGGGGGTGATCAGCGGGGCGGAAGCGCTCCTGCGCTGGTTTCATCCCAACTGGGGGTTGATTCCTCCCGCGGAATTCTTGCCAATTGCGGAGAGTTGCGGACTCATTATGCCCATCGGGAGGTGGGTGTTGAAAGAGGCGTGCAGACAACTTCAGCAGTGGCTGGATGCCGGTTTGTTGGGGCCTCCCGTGGCGATAAACGTATCCGCTTTGGAATTCGGCAATCCGGGCTTTGTCGAAAATCTTCGGGACACTCTAATAGATACGGGTTTGGAACCAAGCTATCTCGAGCTTGAATTGACCGAAACGGTGCTTATGCAATTCGCTGGGTCCGGAGTTTCGGCACTCGGGGCTCTGAAGTCCGTCGGAGTCCGCCTTGCGATCGACGATTTTGGCACCGGATATTCGAGTTTGAGTTACCTGAAGCGATTCCCATTTGATTCGTTAAAGATCGACCAATCGTTCATCCACGACATCACCTCTCGCACGGACGATGCCCCAATTCTCAGGGCAGCAATTGCCATTGCCATCGGCCTGAGGAAATGCGTCGTTGCCGAGGGTGTAGAAACGGCAGAGCAGGCAGGCTTCCTCCAAGATCACGAATGCGACGAAGCACAGGGCTATTACTTTGGTAAGCCCGTTGCTCCCGACGAGTTCGCCAAATTTCTGGGAAAGAGCACAGGAGACAATCCTAGGCATGCGACTTTCGGTGCGCCACGACCGCTCGATGTTGGTATCAGCAGATTTTGATTTTCTGAAACTATCCAACTGCACCCTAGATGAATGTGCCTTTCAGGTCCGGCTCCCTTCGTGTGCACCAATAGCTTCGAAAGCCCCTCTTGAGAGCCTTCGCCCCGCTTCCTCGACTCCGATGCACAACTCGCACAGCTTTCGCCGAGCGAGGCGAGTACCAACCGAGGATCACAAAAGCTTTTGGGTTTCCCTCCCGCCAACGGCTGCAAATATCGGTTACACCGCATGTTAGAAGCAGGAAAGAGCGATGACGATCGGATTAGGATTCGTTTCACGTAGCGGCGTGGTATTGGCAGCGGATAGACAGCACACGGTGCAGGGCGTTTACAAATACGAACGCAAGTTGCGGCTTTGTGCTTATCCTTCTTGCGCTGTAGGGTCCACTTTCGCGAACCTGCCCAATTTGGCGAATATTCTGAACGATAGAGTGCACGCGCATATTCAGCGCTTTAAAAAAGCTCGCTCAGAAGCTTTGGTGGGTGTAATCCGCGATGAGACGCGCAAGCTGTTTAGCGAATATCCAATCGAAATGGCTCAGCAGGAGTTTTTGTGGGCGATTGGTACGACCGATGAGGCAGCGCGGCTGGTTAGAGTTGCAGGTGGAATCGTTGACGAGCCGCATTCAGCGTGTATCGGGGTTGGCGATTCATCTCTCGTTCGATATTTGATGACACAGACGGCCAGAATTCCTTTCGTGTACTGGACCTTGGCCGAAGTGGTTCGATTCGCGATTTATGTGACTAAGCAAGCGAAAGGATTTGTGGATGGGGTAGGAGGGCAGACCGACGTTTTAACAATAACTCGGAAGGACGAGTATGATCTTCTTAGCGGTGCCGTTTGCGAAGCCTTCGACAGTGACTTTCTGGAGTTACAGGACGCATTCGAGATGCTGTACAACATCTGGACGAACTCTACGATAGATAACGAAGACAGGCTCAGATTGATTTCCAATTTGGAGGATTTTCTGAAGAAAAACCGTTGTCAGAAGTAGTGCTAGGTCGTTCCCCCAACGCGCAGCGGCAGCTATTCGGGCGATCTCGCTGCGCTTTTCGGGTGATAGGTTGGCAGCGCGAGCAGCGCCACTCTTTATACCGCCTTTGAGCACTAGAGCGACCGCATGAGGGTTCTTGCGGGGTTTACGGGCCTTCGGAGTCGAGTCACAAACGCGTCGGCGGTACGAAACTTGGCTGGGCCTGGCTAGGAGCTCGTAACGGGAATTGTGGATTTACCGCGTGGTTTCTACTCCGACGAGCTGTTTGTCTGGTCGATCGCTTGACCGACCAGCTCTTGGTGTCGTCGGGCTTGACTGCATTGGATTCATTCGCCATAGTGTGATTCCCCATGAAAACCGCAATAGAGGAAAAGAAAAAGTTTGACCCCCGGGCGTTTCTTTCCTCACCAGGCCTTGGAGCAAAGACCGTCAAATATCGCCAGGGTCAACGCATTTATGCTCAAGGTGATACCGCAGAAACCGTAATGTGCGTCCAATCGGGGAGCGTGAAACTCTCGGTTGTGAACGGGCAAGGGAAAAAAATTGTCGTTGCACGATTTGGGCGTGGCGATTTTTTTGGCGAAGGTTGCATGGCCGGGCAACCAAAGCGCATCGGTACGACTTCGGCCCTTACGCCGACGACCCTTCTTCAGGTACAGAAGAAGAAGTTGATGAAAGCGCTGCACGGAAGGCACGAACTGACCGATCGTTTCATCGGATTCTTACTCGCGCGTAACGTCCGGATCGAGAAGGACTTGGTCGGCGAGCTGTTCAGCTCTACTGAAAAGCAATTGGCGCGTAAGCTGCTGCTTTTGGCCCGATACGGAGAACAAGAGCGGCCGGAACAAATACTGCCCAATGTATCAAGGAAGCGCTTGGCGACCATGGTCGGAGTTCCTCGCTCGCGACTAAATGTTTACATGAAAAAGTTCGAGAAAATGGGATTCGTTGAATGCAAGCCAAAACTCAAAGTTAACAAATCGCTGTTGACAGTCGTTTTAAAGGACTAGGATAACCGAGTTGCAAGACTGAAATTTGGGCACGACGAACCAATTGTGAGGCTCCACGCTAGGACGACAGCGCGGGGTCGGGCGCTAGGATTTGGATAGAAGCCAGATCACACCGGTTGCGTCCGTTCGCCTTAGCCGTATACAGGGCTTCATCCGCGACGCGAATCATTTGTTGCGCATCGAGCCGTTGGCTGGGAGTGCTCACGGCGATGCCGAAACTAGCAGTGACGGAAATCACCTTACCGTCAAAAATGACGGGCTTTTCCTCGATTGCATTCCGAATTCTTTCCGCCAGTGTGATGGCACCCAAACTATCGGATGACGGCGCGAGGATCAGGAATTCCTCACCACCGTATCGGCCCACCAAATCGTAGGGACGAATGAAGGTAACCATACGCGAAGCGATTTCTTTCAAGACCGCGTCGCCAGCCAGATGGCCGTAGGTGTCGTTCACATATTTAAAATGATCGATATCAGCCAAAACTATGGCGAAGGCCGCGCCACCCCGTTCCTGACGGGCGCGCTCGCGGCGAAGGTTATCCAAAATTACTCCGCGGTTGGAGATCCCGGTCAGGTTGTCGTGCGTTGCTCGAAACAGAAGTTCCTCGCCCGTGGCGATTAGCTTGTCCTGCAGATCGAGAATGCGGCGCCCTACGTGTAGTCGGGCGCGAAGCTCCTGCGAATCGAAGGGTTTGGTCAGGTAATCATCAGCACCTGAATCGAGGCCTTGAAGAAGATCCTCTTTTTGTGTGCGCCCGCTAAGCAACAGGACGTAGACGTAAGCACGATCCTTTAACTCACGAAGCTTCCGGCAGACTTCAGTCCCTTCCATCCCAGGCATCATCCAGTCGAGCAGCGCGAGCCTGGGCGCGTCGATACGCTCGAGCACTTGCAATGCTTCGAGGCCGGTGGCGGCGAGTTCCACTTCAAAGCCCCATTTAACTAAAAGGACTTCCAAAAGGCGGCGAGAGATCGGATCATCTTCTCCGATGAGAACTCGTTTTTTCGCGTCCGGCGTCGGAATCATGGATTGTCCTCGCAATGAAGTTGACGCGTGGCGAGCGCGGTTTCGAGATGCGCCCGACCGAAGGTCGCCGTAAAATGAAATGTGCTGCCATGTCCCAACTTGCTTTCTACCCAGATGTTACCGCGCATTAACGTGACCAGGCGCTTTGCGATGGCCAAACCGAGGCCGGTGCCGCCAAAGCTTCGCGTCGCTGAATTGTCCGCTTGCGTAAAGGCCTCGAAGATTGAGGTTTGTTGGTCTTCCGCGATGCCGATTCCGGTATCTTGAATACAAAAATGAATGATTAGCGTTTCGGGGGTTTCACTATCTTTCGAGACCGTGACCGTCACACGGCCGCTTTCGGTAAACTTGATGGCGTTTCCAATCAGATTGATGACGATCTGGCGAAGACGCAATGAATCTCCCACCAGCGCTTCTGGAATAGCGGAATCGATGTGCCACAGGATTTCCAGGCCCTTCTGATTGCCGCGGAATTGCATAACTTTGAAGATCTCTTCAAGATTCGCCGCGAAATGAAATTCTGCTGGGGCCAGTTCCATTCTCCCGGCATCAACTTTGGAAAAATCCAGGATATCGTTCAGGAGGCCGAGCAGAGAATCGGCCGAAGTTTTTACCATTTCAAGGTATTCTCGTTGCTCGAAAGATACTTCGGTATCTAGGACCAGTTCGGTCATACCGAGAATTCCATTCATGGGCGTGCGGAACTCGTGGCTGACATTCGCCAGGAATTCGCTCTTGGCTTCGCTGGCGGCCTCCGCCGCTTCTTTGGCCGCCCGCAATTCATCTTCGCCTTGTTTGCGGATGGTAATGTCACGTGAAGTCATACAAACGGTGCGGCACGAGCCGTCGGGTGAATAGATGGGGCTCACACGCGCCAAAAACCATCGTTTCCCCACTGAAAGCGGAACCGAGTATTCAATATTCTCTCCATGTCCCGAAGCAGTGACGCGAAGGAAAGCTTCCAGGAATTGAGAAGAAGTTTGTTCTCCCAGCGCCTCCGATATGCGGTGCCCAATTAGGCGATCACGGGGTACGCCCAAGAGAGATTCATCGGTAGTCCAAACATTGACGTAAGTCCCCTGGTGATCGAACTCAACGATGACTTCGTCAATGGCATCCACGATGGCTTTCAGCCGCGCTTCACTTTCGCGCAGTCCCCCTTCGATCGAACGCCTCTCGGTCGTCAGCGATCCCAGGGTCAGCCCCGTGAGCGATACTATCAGCGTCAAGAACTGGAGCATCGCCAAGTGATGTAAATCTTCAGGATAGACGCTGAGCATGGCCATCGAACCAAGGTTCAGAAACAAAATTCCAATGACCACACCGGGAATGCCGTGACGAACCGCGATCCAAATGACCGGCAAGAAACACAAATAAAAAAGATCGTAGCTCTCTCCAATATTCGATCCGAAGACCAGCCAGAGAGTGAGAGCTATCGTGGCTAGTTGTCCCAGGAACTCAAGCCGGTCGCCTAATGTTCCCGGCAGCAGCGTAGATCGCACAGTGTCAAGGATCCCGCCCTTGATCGGTCGCGGAGATCCGTGAGACTGCTTCTCAATCCACGGAATCACATGGACGAGTATGAAAGGCGACAAAGAGATTATGCCAACCGAATCACCCACTGCCCAATTGACAACCATTCTTGGATAGTCGGATATCGGTATGGGGTTTTGTAGCCTGAGAGCAATCACTCCGAGGCACGCCACTCCGAAGGAAGTGGCAATCGCTACAGACATAAAACGAAAGATGTCGCCAACCGAGCGGAAGGGAGCGTTCGGGTGAAGGGCGCGACGCAGAACAAATGCGCCGGCCGAATATCCTCCGGCGATCGTAAGGTTAGACAGCCAAAACGAAGCCGTGAGCGGCGACGTGTGATAATTAATTATCCCGGCCAAACAATTGGCGAGCAGCATGACCGGAGAAAAGGACAATCCCAAGCCCACTAAAACTGCCACTTCGAGACCTGCCGGTGGATACCATGCACTGACGCCGTTCCATATCTGGAATCCGACCGCCATCCGATCAAGTAGGACAAGAAGAATCAGGAAAACGATTCCCGTTCCGAAACGCCAAGGGTTGTGCGGCAAAGTGGATCGCAGGAAAGCGAACATGCGTGCCACTGACGCGAGTCCTGGCGAGGAATTCGGTTTCCGATTGTAAATTTCGGGCATTAAGTCAACACCTGCGCATGGCGAGTTTGAGTCCAGAGCACTTTGAGCCAATGGCTCAATTTTCGACAATTGACCGGGCAAGGCGCCGACACCAATCGCGGCATGAACTGCCCCGGGTGACTGGTAGTTAGTCGTTGGGAATCTTGGTGGCACAGCGTCATTGGGTCGGTTCCCGCCTCCAACACTTTTTCCCTCGTAGGTGGCTCCGGCCTCAGCGCAGAGGTCGTAGCGGCGGCCGTTCAATTGTGAACTCCGTCGGCCCGGGAGTTACGCGGCCGTCCGAGCTGGTTGCAATCGCAGTTGCAAACCTTGGCGTGCAAGGGGCGGCCATCGGGATCAACGCGTCTTCGGTTTCTTTCAAGAATTTGAGGCCCATATCAGCGCCGCGCCAGTCGATCGAAATCACATCGCCCAGCGAAACCTGCTCGGTCGACAGCAGACTCGCCAGCGGATAGACCAGGTGGCGCTCGATCGCCCGCTTCAAGTGCCGCGCTCCGTATTTCAGATCCGTCCCTTCGCGTAGCAGAAATTCCCTCGCCGGAGTCGTCACGTTAAACAGGAAACGGCCCTTCGCCGCTTCCAGGACCCGCTGTTGCACCATGCCCAACTCGATATCCAGAATCTGTTCGAGCTGCGCTGAACGCAGCGGATGAAATACCACCGTCTTGTCGATCCGGTTCATGAACTCCGGCGCGAATTTGCGCTTCGCTGCTTCCGATGCTGTCTTCTTTATTTTCTGGTCTAGTCCTACTTTGGTTTCCGCGCGAACCTGCGGCGCAAATCCGAGCCCGCCATTCATCAGTTCGGTGATTTCCACGCCGCCCAGATTCGAGGTCATGAAAATCATGGTCTGCGACAGGTCCACTCGGCGGTTATCGCCCAGGGTCAGCGTGGCTTTATCCAGAATGCCCAGTAGCAACTGCCACAGCGCGTCGCTGGCTTTTTCGATTTCGTCAAAGAGTAGAAAGGAAATCTTCAATTTCTCGGTGTGATATTGCGCCAGCGCTTCCTGGGTAATCAGTGGATGGGTTTCGCGGTGCCCCAAATATCCCGGAGGCGAACCAATCAGTTTCGCAATTTCGTGCGAGTGCTGGAACTCCGCGCAATCCACTTTGATCACCGCTCGCGGATCACCGAACAGCACTTCAGCTGTGGCTTCCACCACGCGGGTCTTGCCCGCACCGGTCGGGCCTAGAAACAGCAAGTTGCCCACCGGGCGTCCTGGTGAATTCAGACCCGCTCGAAATACCTGATACATGTCGACGACCGCCTGCACCGCTTCATCCTGCCCCACAATTTTTCGTCGCAGTCCTTCCTCAAAATCTCGTGATTCTATACTCCGCAGCTCCGGATTCAGTTGCCTGCCGGTTGAAACGTTCATAAGAGTTTTCCTGTGGAACTTGTATAGCCTTCGACAGTTGGTGGAGATGCTGGGAACGTTAGAACTGTGTGGTGATCGTCTTGACCCCAGCCAGGTTAGCTTCTTGCGAATCTCCGTTGGAGGGTTGCAACGTCAAGCCAGGACCAGATCGCCGGTCGGGTTTAGACTTGTGTTTCAAACCGGAGAGTAAATAGCCAAACCACTTTTCTGTTTCTTCTCGAGTCAATCTGTCTTCGTCGACCGGGCAAGCGAATTTGAAACGAATACTGAAAGGTTCGAGCACTCCCAGTCGATACAACAAACGGACGCAGAGATTCCGGGACAAATCCCGCCATCGTCGAGTGAGGAACGTCGCTACAGGCCCCGACTTCAGAAGTTCGATCTGCATTACATATTCCGCGTTACCATTTACGAAGACGAAGCTGCGCAGTATCGCTTGCGGCGGAAGGTAGGACTGTGATTCGACGACAAGCTCGCCGGCCCGCACATTGATATCGGAGCAAATAGACCCAACCAATTCGAGCAACTTTGATTGTTCGAGCCGCTCCCGTTCCCCGTGCAACAAATGGTCTCGGGTCGTTAGATCGCGATTTCGTGTCTGGGCATCGGCTCTCGTAGATGGCTCTGTCATTTGACGAATCCTCAGGATCCCGGTTGTATACCTAAGGCGATTCTCCCGAACGAAGAACGAAGTGTCTCGCGATCTTGACCGAACGGTCTTTAGCGTTGTGCAGTCGACTCAAACACTCTTTCCTCGACGACCGGCAGAGCTGGGACTGCGAGTTCAATTCGGCCGAGCCCCTTGGCACATCCCGGAGCCCTCGCAAAACCGGCACCCAGACGCTCAAAAATGACCTGAGCGCTTCAGCTGTGACGTCCGAATCAGTGGACCCGCGGAGTTGCCAGCAGACGTCTGGCTTAGTTCGAAACAAGGCTCCGGATCGAAATTCGCGCCCGCCAAGATGCCTACCGGAACGGGTCCAGTGTAAGAATTTTCTGCCGCTTTGTTCAGAATGACGTCCGACATAATTTTTTCGCTGTTCGAATAGGCTCCAGTCAGGCTTGCGGCGACGGGGCCGGATTTGGATGATCAGGTGCTTAAGCTCATCTCCTTTCGCCGGGCGGAGCCTTCAGCGACACCCCACTGGGATTGGCGCTCGATGATATTCGCTCTGCGGTATCCGAGCCGGGCGGGGCAATCACCGAATGTCTCCAGCAAACGCGCAAACAGGTATACGCCTTGGGGGCTTTTTATGAGTGGCCCCTACGTACTTTACAATCTTCGGCTCCCTGAAATCGTGCGTCTGTCTTCTTTTGGACACTCGTTTGAAGTCGACGAATCGCTCTCGCTCGATCCCTCGAGAGACGGGACGGCTTTGGAGAAACCAACCGCGAAGTTTCGGAAGGAGTGCTGATCCTTCTCGTGAAACCGATGAACATTTCGACGAGCGATGTGGCGATACGACTCGACGATTCGGAATGTAAAAGTTCAACTCGCACAGTTGCAAGCCAAAACGTGGCGGGTCCAGGCTACTAGTTTGTTGCCTCATCGCTGCCGGATCAGTCATGCAGCAGGACACTTAACAGAGAACTGTTCACCTGGAGGCCGCCGTTGTATTTGATAAATCCGAGCTTCCTGAATTTATTCATAAAAAAGTTAACTCGCGGACGAGTTGTTCCAACCATCTCCGCTAGCGTTTCTTGAGACAATTTGGGAAGCACTCTGTGGGCCACATCTTCCTTGCCGTACGATGCAAGCAGCAAAAGGGTTCGCGCCAGCCGCTTCTCGCTGGAGTTGAATAGATGATCGATTAGGTCCTCCTCGATCCGGATATTTCGTGTCAACATGAACGCGATAAATCGATCAGAAAGTTCTTGCCGATCATGAAGAACCTGGACCATTTCTTTCTTCTCAATTACAAGGACCGTGCTTGAGGTGATCGCGGATGCCGTGCCCATTCGAACGGACTGCCCGGCCAAACAGCCCTCGCCGAAAAAGTCGCCCGGCCCCAGAACTGCCACGACCGCCTCTTTCCCCGCTTCACTGAGTACCGAGAGTTTTACGCCTCCTTCTTGCAGGTACATTATCGTCTTTGCTTTTTCACCTTGAGAGTAAACAGGCGCTCCCTTCTCGAATATCCTTAATTTTCGGGTTACGCCAGCAGACTGGAGGAAAGGGAGGGCATCGAAGGTCAATTTAACTCTGGTAGAACGAGGAACCCTGGAGCTTCCAGAAGCAGCTCTAACCATTCTCCCTGCCTTTTAAAAGGGATATCGCATCTAAAGTTGACGACCTCGCTAACAACCCATGTCTTATCATTGTCACCGGTTGATTACAACTCAGTAATTTACTGTACGCGAGCGAACGCCGAACCCGATTATGTTGCGTGCCTAGCATTGTGAGTGCCTTGGAGTTTGTGTATCGCTATCAGCGAAATCGTATTTACGCGAACGTGCATCTGCGGTCACCGCAACCTCCAGGCAATCTCGCGAGTTATCCCCTTCTTCGCCCGCATTACAGCCTAGTCCGAGAACAGCTAAAGGTATTTGTGAAGCTGGTTGTCAACCTTGGCTGCCATTCGTTTCAGGGTGGCGCCTCGTATAAGCGACGGGTCGCTCAAATGTTTGTATTGTATTCGCGGAGCTTCCGATAAATCGTGCTCTTCCCAATTCCGAGCGCCCGAGCAGCAACGCACATATTTCCTTCGGACGCGTGCAAGGCCCGAAGAATTTCGCGTCGTGTCATTTGTTCGAGCGGCAAAGGTTGATCATTTTTTGGCGACGACGGTTCGTTCGTGCCGTGACGAACACTCCAAGGCAAATCACGACGCATTAAAATAGGTCCTAAGCCCAGCGCGATCGCACGTTGAATCGAATTGGCCAGTTCGCGAACGTTTCCGGGCCAATCGTGAGCCATCAGGCAGGTCGACGCATCTTCGGAAATCGCCCGTAGCGGGGCGGTGCTACCTCCGAATTTGTCGATAAACGAGCCGACAAGGGCCGCGATGTCCATCTTTCGTTCTCGCAAAGGTGGCAGCCTAATTTGCACGACGTTCAGTCGAAAGAACAAATCCTGTCTGAACGTTCCTTCACGCACCGATGCCTCAAGATCCCGATTTGTCGCAGCAATAACTCTAGCGCGGAGCGGAACACATGCCGTTGATCCAATTCGGCGCAGCTCTTTTTCTTGCAACACCCGCAACAATTTGGACTGCATGTCTAAGGGTAAGTCACCGATTTCATCGAGAAATAGCGTCCCGTCGCAAGCGGCCTGCATCAAGCCTGTTTTTGATTGCGTCGCGCCGGTGAAAGCGCCCCTAGAGTATCCGAACAGCTCTGCCTCGATCAGCGTGGGGACTAGCGCCGAACAGTCTACGGGGATGAACGGCTTGCCGCGGCGGGATCCAGAGTTGTGTATGGCACGCGCCGCCAATTCCTTGCCTGTTCCACTTTCGCCAAGGATCAAGACGGGGCAGTCCTGCTCGCTCATTTTTTTAATCATCTGATACACATGTTGCATCTTAACTGACCCGCCAATCATCCCACCTACGTTTGCGACAAGAGCTCCGCATTGAGGCGCTCCACAAAATGAACTCGGAACAGTCGCGTCGGCGCGTACCACACGACAACCTTCGATAGCGCTTGCGGCCATGTGCAGGACCTCTTGGACTAATTTCAGATCTTCGTCGCCTGGGGAATCGACAGTTTGAGAAAACAGAACCAGCGCTCCCAGAATCCCCCCGTCACCAGCGAATACGGGCACGGCCCAAGCCGCGACCAAATCCTCCCGGGCCCCCAATCGCCGGCAGCTTGCCAAGGAGGCTTCGCACCGGAGATCAGCAATCCAGACCGCTTTATCCGGGTAGGCTCCCGCACTGCGAAAACTGGCATTAGAAGGAAATTCTAAATTCTTAAGAGCTTGTTTCCAAACCTCGGGAACTTTCGGTCCAGCCGCGAGCCTCAGGTGCTTTCTATCGGAGGCTAGAAGGAATACCGTCGGTAGGATCTCCGATGATTTTCTCTGGTCGATCAGGTGACACAGATCGTTCAAGGCCTCCGTCATACGCTCATGATCGGATTGCGAATTAACTAAGGGCGCATCCAACATGAGCGCTGCCCGGAAAACGGCGTCAGCCATTAGGTTCTCCTTAAGTACCAAAAGGAAAGTCGCGATCCAGCCCGCCGAATCCTCCGCGGGTATTGTACATAGGGTAATACTGACAGCGAGCGAGTCATGCTGTTCAATTCGAGACATCTTGAGAATCGGCCAGTCTGACCTCCAAGGCATGCCCTACAGAATGACTCTGGGCCGGTGCCGAAGGAGGGGATCGGGATTGGTCGTGCTTGGCGTCGGATCCCCAGTGTAAGTTCAAAGCAATTGGTCCGGTAATTTGCAGGTCGTAAACTACGGGTCTTGCAAGACCCATGCGTCAGTTTTGCCGACGAAAGTAAAGCCGTAACGTCCGAACAACACCGCTTGATCATCTTTCCGTACCACTCTTGCACGGCCAGCAGGTTGTTCTATTTTGGACGAAATGCAAACATCAACGATCATCTCCTGCGCAAGAAGAGCGTTGCAGGAGCACAGAAACCCATTCGCACCAACATTTACTGTCGCAGCGGCTTCTTCAAAGCTGTGCCCCTCTGGATCTTTCCCTCGCAGCGTGATCGGCACCCTCAGCCCCACTCGAACTTGGCTGCGCCGTTCAATCGGCTTCGTGAGAACCGCCTCTGCCAAACGCCGCCGGAGTCTTTCAAAGTCGACGGGTTTCTCGAAGAAATCCTGGGCACCTAGTGAAAAACAGTGTTGGCGGTAACGTACGGCAGACTCTCCGCTCACGATGAAAACTGGAATGCGCGAGGTGTAGCTAAGAGAATGCAGGTTTTGACAAAGTTCGAACCCGGAAAACTTTGGCATCATCAAATCGAGTAGAATTGCTGCGGGGCGATGTTCGAGGGCAAGCCCGACAGCTTTTTCAGGTTCGCCTGTATCAACGACGTGATAGGCATCCGACAAGCGTATGCTCATCATGCGTCTTAGGGCTTCATCGTCGTCCACAAGCAATACCTTTTGCATATCGACCTCCTAGAGTCGTTCCACAATGGCCGACCGTTCTTCGGTTCTCTGTTGAAGTTCGAGATGACTAAGAGTGAATCAACTTTTCACTTGCCGACTCTAAGCCATCGAGAGCGTCCCGGACTTTTCGCGTAAGACTTTCTCGTGAAAACGGCTTCTGAAGGTAGTAGGCATTCTTTCCAAATATATCGTTCTCTCCGAGGGTCTGACCGGCATACCCAGACATATACACAACCCTTAACTGCGGCATCTCGTTTCGCAGCTTCTTAGCTAGCTCCCTGCCGTTAATACCAGGCATCACGATGTCGGTAAGCAGCAAATGCACGGCCGTAGTTTTGTTCCTTGCGATTCCCAACGCCTCGTCGCCGTTTCGGGCCTCAATCACGGTATACCCACTCAATTCGAGCAAGTTTCGAGTGAGCGCGCGGAGTGAATCTTCGTCTTCTACGAGGAGAATTGTTTCGTGCGAAACACTTGCGGACTTCAAGATCTGGTGCGGTTTGGTTCGACTTACGGTTTCCTGTACCGTCGGGAAATACATCGCGAACATCGCACCTTTTCCGATCTCGGAGTGAACTTCAATGTATCCGCCACTCTGTTTAACCACCCCATAAACCGTCGAAAGTCCGAGCCCCGTACCTTTACCTTTTTCCTTAGTTGTGAAAAAAGGTTCAAAAATGCGTACCTGTACGTCGGCGCCCATGCCCGTGCCCGTATCCCTTACGGTAACTCGCGCGTACGAACCGGTCTTGACTGGATACGGATAGTTACGGACGTATCCCTCGGTCATCTCAAACGATCGAGTTTCAATAAGGATCTTACCGCCGCCAGGCATGGCGTCTCGCGCATTGACGGCCAGATTGAGAAATAGCTGCTCAAGCTGACTGCGGTCCGCTTTTACACGTCCGAGATCTGGATCCAAGTCGGCGCAGAGTTCGATGTCCTCGCCAATCACGCGACGAAGCATTTTCTCGATATCGGCGACAATCTCGTTTAGATCGAGTACTTCCGATTCCAAAACTTGTTGACGACTGAAAGCGAGTAACTGGCGAGTGAGCGAGGCGGCGCGGTTCCCCGCCTTCACGATTTCGTCCGCGCTCCCGCGCAGCGGGTCACGTTCCACAAGCTTCTCCTGAAGAATTTCGGCATATCCGATAATCACACCAAGAAGATTGTTAAAGTCATGAGCAATTCCGCCTGACAACCGACCAATTGCCTCCATCTTATGGGCCTGACGGAATTTCTCTTCCAGCTGACGGCGCTCCGTGATGTCTCGATTGACGATTACCATTTTGGATGCCGGACCATCATTGCTGGGCACGACGCTCGCCATGGACTCGAGCAGTCGCCAAGAACCATTCTTGTGACTCATGCGATATTCAACCCGCCGCCCCACGCCCAGCTGCTGAGCTTCGAGCGCAGCGGCAACCAAGTTCGCGCGATCATCGGGGTGAATTTGTTCATGGGGTTTCGAGTTTTTCAACTCATCTGCGGTGTACCCCAAGACGCGATAGTAAGCTGGACTGTTGTAAATGCGATTCCCGTTGAAATCGACGACCGCAATCATATCCTCAGCGTTTTCCGTGATCAGGTGAAAGAGTTCATCCCTTTCTAGTAGTTCTCGCCTCACTCGGTAGATCTGAACTTGCTGATAAATTGAGAAGATGTCGAAAAGCAGGATGAGTAACACTAAGCCACGCACCGCATTCGACATTTCAAGAGCCTCCATATCGAAATGTCCTGCCTGGAAGCCCGGAAGCGCGAGAAAAACGATCGATATGGTGAGTAGAATCGTCACCGTAATGGCGGAAATCCAGAGCCATAACTCTCGGCGCTGTATTTTCTTGAAGCGCACGACCAATGGGCCTTCTGGATCGATTGTGTTAGGCTTTTGCAATGCGGTATCGATGGCGGTCAATCTCTTCCCTTCGGCGCAAACTTCTCGTGGGACTTGTACGATTTGAATTTAGTCCGGTACTTCTTTCAAAGGCATTCCAGCAATTCGACGCGACTCGCATGATGATAGATCAATCTCAAATTCCTTCCTTCTTTCGCATTCCCAACCCGGTCACACCTCCTCCTTCGAATTGGAGTAGGGTATCCACGAGTGCCCCGAGCGTCTGTCCATAATTGGACAGGGCGGAATAGTGGATTTCCGGTCACACGTTCCAAGTCCGACTTTTTTAAGCTGCTGAAAGACAACTTAATTTTGTTGCGCGTATCTATGCGTGAGATGCAGGAAAGTGGGGAGAAAGAGGTTGGGATCGTGACGGCCCGATTGGATTAAGTCAAACCAAATAACCACACCTTCGTCCTGATTGCAAAACTATCTAACAATTCGCACATTCGATTCTGAAAAGAGAGTTTTACGATAGTTTTCGTCCGCCCACAGAGTTGAACAGTGTTAGCAGAGGTTTCTGCAAACTCCGGACTTGACTCGGGGATGTGATCTCAGTGGACAATTCTCAAAAACTTTTACCAACCTGCGGCTGAGAAGCTTGCCGTCTGAACAGTGACTCTATCGCAATACAGCAAGTCGATCGATTCCAGGGCCGCACTGTCTCATTCTGAACATACGGCCCTAACAGGTTCAACTACGGTGTGACGCATGCAGGGTTGATCCAATTTCAAGAGCTGGTCGGGAAGGGCTAGCTCTTGAGATTGGGGGACGCTGTACGCCACATTTTCTTGGTGACGCTGACGATCCGCAACGCGCGCTGTAGTGAGTGACATTGAAAGGGGCTCGTCATCACGCCAAGAGTGTGAAGGCCAAAACCATCGCGACGACGGCGACATCAGAACCCGTGGGGTGCGGCAGGACTCACCTTGTATCCGACGAAAGCTCGGTCGCGAGCCGAAGATTGCAAAATCAACTAAGGGAGTTTGCATCAACCTCCGGTGCCCTGCATCCAGATGACTAATGTATGAGTTTCGAATCTAGAGTTATTAACCACGGGACGCTGGGGTTACGTCCGAATCCGACGTTTACTGGCGAGGAGACAGTCATATTACGTAGCCTCCTCGCTGGAAAAACCGCTAAACAAGTTCGTAAAAGCCTCCATGTACCCGAAAGCGTATTTCTCCACTTGCTGCACGACATGTGGGCGAAAACCGGCACCGCCAACAATCCGGGTCTCCTCGTTTGGGCGAAGTGCAGAATGAACTCCGGCGATCAACGGGTAGGTCGATGAGAGACGCCTCGTTTCAATCAATTGTCTCCGCGTACTTGCGACCGACCGATATGAAACACAATTTGCTGAGCTCACGCGAGCGGTGCCAGCACAGCTGTGTACATTACCAATGTTCTCACCAAATGCCGCCACCTCCGCCACGCTCGGTTGCGGTCGGCCATTGCGTGTCTTTATTCTTTCTTCAAGACTATTGCAAACCGTTCACACAAGCCCTCGGTTGGGCCCCAGAGGTTTGGTATCGGATTGCTTCGTGAGCGTCTTGCGGCAGCTATTTGGACCGGGCGACTTCATGCCCCATGGATACTGTTACCTTTGGAACTCCTCACTTGTGTGGCTGAATGTCGTCTCCGATTCCGTGATTGCCGTCTCCTACTTTACGATTCCGTTTGCGTTACTGTGGTTTGTTCGCAAACGCAACGACTTGCCATTCAGTTTTGTATTCGTATTGTTTGGAACCTTCATCGTGGCATGCGGTACCACGCATGTGATGGAAGTGTGGAACCTGTGGCACGCGGAATATTGGTTGGCCGGAGGGTTCAAGGCCATCACCGCAGTCGCCTCTGTGGGCACGGCGTTCGTGCTTACACGTTTACTTCCAAAGGCTCTCAAGCTGCCTGGTGTCGCGGAATGGAGTGCCGCAAACGCGGTGCTCCAGACGGAAATTGAAGAGCGCCGCGACTTGGAAGCCAGCCTCCGCACTTCATCAGCAAATTTTCGCGAACAATCCGAGTTGCTTGAATTGATACACGATGCCATTTTCGTTCGAGACCTGCAAAGCAAAATAGTTTTCTGGAATCACTCCGCAGAACGTCTTTACGGTTGGACGAAGGACGAGGTTCGTGGGCATTCTCCGCATGGCCTTCTGCAGACAGAGTTCCCCTACGAACTTCATTTGATCGAATCCTCGATTCGCGAAAAGGGTTTCTGGGAAGGAGAATTGAAGCACAAAACCCGCGACGGAAGGACTGTGCTGGTCTCCGGCCGATGGGCTTTGCGCACCGGAGAAAACGGCGAGGCCATCGGGGTTCTGGAAAGCTATCGGGACATCACCAAATTGAAGCTCGAGGAAAAGAGATTCCAAAACCTTCTTGAGGCAGCTCCTGATGCAATCGTCATCGTTAATGGCGACGGAATCATTCAGATCATCAATGCTCAAGCCGAAAAAATGTTCGGATATTCCCGCGGTGAATTAGTCGGCATGCCCGTAGAAATCCTCGTACCCCACTACGCTCACAGCAAGCACGCCAAGCACAGAGAAGCTTATTTTCACGCGCCGGTGTCTCGTTCGATGGGCGCAGGGCTCAATCTTCACGGCTGTCGCAAGGATGGATCCGAATTCCCCGCGGAGATCAGTCTGAGCCCGCTCGAAACCGCTGAGGGTACGCTAATTTCGAGTTCCGTTCGCGACGTTACAGAACGCAAGCAGTTCGAGCTTAAGTTGCGCGAAACAGAACAGCGATTCCGTGTTTTGGTGGAAGGCATTAAGGACTACGCCATCGTCGGACTTGATCCGGAGGGCGTGGTGTCCACCTGGAACCCAGGAGCTGAACGCATCAAGGGCTACACTGCTGCCGAAATCGTAGGCAAGCACTTTTCTTGCTTCTACACGAAATCCGATGTGGCGAACGGCAAGCCCGCTGGTTTGCTGCAGTGCGCCGTGCAGAAAGGGGTAGTCGAGCAAGAGGGATGGCGCTTAAGGAAAGACGGCTCACAATTCTGGGCCGTCGAGGTCATCACAGCCCTACGCGATGACGCCGGCAAGCTTGTGGGCTTTGCGAAAATTACTCGCGACGGTACGGAGCGTCGCAATCTCGAGCAGGAATTGCGAAACGCAAACGAACTTCTCGAGCATCGCGTTTCCGCGCGGACCGCGGAACTTGGTTTCGCCAACTCCCAGCTTCGCAACAGGCAAGACGAAATATCCATGCTCAATGCATCTCTTGAGGGGCGGGTTGCCGAACGCACTGCCGAACTAGTTCGCACCAACAGTGAACTGGAGTCCTTCGGCTATTCCGTGTCGCACGATCTTCGCGCCCCGCTTCGTCACATCGATGGATTTGCGCGAATCCTGAAAGAGGAATATATCTCCGAGCTTCCCCCAGAAGGCCATCGCTTCCTGGAGAGGATACTCAGCTCCGCAACACACATGGGTCACCTTATCGACGACTTGTTGAACCTCGCTCGTATCGGCCGCAAAGAAATCAACCGGCAAAATACCAAGATGACCGAACTCGTCAAGCAGTCGCTCGCAGAATTGCGCGTTGGGGAAGAGCGCGCGATCGAATGGAGAATCGATGCGTTGCCGGACATGAATTGCGATCCCGGACTGATTAAATTGGTGTTTACCAATCTTCTCTCTAATGCTGCCAAATTTACTCGCACCCGCTCCGCAGCCGTAATCGAAGTGAGCTCGTGCCTCACCCATGGTGTCCTCACGATCTTTGTTCGCGATAACGGTGTGGGCTTCGACCCGCAATATGCCGATAAACTATTTGGAGTCTTCCAGCGGCTGCATCGCGAGGAAGATTTCGAAGGGACCGGTATTGGGCTAGCCACGGTGCAACGAATCATTCATCGTCATGGCGGCAGAATTTGGGCCGAGTCGGCGCCAGGGTCAGGTGCCACGTTCTATTTCACCCTGGAATCGCATTCGCACGGGCGACAGTTGCAGGAAATAGGGGAGATCAAAAATGTCTGACGCGACGGAAATAGAAATACTGCTTGTTGAAGACAATATGGCGGACGCGGAACTCGCGCTTCACGCCTTCGCGAAACACAAAATCGCAAATCATGTCTTACATGTCAAAGATGGCGCGGAGGCTTTGGATTTCTTATTTTCGCGCGGCGCGTACAGCGGCCCGCCGTTTGTTCATCGCCCTCGGCTCATCCTGCTGGACCTGAAGCTTCCCAAGATCGACGGATTGCAGGTCCTGACAGAGATAAAGCGCAACCCAGCCACCAGAGCGATTCCGGTGATTCTACTGACCTCTTCAAGCGAAGAACGTGACCTCGTGGCTAGTTATCAGCTCGGTGTAAACAGTTACATTCAGAAGCCGGTCAATTTTGCCGCTTTCCAAGAGGTCGTCCGTCAACTTGGGCTGTATTGGCTGGTAGTTAACAAGGAACCACCTGCCGCTGCATTCCTGACCTCCTAGGAGCGCTTTTCGCAATGCCACCAGACACACCTATCTCAGCCGCCTCGGACGTTGAAGTGCTCCACATCCTTATCGCCGAGGATAATCCGGATGACCTTACCCTGACTCTTCGAGAATTGGTAAAGGCCGACTTCAAATTGCAAATTGAAACGGTTTCAACACGAGATGCCTTCGTTGACATCCTGAATTCTCAGCCCATTGACGTCGCGCTTTCGGATTTTCGTATGGTCGGTTGGACTGGGATCGACGCTCTTAGCGAAATTATAAAGCTTGGCGCGGATATTCCGTTGATCATGGTGACTGGAACGCTCGGCGATCTGAAGGCTGTCGAATGCATGAAACTGGGCATTACGGATTACGTTCTGAAGCACCAACTCGCGCGCCTTCCAATGGCGATCTTGCGCGCCAAGGAGGAGCGAGCGCTTCGGAGAGCTCAGCGGCTCTCCGCAGACGCCCTGCGTGAAAGTGAAGAGCACTATCGCACGCTCGTTGAGAATGCGCCGGAAGCTATAGTGGTGCTAGATGTCGAGCGGGGGCGTTTCGTGGATTGCAACAACAACGCGTTGCGGCTCTTTCGCATGAACCGCGAAAATCTGCTGACGCGCGGCCCCTCTGAACTGAGTCCTCCGTTTCAGCCCGATGGTCGTAATTCCATCGTTGCGATGCAACTCTGGGCGGATCGCGCCTCGACGCGGGAACCTATTAGTTTCGAATGGACACACCGAGACTCGATGGGCGCCGATGTCTCCTGCGACGTGCACCTCGTGGGACTATCTTCCCCTACGCGCCAACTGGTTCGCGGCAGCATCCTGGATATTACCGAGCGTAAGCGCTCTGAAATGGAAGTTAGGGACAGCGAGGCGCGGTATCGCGAACTCGTCAACAACGCCATGTACGGAATCTACTGGGTTTCGCCCGATGGCACTCTTCTGGATGCGAACCCGGCTCTATTCCACATGCTCGGATACGATAGCGTCGGGTCGTTGCTGGCTGCTCGCGATACAGGAATTTTGTTTTGCGACCCAGTATTCCGCAAAAGCGTCCTAGCGGAGAATGGCACCGCCGATCGAGTTGACTTTACAGTGGACTGGAAACGTCGTGATCACAAGCTCATCACGGTTCGGCTCATAGGTCGCCGTGCTAAAGATCCACGAAGCAAGACGGCCTGCATTGAAGTCATCGTCGAAGACCTAACCGAACATCTGGCACTCGAAAAACAAATTCGTCAGTTTCAAAAATTCGAGGCGATCGGTCAGCTCGCCGGCGGCATTTCTCACGATTTCAACAATATGATCGGCGCAATTCTAGGCTGGGCTGAATTGGGCCTTGACGAAAGCGATGTCGACACTCGCCTGCATCGGCACTTTGACAAGATTCGTCTCCAAGCGCTCCGTGCCGCTGGTCTCACTCGCCAATTACTGGCGTTTGCTCGCCGTCAAGTTCTGGAATGGTCCGACATCGATCTGAATCAGAACATCACAGAGACGGTTAATCTTCTCGAAAAAGTGATAGGCGACAATATTGAAATAACCAAAAATCTCGCGCCTAACCTTGGAGCAATTCGTGCGGATGCGATTCAAATCCAGCAGGTCATCATGAACCTGTGCATCAACGCCCGTGACGCGATGCCGGAAGGCGGCCCCCTGCTTATCGAAACCGGCGAGTGTACGTTTGACGATAAGCACTCGACGGCGCAACTACACGTCAAGCCCGGCCGATATGCCATGCTCACAATCACCGACTCGGGAACCGGCATGGATGCAGCCACCGTCGATCGTATTTTTGAACCCTTTTTTACTACTAAGGAAACGGGAAAAGGTACGGGCCTGGGCCTTGCAACGGTTTATGGCATCGTTCACCAACACGGAGGGTTTCTGCAAGTTTATAGCGAGGTCAATATCGGGACTACGTTCCACGTGTATCTCCCGTTCGCGGCCACGTCGAAAGCGACTGTTGGTCTCAATAAGGACGTTCAACCCGTGCGCGGCGGTTCAGAGACGATCCTGCTCGCGGAAGATCACGAAGGACTTCGAGAGCTTGCCCGGGAGACGCTCGAAGCTAAGGGTTACTCTGTTCTCACCGTTTGCGATGGTGAAGCAGCCATCGCTGAGTTCGATAAACACCGCAGTCAGATTGATCTCCTACTTTTCGACGTCGAGCTGCCGAAGCTCAGCGGCCTTAAGGCCTATGCTCTGATCTGTAGCTGCGACCCTGAAGTTCCCGTGATCTTCGCCACGGGTTATAGCGCCGACGTTGAAATGTTGCTGGAAATACGACGCAAGAAGATTATGGTTTTGCAAAAACCGTACATTCCAAGAGACCTCGCACACGCGGTCCGAGAAACGCTCGATCAATACTCCGCAAAAATGAAGTCCACGTAAGGCCATCGGAATTTCTCCATCATTTTGGTCCGGTAGGCTGACCTCTCATCGTTCCTGCCGTGCCCCGCAGACCTGGCAGCCGCACCCTTGATCTCTCTTGAACCGTGGGGTGTGCAATTTTGAACAGATAGCGTGCCGAAAAGAGTTCTATCTTCGATTTGCCACCGCTAAGCCAATGCCCGTCGCTGACTCTCAACCAAGCCGATGCAAACCAATGGCCTCGACGATAGCACTTCTCGATCCATCACACCTCCGGGACCCTTCGCCCAAAGCGGGCCAGAGTAACCGAATCCGGCGCGTCGCTGATAGGTGCGATGACGGATGTGGCCAGGAGGTTTGACCGCGTGTTTTCCTGCCTGTTGCCGCTTGTCAATAGTTTGCTTGTGCTTTCGACCCTTTGTGCCTTGTACGCGGAGTTCTCTGCGAACTGTACGTTCGACAACACTGTTCAGATTCGGGTTGCACGCTCGCACTTCTTCGGCATACCTCTTGGAATCGTGCCCGCTTGGAAAGACTTCATGGCCATGACGCTTTTGGTCGAGCGTGAATCGTTTGCCGCGATGGTGGCGTCGATCCTCTTCCTGATTTTCTTAGTTCTCCTGCGGCTTTCGTTGGGTTGTTTTCGGCGAACTCGCCGAGAGGTCGCACTTTCGCGGCTCCACTCTAAGTTTTAAGACGCGGGGCATCGCGTCTAATGGGTCCAGCCAGCTAGCATTCACTGTTTATTTCAAGTTATTTCGGGGGAGCATATGGAACGAACTAGCACTCGCACCATCGAGTCGGTATCGACGGCGTTAGGACTGGCAGTTGTAATCTTCGTGCTCGCGGCGATAGTGCACGGTCAGAATGTCGGTCCGCGGAGACCCGTCGCTTCGGATTGGAGTCATCAACACGTAGTTTTTTCGGGGACGATCAGCGTCGAGACAGCGCAAAAAGTTCAAAAAGATCCGCGATATTGGATGCAGGTCTTCAGTCACAACGCCACGAAATTTCCGGCAAACAACTCTGAAGATGAGAATGGCGGTGAAGATTTTTTCGAACATGAACGCCGTCGCACAAGACCGGAAGAGCGGACTTTCGACCGAGACTGGGGTCAGTCGCTTGGTGCCGGTGGTTCGACAGGCGTTCCATTGTCAGGTGGAAGTTGGTGGCCAGTGTACCCGGCAAAATTTTCGTTCGATGTCAGTGCCCCTCCGAATTGCACGAGGGACTATGTGGTCTTCCCGACAAACCTCACAGGCGTGACTGGTGGGCAGGCGAGTGTCATCGCCTACAATCAACTGTATGCCGGCTCCGGAGCCCCCTTCTGTGGCGCTGCCAATCCGGCCGTTGATTGGTCCTACAACACAAACTTCGATACGGTAGGCGCAGCAACAACGGGAACGGTGCAAACTTCGCCGGTGCTGTCAGCCGACGGCAATAAGCTTGCTTTTGTCGAGACAAGAAGCGCCGCCAATGGCGGAGCAATTCTGCATCTGCTCAAATGGAACGCAGGCGATGGCGGTGCCATCAACTCCGCAATCGCTCCGACCATAGCCACCTCCTGGACTGTGGATGGACGCCCGGGACACTGCCCTTCTGCTGCCTCCTGCATGATCAGCATCGTACTCAACGGTAGTCAGCCTGATACCGGAGCCTCTCCCTTTTACGATTATCAGCGTGATGTTATTTACGTGGGCGACGACAATGGCGTACTTCACAAGATTGTCAACGCTTTTGGGTCGGCGTCTGGCGTGACACCAAACGAGGTTGTAACCGGCAATTGGCCTATTACGGTGGACCCTTCGACGATGCTCGCTTCCCCGACACTTGATTCGATTTCAGGGAATATCTTCATCGCCGATTCGAGCGGTAGATTGAGCTACGTTATCGAAACGTTCAGCACTGCGGGCTCCTGCGCCGCCGGGTCGGCTCCCTGTCTAGGCGCAACCAACGTTAGTCTGCCTATCCATGTTATTCCAGATGGCCCGATCGTGGATTCAAGCACCGGAAAGGTGTTCATATTCTTCGGAAATAACGGGATTTCCTCCGCTGTAGTTCAGTCCGACATAACACTGAGTGCCTCGGTCACTGCTAGCCTCGGGGCGGGAACAGGCCACCACCTTCATAGTGGGGCCTTTGACAACGATTACCTGACGGGCGATGGCAGCGCGGGATCGTTGTACATGTGTGGGTCGTCGGCTAATAGCACCCCTACGATCAAGCGCATCGGCTTCACCAATTCGGGCAGAGTCCCTTCAAGCCCTTTTGCTAATCCTGTAGGCACCATGAATGCCACCGTGGACCTCGTGACGCTCGCGGTTGCCACCAACAGCGCGGAGTGCTCGCCCGTGACCGAGTTCTTCAATGCGAACGCTCCCGCCGGCGCTCGTGATCAGATTTTCTTCGGCGTTCAGAATCTTGGTAAGGGGGCCAATTGTGGAGGGGCGGGCTGCGTTATGTCAATCAACGTGACTGGCAGACCAACAGCATTGGTGATTGCAAATTCGATCTCTGAAATCAATGGTTCTAGCGGAATCATCGTGGATAATCAGGCCAATACGACGTTTTTCCCACAAGCCTCTAGTCTGTACTTTTCGAATCAAGGAAACAGTACGATTGCCGTACCTTGCGGGACATCAACGGGTGTGGGTTGTGCAGTTAAGCTGACCCAGGCGGGGCTCAACTGAGCTCTATGCGAATCGTTACCAGGTAGTCCCCACTTTCGGATTGAGGCGTGCGCATCTCCGATCGGCCTCGGCAGATTTGGCATCAGGCCAGAATCCATTCAACATCACAGAAATCTAGGGCACGTGATTACGCTACCAATCGCGCTCTAAAATTGGGAATTTCGGGAACAGGCACATCTGCGAAACACACCCCCGTTTTACTTGACGGTGCCGTGCTTGACGTAAACCTCGTATGCGAGGCGAGGCCCTGGGCCCCCGCTGACCGAGTTGGCATGGATGGAGTTCCGCCAGAACGATTCGCTCATCGCGATATACCTCCTGTGTCGCTTACTGAATCTGCACGAGAGGTGGAAAGCGCGACGGCTTGGACGTGAGATTCTCGGACGAGATGCCCGTTATTGCGTAGGACTTCTCGCAGTCCTGTAGGGAGGGACCTCTCATATCGCCTTCCATGTAGGCTAGTCCTGGACACCGCGTGCAGGCTGAGCCGTGCACGCATTTTGAGCAACTCGGAAGGTCACGTAGTCTGATCGATCTGACCTCCTTCAACTGCGGCGAGTTCCGCCAAATATCGCTAAAGCTCTGAAACCTGACATTTCCGCAGTTGAGAGGAAACTGCACGCAGGGGTAAACATCTCCATACGGCGATACATAACAGGCAGTATGGCCCGCACTGCAGGGAAGCGAATCCAGTTCAGCTTCGTTTGGCTTCGAAGGAGTGGAACGAATGTCTTCGGGCGCTCCAACTAAGAATGGATCTTGAAAAACCTGCCGCAGCGACAAACGATCCACGTTTAAGTCCAGAACCGAACGATTACCGTCCATCATTGGAGTGACCGTAGGATCGAGCGTGCAATCTACCCCCAGCTCGATAGCCATTTTTCGCACCTCGGCATAGTCCCGTTTATTTTGAACCATCAGCACATTGGCGATTATGACTTTGATCCCGCGCGCGGTGAGGAATCGAATGGCGCTGACCGACCGCTCGAACGATCCTTGAATCTTGGTAATCGAGTCGTGGATCTGCGGGCGATGAGAGTAGATGCTCACTTGAATCGACTCCACCCCAAAGGCTCGGATACGCTGCGCTTGCGGTTCCCGAATCAAGATTCCGTTTGACTTGAGCTTAACGCAGAACCTCAGTTTGCGGGCGTGTTCCAGGATTTCGAAAAAATCCTTGCGCAGCAGGATCTCGCCGCCGCTCAAAGTCAAAAAGAAAACGCCAGCGCTCGCAAGCTGGTCCAGGAGATTCCGAATTTCAGCGGTTGTCAACTCGCCTCGGTCTTCATGATCTAGATAACAGTGGACGCACCTTTCATTACATCGGTATGTGATGTCAAGATGGACGCTCAGCGGAATTCCCAATTCAAACGCTTTCTCGGACATTTCCTGCATCAGGTTACTCATGCCGGTAACCCGACTATAAGGTCCGAATACGGAATTGGATCGCTGGAGATCAGCACAATGCCGCGCTCTGCCAAGGCTTCCGCAAATGCCTCGGCATCCAATAGCGCGCGTTCGTACTGAACATCGAAGTCCGTGCAAATATTTGAGGCAACGATTTCAGCGAGACTTACCAATCCATTGGCGGACTCCCAAATTGTCGTGCCGATCTCGTCCAATGTAAACAGCGTAGAATCGCGACAAGACATGATCATCATTTCTCCGTCAAATTTCCGAGCAGCCACCGCGGGGTTGCGGGCTATGTAAAATGTTGCTTTCATACTATGTCCTCCCAGACGCAGGCATCCGGAACGAAGGTCAGACGATGCACGGGAATCTGGTCGACCAGCCGGCAGACGGATTGAAAGACTGAGCGAATTAGGTCGTGGTCCTGAGCGAAAAACAGAGTGTTTGCGAGCAGCATGCGGACAGCATCCGAAGCACTAATCCGTTCAATTTGATTCGTCCCGCCTTGCGCCAGAAGATACACAACCGAAATTGGCGCAGACACATTTTCACCACACTTGGCCAATTCGCCAGCGAAAGGTGTGCCAAAAGCCCGATAACCCGCCGAGTCACTCCCAATGTAAGAAACCTCGTCAGTTAAGAGAGTCGCATCGAGGGGCGCCAGGCTGGCGATCGTGGTCTTGCCCGCTCCGGACGCTCCCATAAATACGAATGCTCTACCGTTGCGAATGGCGCTTGCGGCGTGTAACAAAAAACCGCCCCGTGCGGCCAAAACAACAGTATGAAAAATACGAAGCGCAGCATCAATGGAATACAGATTGGCAGATTGTCGGATGGTCCCGGTGTTCGAGGCCATGTTCCATTCGGCGTGAAAATCACCTCGTTGAAAGCACCAGAAACTCGAGGATCGCTTGACACTTACTTCATCCTCTGGATCATTTATTCCCGAATCGGTCAATTCGATGTCGAAGCTAAACTCGGCATTCTCCATCGGACCTACAAATGGTTTGTAGTGATTCCTCAACTTGCGGCGATAAGCGTGGTCGTTGGTTCGCAGATTCACCGCGACGTCGCCGATTCTCACTACTATCCCTCGGTCCGGTACCGAATTAGGCTGCGCGCGCACGAGATTCTCTCCACCTTGTCTTACCGAAAATCGCGTGGGCGACAACTGCAAAAGTTGCGAACCCATCTGAGCGCCAAGTCATTATCGCGATCAGGCGTTCGTAGCGTTTCAGATGCGATGATGGGCAGAAACACTTGCCGTTTCGAATGATTTGCGAGACGGTGCCGAGCACTTGCCAGTTGAAAACGGGACTATCCGGCTCAGGTAAGGCGTCGCCCCGCACGCTCAGGGTGAATTGTCGCCAGCAACAAGATATAGCCAACACGCGGTGCGCGAATAGCCGCTGGTCTTGACGGTAGACCAAAATATCACCTACGCCGAGTTCCCACGAATGGCGCTGGTGGATCACCAGCGTGTCGCCTGGCCAAATCGAGGGCAGCATGCTGCGGCCGGTAACTCGGATACGAACGGTGCCAGATGATCGCAGCATTTCGCAGACGAGTTCACACTTTCGCTCCTGCACGATGCTCACTCTGTTTTCGGAGTTCACGAGTTCTTCCGGTTTAGCTTGCAACCCGCCTGACTTGGGATAATCTTTCCACACGAAAGAGCCATAGTCTCGAATACACTCTCAAATCGGAAAGAAGGCTTCTTGTAGGGCCTCTTTGGATTCCTATTCCCGATATCCCTGACGCGTGTACCGCCATCACCCTGGCGTTCACTACTCATTCGTTCCCCCAAGTCCGGGCCCTGTGCGAATCATCAGATAGAGCCAAGGACGGAGACGCTCGCTCGAACGATGAGTTCCAAATTAACAGCAAAGAACTCTCGACGACTTGCTTTGCCCGTCGGCCCAAACAATCACATCCACGCACGTTGACAGTAAATGCGAACTCCACGGAGCGAGACGATAATCCAAAGACGACTTGACCCATTTGCAATTATCGTTCTTTGAAAAAGCGATGTATCGTATCGCCCGCTCATCGCGGCATCTGTTCAAAATTGTACACTTTGGTCCCTCTGCGAAAGACCCTATGATTTTTAGCGCTGACGAGAATTCATCCCGCTGCAGCCCACTTTCTCTCCAAACTTTTGGGAATTTTCGACCGACATAGGGTCTTACCTATTCAATCATCCGATCTCAGGATTGGTGTACGACATCGGAAGGAAAAGGTGGCCGACTTGACTGGGGCAGAAAGCGTGGGATTGTCGCTCTTCGCGAGAGTTTTGGTAATCGTTTTGGCAAAGTGTTCGCGGACTTACTTCGAGAAACCTCTGGTGGATCTGGGTTCACCACCGGGACATCTATGAGCAAAATCACTCGTGACAAACCGTTGGCGCTTTGTTCGGCCTGTCTCTAACGCGACGAGACCAGCCGTTTTCAGTACCAATTAGCCCTCAATCCTCTAGTTAGTGTTACACCGGAAACATACGACTGAGTTGTCCAATTTTGGACAGTCAATCAACGATGTGGCTCGTACTCTTTCCTGGGGCGAAATAGGGTTGAGCGTGTGCGCTTTCCCCAAGGGCGCTATAGGCTCAGCTCTTTTTGGTTTGCAGGACAACTCTATGTTTACTGTATCTGACGATATCACGTAACGATAAGTCGTTACGGCCTGCGGTATCGTTGGCCCAATGAAGTGGTCCAAGGGATGGCTGGTTCGGTCATGCCTAGATCGGGCCAGCCTCCAAATCCCACTGAACGAATGTTGACGCTCAACCAAGACGTCCGAGGGACCTACGAACTACGGTTTTTAAGCGCCAGGCGAGTAGTCTGGTCCTCAGTGTTCAAGGGCAAGGCGAGTCGCGGCTAAAATAGAATCTCGCGGTTCCTGTGCTTCCTTCGCCTAAACTCCGAACCCAACGCGATACGGTAATTCGCCGTGACAGCCAAATTAGATGAGCAGCCTACAAAATAAGACACAGAGAAAGAAAAATGTATGCGCGGTAACGATTGTACAACGTTGCGTAAAGTTTGCCCGGTCAAAGAAGCTCCATGTCTTCGGCGTGATTCTCTCGCCCGTCTTTGTGGACGGGGCAAGCAAGCTCAGCTGAATCCCATCTTCTGCTCAGACTTGATCTAGTGGCTGAACGACTCTTCGGCAAGCGTGTGGTTCAAGATCAGATTCAACGTAAGCAGGCTGTCAGATCGTGTCTATTCGTGAAGTAAAGATACGATTGTGCAAGTCACTGTCAGAACCTAGGAGCAATGCCATGCGGCGTGTTCCACATCGCTTATCGGGACCTACAGCGTTGCCCGGCCCGTCGAGAGCTTATAGTTATAGATGACACGGGCGAGTGCGCTGATGAAAGACTTTAGTTGAACAGCTGACAATCCGGAGGGAAGTTTTGTTAACCCGGACCCAATAAGGTTATCAACTGCCGTAGAAAGACTCGAATCGACCTCGACCCAATTCACTGTGGCTTTGGTGGTCGCGGCGACTATGTAGGAATCAATGATGCGCAGCGAAACTCCAGGGGTAAGGACTGCCATCATGCCATTGTTTTCATTCATCGCGCTCGTAACGTCCAACGAAAACCATTGTAAATTCTGCAGCTCAGTGCGCGAAGCAGCATTTGCCAGGCCATTTGAAACCGCGGCACTGACAATCTCGGTGACCGCTAGATCTTGGGCGCTTTGGTTAGCGGACCCATTTGCGTTCAGGGGCGGCATGGCATCAGCAATCGCACTGGATGTACCAACGATGACTAAGTACGTGTGATGGGTCATCAAAATTTGTGAAACTGCGTAGCCATACGTTTGAAACTGAGCGACCGTCATACCATGGCGAGGTTGTGCAATGTTGGTGGTAACCATGTTAGCTACGAAACAACTCACGGCGGCCTGCTGGCTCGTGTTGCATCCTACAGATTGAGCGGCAACGGGATCTACAACCACAGCGACCGCAGCAAAGAAACTTAACAGCGCCAAAATACTTTTGCGTAAATACATGGTGAAGCCTCCGATGATGGTGTTGGTATCTGTCGACTCGTGCGGGAGGGACGCGCGAAGCGGGTTGCAGGGGCTAGGCAATCTGCAAGATGTGGCGGCTCAGACCACGAGCCTTGCGCGCAATGCATTACTACTGAGGATGCGCTACGACTCCAAACACCTCAACTGGCCGGCCGGGCAGTATTGGGACAGGCCGCGATGCAGTACTGAACTGAAACGTTTTGTCGAAAATTTTCTTAGCTCGGGTTAGAACTGCCGTCGGGAGGGGGACTTCCCAGATGTATCGGCGCCCACCCCACGGCCAGGGGCGAGACCGAGCGGCCACCTGCCGATGCCTACTCGGAGAATTCCCGAATAATAACAGCGATCACGGGTAGCCTTGCCCCTTATCACCAAAAGGAAGTCTCCCTGCGGTGCGGTGAACTCAAGTCGGCCGTGAACAAGACGAGTAAGATCCACCGAGCAGAGGTGTTCCACATTGTAACGAGTGCCCCGTTCTGGCCCATTTTTGAATACGTTCTGCAGTTCGACTATTCGCAATCGCTTGAGCGGCGAATCGGCCAAGCCAATCCTTTTCAACGTCTAGTCTTCACGTTTTTCTCTGCGCGGTTTCACAGAGGATTGGCCCGACAGCTGCACTCTGAGTCTACGTCGTAGTAAGCGAGAATTCGCAAGAGGAAGTAAATCCCGCATTCGGTATCACAGACAAATGTCTCGGTTAGCGCCCACAAGTTTACGGGTATTCGCTAGATACGCTTACGAGGAGCATATCCCGGAGCATCACCTCTGCACTGCGGTGCTAGTTGATACGGTCCAGCATTGGCTCAACGGAACTCTGCGCGCTCGCAGCGAGGCGCAGGAATCTTTGTTTCACAACAATGAGGGCTTCAAAATGATTTGTTCATCTGCTGGCCTCGATTGGATTGATTTCCTCGCGCACGGCTCCTAACGTTTGGCAGACGTGTACGCATGGAAGGTGCACTAGATTTGGGATTTGCGGCGTAAGACCGTGGCTCAGCTGATCCACCGCGACCGCGTTCGCTGCACCGTCGCGGTTTGTTGGAAATGATGGTATGGGCCCATGGAACTTATTTGACACCCTGGAGTTAAACTATGAAACGAAGTGTCCTTGTGATGTGCGTACTCGCTTTTACCAGATTAGCCGTTGCCCAGTCCGCGCCCCCTCTTGCTTCGGCTCAGACCTTTGTGATTCTGGGTGCTTCTACCGTCACGAATGCAGGACCAACCGTCATCGTTGGGGATCTGGGAGTAAGCCCGGGAACAGCAGTAACCGGTTTTCCTCCAGGAACGATATCGGGAGGTGCGATCCATTCAAACGATCCCGCTGCGTCAAGGGCTCAAGCTGATGCGCACACCGCATATAGCGATCTGGTCGCCGAGTCCTGCAGCACGAATCTGAGCGGGCTAATTTTGGGCACGAGTGCCGGTGCTGCAACATTGGTGCCAGGGGTGTATTGCTTTGCTTCTTCGGCTCAACTCACCGGGACTCTCACTCTCAGCGGGGCTGGAACCTACATCTTTCAAATAGGCAGCACGCTCACCACTGCGACAAATTCTGCCATCGTTTTGACGAATGGTGCCACTGCGGCCAATGTCTTTTGGCAGGTTGGCAGTTCGGCTACTCTGGGAGTCAATAGCATAGTCGTAGGCAGCGTTCTAGCCGCCGTCAGCGTCACGCTTGATAACGGAACCAACGTCGAAGGAAGGGTTTTCGCTTTAAACGGCGCCGTTACGCTCATCTCCAACGCTTTGGCGACTGCTCAAAATCGTCAGTTCTTGCTTGAATCGGATTCGACAGAGCCGAGTGCGGGCTTCGCGACAAATTCAGACCCCAACGCAACTGTGCAATGTACCCTCAGTTCTCCATGCGCTCAACAACTCGACCTTGCTTTCAACACCATAAATCAACAGCCCGCGTCACTGGGCAATCCCAATGTGCTCTGGGCGACGAACTCGCTTGACGATCCGGACGAATCTTTCGCGTTGACCGTGTCCAGCTTATGTAGCAGCACGAATTCAAATATTGCGGTCACGAATCAGGATGGGTCGAAATACGAATTCTCTGGGAACAGCACCGATAATCCGTGTTTGAGCTCTCCGGTAAGCCCGGCTACGGGTTCTTACACTCTCTCGACTGGCGAAACGGGGCTTTACACTATCTACGTTTTTCCAAACCCCAGCGGGAACTACACGGGTACGTTCAATGATGCAGGGAGCAGCGGGAACAATCATCACAATGCACCGAACAATGGTTCAGACACACTATCGCTAACTGTGAACGCAGACTCTTCGGTAACGGCGACGCTGGTAGTCAGCGCGGGTGAACTGTGTCCAGCGCAAACCTCCGCTCTCGCGTTCTCTTCCACAGACCCGCAAGCCATAAGTAACGGTGTTGACCCCGCGGACGGTATTTCCAGTGTGAGCATAGGAGATGTGGTCTTGATGGGCTTGGGAGACGGAAGCGGCAACCTGATTTGGCTCGTCGCGACGGATCAAGACGCCAATGGAGTCGAGCTGCCCGAGGGGAGTCTTTATGTGACCGGATTCTCGCCCAGCGGGATTTGCGGTGGAACATATTTCTACGACAAACCGTTCACCAGACGCGGGGCTAGCGGAAGGTTGAGCGTCGGACATCATCACGGCCACCGCTACCTAGGAAAGCGTTTGCGCGAATTCGAGGACAGAATCCAGAATCGGGAGATGATAACCGAACGGTAGGACGGAGAGTTGCGAATCTAAAGGCCACCCGTTCACAGGACAATGTGGCATCGTACGACCCGGAATTGTTCCAGTGGCCACGAGTCCCCAGCCCTCGTGGTGGTTATCGACGGTTTTTCCTGTGGCTCCTTGCAGGTCTGAAGCAGGTTTTTCTGCCAATCAGAGTGGGTGACAGCGAAGTGTCCGCGCGGTTCCACATGTTTGCTAAGTCGGGTGGACTCAATGGGTCGGCGGAACACTGAGAACACATTGATTAAAACAAAAGCTAAAAGCGCTGGGAGCCCAGATTAGTCGAAACGTTCAGAAGCGTTGCTTCGTGAGTCAAACTGACACATTCTTGAGAGTAAACATTTGCGAATCAACTAATTAGATGGTGTTGCGTCGACCATCTGAGCCGACAGGACTTTTGTTTTGACTTGACCAAACATTGTCGAATGCTTAGCAACAGGGAAACGCTCCTCGTATACCACGGCAGATGGGTTGTCTGGCCACCTGATTAAGTTGGGATTGCTAATCTTTTCCGCTTGCTTTTTGCACGTTAGACAAGCCAGTGAGGCGGTAGTATGACAAGTGAAAAGCTGCTTTTTAATGGCCCCAAGAGACATTTTGAGTTTGGAGTTTTGAGTGTCCTCAACTATAAGACTACCTATTTCGTTCCCGTTGAGAAATTAGATCAGGTCATTCGGCAAATAGCGGAAAACGATGTCGGTTAGTCCATACATCGGAGAATTGCAAAAGATTATCCTCAAATTGCACGGGGTTAAATCTAAACACGTCGAAAGTGCGTCTGTAAAAGAGACTTTTCGAGGCAACACGGTTTGGGACGGATTTGTAGAAGTTTTTGAGCTTCATGGCCATCCTGAAGCCCCGAAGGTTTATACGTGGGCGCATGATACCGACGATCCCGATAGACCTAAGTGCCATGTGACTGTGTTACACATTGCGCCTGTTACGTCGCCAGCATTGGCCGTAAGAGCCTTTATCGTTCAGGAGCATCGAGATGCCCAAGCGGCCCGACTTACTGAAGTTGGCTCCTAAAGATTTACGTTCCCGCCGCCGTATTTCTTAGGGTCTTCTTTTGAGGCAACCGCAATGTGAATGTCGAAAATCCTGCCCCAAATCATTTTTATGTACCGGAGAAGCTGTGTCAGCAACGCCGCCATGTATAACATGATGGTAGTTTTGATAATTTCTATTAACAATTGGTCCATCTAACACCTCTGGCATAACAGTACTCCCGCCGTTAGGGGGCAAACAACTATGGTACGGAAATGAGGACGAAGCGCTCCAAGTGCTCCCGAAATTGTCCCAGGAGACATTGGCAGAGATGGTTGGCACCACGCGTCCTCGCGTGAATTTCTTTTTGAATAAGTTCAGGAAACTCGGTTTCATCAAATATA
>Ga0210387_10000260_pt1 | contig 38702 bp, 35 predicted proteins | sample IncBWC7OmetaG_FD_160108 | JGI IMG/M metagenome (GOLD analysis project Ga0210387, IMG submission 160108) | Forest soil microbial communities from Barre Woods Harvard Forest LTER site, Petersham, Massachusetts, United States - Inc-BW-C-7-O ... | reverse complement strand
CCGGCTCGCCGTCGATTTTGAACGCCTCGCCCGAGGCAGCTGTTGGCGGTAATCTGGCAATCTTGAGGACGGGAGACCGCATTCGAGTGGATCTTCGCAAGTGCGAGGTGAACGTGATGCTGCCCGAATCGGAACTTCAAAAACGCCGCGAAGCGCTCGAGGCGGCCGGTGGCTATCCTTATCCGGCCAGCCAAACCCCGTGGCAGGAAATGCAGCGTAAAGTCGTCGGTCAGATCGACAGCGGATCAATTCTCGAGCCTGCCGCGAAGTATCAGCGTATCGCACGCACAAAGGGTATTCCCCGCCACAATCACTAGTTAGGTACGGTGATGCAACCAATTCGCGTAGGCATCGTCGGCGTTGGCACCGTCGCTCGAGAGCAGCACATTCCCTCGATCCTTGCCAATCCTGCCTATGTATTCGCGGCGGCGAGCAGCCCCAACTCACAAGCCGCCGGGGTACCCAACTTCCCATCGATGCAAGAGATGCTTTCGCAAGTCAAGGATCTTGACGCGGTCGCGATTTGCACACCCCCGCAGGCTCACTATGAGGCGGCCAAATTGGCCCTACAGAGCGGAAAGCACGTGCTCTTGGAAAAACCGCCCTGCACCTCGATTGCACAGCTCTCGCATCTCGTCGCACTGGCGGCGACGGAGAAACTCAGCCTGTACCAGACCTGGCATTCACAGCACGCCCCAGGCGTCGCGCTGGTCTTGCAGCTGCTGCGCTCACGCCGGCTGAACTGCGTGCGCGTTACATGGAAAGAAGACGTTCGCCTTTGGCATCCGGGGCAGACCTGGATGTGGCAGGCCGGCGGCTTCGGTGTGCTCGATCCCGGCATCAACGCCCTGTCCATTTTGACGCGTCTCATCGACGAACCGATCCTTCCGGAGTCATCGACGCTTTTCATACCGGAGAATTGCGAGACGCCGATTGCGGCGAACGTCAGCATGCGCTGCGAGAGCGGAGCGATCATCGAGGTTGAACTCGATCTTCGGCATGTAGGAGTTCAAACCTGGGATATTGAATTCAACACGAACGCCGGCCCCATCAAGCTTTCGGCCGGCGGCAGCGAACTTCGCGTGGACGATGTTTCTGTGCTGCAAGCGTTTGCCAACTTGCGCAACGAATACGCCTCGATCTACGCGCGATTCGCCGATCTCGTGCGCGCCCAACGCAGCGAGGTGGACGCACGTCCCATGCAGCTGGTGGCCGACATCTTCCTGCTGAGCAAACGCGTGACTGTCGCACCTTACTTAGGGGCCGCGCCATGAGCAGCACGCTCTCTGGTTACCCACACCAACCATGAAAGCGACATTGATCGAGTGCCTATCGGTCAGCAACACCTTGGGAGAAGGCGTGCTCTGGGACAGCGTCCGCAAGCGCGCGTGGTGGACCGACATTCAGGAACGTCGTCTGTACCGATATGAGCCCCTTTCGCGTGCATTGGAGCGATTCGACCTGCCAGAGCGGCTCGCGTCCTTCGGCTTCATTGAAGGGAATGAGCGCATCATTGCGGCGTTTGAATCCGGCTTTGCCTACTACCATCCGGATTCAGGCACGCTCGAGTGGATCTCGCGTCCCAAGCACGCCGCAGCCAATGTACGCTTCAACGATGGCCGTGTGGATAGACAGGGGCGCTTTTGGGCTGGCTCCATGATCGAGGACCAAGGCGAACCCGTAGGCAAGCTATATTGTCTCGCCAAGGGCATCAGCAAAGAACACCTGGCAGACATCGCAATCAGCAACAGCCTGTGTTTCAGTCCGGATGGACAGCACATGTACTTCGCAGACTCGCCACGCCGTGAGATTCTGAAGTTCGATTTGGATGCAGACACCGGCGCGTTGTCAAATCGTCAGATTTTCGTCCGAACGGCGCGCGGTGCGTATCCTGACGGCTCAACTATGGATTCGGATGGACATCTGTGGAATGCTCAATGGGGTGCCGGATGCGTCGTGCGCTACGCGCCTGATGGCACGGTCAGCGGCCGCGTCGAGCTGCCCGTAACGCAGCCCACCTGTGTCGCCTTTGGCGGCGATGCGTTCGATCTGCTCATGGTCACGAGCGCGCGCGAGACCCTCGACGCCTCCACATTGGAAGCGGAACCTCAAGCAGGCAATCTATTCATCTTTAAGACAGATGTCGCGGGATGCGAGGAATCGCGCTATCGCATCGCCTGAGCGGTTATGTTCTCGCCGTGTGCCGCGGCGACGGCTTCGTGGAGTGTCGGGAAGATGTGCCCTTCACCGATGGCAGCGGTGATGCCGTGGCGGTCCATGTCGGACCGCAGGTAGTAGTTTACGCGGCCAAAGACCATGCTGACCTTCTGGTGTTTGAGATCCTCGAGGAGTTCGAGCAGGGACTGGGCAGCGGAGTAGTCGATGTCGGTGATGGCGCCTGCATCGACGATGAAGCAATGGATGGGCGTCGGCGCGTGCGCCACGAACGCCCGCACCTCGTCGGCAAAGCGGTTTTGGTTGGCGTAGAACAGATCCGCGCCGAAGCGGTAGACGATGATGCCAGGTTCCGTCATGGTGCCGGGAGTGGCGGGAACGGGCATCCATCGGCCGCTGGGATCGGGCGCGAGTATCATGGTGTGCGGGCGGTAGCTGTGGCGCACATGCCTGAAGAGCGACAGCGCAATTGCGAGCAGGATACCTTGCTCGACGCCGAGGGCAACAACGGTGGCGGCGGTGGCGATGGCGAGATAGTACTCGCCGGGACTTTCGCGGTGAATGCCCCGTAGGCGGCGCAGGTCGATCATACCCACCGCGATCGTGAACACGATGGACGCCAGCACGCAGCGCGGCAGGTATTGAAGCGGGGCGGTTGCCGCCCAGAGCACCAGCAACACGGCGCCAGCCAGCACCCATTGCGCAATCTGGCTGCGCGCACCGACGTGGTCAGCGACCGCTGTCTGAGTGGGACTGCCGTTCACGACGAAGGTGCCGCTCACCGCGGCGGCCAGATTGGCGGCCGATAAGCCGAGAATGTCGGCATCGACATCGATTTTTTCCTGATAACGCTGAGCGAAACCGCGCGCGGTCGCTGCGCTTTGCGCAACTATCATCACGAAGCAGGAAACGGACACCGGGACCAGCGCCAGTACTTCGCTCCAGGTAACGGCGGGTAGCCTGATCGACGGCAACCCGCCTTGAATCGACCCGATGAGTGCGATGCCCTGGGCATCTAGATGGAATGTGGCGCTCGCGGCAATGGTCCCGATCACGGCCAGCAGCGATATCGGCCAGCGCCGCAGAAAGCGGTTTCCCAGCAAAATGGCGCCTGCTACCAGCACCGAGAGCAACAGTGTCGGAAGATTGCTGTGGCCCAAGTTTCGCGCGACTTCCCACAGCCGCATGAGCGAGAAGCGCGACGGTGCGGCAATCCCGAACATGTCGCCGAGCATTGCAATACCCACCTGTAGGCCGACACCGGCGAGAAAGCCGGTCAGCACTGTGCGCGAAAGGAAGTCTGCGAGAAAGCCCAGCTTGAAGATGCGCGCAGCCAGCAGCCAGAGGGCGGTGAGCAATGCCACTGCACCAACCAAGGCGATGTATTTCTCGCTGCCGGGTGCAGCCATTTGCGACAGCGCGTCGTGGAAGATGGCCGCCGTGGCCGAGTCTGCCGCGACGACCAGATGGCGTGATGAGCCGAAAATCGTAAATGCCAACAGGGGCAGCAGCGCAGTGTAAAGGCCGGTGACCAAAGGCATGCCGGCGATGCGGGCGTAGCCCAGCACTTGCGGAATGTCGATGGATGCCAGGTTAATGCCGGCAATGGCGTCCCGCGCCGCTGCGCTGCGGCTGAAGGGCCGAACACTGTCAAATAGCTTCAGTGCCATTGCTGAAGGACGCTGTGTAACGAGTCATGCACGCGCAGAACACCTTCAGTTTTTGTTCTAGTCATATCCGCCGCTGACGGCCTGCGCATCATAACATTGAGAGTTCTGGCCGACGGCGAGGAAGAACGGATTGACGCGGCCCTGAAAGGTACCCTCGCGCCACTTGACGCGACAGGGTCATACTAAAATTTGACACCGACCTCCAGGACCGCCATGCGTGGGGTACCGAGAATCACGGTGTCCAAGCCAACCGTTGCGCCGAGGCCCACACCGGTCCCGGTCTGTCGAAGCTACCGAGCGGCGGGCAGATTTAAATAAAAGGTTGCGCCACGCCCGTCGGAACCGACCGTCCACAGGCGTCCCCCATGTGACTCAATGATTGACCTGCTGATGCGCAGCCCCATGCCGGTGCCGTGGGGTTTGGTGGTGAAGAACGGGTCGAATATCTGTTCCGCCAGTTGCGGCGGAAGGCCTATGCCGGTATCACTCACGGACACAAGAATTCGGTCATTTTCAGCACGCTGCGACTTGATGAGCATCTCTCGGATTCCATCGACGTCCCTCATCGCTTCGATGCCGTTGACGATCAGATTCATCGCGACTTGTTGCAACTGCACGCGATCGCCGGTGATCTGAGGAAGATCGGCCGCCAGTTCCGTCCGGACCGAGATGTGGTATCGCGCTGCCTCCGCTCGCAGGAGGCCGGTGGTTTCTCGGATGATCTCGTTCAAATCGAGACTTTCTCGATTCAAAGCAGCCTTCTCGAATTGCGAGCGGATTCTGCCGATAACGTCGGAAGCACGTTGTGCATCCCTTGCAATTCTGGTGACGGCCGTGCGCACTTCATCGAGATCGGGCTCATCGTGCCCGAGCTTTCGCAGGCAGGTGTTGGCGTTGGTCATGGCGCCGCTGATCGGCTGGCTGAGTTCATGCGCCAGCGAGGCCGCCAACTCTCCCATGGTTGTCACTCGATTGATGCGAGCCAGATCGCCCAGTGCTTGCCGTAACGCCTCCTCGGCGCGCTTCTGATCGTCGATGTAAGTGGCTGTACCGACGAATTTGAGGACCTTTCCTTCGGCATCGCGCAAGACGACGGCTTGCTGGAGATGCCAGCGATAGGTGCCGTCCTGTGCACGCAGATTGCGGGTCTCGAACGAGAATCCCTGCCCCGAGCGTACTCCGTCCCAAAAGGCCTTAGATGCTGCTTCGCGATCCTCGGGGTGGACAGCGGTCATCCAGGCCTCCGGATGCGACCGAACGAAATCGAGAGTCTGACCGGAGTAATCAAGCCAAACTTGATTCACAAAATCCGGCGTTCCATCCGGCTTGAGCGTCCAAGCGGATACGGGAAGACGCTGCAGCAGCCCAGCCTGAAGTTCAAGGTCGGAATAGAGACTGGCGTTCTCCAGTGAAATTGCGGCTTGCGAAGCTAGCAACTGCAGCACCGCAACCCGGCTCGACGTAAAAACTAACGGCGCCAGATTGTTCTCAAGATAAAGCACGCCGACAAGCTTCCCTTGCCTGACGATGGGCAGGCACAGGACGGACCTGGAGTGATTCTGCCGCACATATTCATCCTTCGAGTACACGTTATCGCTCGAGGCATCGTCTAGGAGTAGGCTCTGCCGCGTCCGAATCACGTAATGCAAGGCGGATTGCGGGAGATCAGATGGCATAGCCTGCCTCTCGCGAACGGCCACATCGATCCTGCCCGTGCCAGTCGTGGCTTCGGCTTCTATCCGATGCGCGCCGTCGCGAATCAGGATCAAGAGGCCCCGCTCTGCCCCGGCATGCTCCACAGTGATTCGTAAGAGTCTCTCGGTCAGCCTGGGAAATACCATCTCACCCGAAAGCGCCTGAGAAGCTCTAACGACTGTCTCGACGTCAACTTGTCCAAACGGCGCGCTAATCGTGCTCGAAGGAGCGGGGGTTCGTCCCTCGCGTAGGCGCGGGTACCGCTCGTCGAGTTGCTTTACCTTGCCGTGGGCGCCCCAATGGTCGTAGCAGTTACGCGCATTCTGGAGATAAGCGTCGGCGATTGTCTCGAAGCCGCGAGCCGCATAAAACTGCGCGGCGACCTCATGGGCGAGTGCCTCATTGTGGACAAATCCGCTCCCGCGGGCCGAACGGATGGCCTGTTCGTACAGCTCAATGGCATCGAGAGTCCGCCCTTCGAGGCGCGCGACCTCCGCACCGACCAACGTGGCACGGTCCTGGAAATTCTCGGGGCAAGATTCCGCCCACATTGCCAGCCGTTGGTAGTGAGCCGCGAGAGCCTCAAAATGCTCTCGCCTTTGGCCCACCGGTGCGGAATCCCATAACGCTGCATGGGAAAGCGCGCTGTAAAGTTCATAGTCTGCGATCTCAAAAGTCGGCGAAGCCCAAAGCAGCGGGCGGGCTTTCAACGAAGCCTCCATGGCCGATGCAAAGTCACCGATTAAGAAGCGCACCTGCAACTTTCTGACCCAGTGCCAGAACTGGCTCATCGGCGGGTGACGGTTGAGATTACGCTCGAAGTCCTTCTCGTCGAACTCCGCGTGGTCAAAGGAGCCAAATTGTGTCGTCAATCCTCTGAGGGTTCGGATAAAACCGAGGACTCTATTTATCGTGTCAATGCCAAAACCGAACTTCGCTTTCCGCGCAAAGTTGAGGCCATTCTCCGCTTCACTCTGCACCGCAAGCAGCGGCTCTCCCGCCGCGGCAAGTTGGGTGATCAAACCGACGCGGGCATACACCGCGTAGGTGAGGTCGCCAATACTGTTCGCAATCTCGAAGGCTCGCTCTTGCACCTTGCGGCAATCCGAGAGGCGCTTCATCCAAGGCATGATCATGCCTGCGAAACTGACATAGGTCGAAGCCTGGAAGCGTTTCAAGCCATGCTTTTCGACCAGTTCATAGCCGAGCTGCGCGAATCGAAACGCATCCTGATAATCGCCGAATCGATGTCCTGCGATGTCGCTAAACCACACATAAATGAGGCACGAACCGTCGTTGTTACCACGCTCGATGCTGAGGCTACTCCCCCGGCAGGCGACCAGGGCAAAAAGATTCCTATCCGTAAACAGTGCGGGAGGCACCATCTTGGTCAGAACATCCAGCGTCGCGATGGACGGCGGGTCGCTCATCAGGGGGAAGTCAATCACGTCCTCGATCTCGCGACCCGCGAGTTGAGACCAGATCCTCTGGTACTCTGTTTTTACTTGTTCCTCTGTTGGATGGAGCGGCCAGTCGATTGCGACGTGCCGCAGGTAGTCGAGGCCGATGGCGATGGCACGGTCCATGTGACCCAGCGTCATGTAAACATCTATCCCTAAGCACGTGGCCATCGCCAGTCCGACCGTATCGGTGGCACGCGATCGAAGTAGTTCCAATCGCGCCGCCGCGACGGTCAGCTCCCCCGTCAGGAACTCGCATTCGGCCCGCTGCAATTCCAGCTGGAAAATGAGATCGTAGTCGCGCTCCCAGGCCACATCCGCCAAAAGCGCTTCGCCGGCGACGAAATACTGAAGAGCTGAGGCGTAGGCGGTAGAGACCTTGGCGCGTTTGCCGGCAATCAGGTTCAACTCGGCCACCTGGACGCGCTCCACTTCTGAAACGATGAGTTCAGCGCCGCGATTGAACTGATTGACGATCTCGAATATGGCCTCCTCACGCTTTTCACGCGGAGTGTGCGCATGGAGCAATCTCCCGATTCGCAGATGAGCCTGGGCGCGCGCTTCTTTCGCGATCAGTGAGTAGGTTGCTTCCTGTACGCGGTCGTGTGCAAACCGATAGGAGTCCTCCGAGCGGACGATGAGTTCGAGCTGCAGGGCATCCCAAAGTGCTGTTTCAATTCCTTGTCCGGACGTCTCAAGAACGGCAGAAAGCACGGCAGACTCCGCGCTATTTCCGATGCAGGCGAGTTGTTGGAGTGCCGTTTGAGTAGTAGCCGGAAGCCGGTTCAGCTTGTCGACCATGAGATCCACGACGTTGTCTGTGTAACCCTTGGCGTGAATGGCATCCAGATCCCAGCGCCAGCTCGCTTCCCCATGTTCGAAACGGATCAGCCCCTCCTCAACCAAGGCCTGAATAAACTGAATGACGAAAAACGGGTTGCCGGCCGTTTTCCCGTGGATGAGTTGCGCCAGCGACGTCGCGCGTTGTGAGTCACAATGAAGCGTGTCTGCAATCAAGCGCGCTAGGTCGCCCGAACCCAGCGGCGTCAGACGGATCTCTTGTATGGCGGCCCCGGCGTCACGGATTGCCGCCAGCCTGCGCATTAAGGGGTGCACAGGGTCGACCTCATTATCTCGATAAGCGCCGATCAGCAGCAGCTGCGCCAGATCGTCTTGGACCAGCAAATCATCCAGTACGTCGAGTGTCGCTGCATCCAGCCACTGCAAATCGTCAAGGAACAACACGAGCGGATGCTCGGGGCGCGCGAAAACACCGATGAACTGTCGAAAGGCTAAGTGCGAACGAGTCTTCGCCTCTTGAGGCGGTAGCGGCGCAAGGGTCGGCTGTTCTCCGATGATTAATTTCAATTCCGGAACGAGATCTACAAGCAGCGATCCGTTTGGATTCAACGCCCGAACAAGGGCGTCACGCCATTTGCCTAGCTCTGCCTCAGACTTGCTCAGGAGTGGACGGATAAGACCTTGAAAGGCCTGCGCTAGCGTTGCATACGGTATGTCGCGCCTGTACTGATCGAACTTTCCGGATGCAAATATGCCCCGGGGCGGAACCAGGGATTTATGAAGCTCATTGACCACCGCGGATTTGCCGACGCCGGAGTATCCAGAGACCAGAACTAACTCCGGCCTGCCACCAGCAACGACACGATCGAAGGCCGCAAGCAGAGTATCAACCTCCCGCTCCCTGCCATACAGTTTCTCCGGTATCAGCAACCGGTCCGACAAATCGTCCGCACCCAGTGGGAATGTTTCGATGCGACCATGCGCCTGCCATTGCGTGAGGCAACGCCGAAGATCGGCTAGCAGACCCGCGGCGGTCTGATACCGGTCTTCCGCGTTTTTGGCAAGGAGCTTCAGGGTGATGGCGGACAACGGCTCGGGAATCTCGCGGCGATTCGCGGGCGCTACCGGTCGACGCGCGATGTGGCAATGCACCCACTCGAGGGGATCGGTCGCCGTAAACGGGAGCTGGCCCGTTAGCATCTCGTACAAGGTAACGCCGAGAGAATACAAGTCGCTGCGGGTATCCATCGAGCGATTCATGCGCCCCGTCTGTTCCGGAGACATGTACTCGAGGGTGCCGGCAATAAAGTCTGGCGGTACAGACGCTTGCCGCTCTCGCGGCAGTCGGGACGCGATGCCAAATCCGGTGAGCCATACACGTCCGCCGTCATCGACAAGAGCGTTCGCGGGCTTCAATTCCTTATGGACGAGGCCCCGCCGGTGGACCTGACTGAGAGCTGCCGCCAAACCGATGACAGTTGTCAGCCATCGGGTCAAATCGAGCGGCTGCCCGCGGTGCTGCTCCATGATCCGATCCAGGGGCTCACCGCCTGGGTCGTTAAGAATAAGAACTGCGCGCCCGTTGTGATGAGTCAGCCCCCGAGGCTGGGCGGCCCAGGCCGGATCCAATTCACTTGCCAGCGAGCATTCATGTTCGAGTCGCTTGAGACTTCGAGGCGACGGCCGTTCAGCGGTGATCGCCACCGCCAAGATCGGCACCTGGCTGCCGCGCTCGCTACCGCGATAGAGTGTAAAGTCTGCCCACTGGCGCAGCGGCTCCAAATCGTAATCGCCCTCTTCCGCTATGGGCACTCTCATTGTCATGAAAACAGGCTACTTCTTGCACGGGATGAAGCCGGGCACCGGCAGGACGTCGGCATCGATCGATACTTTGGCTCAATCGATTTTTGTCGATTCTGGCGTGGTGGTCGGTTGGTATCTCGGCGTGGCGGGGCTGACGCGCAATCTCGATTGGATGATCGTGGCGAAACTACTCCCGTGACCCGGTATCGTACCTCTCGAATATCCGGGTGCCTGGCGGGTTTCATTACCATCAGTGCTCCGGGCCTCAGCATGGCCCAGGCAGCGGCTTCTGCGAACGTAACCCCCGCTCTCGGGGAAATCCAGGAGGTCGTAGTCACGGCCGAGCGACGAGAAGCGAGTTTGCAAAGTGTGCCGATCGCCGTCTCCGTGGTTACGGGCGAGACCGCGCTGAAATCCGGCATCACAACTTCCGAGGACCTGGCCCTCGCGGTGCCTGGCCTCCAGATGGATCTCAACGGCATCGGGTTGAGCCCGTTCCTGCGTGGCGTCGGGTCGACATTCTACGCGCCTAGCGCTGAATCTTCTGTGGCCATTTACGTGGATGGGGGATACGTTCCCTCCTCAGAAGGAGCGCTGTTCAACCTGAATAACATCGATCACGTGGAGGTCCTCAAAGGTCCCCAGGGGACCCTCTTTGGTCGAAATGCCACCGGTGGTGTCGTTCAAGTGGTTACCAAGGAGCCGTCGAGCGAACCCTCCGCCAACGTGTCGATCGGCTACGGCAACTACAACACCAGCACGCTGAGTTTCTACGGTACAACCGGAGTCGCGGCCGGACTCGCGACCGATTTGGCGCTCTACGCCGACGATAATCCTGACGGCTGGGGTCACAATTTTTTCAATGGAGAGCGAAACTACAAGTACGAGAACATCGATGTGCGCAATAGTTGGCTGTGGCAGCCGCGGGAGAGCACGCGAATAAAACTTGCACTCGATTACGCGGACACGACCAACGAGGCGGGCTTAGGATTCAAGCCGCTACCCGGCTCCGTGTCGCTTGCCGGAACGACCTACCAGGGCTTCTACAACACTGACGCGAATCTGCAAGACCGAACGGTAATGCATCAGGGCGGCGGCTTGCTGCAAGTGACTCAGGACTTGCAGTTCGCCACCTTCAAGAGCATTTCCACTTACCGGGAGGTCCGTCCAAATTTCCTCTTGGATCAGGACGCCACGCCGTTGCCTATTGCCAATTTGCATGTTTACAGCCCGGACAACTCGATCGCTCAGGAGCTGCAGCTCGTATCGCCCGATGCCAGCCAGGTTAAATGGATAGGCGGCTTTTTTTACTTCCACGATGTGGCAGGCGCCGCGCCCATTTATATCGGCGGCCTGGCGGCGGCTCCGTTCAACCAAGTTTCGATCGCCGCGCGACAACATACCGATTCTTACGCGGGCTATACCCAGACGACATTTGAAATGGCCCGCGAAACGCACTTTACCGCAGGCGTGCGTTACACCGATGATCGGCGCAGCATCGGCGGGACAACCTCAGCGGAGGGCGCCGGTGTGCTCGCGAGCGCGACGCAATCAGCCGACTTCAGAAAGGCGACGTGGCGCCTTGCGCTCGATCACCAATTTACTCCCGACGTTCTCGGCTACGTTTCGGACAATCGAGGTTTTAAGTCCGGTGAGTTCAACACGTCTGTATACACCCAGCCCGCGGTCAAACCGGAGGTGTTGGACGCGTATGAGATCGGGCTCAAGAGCGAGTACTTTGACCACCGATTTAGAGCCAATGTTGCCGGTTACTACTATCAGTACAAGGACCTGCAGGTAACTGAACTGGTCGCGGGCGCAGATTTCGTCCTCAATGCAGCGAAGGCCGAAATCTATGGCTTGGACGCGGATTTTACGGTCATTCCGATCCGCAATCTGACACTCAATGTGTCGTCGGCGTTTATTCACGGCCGATATACGAGCTTTCCCAACGCGCCCTATTTCCCTCCCGTCACGGCTTCCAGTTGCTCGCCGGGCATCGGAGCGGTTGGGACGTGCACGATCGACGCCACAGGACTCAACACCGTGCACACACCGTCGTTCTCCATGAACCTGAGCGCGGATTACGCGAAACCGACACAAATCGGCCCCTTCGACATTGCGGCGATCTTCTATCACAACGATGGCTTTTACTGGGATCCGGCCAATCAGCTTAGGCAACCGACGTATTCGCTCTACAACGGCTCGATCGGTTGGATGAATCCGCAAGAGCGTTTTGGAGTACGTTTGTGGGGGAAGAACCTCGGCGGCGCGAAATACTATAGCTATGCGATTACCCAAACGCTCGGTGAGGATTTCTCGCCCGCACCACCCCGCACTTATGGGGTGACCATATCTGCGCGCCTCTGACGCTTCGCTGCGCCAGCCTCTCTTCAATTCTATTGCGGGTGAAAGCCCAGGTCATGCCATGACGTTTCAGCGAGGTTGACGTCGTAATTCTTTGCAGCTTTCTCGATGTTCGAGAACGCCAAAGCACGGTCGGCGTCGGAAACATCGATGACTTGATCGAACCGTGCAACCGCGTTACGCACATGTTGTGGGTCGGTGAGTGGTTCTTTCCGTTGTTTCGGAAATGCGTAGACGCTGGCGGGCAGGTCGCTCTGCGTCGTCAGCCTTCCATGTTTCTCGTGAGGTTCCCAGGTCGCTTGCGGCATGTGTACCATCCTTTTTACGTGAGGTCGGTGCTCTGCCCGACCTCGATGATGTATCCGTCAGGATCGCGGATGTAGCAGCGAATCTCGCCGTACTTAGCGATCGGCTCTGTGATGAACTCCGCGCCTCGACTTTTCCACAGCTTGTAGCACGCTTGAATATCCGCAACGCGAATATTCATGAAGCTGCTGATCTTATCCGGGTCTGCGGGGACGCTGAGCGTTACCGTCGGCTTATCCGGAGTGGGCCCGCCGCCTACGTTCACAATGAGCCAGGTATTCGCGATCTGAATGTGCCCGGACGCACCCTTGCTGTCACCTCTGCTCAGAATGCGGCCGCCGAAAACCTTTTCATAAAAATCAGCCGATCGATTGATGTCAGCGACGGTGATAAAAAGCGTGATGGTGAACCCCGCGCTAGGCGGCATCTCATAGTTCTTTTGTTCGATTTGAACACTCATTGACCACCCCGATCCGCATCAGCCATTGATGTGAGTTATGCCCCCGGGAATCCGAACATCAACCACGACTGATTGGCTACCCAATCCGGGTATAGGGCCGTCATCTGATCGAACAGGTCCTGATCGGACGTCGCTGTTATCTGTACCCGATCGAAGTCCTCAAGGTAACGCTTGGTTTCCTGGATTGCTGAAGGAGAGTCTGGCGCGCCGGACTTCTTGTGACCAGCGACAACAATCGTCGGGTTCAGCGCTGCTAACCGGTCCAGGTCCGCGATCCAATTCTTTCGGCTCTCTGGGGTGGAGTCGCCGACATACATGCGGCATCGGTTGTACACAACGTCGCCAGCGACGATCAGACCGATCGATGGAACGTAGAGAGAAGTCGAATCGGGACTATCGGTGCGGCCCTGCTCGATGATGCGCAATTCGTGGCCCTCGAGAGTGAACGTGTCGTGCTCATAGGGTTCAGGTCCCACCAACTTGGTGGGCACTTGCCCAGGAAACAACCGGCGGGCGAGCCGCTCTACCGGGGGAGTAAAAGACATCTGCATGGCGCTCACCGTCTTGGGCGTGGCGATCGCCCGAGCGCCGGGGAAGCGGTCGAGCAAAATGCTCAGACCGTAGAAATGGTCGAAGTGGGCGTGCGTTATGTAGATAGTCTCTAGGTTGCGGTTGTGCAGAGCAATCCAATCCGCGAGAGCCTCGGCCTCAGCCACCGTCGTCATTGCGTCTACCAGCACCGCGTCGTAATCGCCGAATATTAGAGTCGACGTGATCGGGTCAAAGCCGAGCGCTTCGCCGAAGGGCTTTGGCCGCTCGCCGACCATAGCCTTTCCGGGAGCCGTAAAAACGTTGACACTCAGCGTGCTTAACGCGACAGGCGCAGTCACGCGCGTGGTCTCTTTCAATTCGTTTGCGCCGTCCATTTGGAACTTCCTTTCGATGTTGGAGCGTCCAGGCAGACGCTGCCAGACGCGCGATGATGAATCCATTGGACGAACGTATCGTTGACCTTCGCACCTGGACACCCCCCAAGCGCTGAATCGGCAACTGGGTGCTTACGCTTACGCAGTTGTTGTGGGTGACCTTCGCAATGTTCCGTGCATGCGAGTCGACCAACACCATAGTGCAATCGACCCTACCAAACCCGTGTGCTGTGATCGTTCTCGTTGGTTCAAAAGCAATCGGGATGGGATGTCAGCCCATCGCGTGTGGTTCGAAGTAAGAACAATCGAGTTTGAGAGGCTTATGCTACGAGCTACGTTGCAAGTAGATGACAGGATCCGGCAACGCTTCGCGAAGGTTCGCTCCGTGAGCGGCGGCTTGGTCGAAAACCTCTCGGACGGAGATGCCACCGCTCAGTCCATGCCTGACGCCTCGCCGGCTAAGTGGCATTTGGCACACACCACCTGGTTCTTCGAGAGCTTCGTGTTATCGGATTTTGTTTCTCACTACCGCCCCTTCAATGCACGCTTTTCGGTACTCTTTAACAGCTACTACGAAGCCAAAGGCACGCGGATAGCACGGAACGCGCGTGGCACCATTACCCGCCCCTCCCTGCAGGAGATTCTGGAATACCGCGCGCATGTTGACGCGGCACTTTTCCGGGCGCTCGATTATGTGCAGCCCTCAGTGCGAAACTTGGTTGAGCTCGGGTGTCATCACGAAGAGCAGCATCAGGAGCTGCTCTTGACCGACCTACTGCATCTATTCTCTCAGAATCCTCTTGAACCATCATTTCGGCCATCGATCGATCGACCGTCTGATGCCGCGCGGGTGCCGCTGCGCTGGGTGGAAGGGATTCACGGCGCCGAGCAGATGGGAGAAGACGGATCCGGATTCTCGTTCGACTGCGAACGGCCGCGACACACTGTGTGGCTATCGCCGCACGCCTTAGCCGATCGACTGGTGACCAACACGGAATGGCTCGAATTCATGCGGGACGGCGGCTACCGCAGAGCGGAACTGTGGCTGTCCGACGGATGGGCATGGGTTCGCGAAAACGCGATTCAGGCGCCTTTGTACTGGCGCGTCGGCGATTCATGTGAGTGGAACCAGTTCGGCCTTGAGGGTCTTCGTGAGCTCGAAAAGAGCGCACCGGTATGTCATGTGAGCTACTACGAGGCGGAAGCTTTTGCACGTTGGGCGGGAGCCCGACTTCCCACAGAAGCCGAGTGGGAAAGCGCGGCAGATGAGCCGAATTCGACCGACGAAGTTCTACCTGATGCCGCGCGCGCCATGAGACCGCGCCCCGCAGAAGGACGAGCGCGAATCCGTCAACTTTTTGGCGAAGTATGGCAATGGACCGGCTCGGCTTTTCTCCCCTATCCCGGGTTTCGCGCAGCCGCAGGCGCCGTCGGTGAGTACAACGGCAAATTCATGTCGAACCAGTTTGTCTTGAAAGGCGGCAGTTGTGTCACTCCGAGCGGACACACGCGGCCAAGCTATCGCAACTTCTTCTATCCACATCAACGTTGGCAATTCACCGGGGTTCGCCTCGCAAAGGATCTCTGATGTCTCCTCACGCCGTGCACGCTTTGAAATCCGTTCCCTTTTCCGGCGAGGATCCGTTTCGTACGGAGGTCTTTGCCGGTCTCAGCGCCCGGCCGCGGACGCTCTCTCCGCGTTGGTTTTACGATCGCCGAGGCTCTGAGCTCTTTGAGGCCATCACCGCGCTGCCCGAGTACTATGTCACGCGGGCCGAGTACAACATCCTCTTACACCATGCAGCCGAGATTGCTCGAATCACCGGCGTTGGTCGAGCGCTGATCGAGCTGGGCTCAGGCTCTTCTGTCAAAACTCCGTTGCTGCTGAATGCACTCGCGCCCTCGGCCTATGTACCGATCGATATTTCCGGCGAGTTTCTGCATCAGTCGGCCGCCGCGTTGGCGAAGCGATTCCCGGCATTGTCAATCCACCCACTCATCGCCGACTTCATGGAGTCCTTTGCCTTACCCGCGCCGGTCAGGAATTTGCGGAGAGTCGGTTATTTCGCAGGCTCCACTATCGGAAACATGATCGTGCCGGTGGCGGTCGAGTTCCTACGGGCCACCGCGCGCACGTTGGACGAAGACGCATTCCTGTTAATCGGGATCGATCGGATCAAGGACAAGGAACGATTGATTGCCGCCTACAATGATGCCCAGGGCATCACGGCCCGATTCAATCTCAACCTGATTCACCGTATCAATCGCGAATTACAGGGGACGATACCGGTGGGGGCATTTCGCCATGTCGCTCTCTGGAACGACTATGAGGCGCGCATCGAGATGCACCTTAAGGCCGTTCGCGATATCGAGTTCACGGTGGCCGGCGAGTCATTCTCGATCGCGGAGGGAGAGACGATCCATACCGAGAATAGCCTCAAGTATGGGCCCCGGGAGGCCCGGACGTTGCTTCGCGCCGGCGGATGGACTCCGATTGCGGAGTGGACCGATCCGGAAGGCCTCTTCGCGCTGGTTCTCGCCTCAAACTCCTCTCCTTCCGCCCTGCCGCCGTAGCCTGCGCCGTGCGCGGTTTCTTTTGCTCAATTGTTATTGTGCTGACTCTCGCCCTCCAGGGCTGCATCACGGCACCGAGACTCGATCAGCAGCAGCAGATAATAGCGAATGAGCACCTTGGCCTCGCGGCACAGGTATCCACGCCAATCCCAGTGCAGGGCTGGTGGAGCGCGTTCAACGATCCGCAGCTCGATCAACTGATGCGGCAAGCTCTCGCCGACAATCCCAGCCTGGCGCAGGCGATGGCGCGAGTGCGCGAAGCGCAGTCGCTGGCCGACGTGGCGCAGGCGGGTCTTGCGCCCTCCGTGTCCTTCAATGCACAGGAAACTCGCCAGCGCTTCAGCGGTCATGACGTGATCCCGCCGCCCTATGCCGGCACCAAACGCTGGGAGGGGCATGAGGGTCTGAATCTGTCCTGGGATATTGACTTCTGGGGCCGACAGAATTCGCTACTCAAGCAGGCTCGCTCGCGATCCACCGCCGCGGCTCTGGACGTCGCCAGCGCACGGCTTGCATTGAGCGGCGCCGTCGCACGGGCTTATATCGACCTGTATCGCAACGACCAACTAGCCGATGTCGCACAACGTACCGAGGCGCAACGCGAGCGCATCCTCGAGATCACTCGCAAGCGAGTGCGGTCAGGCCTCGATACCAACGTGGAGCTGCGAGAGGCTTCTGGCGCCGTACCAGAGGCACATGTTGAGTTGCTTCAGGCGCAGGCGGCGGCCGCATTGGATACGCACCAGCTCGCTGCACTGTCAGGTCAGGGCGCTGTGATTTATGCGCAAGTCCGGCGCCCGACGCTGGACCCCGCCGCCATCCTGCTATTACCTAGGGCGCTGCCGGCAGACCTTCTCGGCCACCGCCCGGACGTAGTGGCGGCGCGCAATCGGATCGAAGCGGCCCGCGCAGGTCAGGCGGCAGCCAAGGCGGCGTTCTATCCTGATATCAATCTAGCCGCTTTTGCCGGCACGAGCGCCGTCGGATTCGACAACTTGTTCCATGGCAGTTCGGGCGCGTATGGCGCCGGGCCGGCGATTCATTTGCCACTATTCGACGCAGGCCGGCTGCGAGCTGAATACCGCGGTGCCGCTGCCGAGATTGACGACGCGGTCTCGGCCTATAACCAGTCCGTACTGCAGGCGGTGCGCGAAACCTCCGACCAACTCAGCCTGATCGAAACTCTGAACGCTCAGATCGTGCTGCAGGAACGATCGCTGGACGATGCGGAGGCCGCATACAACCTCGCTGAGGAGCGTTATCGGGCCGGCCTCTCCAGCTACCTCACTGTACTCAATACCGAAAGCGCGGTCTTGAGCGCACGCCGGGAACACGTCGAGCTCGTATCGGGCGGGGCGATCGCGCGCGTCAGTCTTCTGCTAGCCGTGGGAGGTAGCTTCGATCCGGGAGAACAGCATGAGTGACGATCCAACCGCAACTGCGACCGCGCAAGCCGCTGCGACGACAGTCACGACGAGCAAGCGTCGGCGTGGCCTGGTGGCTCTGGGCGTTGTGGCAATACTGGGCGGCGTCGTGTATGGCAGCTACTGGTTCTTGTCGGCTCGTCACTATCAGAGCACCGATGATGCCTACGTCGATGGTGACCTCGTCCAGATCACCAGCGAAGTGCCGGGCACCGTGATCTCACTCACTGCCGATGACACGCAAGGCGTGCGGCGCGAGCAAACTCTTTTGGAGCTCGATCCCGCGGATGCGCGAGTTGCCATGAGCAACGCGGAGGCGAGGCTCGCAGGGGCGGTCCGTGAAGTACGTACCCGGTTCGCCACTGCCGAGCAATTGCGCGCTCAGATCGCGGAGCGCGAGATCGAACTGAAACGCGCGCAAGATGATTACGGGCGCCGTTCCAACTTGCTGCAGGACGGAGCCGTCTCCTCGGAGGAACTGTCCCACACCCAAGATAACATTGCACAGATACGCGCAAACCTGCTGGAGGCGCGTGAGCAGCTCAAGGCCACGACAGTGCAGATCGATGGCACTACCGTAGAGACTCATCCGCAGGTGCTGGCCGCCGAGGCCGCGGTCCGCGATGCCGCGCTGGCGCTGCGTCGAACGCACATCCTGGCGCCGGTGGCCGGAGTGGTGGCGCGCCGCTCGGTGCAGGTTGGGCAGCGAGTTGCGGCGGGGACACCGCTCATGGCCGTCGTGCGGCTGGACGATGTCTGGGTCGATGCTAACTTCAAGGAAGTCCAGCTCAAAGACATGCGGATCGGCCAACCCGTGGAAGTTCGTTCCGATGTCTATGGCCGCGGCGTTAAATATCACGGGAAGCTCGTGGGCTTGTCTGCAGGCAGTGGCAGTGCCTTTGCGCTGCTGCCGGCACAAAACGCTTCCGGCAACTGGATCAAGATCGTGCAGCGCGTACCGGTGCGCATCGTACTCGACCCGCAAGAACTCGCGTCCCATCCACTGCGGGTGGGTTTGTCGACCACGGTAACGGTGGACATACGAGACACCTCGGGCGCGTTGATCGCCTCGCAGGTGCGCAGTGAGCCGATTCCGGCGCAGAGCAGCTTGGGTGACGATCCAGAGGTGGAAGCGCACATCGCACACATTCTCACTGCCAACGGCGGTGCCGGAGCCGGCATCCGTGTGATTGCCGCCCGGTAGGACGGCGAGCAATCATGAGCGACTCCCCGCCTCGGAGCGACAATCCCGCGCCCCTTAAAGGCGGCGGGCGAACGATCACCCTCTTGGCGCTTGCCTTGGCGACCTTCATGCAGGTCCTCGATACCACCATCGCCAATGTGTCGATCCCCACCATCGCGGGCAATCTCGGGGTCTCGGCCGATCAAGGCACGTGGATCATCACGTCGTTCGCGGTTGCCAACGGGGTATCGGTGCCACTTACAGGTTGGCTGATGCGCCGTTTCGGTGTTGTGCGCACCTTCGTATTGTCGATTCTACTTTTCACATTGGCCTCGGTTCTGTGCGGGATTGCCTGGAGTCTGCCGGTGCTGCTGGTGTTCCGCGTGCTGCAAGGTGCGGTGTCGGGCCCGATGATACCCGGCTCGCAAGCGTTGCTCCTGTCGCAATTTCCCGCTGAAAAGAAGGGCACTGCGCTGGCGATCTGGTCGATGACCACACTGGTCGCGCCAATCTGCGGACCGATCCTGGGTGGTTATATCTCCGACAACTATCCCTGGGAGTGGATCTTCCTGATCAACGCCCCGGTCGGCCTCTTTTGCTGCGCGATATGCTGGCGCTTCCTGCGCCGCTACGAAACGCCGACCTTCAAGCTGTCGATCGACAGAGTGGGCCTGGCTCTGTTGATAGTGTGGGTCGGTGCACTGCAGATCATGATGGATCAGGGCAAGGACCTGGATTGGTTCTCCAGCAAACTCATCGTGATACTCGCCGTCGTGACCGCGCTGGCCCTGGCCGCATGGATCATCTGGGAGCTGACCGAGGAGCACCCTATAGTAGACCTGACGCTGTTCAAGTCGCGCAGTTTTACGCTCGGCACCCTCGCATTGTGCCTGTGCTACGCGGTTTTCTTTGGGAATCTCGTACTGATGCCGCTCTGGCAGCAAACGCGGCTGGGCTATACCGCCACCTGGGCGGGTCTGGTTTCTGCCCCCAGCGGCGTAACGGCCGTCCTCGTCGCGCCCTTCGTGGGACGCTTCATCGGCAAATACGACGCGCGGGCGTTTGCGACGGCTTCCTTCGTGATCTTTGGCATCTCCTACTTCATGCGCGCGGCCTACCCTCCGGATGCAAGCCCATGGGTGTTCATCGTGCCGCTGCTCGTACAGGGGGTAGCCATGGGCATATTCTTCGTGGCGCTGGTGACGATCGCCCTCGATGGGCTGCCGCCAGATCGCGTGCCGGCCGCCTCGGGACTTAACAACTTCCTGCGCATCACCAGCGGCAGTTTTGCCACCTCGCTCACAGCAACCTTCTGGGACCGGCGCGAGGCATTGCATCAGTCGCGATTGGTGGAGTCACTGTCCGCCTATGATCCTGGCTACTCCAGCGCGCTGACACAACTTCACGCCTATGGCTTTGGCGGGGACTCAGCCGCAGCCAGGGTGCAGCAGCAGGTGATCGGTCAGGGCTACCTTCTGTCCAGCCTGGATTTCTTCTATTTCTCAGCGTGGGTGGTGATGTTGCTGATCCCACTATGTTGGCTGGTGCGGCGGCCGGCGGGCGGCACCTCCGCCGTAGGCGGCGAGTAATAGGAACGGCCAAGAGGCCAAAGGCGTGGCATGGAATGCGAAGCATAGGACTCCAATTTTCAACTCAAATGTACAAGATATCCGTCGAGGTGCTGGCGGAAAGTAGACACTCGAGGAAACCCCAGGAATTATTCCGCAGGAGTCAACATGCAAGCCGCGACCAACGAGCTAACAAGCGAAGCGATTGGCCACACGATCACCACAACGAGCAAAAGCGAATCTTCGGAGACGGTTGAAGTCCTCGAGGAGCTACTCGCTCATTCAATTCACTTGCGCGATTTGTACAAGAATGCCCGTTGGCAAACCGCCGATCTTCAGTTTCGCCTGTTGCGTGTGCTGTTCGACGGTCACTACAAGGAACAGATTCAGCTCGTAGACCTCCTCATCGATCGAATACGCGCACTCAATGGCGCAGTCAGGGTATTCGCCGGCGATTTCCTTCAGCCGACGCAGTTTTCTCAACTACTTCGCGGTCGTGAATCAGCCACACTTCTATTGGCAGGATTAATCGAGGCACATGAGTCCGTCTTGGCCGTGCTCCCCACCGGGGCAAATGAAGAACAACTGAACCGCTCGTGGACCCGGGACTTCGCGGTAGGTCAGGTAGTTCTTACCAACAGTGAGCAGTCTGTCGTCGTCAGGGAACAGTTGATGCATCGAAAAAGAATGCTGCGGACTCAGCCAACCTGGGATTGCTAGATACCAAAAGGCTCACCTCGCGGCAGGTCTGCCGCGAGGGCCCATTCGCTTGGCTAAGCCGCTTTTTGCGCCGAGAGTAAAGTGATCAGAGCTTGCGCAGTGCCGGTTGAAGACGCCGGGTTCTGGCCCGTTATCAGAAGCCCGTCGATCACGTGAAACGGCTGCCAGTCGGCGACCTTCTCGAAGATCGCTCCCAGCCGCATCAGTTCATCCTCGACCAGGAATGGCACCACATGGGTCAGCTTCATTTCTTCCTCTTCGCCGTTGGTAAAGCCGGTCACATGCTTTCCCTTCACGAGCGGCGCGCCTTTGTATGTTACGTGCCGAAGCACGCCGGGGGAGTGACACACCAACGTAATCGGTTTCCCGGAATTGTAGAAGGACTCGAGTAGAGCGATGGAATCCGCGCTTTCGGCAAGGTCCCACATGGGGCCATGTCCGCCGACATAGAATATCGAGTCGAAGTCCTGCGACTTCATATCTGCGAGCTTCGCGGTCTGGGAAAGGGCTTTTTGCGCAGCGGCGTCCTTTTTGAAGCGCGCCATTGCATCGGTTTGATTTTCCGGCAGATCGCTCTTTGGATCGACCGGTGGTTGACCGCCTTTGGGCGTGGCAAGGGTCAATTGCACACCGGCATCCCGAAAAACAAAGTAGGGAGCGGCGAACTCTTCCAGCCAAAACCCAGTCGTGCGACCGGTGTTGCCCAGTTGATCGTGTGAAGTCAGCACCATCAAAATCTTCATGTTCCTATCTCCTGTGTCACTCAAGACGCTTAAGTTGGTTTGGTCGATTGCGATGGCAACACTCGCCAATACTCATGGCAATAGAACATAGGTATTGACGCTCGCCCTGCTCATTTGCCCGCGAGTCGCCTCAGCACCGCGGCGGCCATCAGCGCTGACTGAGGCACCAGACCTACCGTCAGCCAGCCGTTGATCACTGTCATAAAAGCAAGGAGCACGGCCGGCCAATCGCGAAATCGGCCTCCACTCATGGCGACCTTGCACTTCTTACCCATCGATGAAGCAGCTGAGCGAGTGTGCGCAGCTAGCACGTAAGCGATCGGCGTAGATGGTGCGGCAATCATGGAGCTCTCCGGTGGCGACAAATGCGACGAGGTTCATCAGACCAAAGAACGGACGATCAAGCGATTGCACGATGGTATAGACGACACCTTCGTATCAGCTCCGGGATGCCAACAGCGAGTAGCCAGTTATCGCAGTACTGCCCGAAGGAGCATCGGCAGCATCTTGCCGCACTCTATCCCGCGATCGAAGTGGCGTACTTGCAGATTGTTACGATGGCCACGGACGACCACCACACGCTTTAGGAGTTCCGCGCCTCGAGGCCTCAATCGTCCTTGGCCGCTAGTGCTTAAATTCCACTGAATTGTCGGCTGCACCAGCCGCTACCCTGTACTGCAAATGCGCGCGCGGGAAATGCCGGGGGAGACAACCACACCGAGTGCATGACCAAGCGCGGAATCTGTCTATACGCAAACGCGGAGAATTTTCGTTCGACGTCGGCGGCGGGATCCTTTTCGAGAGTATGGATCAACTCTTGCGCGAGATGCGGCCAGTAGTTGTTGATGCGTGCCGCGAAGGCTTGTGCGTATCCCAAAAGGATGCCAGAGGCAACCATGGCGCCTTCGCTTATCAGCTGTTTCGCCAAACGTCGTTCTGGTCGGTTGATTCGCGCCTGAATCGCTGCGCCTCTCTGAGCGTGGCGCGGCCCGACGACGAGATAGTCTTCCTCGCCTCCAGGATGAGGATGGGAATCAATCATGCCAAGCGTGGCGACACTCTCCGGCATGGCTCGCAGCTGACCGAAGGCCTTCTCGATAGCCTCGGTCAACACGGATTCGCGCGCCACCCAAAAATCGCTGGGGAGGACCGCGATAGGACAGGAGGGATCCTTGGTTGCGATCGACAACACGGCCGCCGCCGTGGACAGGGAGGTTGGTGTTCCCACCTCCGAGATGAAGCGATTGGTTGCCCGCGTAAACCAAAAGGGACCTTCCCAAGTCCGCCGATCGCCCTCCTGGGCGGACACGATCACGTTGGCCGGAGAGCTCAGCCTTCTCGCGCGACGAGCTGCCAGGCGCAAAAACCCCATTGTCACCGCTGCCGCGGAACCTGAGGCGCGCTGAAACAAGGATGTGCTCACTCGTTCTGAGTGTTTATCGTTGGCGACGACAATGCAGCAGCGTTTCGATGCGACGGACGTTTGCGCTCTCACAGATCGATCCCCTGTCTTAAAAAGAGCAAAGCAGCCTCCAGAGAAGTCACGTCGGCAATGCTACGTCCCCGCAGCGATCCCGCTATTGCACCTTCGTATCACGGGAAGACCGGACATGAGTTGGCGCGGTTCGCCGGGCGACCAATACTTTAGTCTTATAGATCGACGCCTTTATCTGGCGCGACAATTGTTAATGTACGCATCAATCCCGAAGCACGTTGGGCAGCTGGGCACTTCAGGTTTTAGCGACCACGATGCACGAGCAGAAAGGCCTTGCGCGCCCATCGCAATTGGCGCAGGGGCCAGGCGAGTGATGGATCGCGCAGGCTTTAAAAACACATGAAAAGCGCCGCAATTCTTGTAGCCGTCGTCGATGATGATGAGTCTGTGCGGGAATCCCTGCCGGGCCTGCTTGACGAATTGGGGTTCGCGACGAATACGTTTTCGACAGCAGAGGAATTCCTCCAATCAGGGGTCGCCGACAATGCCAAGTGCCTGATTCTTGACATCGCGATGCCAGGGATGACGGGTCCGGAGTTGCATCGCGAGCTGATGAAGCGCGGCTATTCAATCCCTACTATTTTTATGTCCGCTCACCCTGAATTCGCCTCTCTGCCGGATATGCGCGAAGGAGCGGTCGATTGCCTTTTGAAGCCGTTTCGCGAGACGGCCTTGCTCGAGGCATTGAATAGAGCGCTAAATTTGAAGTAACCCCTCTTGCCTAGCGAGACGCCTCATGCACTTAATAGATACAACCGATCGCCTTCCGAGGTTGCCTGCGATGTCGCCGACCAGGCCTACAGTCGTCGTCGTTGACGACGATATTTCTGTTCGCGAATCCCTGGAGCTCTTGATTCAAAACGAGGGGTGGCAACCTGCGCTGTTCGAATCGGCACAAGCGTTTCTGGCGCAATTGCCGACCGTGGTCCCAAGCTGCTTGATATTAGACGTCAATCTTCCGGATCTCAGCGGTCTTGATATCCAGCAGCGCATAAGTGATGAGAAGTCCTCCACACCGATCATTTTCATAACCGGCTACGGCGATATTCCGACGTCGGTCCGAGCAATGAAAGCAGGTGCAGCAGAATTTCTGACCAAACCGCTCGACGACGTGATACTGATCGGAGCGATTCGTGACGCTGTGCTTCGCAGTCAGGCCAATCTGAAACAAGAAGGAGCTCAGCGTCAATTGCAAGAGCGGCTTGCCTCGCTGAGTAAGCGTGAGCGCGAGGTCATGAATCTCGTCGTGAAAGGACTAATGAATAAGCAAGTTGCCTTCGAGCTGGATATCAGCGAGATCACCGTCAAGGCGCATCGAGGCCGGGTCATGGAAAAGATGCGCGCCACCACCTTCGTCGACCTGGTGAATATGGCGGGGCGCCTCGGTATTAGCACAGCCCGAGAAGCCTAGCTGACGGGTGCTGAGCTCGCGCGACGGGTAAAAGCCACCGAGATCATCGATCTTTCGGCACTCACCGAACCCGCGGCGGTTGCGAAACGGCGCATGATCAAGGCGAGCCGCTCGAGCGTGCGTGCTCAGCCAATTTTCTGCAACACCGGCCCCTTATGCATGGCGATGTGATCAGTTTTGTCGCTCTTGATCTCGAATTGAGGGTCATCTTCACTGGCATGGCGCGTATAGCCTTCGTACTCTGTATCGCGCGTGTGGATCTTGATTACCCGGCCGGAAACATAGCCAGCCTCGGAATTCCAGGAAACGTGATCGCCGACTTTAAAGTGTTTGCTCATACCTCAACCTCTGTTTCCCGGTTGGCATTGTCGCTTACGTGTGTGCCGCGGCAGAAGCTTCGCTCTGCGCCGCGAACGCTGCTCTCCTAGGAGCGGCTTATCAGTTCGCCGTCTGGGCCGCTTTTTCGATAAACGCCGCGATCTCCTTGGGGTGCAGAAGAAATATGATGTGGCTTCCGGGCAGCTCAAGCGTCCCGGACTTGGCTCTGCTCGCCATGAATCGTTCGAGGTCAGGATTGATTTGACGATCCTTCGACGGAATCACCGCGAAGCTCGGCTTTTTCGACCACGCCGCGACCGTCACCTTAGCTCCAAAGGAGTCGGCGGCGATAGGTACCTGGGAGATCTCCATGAAGTGGGCCGTCGCCTTTGGTACACCGGCGGCGAAGTCCTTGGCAAATGCCGCGGGATTTACGTAGACGAATCCGCCACCGGAAGGGACGACGCTCTGTCCGCCGGCAGGCGGAGTCTTCGCCTGCAGCGCGCCGGCAGTCTCGCCGACATCCGGCTCAAACGCGGCCACGTACACCAGACTGCGGACCGACGGCCGGTCACCCACTTCGGTGATGATCATCCCGCCCCAACTGTGGGCCACCAGTACGCACGGACCAGCGCGGTCCAGGACGTTGCGCGTGGCCGCAAGGTCGGCATCCCAAGACGTCAACGGCTCCTGTACGACGTACACGGTGTAGCCGTCGTGTTCCAGAATCGTGGCAATCGGTCTCCAGCCGGAACCATCGGCGAAGGCGCCGTGCACGATGACTATATTTTTTACGCCCGCTTCCGCCGGCTGCGTCAGAGCCGTGGCAAGCACGGCAAGCACGATCCATAAAGTTTTCATCTTCAGCCTCGCTCGTCGGGAAGTCTTGAGTTGATTGGGCCACAACAATGCCGGTCGTCGTATTGCACGATGGTATTGATGAACCAGCGCACGCCCGGACGATGTCCTTCCCACGCGGCACAAAGCGATTACGATCGCATCGGCGATACCATGGTCTAATAGGCCTGAGACCACTCGTCTGATCTGATGAGGTCGGGGTGGCTACGGCGGGCTGAGGAGTACAAGTGTAATGCTCGAGACGAGTGACGCCCTGATGCTAGCGCGGCTGCAGTTCGCGTTTACGATCTCGGCCCACATCATCTTCCCCGCGATCAGCATCGGTATCGCGAACTATCTTGCCGTGCTCGAGTGGCTGTGGCTGCGAACCGGCAAGTTGGTATATCGTGAACTCTTTTTCTTCTGGTCGAAGATCTTCGCGGTCGGTTTCGGCATGGGCGTCGTCTCTGGTGTCGTGATGAGCTACGAGTTCGGCGCAAACTGGGCCGGCTTCTCCCGCGTCGCCGGTTCGGTCAACGGACCGCTGCTCACTTATGAGGTCCTGACGGCGTTCTTTCTCGAAGCCGGCTTCCTCGGCATCATGCTGTTCGGCTGGAAGCGCGTCGGTGCACGCCTGCATTTTCTCGCCACGGTGCTGGTCGCTCTCGGTACGCTATTCTCGACGTTTTGGATCCTTGCTTCCAACAGTTGGATGCAGACGCCTCAAGGGTTCGAGATCGTGGACGGCAGAGTCGTGCCGCTCGACTGGCTGAAAATCATCTTCAATCCTTCGTTTCCATTCCGACTCGTTCATATGTCGCTGGCGGCGTTCATTGTGGCGGCGACGATCGTGGCGGGCTGCGCCGCGTGGCATCTACTCAACGGCCGCAGGAGCGAGAGCATCACGAAGTCGTTTTCGATGGCCGTCGGCATGATTCTCCTGGCCGTGCCGATCCAAATGATCGCTGGGGACGCGCACGGCCTCAATACCCTGCGGTACCAACCGGCCAAGATCGCGGCAATCGAAGGCCTGTGGGAAACAGAGAGGGGCAGTACGTCACTGAATCTCGTCGGGTGGCCGGACATGACAGAGGAGCGAACGAAATACGCCTTGTCGGTTCCCCATCTCGGCAGCCTGATCCTGACACACACCTGGAGTGGCGAAATCCGTGGCCTGAAGGAGTTCGCGCCCGAAGACCGCCCCGATTCGACCATAGTGTTCTGGAGCTTCCGCATCATGGTCGGCATGGGCTTGCTGATGCTCTTGCTCGGCCTGGTCGGCCTCGTGCTTCGCTGGCGCAACAAACTCTATGACACGCGCTGGTACCAACGCTTCGCCCTGGCGATGGGACCGTCGGGTCTGATCGCATTGCTCGCGGGCTGGATCACCACCGAAGCCGGCCGCCAACCCTGGGTTGTCTACGGCGTGCTGCGCACGGCAGATGCCGTCTCGCCCTTGTCTTCGCAACAGGTCGGGACATCGCTGTTGATCTTCGTCATTGTCTATTTCCTGGTCTTCGGTACGGGTGTCTACTACATGCTGAAGCTGATGGCGACAGGGCCGGATGTAGGAGACCAGGCAAGCGGCGACCAGAGCGAGGTCGGCGAGACCATTGGGCGCTTCGACCGCAGACCGATGTCGCGTGCCACCGATGCGATCGACGCATGAGGCACTCATGACGAGCACTCTTCCAATCATTTGGGCAGGCATCATAGGATTCGGCGTATTCCTCTACGTGCTGCTGGACGGCTTCGATCTCGGTATTGGCCTGCTGTTTCCGTTTTTTGATCGCGAAGGTGAGCGACAGGTCATGCTGAACACGGTCGCTCCGGTCTGGGACGGCAACGAGACTTGGCTGGTGCTCGGCGGGGCTTGCCTCTACGGCGTATTTCCCCTCGCCTACTCCACGTTGCTTCCGGCCGTCTATCTTCCGGTGATCGCGATGCTCTGCGGACTGATTTTCCGCGGCGTGGCGTTCGAGCTTCGCGCCAAGGCGCGCCGCACCCAGAACCTCTGGGATCTCGCCTTCATCTTCGGATCGGGAACGGCGACGTTTTGCCAGGGCATCATCCTTGGCTCGCTGCTGCAGGGCATTAAGATCGTCGATGGCCGATTTGCGGGCGAAGCTTTCGGCTGGCTGTCGCCGTTTCCGATATTCTGCGGGCTGGGACTGCTCGCCACCTATGCGACACTTGGCTGCGGTTGGCTCGTTATGAAGACCGACGGCGATTTACAACGACGCCTGCGCATGTTGCTGAAGCCTTTGTCCTTGGGCCTGCTCGCCATTATTGGCGTGATCAGCCTATGGACCGTGCTCGGTCAGCCGGCCGTCGCGCATCGTTGGTTCGGCGGACACAATTTTCTTTACTTTGCGCCGGTACCGCTGCTCGTGCTGGCCTGCGTCATCGGCATCTTCCGCTCGGCGGATTCCGGCCACGAGACGCGCGCTTTCTTCTTCATGGAAGCCATCATCTTTCTCGGCTACAGCGGCTTGCTGATCAGTATTTTTCCGAACATCGTGCCGCCCAGCTTAGACATCTGGGCTGCCTCGGCACCTCGCTCAAGCCAAATTTTTGTTCTCATTGGCATGGTGATCATTCTACCAATCATTCTTTCCTACACGGCGCTGTCTTACTGGGTGTTCCGCGGCAAAGTCCGCAGCGGCGACGAGGGCTATCATTGATGAAAGAGGTGCCGGCGCGCTCTTCGCTGTGGTCGCGGATCGGCTGGTTCGCCCTGCTCTACCTGGGTGGTGTTTTGGCGGTATGGATGTTGGCCGCGGCCTTTCACTTGCTGCTAAGCACGCAACTCTAGAGTGCGGCTAGCGCGCATCAATTGGGAGGCCGGCGATGAGTTTTATTGACAGGTCAAGATCCGCGGTTCGGGTGCATCAGCTACGACATAAGACAATTCCGGCGTCACTCTTCGCGATTCCCCTTGGCCTTGTCGCGCTGGGTCTCGCCTGGCAGACCGCAGAGTCAATCTGGTCCGAGCCGAAGTGGGTCTCAGACGCACTCATTTGGTTCGGCGCCACACTCTGGGTTTTTCTACTGATTAGCTATCTGGGAAAGTGGCTATTGCGTCGTGCCGATGCCATGGCGGAATTGGAACACCCAATTCAATCCTGCTACATCGGATTGGCAGGTGTGGTCTCCCTGCTTGCTTCGATAGGCTTCTCGACTGCGCATCGGACTTTGTCGCTCGGATGCTTTTCTTTCGGCATTGCATGGACTCTGATATTTGCCATCTATCAAACCGGCCGGTTCTGGATGGGCGACAGCAAACCCGAAACTCTCACACCCATCTTGTACCTTCCCATGGTGGCAGGCGCGTTTGTTAGCGCGAGTGCTTCCGCCGCCATGGGTTATGTCGATTGGGGGAAGCTCGCCTTCGGCGGTGGGTTATTCACATGGTTGGCGCTCGAGTCTGTAATCCTGTTCCGTCTCTACACTGCCCGGCCCGTTCTGCCGCCGCTGCGTCCCGCCATGGGGCTGCAGTTCGCCGCTCCCGCGGTCGGCGCTGTGGCCTACCTGAGTGTTGGCGGCGGCACGCCTGATATTTTCGCGTACGCCCTGATTGGGTACGCTCTTCTGCAAGCGCTTATCCTCATTCGCTTACTTCCTTGGCTAGTACGAGCAGAACTCACGCCGGCATGGTGGAGTTTCAGCTTCGGAGCTGCTTCGCTGCCTACGGCCGCGATGAAATTAGCGGCATATCGAGATGCTGGAGCGATCGCGACATTGGCTCCCTATCTTTTTATAGCGGGGAACATCGTTATCGCGGCAATCGCGGTGGTCACAATAAAATGGGTATTCAGCAGCGCGCCACAACCGCCGCCGGCCGTGCAATCCGTCGATCAAGAATGCGCATAGGCTTAAGGGCGACCCGATCCCTGCGAGTCGAAGCGTGCTGGGACGTTTTTGTGGGGCTGCAGTTTATAATGAGCGGGCATCAAAGCGGCAGCGGCGCCTTGGCTTGCTCGCTGATCATGTACTGCGCATACCAGTCCGGCCAGTTCGCATCTTTTTGACCCGTTCGCTTCTCGTGTACGCCATGCGCAGCCTCGGCGCGGCGCAGCGCAGCCGACAGTGCCGTCGCGGATTTAAAGGTCGTGGCTTCCATATCTGTGCGGCCAGGCAGCCGCGTGGTCACCTCTTGCACCAGCCAGGCGTTACCGTCCGGATCGGAAAACGAGACGAATGAGGCATAACTGCGTCGCTGCGGATCCGGCCCGGCCAACTTTGCCCTGGTGGGTGAACGATGGAAGACTTCGCTCACATCGACGCCGCAATCCCTCAATTCCTTAAGTGCGGCTTGGATGTTGGGCACTACGAGATACAGGCCGCCCCCCGACCCAGGCGTGGCGGTCGTCACTCCTTTGCCAAATTGGATCGAGCATGCGGAACCGGGCGGCGTGAATTGAAGCAGCCGAAAATCGTTGCCGTTCGCGATATCTGCATCCAGCCTCCACCCCAGCCCACCGTAAAAGCGCACCGCCCGATCAACGTCCGACACGGGAATAACCACTACCTCGAGCGCCATGTCGATCCGGGGCGATTGCGGAATGCTCATGTCTAACTCCTTGGCTTCGGGTAACTAGCGACCGCTTTGGCGATCAGACCAAAGATTTACGCTGGATGCGATTGCACGAAAGTATCGATTGTATTGACCTACACTACCGCACCGTCTCGCGTCGGTAAACCCAGTCCAACGCAATTGGTCAACGTCATCGCTGTAGCGAATTTGGCCCTCTTAGCCGACATGTTTCGCTGGCGCTAGGTTGTTGGATTGGATGAGTATGTGATCGCCGCAATGTTCCAGCCGTCGGTGCCTTTGACCAACTGCCAGGTCTCGCTGCCGTGATTCGTCTCTTTCCCATCGCTTAAGAAAATGAAATCGAAATACACGGAGGCAATCGTCCCATCGCTATTAATCTGTAGATGCGTATGCCTGGGATCGAAGTTGGCTTTGGTGTGAGAGACCAGTTCCGCGAAATCTTTGAAACTCCCTACTCGAATTTTCTTCGCGTCAGGCGATTTGGCCTTGGCACGCGCGTATGCATCGTCTGATAGTACATTGAGCCAGGCACTGCCCTCTGGGATGAACAGCCTCGCAAGCCGGGCGCCATCGTGGGTAACCACCGCCTCGTGGTAGGAGTCCATGAGGCGTTGAATGTCGATGGAATCTTGCGTTTTGACGGTGGCGTTCGTGCTCGCGGCGTCTCCCGTAGGTGCAGTCAATGCGTTCTGGGCAAAGAAGGCCGCCAACAGAATTGGCGCAGTTTTACCGATGGATTTCATGGATGGTCTCTCTTAAGGCGTGAGAATCGTAGTTCGCATCAGAACTGAGCGGGACCGACCGCCCCAATCCAGTGTCGCACCTTGGTGGGATCCTTTTCGTCCATGTAAAAGAAGTGGGACATAACAGGTTTCACAATCGGCTTGGAGCTGTCATCCGGCTTCATGGTCACAATGCCGCGGAAGATCTTGAGCAAACCGCCATCCCAGTATTCAAGGACGTCATGATGCGCTGTGAAACCCGTATCGATGAAGGCGCGCAAATTCTCGCGGATGGCCTCACGTCCATGCCAATCGGCAACACCCAAGTTACCGATGGCATCCTTGGTAAAGCAGTCGAATCCTTTCCCGAAAGTCTTGTCGTCAATTTCCTTCCAGAAAGCCAGCAGCCATTCAGGCGGCTCTTTCTTGGTGAATGTCAGTGTGGTCATGATGCTCTCCTTTGATGCGATTGTTCGGGTGTCAGGCAGTGCGATGGCAGCGGATGGTAAGGAAATCATTGCCGCCGTGGCTGCCATGCCGGCGAGTAGATGCCGACGATCTAAGTTCGCTGAGTCCATGCAAAATCTCCTGAGCTTTTCCGCGATGGGCGCTGAGCAGAGGTTGCTCAGCACGGGAATACAATCTAAAGGCGATTGTCTTGGCAGACTTGCCAATAACACCTCGTTTTCCGCCAACTGTTTATGGGGCGACCGAAATGCCCAGCTGAGCTGCGATCCGGCGCGCCGTTTGCTCGCGCCGGGCGGTGATCTCCCGATACGATTGCCTGGCGCGCCGCAGAATCTCCGGCGGCGCGCGCTCGGGCGTTCCGCTGTCGAAGGGCGGCTCCGGCGCGTACACCAGGTCGAGTTGAATAGCCTGCGCGACCTCATCGCCACGCAATTCGGCGGCCAGACGCAGGGCACCGTCGATACCCGCGGTGACACCGGCGGCGAATATGTAGGTCGCGTCCACCACCACTCTCTCATTCACGGGGACCGCACCGAAAAACTGCAACAAGTGAAGCGCTGACCAGTGCGTTGTCGCGCGCCGTCCTCGAAGCAGGCCCGCGGCGCCGCAAAGCAAAGCGCCCGTACATACGGAGAGAACGTAGCGCGATCCTGCGGCCTGTTTCTTGATCCAAGCGAGTACTTCTTGGTCCTCCATCAATGCTTCCTGCCCGAGACCCCCGGGTACGTGAAGCACATCGAGCTGCGGCGCTGCTGCGAGGGCCGCATCTGGGATCAACCGCAGGCCGTTGAGGTCGCGAACGGGTGCGGCTGTCTTTGCGTAGCTTTGGTAGGCCGAGTTTGGGACGCGCGACAGCGCTTCGAACGGCCCGGTGAAATCGATCTGATCCATCCCTTCGTACATCAGCGCGCCAATCAGCAGCGGGGTGCTGTCAGGAATCATGTGAATCTCCGGTTCGAGGATTGGGGTAGACAAAGCCAAACTACCCGAGCAAACTTTGGCGGCAATGCCAAAATCCCCTCGGTTCGCGCCAAGTGCCGTTCGCGTGGTCGAATTGCTCGCTTTTCCGTTGGTCCAGTTGCTGGACATCACTGGACCGTTTCAGGTATTCGCCTCCGCCAACGACATGGTGCTCGAAGCGGGGGGACGGCCGCCCTATGATCTTCAGGTTGTGGCGAGAAGCGGCTCGCAGGTGATGGCCTCATCCGGACTCAAACTTTCGACCGCTGCGCTGCCGCTCGCCGGTGCGGCGGTGGACACATTGATGGTGGCCGGCGGCCAGGGTGTCGAAGCGGCGGCGGCCGATCCAGCGATCATCGAGTGGGTGCAGTCGCGAGCAAAGCGGGCACGCCGCATCGCCTCGGTATGCACGGGGGCGTTTCTACTGGGCGCGTCCGGTCTGCTCGATGGGCGCCGCGCCACCACTCATTGGTCCTATTGCGCCGAACTTGCCCGACGCTATCCCAAGGTGCGCGTCGAATCCGATCCAATCTTCGTGCACGACGGGCCCGTGTGGAGTTCGGCAGGTGTCACGGCCGGCATCGATCTTGCGCTTGCGCTCGTCGAAGAGGACTTGGGACCTACGCTAGCGCTGGCCGTGGCGAGATACCTGGTTGTCTTCATGAAGCGTCCGGGTGGGCAGGCGCAGTTCAGCACCGTGCTATCGCTGCAGGCGGCGAACGATGAATTTGGCGCGCTGCATGAATGGATTAACAATCACCTGGCCGATGATCTGCCGCTTCCCGTGTTGGCCAACCGAGCAGGAATGAGTGAGCGCAGTTTCAGCCGCCACTATGCCGAAGCCACAGGCCTTACCCCAGCCCGCGCAATTGAGCGACTGCGGGTCGAAGCAGCGCGGCGATTGTTATCGGAATCCGGCCTGCCGGTGAAGCGGATATCGCAGCGTTGCGGTTTCGGTTCGGAGGAAACCATGCGCCGCAGCTTCCTGCGGCTGCTCGCGGTTACGCCACAGGATTATCGTTCTCGCTTCACGGCGTGACATGAGCCTTCGGTCAGAGCTGTATCAGGTGTGGGTGAACTGGCGGCTGCGAACCAAGCGCTGGCAGCTATCGGGGCGTTCCTGGCCCAGCGACTAGGCACTATTCTTGGCTGACATCCCGGAATTGCAGGGAGGCGGCGGGAATTTCTCGCGCCTCTGGGCCCGTAAGTTCAGTTAACGCGAGTCTGGTCCGAGATCCAGTTGACTTCCCAGTTCTTACCGCCGTCGCTCGAGTACGATTGCTCGAAATGTGGCGATTTGGACATCATCGCTGACCAGTCGAACTTAACCAGGACACTTTTGTCATCGAGCACGTCCTGCGCGTAGAACTCGCCATGACCCGCCTTGAACTGTCCGATTTGCGGCACCACGACGAGACCATCCCTGCTGTTGGCCCAATACAGGCGCCACTCGTGCGTCTTGGGATTGAAGAGCCGCACCGTGAGACCCTCGATGTGCTTCGTGGGACCCTCTAAATTGATCGTGTCGAGCTGGGCGCGGCCGTGCCAGAGCGGCGCGCAGTCGCCGAGCCCTGTGTAATCGACCCACTGAGTTGAGCCGCTGAGAGCCGGCCGTACCTTCAAGTGAAAACTCCAGCGCCCCAACAGCGGCTCGAAGTCGCGTTGCCCGGGCTGCTCATCTACAGTTCCCGCGCCCGACGAGGTCGCGTCCTCGGCATCGCCGATGCGCATCATGTCCGAGATCCAGTTTACCTCCCAACTCTTGCCACCATTCTCCGATAACGCCTGCTCGAAATGCGCGGAAGTCGGTGTGATCTTGGACCAGACGTAGCGCACCAGGGTGCTCTTGCCGTCGGCGTTGTCCAGCGCATAGAACTCGCCCAGGCCGTGCCCGAACTTGCCAACTTGCGCGCTCGACAGGATTCCGTCGCGACTATTCGCCCAATACAGACTCCATAAATGTGTTGCCCCGTTATAGGTACGCAACGTCAGTCCTTCCGCATGGTCGTTAGGACTGTCGGTGAAAAACTCGTTGAGATTGGCGCGACCGCCCCAGACTTTGCGATAGATCCCGTAGCCGTCAGACTCCGCCCAGCGCTCGGTTCCGGTCACCTTGCGCTTCAAGTGCACCTTCCAGCGCCCGAAGAGAAAGTCAAAGTCGTGTTGGCCGTCGCGCTCCGCGCTCGGGGACGGCGGCGAATCGGCCGCTGGTGCTCGCGGCGCGCTGAGGCCCAGCTCAATGGCAAGGAGAGGTGCGACCACTAAGGCACACTTAGCAATCTTGATTCGGCTTTGACGCATGATGTTCCGTCCATGATTCGGGTGAGTTTGAACGCCCGGCTCACGAGCGGCGCGATCGCCACGCATAATAGGCCCAAGGCGCTGAATTGCATAACGATAGTTCTTGACGTTCATCTGAAGCTCGGCTTCAAATGAGGCGTGTCGAAAACTCCGCCGCCCCAGGAATCTCTGCGGAGCGGAAGTCGCCTTCAAACCCTGTCGGCATCGCCAGTGTTTCCTCATCCAAATGTAAAGTCGTACACACTTACCCCAGGGCTGAGAAATTCGATTACGAATTCCCGGTCAGCGATCTTTCCCGGTTGTCGTATCAATTGATACATCCGCGCCTCGCTGACCGTGCCGTACCCCTGCTCGTCAATATCCGCGCCACTCGCGGCTCCCGGCGAATGACCATCAATGAGCACTCGGAAACGAACCGCGCTACCCACCGTGGAGGGTGCCATCACCAAATTGAGGTCGCGGGCATGAAATCGATAAACAATTTTCCCGTTGGCTTCTTCGAGCACCGCCGCTTGTCTTCCGATCGTCCAGAATCCCGACAATGCCCATTCATTGAGTGACAGACGATTAGGAGCCGCATATACATGTCGACGGTTCGGCAATGCTTCGCCTCTGGAAGCAAACCTCTCCGCCGTCTCATAGCCCACGTAGCTTTCTGGTGATCTTAAGTTCGCAATATCCGCGGGTACCTCCGCGCCGAGTGGCGCAACCGCGGCTAGGTTGCTCGAGGGATGGCCGCCAGACTCGACCAGCAACTTTTGAATCTCCCGCTCCGTGCGCTCGTACTCACCTTCGCCGAATTGCCGATACCGGATGTGTCCCTGAGCGTCCAGCAGATAGAGCGCGGGCCAATAAATATTATGAAACGCATTCCAAATCGCGTGTTTATTGTCAATCGCAACCGGGTAGTCGATATGCATCTCTCGCAGCGCGGACTGAACATTGGCCACGTTCTCTTCGAAATCAAACTCCGGAGTGTGTACGCCAATCACGACCAGACCCTGCTCACGGTATTTTGCGTCCCACGCACGGATATAAGGCAGTGTTCTTCGCCAATTGACACAGGTGTAGGTCCAAAATTGGACGACAACTACCTTGCCTCGCAGATCGTTGGGAGTTTGCGGTGGGGAGTTGAGCCACTCGGTCGCGGCGGCTACAGGCACAGTTACATCGTCGCTTCTCGCGGGTGTAAGCTTTTGTGGCATCGCGATCGCGACCGAAGCTACGCATAGCGATGCGAATGCTCTCCAAGATGCCTTCATCGCGCTCGTCTCCCGGTCAGCAAGATCAGCGGCCTCTATACGTTGCAAACCAATCGGGCGCTCCCTCGAACGCTCGTATGCAACCTCCAATGCCTCTCTTTTGGGTACGGGGTTTCAGTGCGATCTCCTTGAGCGCCCTACCAACCTGCACGCGCCGCAGGACTTCGGCTTAAAAGGACGCGGCTGACGACCACGATCCACAAGAGCCCGATGAGGGGCGAGATGAAGCGCGAATAGGCGCCGTCCGCTGCCCAGAATCCGCCACTCAGCCAGGTGGTGCCCCCGAGCAAGACGAGCAGCAGGGCTGCGACGCCCGCCGCGAAATGCGCATTCGAGAACACCCGGGCCCGCCACAGCCCGAACGTCCCAGCCATGATCAGCATCGCGCGTGGGAAGGAACTCAAGACGACGCTTACCCACAGAAAATCGTTCAGACCCGATGTGAGCGCGTCATTAGAAGAACCGGCGATCGAATAAGCGAGAACGGCAGCCACCGTGAGCATCAGGAGAAACATGCCCCCGAGCGCTGCGCTGGCAGCGGTCGCTGCCGCGCCCCAACCATCTTGTCCCGCTTCCGCCAGAGTGTTCCTAAGCGCCGCCGCGAACCACATGAGGTTGAGAACATTCAGGCCGGCGAACACCACAGCGATCAGGATCCGCACGCGATCGCCGTGGTAGAACGCGACGAGGGAGTCGGTCGACGCACCGACCTGCGGCTGATTACCGTAAATCAGGTACGCGATGATGAAGAACCCGACGAATTGGAGGCCGGCCGTACGCCATAAGTGTTCCCAAAACCCGCGGGTGGTGTAAACGCTTGCGGACGAGGTCATGGCTGTGGTGGATTCGCTCATGTGAAACTCCTCTCTAACTGGTCCGATTCTTATCGCAGCGATCTGAAGGTCTCGCAGACTTCGGTACAACTAAGACGATGTGATCGCGAGGGTTCACTTGAGGGATCCCAAGAGATCAGCGACGTGGCGCTACGTGTGAACGGCAATGAAAATAGGAATCGCTTGTAAGTGTTGCTCTGCGGCAAAATTCTGACGCGCCCGTTTTCAAATAATCCTTGCACGACACACGCCGCGCTGCAACTATCAATTCGCGAACGGAGACAGCCATGAATTTCGAAACAATCAAGGTGCACGAGGAAGGGGCCGTCTTGTTCGCGGAAATTTCGGCCCCTCCGATGAATCTTTTGGGACCCGAACTGGTCCGCGATCTGGTCTCCCTCATTCAGCAAGCCGAGGCAGACCACACTTTCAAGGTCCTGGTGTTCAAGAGCGCGGATCGCGACTATTTCATTTCCCACGTCGACATAACACGAATCAAGGAGTATCGGGCGGAGGCCGCGAAGCTGACCGGCGAGGCGTCAATTGCCCTTTTGTTTCGCTATTTGAGCGCAAGCCGCCTCGTCACCATTGCACAAATTGAGGGTCGCGTTCGCGCCGCCGGAAGCGAATTCGTTCTGGCGTGTGATATGCGCTTTGCCTCGCGCGAGTCGGCGATCTTCGCCCAGATTGAACCGGCGTTCGGTCAGCTCCCTGGCGGGGGAGCCACCCAACATCTGACGCGGCTCATGGGTCGGGCCCGGGCGCTCGAAGTCCTGTTGAGCGCGCAGGACTACGACGCGGAGATTGCTGAACGCTACGGCTGGATAAATCGAGCCTTGAGTGCGCCCGAGATCGGTGACTTCGTCAAGTCGCTTGCACAACGGATCGCGAGTTTTCCGGCCGCCGGGCATGCCGTGGTCAAGGACCGGGTCAATGCAATCGCGCTAGCGCCCGCCGACGACTTCCGTCGCGATTCCGATATTTTCGCCGAGGCCGTGCGTAACCCGGAGACCCAAAGGCGGCTCCAAGCCGCGATGATGCGGGGCTTCCAGACGCCTGAGGCGGAAATGGCTTTGGCAAAAATGCTGGGCGAATTGGGATAAGCAGGAAAAAACTTGCCGGTGTTTTTTGCATGATCTCCGTCCCAGCGCAAATCGCGACCGTTCTAGCGGGTCTTTCCTATCACTTCGCCTCGGCCACCCACTTCAAAGTCGCCAACCAGAGATCGTGTCCGCGGTGCATGAGCGTCTCATCACTCTTGCGCAGGCCCGCCGCGTCCTTTCCAACCCCGGCCTCATCCATTACGACGTGGCACATGGCGCCACGAGGCTCCAGATACCAGGAGTGATAAAAACTCGGCTTGGCTCCCGGCACGTAGCCGTACCAACCCAGGCGCTGATTCGGTACATACTCGTGCACTTTGCTTTCGATCGCCAAGCCAAACGTGGTCCAGCGGAATATCGTGCCGTCACCGAGCACCGCATCCCCGCGCTGAATTTCGACATCCTTGGAGTTGGGGTACCAGGTCGGCCACTGGCTCGCTTCAATGATATGTGTCCAGACCCGCTCACAAGACGCATTGATGATCAGCTCATTATGAGCGAACAGATCGGCTTTCTCCGGCTCGAAGCCTGTAGGCCAGTGGATGTCCGGGGAACGGTG
>Ga0210387_10000259_pt1 | contig 38732 bp, 25 predicted proteins | sample IncBWC7OmetaG_FD_160108 | JGI IMG/M metagenome (GOLD analysis project Ga0210387, IMG submission 160108) | Forest soil microbial communities from Barre Woods Harvard Forest LTER site, Petersham, Massachusetts, United States - Inc-BW-C-7-O ... | reverse complement strand
ATAACACACCAAATGTTGCTGTATTATTTGGCGTACCCACTGTTGTTTTAGTCAGTGATTTATTTAAGTTCCAACCCGTTTCAGATAAAACGCCATCTATAGTAATTGTACCCGGCGCTTTGAAACAAGTCACCACGCCTGCAGGATCTGCACCCTGTGCAATAGTGATCGTTACAGCTTCGCTACCTGTGCCGCCGCCATTGATAGCATTTACCGTTGTAGTAAATGTACCTGCTGTTGTAGGTGTACCACTGATCAACCCTGTTGATGTATTCACTGATAAACCTGCCGGCAAACCTGTTGCACTATAACTGGTAGGTGTATTGGATGCTGTGATCGTATAACTAAATGCAGAACCGGTTGTACCACTTGCTGTTGTTGCACTTGATACGACAGGGGCTACTACAGGTGTACTTAAGACAAAGGCAATATAGTTAATATTGAAGCCGCCGGTTTCTTCATAAATGCGAACGACATGCTGGCCACTTGTAATACTTGGTGTTGTAACACTGATCGTTTGATAGGTTTGCCATGCACCTGTATTTGGAATGGCCATGCTACCTGAAATATTTACGCCGTCTATTTCTACATGCAAAGTGTTGCCGGTTCCGGGAGATGCGACTCTTACCTGGAGTGTGTACACGCTTGTTGTTGTAACATTTACCGTATACTTCATCCATTCGCCTGCATTCGTAAATCCTACATCGTAGCCACCGCCGGTATCTCCGGTAGTTTCTACGTCTACGCCTTCTGTGGTTCTGTATTGTCCGCCGCTGTTTACTGCATCGTTATCGTTATAGGCTATTCCTTGTCCGCCCAGGTCATAATTTTCTGCCTGTATCGTTCCGGGAATTGGCCATGGTGTTCCACCATAAGGAGATTCCGTTGAAACTGCCGCACTAACGGTAATGGTTACTGTTTTACTGCCTGTACCACCTGCATTCGTTGCACTAACTGTAGTTGTATAGGTAGCTGCTGTAGTTGGTGTGCCACTTATTACGCCTGTTGATGTATTAACTGTTACGCCCGCAGGTAAACCTGTCGCAGCATAACTGGTTGGTGTATTAGATGCTGTAATGGTATAACTAAATGCCGTGCCCACTGTAGCTGTTGCCGTTGCTGCACTTGATACTACAGGTGCTGGTACAGCTACAAAAGCGATATAGTTAATATTGAAACCACCGGTTTCTTCATAAATGCGGACTACATGCTGCCCACTTGTGATACTTGGTGTAGTAACACTCACTGTTTGATATGTTTGCCATGCACCTGTATTTGGAATAGCAATGCTTCCCGAAATATTTACGCCGTCTACTTCTACATGCAAAGTATTGCCCGCTCCCGGAGATGCTACTCTAACCTGTAATGTGTACACGCTTATGGTTGTAACGTTTACCGTATACTTCATCCATTCACCAGCGTTTGTCCAACCTACATCATAGCCGCCGCCGGTGTCTCCTGTAGTTTCCACATCAACGCCTTCTGTTGTCCTGTATTGTCCGCCGCTATTTACAGCATCATTATCATTGTAGGCAACTCCTTGTCCGCCCAGGTCATAATTTTCTGCCTGTATCGTTCCCGGAATTGTTGCTGCTGTGCCGCCATATGGAGATTCTGCTACTGTTGCCGGATTAACCGTAATGGTAACCGTTGCATTTCCTATTCCACCTGCATTGGTTGCACTAACAGTAGTTGTATAGGTTCCTGCTGTTGTTGGTGTACCACTTATTATTCCTGTTGATGTATTAACTGTTACACCTGCAGGTAAACCCGTTGCATTATAACTTGTTGGTGTATTGGATGCGGTGATCGTATAACTAAATGCCGATCCTACTGTACCTGATGCTGTTGTTGCACTTGATACCACAGGTGCTACTATTGCCGGACTAACGGTAACGGTTACTGTTTTGTTTCCCGTTCCACCTGCATTAATGGCATTGACAGTTACAGTATAGGTTCCTGCTGTTGTTGGTGTGCCACTTATTATTCCTGTTGATGTATTAACTGTTACGCCTGCGGGCAAACCGCTTGCGTTATAACTTGTTGGTGCATTGGATGCGGTGATCGCATAACTAAATGCGGAACCTACTGTACCTGTTGCTGTTGCTGCACTTGATACGACAGGTGCTGCTACCGCAGGATTGATAGTAAAAGTTACTGCTTTAGTTCCTGTACCGGTTGCATTGGTTGCACTAACGGTTACAGTAGATGTTCCTGCAGTTGTTGGTGTACCGCTGATTACACCTGTTGATGTATTGATAGATAAACCTGCAGGTAAGCCCGGTGCAGCATAACTTGTTGGCGCATTAGATGCCGTAATTGTATAACTGAACGACGAACCTGTTGTACCAGTTGCTGTCGCTGAACTTGATATCACCGGAGCCGAAGCAATAGCAATTAAAGTATAATAGTTGATATTATAACCGCCGGTTTCTTCATAAAAACGAATCACGTGCTGACCACTGGTAATGGTTGGTGTAGTGAAACTTACCGTTTCCCAGTTTTGCCATCCGCCACTATTAGGAACAGTGATACTTCCTGAAATATTAAAGCCGTCGACTTCTACATGAAAAGTATTTCCCGTTGCCGCTGACGCCACTCTTGCCTGGAAAGTATAAGTGCCTGTTGTTGCCACATTTACCGTATAATTTAACCACTCGCCGGCACTTGTAAATCCGATATCATATCCACCACCCGCATCTGATGTTCCTTCTATATCTACACCATCGGTTCTGTATTGTCCGCCTGTGTTTGTTGGGTCTGCATCGCTATACGCCACCCCTTGTCCGCCGATATCATAATTCTCTGCTTGTATTGTTCCCGGCACGGGCCAAGGCGTACCGCCATAGGCTGATTCAGGCGCCGGTGTTGCGATCGTAAAAGTGATCGGCAATGTTCCGGTACCTGTGGCATTGGTTGCACTCAATGTTGTAGTATATGTACCGGCCGTTGTTGGTATACCACTGATCACACCGGTTGATGTGTTCACTGATAACCCTGCAGGCAAACCGGTTGCATTAAAACTTGTTGGCGCTGCCGAAGCTGCAATATTATACGTTAAGTATGTGCCGGCAATTCCACTTGTTGTGGTAAGATTTCTTACAGCCGGCGCAGCTGTTACAAAATATGGAGTTGGACGTGTTGCTGTTAAGGCTATTTGTCCTTTAAACATTTTACCTCCGTCATTTGTCAATCGTAAATAATAATCTGATGAAACAGGCGTACCATCTTCATCTAAACCAAAATAACCTGACCCTGTTGGAATCTGCGATTGATTTTCTGCAGTTTCCGCGATCTCATTTCCTTCGTTGAATTCGTCAAACATGGAAATATACAAACCTTGTGCGCCCATTTTTTTCATGTTATAGAACTGCTCCCACATAAAATTTCCGTGTACACGCTGGTGCACTGAAACATCTCCAGGTAAAATACAAGGTTGATAATCGATACCATGCGCAGTACAATATGCCTGATCCGCTATATTGGTATTGTTGTAATAATTATCTTCATCAGCTATAGATCCGATCTTTCCTATCTCCCAGGGAGATATCATGTTGAATGCATTATAAGTATCTGTGAATCCATCTGTAGTGGTGCGCCATTCTCCACGCACACCCCCGATCACGTAACAACCCTGGCTTTTAAACCAGTTAATTACAGCTACACATTGTGCATCTGTAAAAGGATGATTTGCATCATCAAGACCCAATCCCCAAATACAAACAACCGGTTTGCCATTTTGTTTTGCATAGGCAGGAGATGAAGTATATGCAGACATTTTTGTTGTCCAGTCATTCGGCATTTCAGTAGACATGTTAGTCCAACCGCTTACGTCATACATAATGTAGAACTTAACATTATGCGCTTCTGCTGCGATCTTAACTTTTGCCGCCATTGCATCACGAATTGGCCCTTCGCCACCTACCGGATCAAAACGCTGCAAAGCTGCGCAATCGATACCGTTTTGTTGCATCCACAAAAATTGTGTGTTTATTGTTTGATCTGTATAAGATGAAAATAAATTGGCTGGCTGGCCATTGCCTAAATTTGAATACGCAGTGGGGAAAGTAGTTGTAAGCTCACGTTCATCCGGCCACGCTTTTATACCTGTGTTGGTTGCAGATGGAGCACCTCCTACAGCTGTCCAATGCCACCAGGCATTGTAGGGAGAGCCATCACCCGGTGCAGCAAACCATCCCTGGTAACCTACGGTTATTTTTCCTACCACATCACCAACGGGTGATTGTGCTTTTATACTTGTGCTGACAAATAATAATACCAGCAGTAAAAAGAATTGCGATCTTTTTAAAACGATCGAATTGATAAATGGCTGTTGAGTCAAGTTTTTTTTCATAATAGTTAATCGTTATTAATAAATATAAAATACCATGGACAGGCTATAATATTGTTATAGCAGTCAGACTACTTTTTTGTTTTGGGGGAATATTATAATAAGGGCTTTGATCTTTCATCATTATTGATACATCGTTGGGTACTCAATAATAATAAGCGTGTTAAGCAATCGTTTTAGCGCGTCAAATATATATACTATTTAATTACATAAATAAAAAAATAGCGAAAATTTAAAAAATTAATATAAATCCTTACTTAAGAAGCAACTTTTAATGCGTCGGGAGTTGCCTGGATCAATCTTTCTTCAGGAATTGTTATCTGATCTGCCTTTTGTCCGTTTGGATAGATATAATCAACCACGTATTGGTTTGACCATTCATTGTATTTACGTATTACCGCGTTACCTGCGGGCTTGTATTCCAAATCTAATAGCGTAACTGTTTGTCCCAATTGATATTTCATACTCATATGTTAGCGGTGCCAAATTACCATTTACACCATTAATTACAAGAAAGATTTGCTAACATTTGTTGAGAAAAATCTTGAAAACTTTTTTAGCTATTTTCAGAGAAACATAACAATTAAATATAATAAATATGTTTCTAGAGCTACTGCAACAAATTGTCGATATCAATAGCATGATCAGCGGATAATGCTAACTTAAATTCCATTTCTTTATCTTTAATTGATGAAGTGTCTCATATGAAAAAATATATTTTAGTACCTTATTTATTTACTTTTTTATTTTCCTGCCATAACAAAGTGCAACAAAATAAAATCAAGCCTGTTACTGTAATACATTCAATAATAAAAAAAGATTCATTGACAGAAGATTCTGTTCAACAAACTGTGCACGGCAGAAAATTGGATAGTCAATATATCAGCACATTAAAGCCAATTTTTGGCTATCGGTTTGTCGTAACAGGAAATTTTAAAGGAGATGGGAAAACAGATACGGTAACGGAACATTATTTCGATACAGAAAAAAATAAAGAAACAAATAAATATTATGACAGCATTGATTTTGATACACAAATGGCAATTGCTATTATGTACAAATCTCCTTACTCGTTTATAACCTGCAGTGATCATTCAATTGATACATTATCTGTTTGCAAAGGCGGCCAGCTTTTCGGACTATCCTATTTAAAAAATGAAGGAGATCTTAACGGAGATGGAACAGATGAATTATCCTACGTAATAGACTATGCAGATTATTCTGCTATCAATACCTGCCACTTGGTTACCTATAAAAACGGCCGCTGGAAAGAATTGTATTCGTTTGAAATAAGGGATTGGGAATTGCCCGGCCTTCCGGATGCCCAGACAAATTATGGCCTCTTTGGTATAGATAGTTTACACGCGGGCAGCAGCAATGATTCATTGAATAAACAAGCTGAAAAAGAATTGAAAGAATTTTCAGGATTTATTGTACGTTCAGGAAAGGGGAAAATAAAAGTGCACACATTTAACGAAGGTGAAGAGGTCGTTAAGGTGGTTAATTTGAATAAAGTACATCTTAAAGATGTACCCAATTAATTATTTTTCTTCCGAGCGTTCTTTTATGACTTCCAAAATATTATTCTGTATATCCTTCATGATCCAGCCTGCCCACCAGCTTGCATAAAAATTAAATGTTGTTGTGAGTTTAAAATGACTGTACAGATTCAGTCGGCATGTTGTGTCATTGAGTTGCTGTAATTGATAAGTGCCATCTAAAACATCAAAGTACTGTCCGCCTACAACAATATGTTTATCCATAGTGGTAGAAGGAATATCATAAGGGTTTGCTTTTATTGAAAAGGTCATGCAGCTTTGAGGTGAATAGGATAATACCGTTTCATTAAACACCAATCCTTTATCAAAAATCGCTTTTCTGGTTGCACCCACGCCTTCATAATTTAATTCTGCTTGTATTGGCCTGGGCAAACCCAGCTCCTTTGTAAACCAACCTTTCTCTTCGCCCGGTTTAATTTCTCTTACGCGTGTTACATTGCTCCATATTTTTTCTTTGCTCGAATGGATATCAATAAATGTATAGGCTTTATATTGCCCGGGAATACTGCCGATACTCTGTTCGATCGGTGAAAGAAAAAACGGCAGTAGCACCAATAGAGAAATGTATAATTTTTCTTTTTTAGCTTTTTTTAACTTGTAATGTCCTGCAACAAGGCCACCAATGGAGGCTGCCAATAAAAATACCGGCAAGATCATTAACCAACAAGCCCATCCTTCAACGTTTAAAATTATTGTCAGGGCAAAGAACCCGAATACTGGAACCCAGGGCATAAAAAAACGGTAATGTGTTTTCTTTACATTTTCGATGCTCGATAAATAGATCGTTAAAGCGCCAACCCCAAATGGCAGGAAAAATAAAAAAGTCATTGTCATAACACTAAACAACGACTGCCAACTATCTATTCCAAATAATCCTCTTACGATCAATGCAAACAGGATCGGGATCCAAATAATCAATAAAATTTTTATCGCTTTTGATTTATTCATTTTGAGTTCAATAATATTCCCCAAGTTACAATAAATAGTACTGGTTATATTTTGGGATAAAATTATTTTTCGGCGAATGCCATGGTATTAGGACAACACGGATAAGCGATCGGCCATAAGCTGTCAATAAATTCCCGTTCTTTTAGCAATGCCTTTTGTCTTAACTGCTCAATATAAAACTTGTCCATATATTGTAGGTCAACGCTAATTTGGTTTTCTTTTGCATATTTATCGTATGCATTTATAGCTTCTTTTATTTTGTCTTTTGATGATCTCTCAGGCAACATAGTAAATTGCAGGTCGGTGCCTGTTTCAAATTGTTTAATTGCTAAATATGAAGTATCGCCTGTATATGCGATCGTAATGGCAACAGCACCGTTATGTTTTGGCATCAGCATTTTTTTATCTTCGTCATTGCCAACATAAAAAAGCTCATTGTCATCTGTGTTCAATCGATACAGGCTTTTAATTGTAGTATAAACAACATAAGTATATATCCTGTCGAATTTTTTTGAATTTTGAACAGTTATCTGAAGCGTTTGCGGGCCCCATGTTTTTGGAATGGTTCCGGTATCGATATTTATCCAGCCAGTCTCGGTCCAGTTGAAGCCGTAAGTCTGCATTCTGTATTTTTCTCTTTGCCAAAGTAATTTTCTATAGTTGTCAGTGATTTGCTGCATTTCTTTATTCTTCTTATTTAATTCCTTCACAACTTTTTCTTTAGCTGCTTGCAGATCGGCCCTGATCTTTGCCAATTGTTTTGTATAATAATTACTTAACAGCTCAGCGTATTTATCCGCTCCTTTTACATTGGTCAATTTTTGCAAATAAAAATCATGAAAATCATTTTCGTATGAAGTACCTTTGGTTGCTATTGCGGCCAAGCTGTCCAACTCATATAAATTCTTTCCTGTATTTTTTGTGTAGATCTCAAGAACAGTATTATTGCAGGTTTTAAATATTACTTGTAGCCTTTTTTCAAATTCTTTAGTTGCGATGAGCGTATGCTGGTATTTTTTTGATTTGATCAATTTTATAATAGCAGGGTCAATACCCCAATTATTTTTAGTTTCAGCCGAATCACTTTTAACAGATGCGGCATGATGATCTGTCTCGAATGAACGCCTGGTGTATTTTCCATTAACGACAACTGCGGAATCGTTATAATAAGGCTCGTTCAAATGAACATCTTCCATACCATTCATATAGTCAACGCCATTTGACACTGAAAGAGAATAGTACAAACTATCAGTCAATGTAGTCGTTGCGGCTACGTGGCCCTTATATGGCATTCCTTCTTCTACCGCCGCCTGAAAACCTTCGGGTAAAAAATCAAGTTGATCCAGGTCGATAGGGACCAGGTAATTATCCAATATTTTTGGATTGATCCAATTCATATTCCCTTTCGCATCTCTAATTCCTTTATAAGCCATCATTCCCGGAATTTTTTCTTTTGTAGGAATTTCGATATGAATAGGATTATCCTTGTTGATAACCAATTGCTCACCGTGCGAGGCTGCATTGAAATAGATCATTCCATCTGTTTGAAGCTGGTTGCCACCTGAAGTTGTTGTAAGATTTGAAAGAATCATTTCGCCTAAAGACAAGGCTTCTGCCAATTCTATCGTCACGCTATCCGAAACAATTTCACCTTTTGAACTTTTAAAACAACCTTTCGGACATACCACGATCGTTCCGGCATCGCCTTCCACCACATTGTCTTGCTTACTGTCTATAGTAAAGAAGCGGCTTTGAGCCATTGAATTTTTAAACGGATCAGCAGATTGATACTTTAGTGTAGTGTCAGTATTATTACTTGTCTTGTTATCGATCTTTCCGGTATTACATTGAGTAAATACGGCAATAAAAAATAGTGCGGCTAAAAAGGTACATACCTGCTTTCTCATAGAATGTTGTTAGATAAAATGTATAAATATTCCGGTTGTTTTATCTAAGATGCATTTGGCTGAATTTTTCCATAAATGAAATTGAATTCGAAAAATTATCAACCAGTCAATATTTAACATTGAAATTATTGTTTATTATGTAGCTTTAATTAACAATAAAATAATATACCATGTCAGACGTTAGATCTCCAAAAAGCAAAAAGAAAGCTCCTGCTAAGAAAGCTGCACCTAAAAAGAAGGCTGTTGCAACAAAAACTGTTAAAGAAAAAGACGGCATATCTAAAATAATAGAAGATATACTAAAATTACCTGAAGAAGCTAAAACGGCTATACGCAAAGCTATTAAGACTAATTTAAAGGGTATTAAAAAAGCAAAGAAGGATACCAAAAAGAAATAAGCTTGGCTTCGTTATTTATTCACCTGCTGCTGTATATCAACTATATCACTACGGAATTTTTTAAAATTGGTATGTAGAAATTTAGTTTGTACATCATCGTTATAGAATACATTGCTTCCGTTATCGCTTATCACTTGTACTTTACCGGTAGGTTGTCCGTTATTAAAAATTTCCAAACCGCTTTCTATCTTTAATGCATAGACATCCATCATGTTGCTCAGCACCGGAGCATCTGCTGGTTTTCCTGTCCAGGTATACAAAGCTGCATTTAATATCTCGTCGCTGCTTCCTGCTATGATCAAATAATTGCCATTACTTAAACGCAACATATCACGAATGCCTCTTCCACCAAGATCCAGTTCTATCGGTTTACCGATAACAGGATCGCCGGATGGATCGCCGTTATTAAACCAGCTTTCGAAATTTTGTATGGGTGCGATCAGTGCTTTTGTACGATTGGTTACGGGAACTATCGGCGCACGAAATCCAATATATAAAGTAGTAGAATCGGGGGCAAAGACAATCCCTTCAATATTGAAGCCTGCTACGCTTTTAGGTGTCATTCCATAATCAGCGGATGAAGATAATTTATAACCATTTTTATCTCCCCACTGCAGCAACTGTTTTCGCAGATCATTATAGTGTCCTTTGTATATAAATTTTGTGTGCGCACCTGTACCTGATATCTCCGTTTCAAACAAGCAACTCCGGTTTGGTTTTTCCTCAAGATGTTTGCCACCATTACTCATAGAGCCGGACCAATATGTTCTTTCAGGGTGGGCAAAACTGCGGGCCCCAGCCTCACAATCTACTTCTTTATAATTTCCATCGCCCCCATCTGTCAGGCCCGATAAACTTGCATAATTAAATGCTGCAACCGGAAGGCCCGATTCATAGCGATGAAAGACCAGCAAAGAATTTATTTCATCATCTGCAATTACCATATAATCGCTATCTAAAGCAACTACTGCGGAAGCATCGGAAATACCAGTGTGCCAAAATGTATTGGACGGCGTATCAGCCGCAGCTGAGGATGCATAATTAATCACCAAACTGCTGGTATTTTTTCCTCGAGTAAGCGTAAGCGTTATATTACTATAACCAAAGCCGGTGGGAACAATTTTTATTGTTACATACCCATCGGCATTTGAAATGAGAATATTATTATCGCGAACAACAAGTTTATTGTCACTGATAGCCGTGACAGTATACTCTTTCGCAGCGATCATTTTGCCATTTTCTTTAACGTCGGCAATAAAGCCGATCGTTGCAGCAGGATCCGTAGGGTCATCCATTACGCCACTTATGTAAGGAGGCTTTAATAAAGGTGTTGTAGCTGTCAGATCAAATTCAAACGTTAAGGCCCCTTCATTCTTAACTGGTATGGCTTTATTCGAAAATGAACTATTGCATACTATGCCTGTCACTAAAAAAAAGCAAACACCAATTTTTCTAAATAACATAGTTTGTAATTCAAGTGTATAAAAATACTGCTAACTAGTCAATTACTATTTGCCAGCCTATTCTATATTCATTATGCCATTTGTTGGTATTGATATCTTCACCACCATATTTTAAATTAGAAGGATTGAACTGAAGGTTCTGATCAAACTCTGCTTTTAGCATAGAATTAAAACCTTTGATCTGATACGACAAACCCGCTGCCCAATGTTTGCTTACACCTAACACAAGATCATTCGCATTCATCTCATCATACCGGTAAGAAAAAATAGTTTTGATCGGCTTGCAAAAATAATTAGCCGTAACATACCAACCACCTGCCCTGAAATAGCCACCAGTAGTACTCCTTGGAAGTCCGGCCAATAAAGGATCGTTAGGATTTTGCGGAGTTCCTTTCAAACCATCATATTCAAATTGTGCAGAAAAACCTCTATATAGAAGAGAAATGTCCCCGCCAAGAATATATTTTTCACCGTTCACCACTTTAAATTCCAATGCCGTATCACTACTATTTAATAACGCACCTGTCTCACCCGGTAAAAAACTTGTACCTGCCGGAAGATCACGTTTTGAATAACGGCCGTTCAATCCGATAGAAATATTCGGTATTGTCAATCCTTTCATATCGATCACTTCTTCATTGTGATTTTCAGGATAAGATATTTCTACCCTTCCGATATATTCGAACGCTCCACTCGGATCATTTGTTCCTGCCAGTATCCCTTCTCCCACACCCGAATATACTCCTACGGCAGCTTTGATCCTATCGTTCCAAAAAGATCTGTAAATTTTTACGCCAAAATCACGTCTCGACATAAAATCTCCTTTACTTATTTGCGGGCGTTCCCAATACGGCGACTCATAATGTTCTACCAACGAATTCAATGAAAAAGGCACTTTGCCATACCCTATATTTATATTGAACAGGTTGATACTTTTTTTTGAAAAATGGCTCAATCCTTTATAAGTAAAATTCGCATCATCCAATGGTCCGCCGCCCGGAGAATACGTTTGTGTAAATGCCGCAAAATCCAATTGTAAATGATATTCATAATCATTGCCTACTTTGCCTTTTACATCCAGACGAGCATCTTTTAACCTGAAAGTATTTTTAGTAAGGTCGGGTGTGGCGCCTGCAGGATAATCTCTCCAATCATAATACCCGGAAACGATCGTTCCAATTTTCACGATATTATCTCCACTACTTATTTTAAATGGCTGAAGCCCTTCAATACCATAATCTTCGTAGCCCATTTGTTGCTGCGCATCAGCGCCTGGTAAACAAAAAAAGAAAACAATTAGTACAAGAACCAGTTTTGTTATTATTAAAGATCTACTATTATGCTTATGTGTCATTTTTAATTAGTTGTTCTGATTTAATTATATATTATTTAGCAACACCCACCAATGTCATGTTATCAAATCTGTCATTGCCGGATGTATTTAAGTTGCCACTCGAAAAAACGATCTTGACCTTAAAGTTTGCATTATCATTCGCAGCGGTAATAGAAGAAAAATCAAGTGTTTCAAGACCATACGGGCCTGTCGGATCTACATTTCCGCTCAATGAATAGGCAATTGAAGACAGGCTGGCATTTGTATAAGTTGTACCGTCCGTTGTATAATAAACGCTATCCACCAAAGCTGCTTTCGTAGCACTACTTGCTTCAAAAGCATAACTCAAGACAATATTTTTATAGCCTGTGGTTGGCACTGATATGATCATATCAAGACAAGGATTTCTCACACGAAGCGCGTTTCCATATGGATCTCCGTTTTGCTGATTGATGATTGGTGTAGAAGTGTTGGCAACAGAATCATAATATCCTGTTGTTGTACTTACGGTTGTAAAATCTAAGGACAGGCTTCCTCCATTTATTGTTGAAGTCGGCGTTGTTAATGTAGTTAAAGAAGCTGTGTTATTAAAATTCCAGTAATCCAATAAAACAGGTACAGCTGCAGAAATAGTTAACGTAAGTATTTGCGTTCCTGTGCCAAATGCATTGGTGGCACTTAAAGTGTCGGTAAATGTACCCGATGCTGTTGGCGTACCGCTGATAATACCCGTTAACGTATCAATAGACAATCCTGCAGGCAAAGTTTTAGCACCAAAACTTGTAGGGGTATTTGAAGCTGTAATTGTATAAGTAAATGTATTACCCGTGGTAGCACTTGCGGTGACGCTGCTTGAAATTACCGGTACCGGTGGCGCAGCAATTGTGATCGTTAATACCCTCACTCCTGTTCCATACGTATTGGTAGCTTTTAGTGTATCAACAAATGTACCCGCAACTGTTGGAGTACCGCTGATAATACCTGTTGTAGTATTAACACTTAACCCTGTCGGTAATGTTCCTGTCACTGTATAACTGGTAGGGGTAGCCGAAGCTATGATACTATAGTTGAATGCTCTGCTTACTGTATCACTTGCTGTTGCACTGCTCGATATGACAGGAGGATTACCACCTGTTGCGTTCAATGAATCTGCATCGATGGTTATATTATCAAACCTGGTATTACCTTTTGATCCGGTGTTACCATTGGAGAAAGTGATCTTAAATTTAAAATGCGCGTTATTATTTGCAGCAGTAATAGCTGATAGATCAAACGTTTCTAATACATATGCAGGATCTACAGGCACCGAATAAGTTACTGTTGAAAGGCCCGCATTTATATAGGTTGTACCATCTGTAGTATAAAAAACGCTATCCGTTAAAACACCGCTGGTAGTACTACTTGTTGCCACTGCGTAACTTACCAGGATATTTTTATACCCGGTTGTTGGCGCAGCAATGATCAGGTCCGTGGAAGGATTTCTAACGCGAAGCAATGCACCCGTTGTATCATTCCTGCGTGCATTGGGTGTAGGAACAGAAAGTGCCGGAGATGGAATATATGAATCAACGGAATCTGCATCAATAATTAATGCGCCTCCGCCTATTGTATAGGTTGGAGCCTCTAAAGTGGCCGTTGTTGAAATATTATTAAAGTTCCAGTAATGAATTAAAACGCGTGAACCTACACTTACTGTGTCGGTGCCTTTATTGGTTGGTGCTGGTTGTACCCTGTCTTTAATACAAGAAGTAAGCAATAGACTGATAATGATAGTAGAAAATAAGTATCTCATGTTTGTTTTTATAAATAAGGTGCAAGGTTATCTTCCGAATATTACCGGATTGTTAACAAAACTTAAACGAATTATTAACCAATGATGAATGGTAAGGCCAATTACTATTTGTTTAGCATCATACAACATAATAATTTGGTAACCTCGGCGTAATCATAACTTTTTGTTGAACAGGGTTCTTTGTAAAGAAATTAATTCTTTACTTAACTCTTAACAAATGCTCTTATCATTAAACATGATAACACTCCCATTCATTGGAGATGTTAATCTTAGTGGTTCTATCCTGTTCATTTTCTTTCTTTGTCTTTTAGCTGTAGTCGCATTTGAATTCGTTAATGGTTTTCACGATACCGCAAATGCTGTTGCTACTGTGATTTACACCAAGGCTTTAAAGCCACAGTATGCAGTTCCATGGTCAGGCTTTTGGAATTTTGTTGGCGTAAACGTAGGTGGTGTTGCAGTTGCAATGGGCATATTAAAATTGGTGCCACTCAATGAATTGATGGCATTGCCTGTACAGGTTGGTGCTTGTATGGTTTTATCCGTCTTGATTGCTTCCATCATATGGAACTTAGGCACGTGGTACTTAGGTATTCCCTGCTCAAGTTCTCATACATTAATTGGCGCAATGATTGGCGCCGGACTTGCATTCACATATTATTATGGCGGCGGGGGTGTAAACTGGGATAAAGCAAAAGAAATAGGTATGTCGTTAATACTGTCTCCGCTATTTGGTTTTGGTGCGGCTTTATTATTGATGTGGTTTCTAATGCATGTACTGAAATCAGAAAAATTATTTCATATACCACATGGCGAAAATGATAAACCGTCTTTTTTTGTAAGGTTATTATTAATAACTACCTGTACGCTGGTTAGTTTTTTTCATGGAAGCAATGACGGACAAAAAGGTGTGGGTTTATTGATGTTGATATTGATCGCCTTTTTACCTGCTAAATTCGCTATCGACCATACTATTTCTGATGATAAAATACTGGCATCCTTAAATGCTACACATCTTGCAGTACAAAGAACAATGGCTACCAATACAACGAATCATGATGTTGTAAAATTAGATAGCCTGGTTTCGAAAGCTGAAAAAGACCTGCAAACCAAAACCATTGGTGATGCTGCTGGAACTTTTAAATTTAGAAAAGATGTTCAGGCAATCAACAAAAGTATCAAAGCGATCACTGCAAATAATACAATAATTATTGCGGATGCTGATAAAGCGACCTATGTCAGCGCTTCAAAGGATCTGTTAAAAGTGACTGACTTCGCACCTTTATGGGTAATCGCTACGATCTCCATTTCACTTGGTATCGGTACCATGATCGGCTGGAAAAGGATCGTTGTTACCATTGGTGAAAAAATCGGCAACGAACATTTAAATTACGCACAAGGTGCCGTATCTGAAATAGTAGCAGCAGGAACGATCGGTTTAAGCACTGGTTTTGGTTTACCTGTAAGTACAACACATGTACTATCCAGTGGTATTGCAGGTGCGATGGTAGCCTCCGGCGGAACCAAAAATTTAAATAACGGAACACTTAAGAGTATTGCCATGGCGTGGATTTTAACTTTGCCTGTTTGTATATTATTATCATTGGTCTTATTTGCAATATTTCATTTATTTGTTTAATTTTTGAAATAAACAGAAAGTACCATCCACAAAACAATACTATAACTTCATAAAAATAACAAATGAAAAAAATATTAGTAGCCACCGATTTTTCAAATTGTGCCAGTAACGCAATGGAATATGCAATGGAGCTTGCCAAACTTTTACACATAGAAGTATGTGCCATTCACGCGATCGGCTCAACAGAAGGCGTTAACAATAGCACCTATAGCGCCATTTATATTAAGGACTATCAGGATAATAAAAGGGAAGCATTAAATACCTGGGCAAATCTTTTTGCCAATAGACCTGAATATAGAGGAGTGGGTGTAACGACAGTATGTGAGATCGGAACGGTAAGTAATGTAATTACAAAGTACATTGATAACAACCCGGTTGAGTTATTGGTAATGGGAACGATGGGGTCAACGGGCATCACAGGTTTATTTGGAAGTAATGCCAATACAATGGTAGAAAAAACAAAAACGCCTACTTTGATCATTCCTTTGGAAAGCAAATTCTCCATGCATCCAATCATCACGCTGGCAACGGATTTCTCCTCCACATTATCTACGGAAGATGCTAATGGTTTAAATGAATTGATATTGGCATCCAAATCGGAGAAATTAAATGTATTGAATATCATCGAAGGAACTCAATGGAAAACGAATGAAGCCGGAGAAGAAAGTTTAAGAAAGTTGATCAATTCCACCGAACTGGAATTTAAATATATTACTGAAGACAATGCTATTGACGGCATCATGAATTTTATTGTAAGCAACCAAACTGATATTCTTTGTTTGGTAAAACACCATCACAATATTATTTATAGAATATTTAATAGAAGCACCGTGAATCAGGTAATGAACCGGTCAATTAAAGCGGTGCTGGTTTTACATGAGTAACCATCAAATCAATAATCCCTTCTAATACTAATTAAATTAAAATGTGCCGAAAGCACATTTTTTTTGTATTTTACCTGGGAGATAAACAATTGGTAATGAAATATGTCCTATCACGCCACCATACAAAACCAGGTATATGTTTTTACTGATCTGAAAACATTATTGGCTAAGGCTTCTCCCTTACGCAGTGGCGATATATTGGCCGGCCTGTCCGCAGCCAGTCATGAAGAAAGAATAGCTGCGCAAATAGCATTAGCCGATGTCCCGCTAAAAAATTTTCTGAATGAAACTGTAATTCCATACGAAGAAGACGAAGTGACAAGATTGATCATTGATGAGCACGATGCTGCGGCTTTTCTGCCTGTAGCTCATTTTACAGTAGGTGAATTAAGAGATTGGCTATTGAGTAATACTGCCAATACGATCACGTTACAAAAATTAGCTCCCGGGTTTACGCCGGAAATGATCGCTGCAGTTTCTAAATTAATGCGCAACCAGGATCTGATCGCAGTAGCACAAAAATGTGAAATTATTACGCGCTTCAGAAATACGATCGGCTTAAAAGGAAGGTTATCAACCAGGTTGCAACCTAATCACCCAACAGATGATATGAAAGGAATTGCAGCAAGCATGATCGATGGATTATTATACGGAAGTGGTGATGCGGTAATCGGTATCAATCCGGCAACGGATAGTCCTGCAACAGTCACCTCTTTATTAAATATGATCGATAACCTAAGAATGAAATATGATATTCCAACACAAAGTTGTGTATTATGTCATGTAACAACTCTTTTACAAATTATTAAACAGGCACCTGTCGATCTTGTTTTTCAATCCATTGCAGGCACAGAAAAAACCAACAAAAGCTTCGGCATAAATTTATCCATACTTAAAGAGGCTTACGATGCTGCCTTGTCTTTACAACGTGGTACTATTGGCAACAATGTGATGTATTTTGAAACCGGCCAGGGTTCATCTTTATCAGCCAATGCACATCATAACGTTGATCAGCAAACGCTGGAGGCAAGAGCGTATGCCGTTGCCAGAAAATTTAATCCGATGCTGGTCAATACCGTCGTAGGATTTATAGGGCCCGAATATTTATTTGATGGGAAACAAATTATTCGCGCTGCTCTGGAAGATCATTTTTGCGGTAAGTTATTGGGCCTGCCAATGGGTGTAGATATTTGTTATACCAATCACGCAGAAGCTGACCAGGATGATATGGATAATTTATTAACGTTATTGGGCGTGGCGGGATGCAATTTCATTATGGGCATTCCCGGAGCCGATGACATTATGCTTAACTATCAATCTACTTCTTTTCATGATGCCTTATACCTGAGAGAAGTGCTAAACAAAAGGCCGGCGCCGGAGTTTGAAGCATGGCTGGTTAAGCAACATATTATGGATGAACAAGGAAATCAGTTACCCATACAGGCATCACATTTATTATTGCAATAAATATATTTATTATGCCGGCACATATCACTAAAAATATAATTCAGGAAGATGCATGGCATTCTTTAAAAGAGTATACTGCTGCAAGAATTGCATTGGGAAGAACAGGCAACGCTATTCCTTTAAAAGAAGTGTTACAATTTAAATTAGCCTTTGCGCATGCGCGCGATGCTGTCTACTCTTTATTGGATACTGAGCATTTATTTACAGGATTGGCAGCGTTTCAATTACCTGCCTATTTTTTACAAAGCAAAGCGGCGACAAGAACCATCTATTTACAAAGACCGGATCTGGGCAGACAATTAACTAATGATGCTATAACAAAATTAAAAAACGTAGCCGGTGAGCCATATGATATCGCCATCATATTAGCTGATGGGTTATCTGCTACTGCTATTAATAATAACGCATTGCCTTTGTTACAATTATTAATTCCTATGCTGCAGCAATATATCCTTTCGCCGGTTGTTATTGTACAAAATGCAAGGGTGGCTATTGGAGATGAAATAAGCGCTGCACTCGCTGCAAAAGCATCGATTGTTTTAATCGGTGAAAGGCCCGGGCTTTCTTCTCCGGATAGTTTAGGTGCTTATATCACTTTTAATCCAACAGTTGGATTGACCGATGAAAGTAGAAATTGTGTTTCCAATATCAGGCCCGAAGGCTTGCACCATAATTTGGCAGCAGAAAAGATCCTGTATCTTATCAATGAATCTTTTCGATTGAACCTTTCCGGTGTACACTTAAAAGATAATGCAGCAATAGCAACCCAGATTCTTTCTTCTTCAAAAAAAATTAATCCCGATCCTAATGAACGCTAATAAAATATTCGTTTTAAAAAATAAAAATAACCTTCAGGCATTCATATCAAATTACGGAGCGAGATGGGTCAATATGTTCGTACCCGATCAGCAGGAAAATCAGATCAGTATTGTTGCAGGCTTTGATATTATCTCTTTGTATAAAAATCCCGATGTAGCCTATTACGGTGCAACAATAGGAAGATTTGCCAATCGCATCACAAAGGGTACATTTACATTGAACGACAAAATCTATAAGGTCGATATAAATAACGGCCCCAATCATTTGCACGGCGGCAATAAAGGATTTCATGCTGTTGATTGGGAAGTACTTGAAATAAATGAACACACTATATTATTGAGTTATCTATCTTCCGATAAGGAAGAAGGATATCCGGGTAATCTTCAGGTATTCGTGCGTTATACACTTACGGATAATAACGAAATGAAAATTGAGTACAGTGCAAAAACGGATCAGTTAACGATCATCAATTTAACAAATCATGCCTATTTCAATTTAAATGGAATTGGCAATGGTACTATACTGAATCATGTATTAGCTATTAATGCAGACCATTACACACCAGTAGATGAAACGCTTATTCCTACTGGCGATATAATTTCAGTAAAAGGAACACCTTTTGATTTTAGGCATCCCGAACGCATAGGCGCAAGAATAGACAACAATGATCTTCAATTAAAATACGGCGAAGGCTACGATCATAATTTTGTCATCAATAAAAAAGAAAATGAACTGGCACTCGCAGCAAGTGTGGAAGGTGATCTCAGCAAAATAAAAATGGATATTCTTACAACAGAACCCGGCGTACAATTATACACGGGCAATTTTATGAATGGCAATACTATTTTAAAAGGAAGCCATGCAGATCATCGCAGAAGCGCATTTTGTTTAGAAACACAACACTTTCCCGATTCTCCCAATAAAAAGTATTTTCCTTCTTCCCTGCTTTTCCCTGATGACATATATAAAAGCACGACCCTATTTCGCTTTTATAATTAACTACAAATTTGTAATAACCCTGCTCCCATCTTCTGTTGCAGCAATATAGGCTGTCAATTCTTTTCCCGTATTTATATGATACGCAGTACTGATGTTTGCTATCAATTCATCTACGAATTCTTCTTTTACCAAGTTAATGGTGCAGCCTCCAAAACCACCACCCATCATACGCGCGCCTAAAACACCAGGTATATGCTTTACATACGCCACTAAAAAATCAAGCTCCGTGCAACTCACTTCATATTCTTTACTCAATCCATCATGTGATGCATACATTTGTTTTCCAAGAGATGTAATATCTCCAGATCGCAAATTATCACAAGCCTGTAACAAGCGTATGTTTTCTTCAACCACATATTTGCATCGCTGGTAAATTTTTCTATCCGCCGGCTTCAGGTAGCGCTTTAGCATATCCGAAGTGACATCCCGTAAGCTATTGATACCGGCAACATATTTTTTTATTACCTCAACTCCCTGCCTGCATTCCTGGTGGCGTGTATTGTATTCTGTTGAGGCAAGCGCATGTTTAACATTGGTATTCAATAAAACAATTTTAATTCCCTTTAATTCCAAAGGCTCATATTCATATTCCAATGAACGGCAGTCCAGTTTTATAACATGATCTTTTTTTCCTAACACACTTACGAACTGGTCCATAATTCCGCATAGCACGCCGGCAAAAGTATGTTCTGCTTTCTGTGCAATATCAATAAGTTCTATTGAAGGGATATTTAATTGTAGCTGTTCATTTAAAGCAACTGCTGTGGCACATGCTACAGATGCCGAAGAAGATAAGCCCGCACCAAAAGGAACATCACCTTGTATCACCAAATTGAATCCCGTAGGTTGATGTCCCCTTTTGATCATTTGATCCGCTACACCGATTATATAATCGGGCCAACTGTTAACAGGAGAAAGTTCTGTTAGGTCCTTTTCAAATCGGGCATTAAAATTTTCAGCTATCAAGTTGATCTTTCCATCATCTCTTTTACCAACAGCTACAAAAGTTGCTTTATCAATAGCGGCGGGTAATACAAAACCTTCATTGTAATCGGTATGTTCACCAATAATATTTACTCTGCCCGGTGAGCGGACAATAATCGGCACGCCTTCAAAATTCTCGTTATATATTTTCAGGATATGCTTTGCGATCGGATATGACATCAGGCACTCTTATATTTAAAAAGAAAACAACTTAATGTTAAGTTTATCTTATTGCTTACAAATGTTTTACTTTTTTCTTTTCTTTATATCGTTCTTATTAGAGATAGTAAGACTTGTCAACCGAGGGATGTTTTTACATCCCTTTTTGTTGCATACAACATGCTATTTAACATGTTCCATCTCTAACTGCTCTACCCTAATACCGTTTTCAGATACATGGATCCACAATATTTTATCCGGTTGCACTTTCGATAATGCTCTGTGATACGCTATGCGAAAAGCATCCATGCCAGGCAGGAACTGTTTTATTTCAGGATGGGTCTCAAAATATTCCTGGTCTATTTTTTCTCCCTTGTAGGTAGTTGTTATTTTTATATTCTCGCTATAAGGAATAAGTTCCAGTTGATTATAAAAATCGATCGGATGGTCAATTAAATCGGTGTTACTCATACAGATATTTTTAAATGATGATTAGAAGATGTACTACTGGTTGGCAATAATAAGACAAAGCGAATGCCGCCCTTTTAATGATCTATTATATAATTGTTATCATTATCATAATATAGCTACTGGCTATCCAGGCTTTTAATGAATGCAATGATCTCGCCGCTTTCTTTTGCCGTAAGATCAAGCTTATCAAAGGGTAACGTCTGATTATCAATTTTTAATCCCAAACCTGCGCCGCCGCCTTTATTGTAAAAATCCAAAACCTGCGCCAAAGTAGTAAACACACCATTGTGCATGTAGGGTGCCGTTTTCGCAGCATTGCGTACCGTAAGAGTTTTAAACGCATGCTTTTGTGATTCAACTTTTACAATGGCATATCTTCCCATATCATTATCAATCACATTTTTACCGATCGCTTGCGGAACGCCGATCACTTCCGTCTCAATTTTCACATACCTCGGCGGAAATGTACCATTAAACAAAGGCATATAATGACAGGTGCCGCATTTTGCTTTTCCCATAAATAAATTAAATCCGTTCACTTCTTCTTCATTCATCGCAGTTTTATCGCCCCGCATGTATGCGTCAAATCTGCTGTTAAGTAATACGAGACTTCGTACATAAGACCCAATGGCATTCATTACCTCAAATGTATCAATGCCAGCTCTATTAGTTACAGGAAATGCAGCCGCAAATAGTTCCCGGTATTTTTTATTGTGCCAAAGCCGATCAACTGCTACCTGCATGGACCCATGCATCTCTTTTTCATTTTGTATTACGGCCAGAGACTGATCTTCTAAGGTAGTGGCCCGCAGGTCGTAAAATTGCGATGGCTGTAATGCTGCATTTAATAACGTAGGCGTATTTCTTGGTAGTAGTGCAGCACTATTTATAATAGTATTTTTTGCCAGCCCATCAGTAAATGCTTTGTCGGGTTGATGACATGTCTGGCAACTCCTCGTTCCGGTCGTAGATAAAATCGGATCTGCAAACAGCATTTTACCTAAAGCTATTTTTTTATCTGACATGTAGTAAGCCGTATCGGGCGCATAGGCGTTAGCGTTAAATGCATTGGAATCAAACAGTGTTCTTGCATCTTGTCTCAATAAACGATTGTAAGTGATGACGTGTATCTGTAATTTTTTTTCCAGATCAGTGATACGTGCGGTGATAGGATTTGCGTAGATTAGGATGAACGCAGCCCTGTTAAAAGAATTGAAATCGGCATTTTCTGAAAGATATCTATTCGCCACATCAAACTTCCCTGATAGATCCATTGTGTCTTTTTCATCTCCATAGTATGACATTACTTTTTGCAGACTTTCGACACATGCTGCAGATTCCTGCATACTTTTTAGTGACAGCGGATCATCAAAACCCGTAATACCCAATGTTTCTATCCTGAACATTTCCAGTTTGGCTGCATCAAATACCTGCCAGTCAAAAATACCAATATTGCCAAAGTAGATTGTATATTTATCACAACCAGCTTGCAACATCGTTAGCTGTTGTATCAATCTCTTTTTTTGTGTTGTATCATATTTTGGAAAAAGTAATGCCTCTATAACCTGCAAACCTGCGGGCTCAATTACCTGGCCATCTGTTTCTATTTCCTGCACCGGTGGCCCGTTAACAAATCTTGACGTGGTGGGTGCAAAATATTCAGCGGCCCATTCAAATTTTTTGTAGGCTATTCTTGTTTGTAGGAAAAGTGTTTGCAATTGTGCTTCGCTGGCTCCGGTTTGTACTGCCATCAGCAATTTATTCTTGGCTGCCGCAAAACTATCAACCTGTGTTACCAATGTTTGTGCAATCTCTTTTTCCGGAGCGATAGTATTGTGCTTATAAAAGCAGGCGCTATAGACAATGATCGCAGTCAATAGTGCTATTATAAAAATACTTTTCTTCATTAAAAATATTGACCGCCTATTAAAAAAAATGTAGAGGCAACCAAATAGCTGCCCCTTCACTTATATTTATCAATTATATTAAACTTGTTTTTATGGGTTGGGATACCTTACAATTAACTTATTTAAATACGTTCGCAAAGGGATTAGCATTTTGATCACGTGACGATAACGGAGTAAGTCCCCATCTTTTTTCAATAAAAGCAAGAATACTCACTGTTTCGTATTGAGTGTGGTCAACAAACCCTTGTTTAACAAACGGAGATATAATAATTGCAGGAACGCGCGTACCAGGTCCCCATTTTGTATCAATTACAGGAGGTGCAACATGATCCCAAAAACCTCCATTTTCATCATAGGTCACAATGATCAATGCATCTTTACCATTAGGCCCGTTCAACACATCATTGATCAATTCCACCGCATGTGTTTCACCATTGTATACATCAGAATAACCGGGATGTTCATTGTTGATGCCTAATGGTTTGATAAATGATACTGCCGGAAGTGTACCATGTGTAGCTGAATCAATAAATTCTGTTTCATCTTTTAAATGAGCTGCTCTGCCCGGTGTTCCATCAGCATAATTCGCATAATAAATAAATGGCTGATGGTGAAACTGAAATGTTGCATCCGGATGGCCTGCTATCGCGCTGTCCCATCCACCTGAATACCATGCCCATGATATGTTCTTAGCACTTAACCTGTCACCAATAGTTGGATTTGTCTGATCAGGAACCAGGTTAGGCGTAGGAGTAGATGAAGGGTGCGGTGTATTAACTGAATAACTTGTATTAACAACAAATCCATCAGGCGTTACTTGTCCGTCTGTTATAAAAACACCTGTAGTAGGATTTACTGTAGCAACAATACCCGCTGGTGCATTTGGAAAAACAGGACTTGCAGCAGCGATCAGCCATTGGTGATTCAAAAAAGAACCGCCAAAAGCGCTGTGGAAAAAGTTATCACACAAAACATATTTTTGTGCCATGCCTAACATCGGTATAATGCTCGTATTATAGTAGCCTTGCGTTAAACCCGCAGAGCTTCCTGGAATATTGTAGTAGGCATATTTATCCATTTTGCCGCCATCAATTTGCAATTGCTCCTGGTAATAACGATGCGTTACATCAGGCGTTATCATATCAGCAGCAATGTATTGGTCGATATTAAAATAAGTATTTGGCAAATTTGTTGGAAATGCACTGGTTCCCGGAATAGGAGGTAAATAAGTGTACACAGTGCCTCCAGAATCTACCTGTGTTGTATTATCGGGTACGGCATTTGATAATCCGTTGGCACCGGCAAACTGGCCATACAAATTATCAAAGCTATGGTTCTCCAGGTAAATTACTACAACATGATTTACTTTGCTGATACCACCTGAACCACCGCTGCTTTTTTTACAACCAATAAAAGGTAAGCTTATCAATGCGATACCCAACAGAGTTAGCGTCACTGTTGTTTTTAAAATGCGATTGCTTTTCATAATATTTTTAGTTTTTGATGTACTAAATAGTATGATGTAAAACAACTGCTCTTATGTAAACGGAATATTACTGGTGTGTGACCATAATATTAATTTCGTAAAGAAGGATGTAGTAAAAATTTGAAAAGCAAATCACAATCACGCTCATGCAGAAATAATAATCGCTAAAAACTCCTTTTCCCCAATCTGTACAGAAATTTCCCGAATGTCCATTAATTCTTATTGATAAAATAGCTGGCATATTAATTGAAAATGTTATACAACAATTATAAAATAACAATTAAACGAAAAACGATTTTTATGAAAAGTAAATTTTTAAAGCTTACAGCTTTTGCGATAACATTAGGCGTAATTCAAACAACGTCTGCTCAGGTAGGTAACGTAGGAACCACGGTATCGACTACTGTCACTTCCACTACCAGCGCTGCTAAATCTGCAACTACTGCAGCAAACACAGCAACAAGCGCATCGGGCCAGGCAACCACTGCAGCAGGAACTGCAACCAACAGCGCTAACACAGCGAATACCGCTAAAACAGCCGCTACTACTAGTACTACAACAGATGCAAACACAACTAAAGCGGGAACAGCTACCGTAAAATCGGGCACGACTACTGTACAAGGCTCAAATACCATTGATGCTTCTACAACCGGTAGTAATGGTACAGGCGCTGTAAAAGCAACAACAAATTCGACCACCACAGTTACTCATGGAAACAGTACAAAAAATTTGAATGCGGGAACTTCTACAGGTGCAAATGGTGCAGTAAGTACTCATAAACGTACTGCAACAAGTAATATAACTTCTACAACAAATGCTGCAGGAAAAACTACTTCTGCACACAAAAATTCAAGTAGTACAAAAACTGTTACAACAGGAACTGCCAGCCGCGCAAATGGTACAGTAAGTACTCGTAAACGTACAGCAACAGGTACTGCAACTTCTACAACAAATGCTGCGGGGAAAACTACTGCTACACATAAAAATTCAAGTAGCACAAAAACTGTTACAACAGGCAACAAGACAAATGCAAATGGTACAGCGAGCACTAAACGTAGTACACACAAAACCACGACAACAGGTAATGTGAATTCTGCAACAAATGCTGCAGGAAAAACTACTTCTACAGATAAAAATACCAGCAGTAGCAACAATATTACTACTACTAACAATACTACCGGAACTGGTACAACCAATACCGGCAATGCAAACCCACAATAATAAATAATTATTTGATCAATGTATTTATAAAAAGCCTGTACTCATACTACAGGCTTTTTATATACTGCTACAACAACCGATAATGAAAAAAATATTTTTTACACTTTTATCAATTTGCCTGTTTTCTTCTGTAGTGATGGCTCAAACAGACACTACTAAAAAAATAAAAGAAAGCATTGCTACTTTTTTAAGCGGAGTGATCTACGCCCCGGAATTACATTATTATGGACGGACAGATTCATTAAAGAGTAGTGCAGTCTTGCCAACAGTATATATACAATTTGACAGCATCGGTATCTATATAAGCGCCACAAGCGTTTTTCTTAATGATAAGACCCAAACAATGACCTATGCCGGAACCATTACCGAAGCAGGATATAAATTCGGACATAAAATAAAAGGATTTGGAGGAAGTATTTACGCCAACAAGTTCTTTTATAATACTACACAACTGCCTCAATCTGCTTTGCAGGAACAGGCGGGCATCAACCTATATTACCTAACCAAGTATATTAATTTTACAGCATCAGCCAGTGCTGCATTCTCCAATAAAACAGATGGATTTGTTGGGCTTGGCATCAACCATACTTTTAAAAAAGTAAAAGGAAAAAATATTTTTCTGGCCATTCCTACTTTTATCGCGAATGCCGGCTCGCAAAATTTTACTACTGCTAAAAACACTTCCGGTACTATTCTAACGCCGTCGCAGGAAGAAACAAGCAATAGCAGCCGTTTCAATATGTTAGATTATGAATTAAGCATGCCATTGATCTATGCAAGAAATCATTTGTACGTTATAGTAACGCCATCGTATATTCTTCCGGTAAATGTTATTTCCGTGCCGGGACATCCGGAACTATCTGAAACAGCCAAGAATCTCTTTTATGCAAATGTTACCGTATTGTATTCTGTAAAGTGGTTTAAAAAATAGCTGTCATAAGAAATTGGTTTTCAATCACTTTTTCAGTATTTTAGTAGTAGGTAAATCTATGTACCATTACTACTAAATTATGAAAGACAAAACCAGTATTCGCCGCCGTATAAAAGATATATCGATCGCCAAGAAATTATATTTTATTGTCGGCACAATGGCTATCCTGATCGTAGTGGAATTGTTTACCCTGTGGTTTGCCATTCATACGCTTTCTTCTCTCAGGGCTTTGGTAGGTGCAGAAGGCTTATGGTCCAAGGCTGAAAAAGATGCTGTATATGAATTGAATAAATATTACCGTACCCATGATGAAAAAGATTATGCCAGTTTTCAAAAATTCATGAGAGTGCCGGAAGGCGATCATACAACAAGAATGGAGTTGTTGAAAAAAGATATGGATATAAATGTCGCCAGACAAGGATTTATCGAAGGCCGTGTACATCCTGCAGATATTGATGGCATGATAAGTATGTTGCGAAGATTTTATAAGGTCTCCTATTTAAGTAAAGCGATATTCATATGGGGACAAGGCGATTCTACTATTTCCGAATTAGTCCCCATAGGCCAAAAAATAAAAGAACAGATAAATGCTCCTCATCCTTCACAACAAATATTGGATAGCCTCCTTAACCGCGCAGATATTATCAACGGACAGGTCACTCAATTAGAAGATGATTTTTCTTACACATTAGGAGAAGGTTCCCGCTGGCTGGAGCACCTTGTTTTAGAATTACTTTTTTCTGTAGCGCTTATTGTCGAAATAACCGGACTTACATTATCGATCTCTGTTAGCCGAAATATTACCAAGGGATTGCGGGGCATCATTGCTACAACGGACAAGATCAAGCGGGGTGATCTGGCCGTACGGGCGCCGGTTTATTCGGGTGATGAAATAGGCCAGCTTGCTACAGCAATGAACCAGATGGCTGAACAACTTATTCTCTCCAATCAGGAACTGTTCAACTTTGCCTATATCGCTTCGCATGACCTTCAGGAACCGTTGCGTAAGATCAACGTATTTACCAATCTTTTAGAAAGTGAATCCAATGAAACCATTTCCGACAAAAGTAAAATGTACATGGAGCGCATTACCAGATCTTCTTTGAGAATGCAAAAACTGATCGGGGATATTTTACAGCTATCGCGTTTAAATACAACTGAAGAATTTGAAGAAATAAACCTGAGCAGCATCATCGCTGATGTAACCTCTGATATTGAAACTTTATTGACAAGGTCGAATGCAATAGTTACTGTTCAGCCGTTACCAACCATTGAAGCCAATGCAATGCAGATGAGACAATTATTTCAGAACTTATTCAGCAACTCAATCAAGTTCAATAACAAACAACCGCATATTGATATTTTGTATGAGCTAATTGATGGGAGATCTTTGCCCGATCAATACTGGGCAACAGCACCTTATAAATTTACAAAAGAAAATGATCAGCACCAGGCAAATGAAAAATTTTGCAGGATATCATTTAAGGACAATGGCATAGGTTTCGAAGAACAATACCTGAATCGTATTTTTGTTATTTTTCAACGCTTAAATAGTAAACATCTGTATGAAGGGTCGGGTATAGGCTTAGCCGTTTGCCTTAAAATAGTAAAAAATCATCATGGTATTATTTCGGCGCGAAGCATACCTGACGAAGGAACCGATTTTATCATCACGTTGCCTTTATCACAAAAGAATTTTAATACTCCTAATATCTAATCTAAGAAGAGAAAAATATTATTTGGGTAAAGTGATGATGAAACTTGTGCCTTCATTTAATTTAGATATCACTTCCATTTTTCCTTCATGCAACGTAACGATATTGGATGCACTTGATAAGCCGAGTCCCAGTCCGCTTTTCTTCTCCGTATAATAAGCTTCAAAAAGATGCGGGATATTTTCTTCTTTGATTCCACAGCCGTTGTCATGTATTTCCACTGTTGCATTTGTATCGGTCTGCAGTAGGGTTATCGTAAGCTCACCTATATCAGGTTGCATCGCTTCAATAGCATTGATCATAATATTCAAAAAAGCTATTTTTAATTTTTTAAAATCAGCTTTTACTGTCACCGCTCCAGAAGGATAATTTGTAATAAGTTTTATTTTTTTCAGGGTCATCCTGTCTCTTGCCGCACTAATGCTGTCGTCAATAATATGTTGCAGGTTTCTGTCCGCCAATTCAATATTTGGTGTGCCTCTAAGAAGCTCCAGGATGATCTCTCCTATTCGTTTGGTATTTCTATCAATTATTTCGATATACACTTTTGCCTTGTCACATGCAAATTCTACACTCAATTGATCTGCTGCAAGGCCTATACTATTAAGTGGGTTTCTTACTTCATGTGCAAATGTGCGGGAGATACGATCTGCCAGGTCCAGTTTTTCCCGATGTATCTTTTCTTTTTCTTCGCGTTTTAAACTACTGATATCATGAGCAATGCCTTGTAAATAAACCTGTCCTTCATTATCTGTTTCTTTGGAAAAAGAAAGCTGGCAATGCAATGTATTTCCTGATTTAGAAACCAATTCTACTTCTTCTTTTACATTTTCATTGCTGGTTATTTTTTCCTGCAACATTTTTTTGTCGGCAGCCTGCGGCATAAAAGTATACAAGCTTTTATTGAGGAGCTCATCTTTCTTATATCCTAACAATTTCAATGTTGCAGGATTCACATCTTTAAAACAAAGCTGCTCATCTGTCAAAAAAATTGCATTGAGCGAATTTTCAAAAATATGCCTGTACTTCATTTCATTGGCACGCAAAGCCTTTAATACTTTACTTCTTTGCAATGAATGACGAATGCTGCGTTCCAGTTTTTCCGGATCTATATCTCCTTTCACCAAATAATCGACCGCACCTGCATGCATTGCTTCCTTATCGATCATATGGTTGCCTTTGCCTGTCAATAAAATGATCGGATCATCACATTCTTTTACTGCTTCATTAATAAAATCCAGTCCGGTTTTAGCACCTAAATAATAATCAACCATATATAGGTCGTACTGTTTATTTGAAATACGCTTCATGGCTTCTTTGTAATCGTATGACCACTCAATAACAAAACTATAGCCCGGTATCTTTTTTATATACTCACTGGTAATATAAAAATCTTCTTCGTCATCATCAATAATGAGGATGCGGTGTGCCGTATTATTTAAAGTAGCAGTAGTATACATATACTTAATTGTGCCTATGAGAATAAGGTTTTATTAGTTGCCGGATCCGGTGAAATGATCTTTAGCAGATCTTGCACCAGTTCATTGAATTTATTTGGCTTTTGTAAAAAAATGGCTCCCAGTTGCAACGCTTCCTGTATATCTTTTTTACTGGCAGAAGTAGAATAAATAACAACAGGAATATGCCGCAGGTTGCTATCTTTTTTAATTTCGATCAAACATTCTCTGCCTCCCATAAGCGGCATATTCAGATCTAAAAAAATAAAATCGGGTAATGAGATCAATTCGAATTTCAGTTTTTGCAAGGCTTCCAATCCGTTCAATGCAGTAATGCAATGAATATAATTATCCACGTTCTTTAACGCATCTACAAATATTTCCTGGTCGTCTTTATCGTCATCAACTAAAAAAAGTATCCTGTTCATAGCGTTATGATTATTGATGTAAAGTCTCCAATACATTTAAGGGCAGTGAAATAATAAAAGTTGACCCAACATTGATCTGGCTTAATACAGATACAAAGCCGTGGTGTTTTTCTACGATCTGTTTACACAAAGCCAGGCCAATGCCAGTTCCTTCATATTCATTATTGCTGTGCAATCTTTTAAACATATCAAATATTGATTCGGCATATTTTTGATCAAATCCTATTCCATTATCTTCAATGTAGATACGGCAATACATTTTATTTTTAGGATTGATAGTATATGCTTCCTTGTTGTTAACGTCAATTTCGGTGTAAATATTTATCATCGGGGCAATATCTTTTTTGGCATATTTCAGCGCATTCCCGATTAAGTTAGAAAACAGCGCCTTAAATAGGCCAGGATTAATATTTAATACCGGGAGCAACTTCACATTTATCTTTGCTTTTTTTGCATCGACCGTATCATGCATATCAGCTACTACTTCCTGTACCAATACATTCATATCCGTTTGAATAAATTTATTGGCGTCATTTGATATTTGAGAAAAATCAAGTATGTCTTTTATCAGCGCTTGCATTCGCTCAGCCGCATGCTGAATACGGTTGATGTATTTTGTAGCGTCTTCATCCAGCAATCGTTTATATTTCACTTGCAGCAGATCGCTATAGGTTCTGATCTTTCTCAAAGGTTCCTGCAGATCATGTGATGACATGAATGCAAAGCGATCCAGTTCTTTATTAGCAGTTTCCAGCCGATCGATATTGTCCAATAACTGACGATTCAGTTCGTTTACTTTTTCTTCAGACATTTTTCTTTCGTGTATCTCATTTTCCAGGCTCTTATTGATAGCGATCAGCTTTTGTTCATGCATGATCAGCTGGTAATTTTTTTTATACAGGTCAACAAATACAGCCACTTTTGCGCGCAATAGATCAGGGTTGACCGGCTTGTATATATAATCAACCGCGCCTGAACGGTACCCCTGAAAAATATGCTCCTCTCCATAATTATTAGCGGTAATAAATATGATAGGTATGTGTTTTAATTTTTCACGTTCATAAATCAATGCGGCCGTTTCAAAGCCATTCATGTTAGGCATTTTTACATCCATCAATATCAAAGCGAAATTAAATTCTGCTAATAATATTTTTAATGCTTCCCTGCCAGATTTCGCTTTGATCAATTCATAACCATCCGGTTCTAATATTGTTTCCATGGAAAACAAATTATCCTCACGGTCATCCACTATCAATATTTTTTGTTTCATGAATTATTATTTATAGAACCAAATGCGCATTAATGATAATAACTGATCAATTTTGAGCGGCTTCGTTATATAATCAGATGCACCGGCCTCAATACATTTTTGCCGGTCGCCTTTCATCGCTTTCGCAGTTACCGCAATAATAGGCAGCGAACTGTTTTTATGTTCTCTTCTTATCTTTTGCGTTGTTTCATATCCATCCATTTCCGGCATCATAATATCCATCAACACCATATCTATTTTTGGATTATCACTGTTGATTATTTCGATGGCTTCTTTTCCGCTTTCTGCAGTGATGGCATTGATATTGAATCGTTCAAACACCGTTGTAAGTGCAAATAGATTTCTTACATCATCATCCACTACTAAAATATTTTTTCCGGTAAGAATATCGTCTTTGATACGTATCCCTTCGATGATACGCTGTTTTTCAGGCGGCAGGTCCTTATGATTTTGATGAAGGTGTATGATTGTTTCTTCCAGCAGGTTCTCTAAAGAATTAACCCCCTTGAGTAATACCGTATTGGAAGTCCTGCCGATCTGTGCCAATTCTTTCTGATTAAAATCTTTAGCAGAATAAACAATAACAGGTGTTAATTTTTTCTTGATCTCTCCTACTTTATTAAGCATATTGATGCCGGAAATATCAGGCAGGCTGTAATCCAAAATAATACAATCAAACTCTTTTGTTGTTAATTGCTGGATCGCTTTTTTTCCGGTGGCTGCAATTGATACATTCACGTTGGCGCTCTTGATCATTTTTAAGATCTGTGATGAATCGATCTCATTGTCTTCAATAACCAAAATCTTTTTCATTTCTTTTCTACTGGTAGAAAGTATATCAGCAAAAAGCTCATTTAATGCCTCATTATCCAATGGTTTTAAAATAAAACTGCGGGCGCCTCTTTTTAGTGCAAGCGCTTTATTTTCTTCTCCCGAAATAAGATGAATAGGGATATGACGATAATTCAGATCGTTCTTCAGCATATCCAATACTTTCCATCCGCTGGTATCAGGCAACTTCACATCCAGTGTTATTGCTACAGGCATATACCTGTTAATGAAGTCGAACACCTCAATATAACTTACGGCCACAACAGCTTTCATCTTATTCTGATGTGCTTTTTCCAACATGATCTTGGCAAACCTGAGGTCATCTTCAACTATGAGTAAAACTTTATCTGTCGGTAATATATTGGTTCTGTCATCACCGGTTTCGTTGATCATTTCGTTAACGAGATTCAAATTTTTAGTATCAACGCCTCCATTGGTTATACGCATTGAATGCAACAACGTATCGATCGACGCCTTATCTTCTCCGATCTGAAATTGTTGGTAAGCATCAATATTTTCAATGGTTTCTTTTGATGCAATAGCAGACATATTTTCTACAGGAAGGAATAAAGTAAACGTACTTCCCTGCGACAAGTTACTTTCCAATTCAATATTACCGCCTAACAATTCAGCTAAACCACGACTAATAGAAAGTCCTAACCCTGTACCTCCATACTTACGGCTGGTAGAACCTTCCGCTTGCTGAAAAGCTTCAAAAATGATATATTGTTTTTCCTGCGGAATACCAATGCCGGTATCACTGATCGCAAAAGCAACCACCTGTTTTGCATTATCCAGGTTAAGATTTCCCTGCTTCCAGTTTTTATCGGCTTCATATATCTTAAGTCTTACTTCACCTTTTTCCGTAAACTTAAATGAGTTTGATAAAAGATTTTTTAAGATCTGGTTCAATCGCTGCAGATCCGTTTCCATTGAGATCGGAAGCTGTGGATCCGTTTCAATGGTGAAGCGGAGATGTTTGGCTTCGGATATCGGCTTGAAGGTAGTTTCAACAAAAGAAGCAATTTCTGAGAAACGAACTGGCGAAATGTTTGCTGATATAAATCCTGATTCGATCTTCGACAGATCAAGGATATCGTTGATCAATTGAATCAGATCATCTCCGCAGGAGTGAATTGTTTTTGCATAGCGTATTTGTTTATCATTCAGGTTACCCTCTGCATTTTCATACAATTGCTGCGCAAGGATCAATAAGCTGTTCAATGGTGTTCTTAACTCATGCGACATATTTGCAAGGAACTCCGATTTATATTTTGAAGTCAGTGTAAGCTGTTCTGCTTTTTCTTCTAATGATCTACGCGCTTCTTCCACCTCCTTATTTTTATCTTCCACTTCATTTTTTTGTTTCACCAATAGCAATGCTTTATCCTGCAATTCATCATTGGTTCTACTCAACTCCTGTTGTTGCAATTTTAATTCTCCTGCCAAAGATTGAGATTGTTCCAATAAGGCTTCCGTACGTGAGTTTGCTTCAATAGTATTTAATACAATACCAATACTTTCAGTAAGCTGGCTTAAGAAATCCAAATGGGTTTGACTAAATATATCCAGCGAGGCCAGCTCAATAACGGCTTTTACTTTATTCTCAAACAATACCGGAAGAATAATAAGATTAGATGGTTTTGCTTTGCCCAATCCTGAACTGATCTTAATATAATTATCCGGTACGTTTGATAGAATAATTCTTTCTTTTTCAAAAGCTACTTGTCCTACCAGCCCTTCGCCGATAGAAAATTGTGTCGGAATATTTTTATCATTTTTATATCCGTAAGCAGAAAATAAGTTTAGCACGATATCCTGCGATTCTTCTTCCTGTTTCAAAATATAAAAAGCACCCCAGTGTGCAGTAACCACCTGTGCCAATTCCGACAGGATTCTTTTGGTCACCGTTTTCAGGTCTTTCTGGCCTTGCAACATCTGCGTAAATTTTGCCAGATTTGATTTTAGCCAATCCTGCTCCTGATTCAACAAAGTAGTTTCCTTAAGGTTAGCGATCATTTGGTTGATGGTATCTTTCAATGCTTCTACTTCACCTTTTGCTTCTACACGAATCATACGCGTAAGATCTCCTTTTGTTACTGCCGATGCCACTTCAGAAATAGAACGTACCTGGGTAGTTAAATTTTGCGCAAGCTGATTTACGTTCTCCGTCAAATTCTTCCAAATACCTGAAGCGCCCGGTACACTTGCTTGTCCGCCTAGTCTTCCATCCACACCTACTTCACGTGCAACGGTTGTAACCTGGTCTGCAAACAACGCCAGTGTATCGATCATTTCATTGATCGTATCAATTAGCTGCGCCACTTCACCACGGGAAACGATCGCGAGTTTTTGTTTTAAATTTCCTGTCGCCACGGCTGTTACTACTTTCGCAATACCACGCACCTGGTTGGTAAGATTGGATGCCATCATGTTCACACTATCTGTCAGATCTTTCCAGGTACCGCCCACACCGCGCACTTCTGCTTGTCCGCCCAATTTACCTTCAGTACCTACTTCACGCGCCACACGTGTTACTTCAAATGCAAAGGAATTCAATTGTTCCACCATGGTATTGATGGTATTTTTAAGATCCAGGATCTCTCCTTTCACATCGATCGCCACTGTTTTTGAAAGGTCACCACTTGCTACCGCTTTGGTTACTTCCGCAATGTTACGCACCTGCGCGGTAAGGTTACCCGTCATTTGGTTTACTGAATCCGTCAAATCTTTCCAGGTACCCGCAACGCCTGGTACAAAGGCCTGTCCGCCCAGCTTTCCGTCCGTACCTACTTCACGCGCCACACGCGTTACTTCAGATGCGAAGGCTCGCAGCTGATCAACCATCGTGTTCAATGTTTCTTTCAACTGCAAAATTTCTCCGCGTACATCCACGGTAATTTTTTTAGACATATCTCCATTTGCTACCGCGATCGCAACCTCCGCAATGTTACGTACCTGTGCTGTAAGGTTACCTGCCATCTGGTTTACAGAATCCGTCAGATCTTTCCAGGTGCCCGCAACACCCGGTACGTTTGCCTGTCCACCTAATTTTCCTTCGGTACCAACTTCTCTCGCAACACGTGTTACTTCAGATGCGAAACCGCGCAGCTGATCCACCATTGTATTGATCGTATTTTTTAACTCAAGAATTTCTCCTTTTACATCCACACCAATTTTTCTCGACAGATCCCCGTTCGCCACAGCAGTTGTTACCTCTGCAATATTTCTTACCTGTGATGTAAGGTTACTTGCCATTTTATTTACAGAATCCGTCAGATCTTTCCAGGTACCCGCAACGCCCGGTACATCCGCCTGTCCGCCGAGCTTACCTTCGGAACCTACTTCACGCGCAACACGTGTTACTTCAGATCCAAATGAATTCAACTGATCAACCATCGTGTTGATCGTATTTTTTAGTTCAAGGATTTCTCCTTTTACATCCACCGTAATTTTTCTCGACAGATCTCCTTTCGCAACAGCCGTTGTTACCTCTGCAATATTTCTTACCTGGCCCGTTAAGTTACTCGCCATCCCATTTACGGAATCCGTCAGGTCTTTCCATACACCACCTACATCTTTTACGGCAGCTTGTCCACCCAATTTCCCTTCCGATCCTACTTCTCTCGCAACACGTGTTACTTCAGATGCGAAACTTCTTAACTGTTCCACCATCGTGTTGATGGTATTTTTTAATTCAAGGATCTCTCCTTTCACATCCACGTCAATTTTTCTCGACAGATCTCCTGTTGCTACCGCTGTTGTTACCTCTGCAATATTTCTTACCTGTGATGTAAGATTACCCGCCATGATATTCACACTATCTGTCAGATCTTTCCAGGTACCATCCACACCCGGTACATCCGCTTGTCCGCCGAGCCTTCCTTCAGAACCTACCTCACGCGCCACACGCGTTACTTCAGATCCAAATGAATTCAGCTGATCCACCATTGTATTGATGGTATTTTTTAATTCAAGAATTTCTCCTTTTACATCCACCGTAATTTTTCTCGACAGATCTCCCTTCGCAACCGCCGTTGTTACCTCTGCAATATTTCTTACCTGGCCGGTTAAGTTACTCGCCATCCCATTTACACTATCCGTCAGATCTTTCCAGGTACCGGCAACACCTTTTACCTGTGCTTGTCCGCCCAGTTTTCCTTCCGTTCCCACTTCCAATGCCACACGCGTTACCTCGGAAGAAAATGAATTCAGCTGATCCACCATTGTGTTGATCGTATTTTTTAATTCAAGGATCTCTCCTCTCACATCCACCGTAATTTTTCTTGAGAGATCTCCTTTCGCAACAGCTGTTGTTACCTCGGCGATATTACGCACCTGTCCGGTTAAGTTACTTGCCATCTGATTCACAGAATCCGTCAGATCTTTCCAAACACCACCAACACCTTTTACCTTAGCTTGTCCGCCAAGCTTTCCTTCAGATCCTACTTCTCTTGCAACACGTGTTACCTCAGCAGAAAAAGAATTCAGCTGATCCACCATTGTGTTGATCGTATCTTTTAATTCAAGAATTTCTCCTTTCACATCCACCGTAATTTGTCTGGACAAATCTCCTTTCGCCACAGCGGTTGTTACCTCTGCAATATTTCTTACCTGTCCGGTTAAATTACTTGCCATCTGATTCACACTATCTGTCAGATCTTTCCATGTACCGGCGACACCTTTTACCTGCGCCTGTCCGCCAAGTTTTCCTTCTGTACCAACTTCAAGCGCCACACGTGTTACCTCCGAGGAAAATGAGTTCAGCTGATCCACCATTGTATTGATGGTATTTTTTAATTCAAGGATCTCTCCTTTCACATCCACCGTAATTTTTTTAGAGAGATCGCCTTTTGCTACGGCGGTTGTTACCTCTGCAATATTTCTTACCTGTGCGGTAAGATTACTACCCATTTGATTTACAGAATCCGTCAGATCTTTCCATACGCCCGCTACTCCTTTTACTTTCGCCTGGCCACCGAGTTTACCTTCCGATCCTACTTCTCTCGCCACACGTGTTACCTCCATGGAAAACAGGTTCAGCTGTTTCACCATGTCATTTACTTCTTTTGCAATGCGGGAAAATTCTCCTTTTAATGCATGGCCACCAATCTCAAGCGGCATCTCCTGAGACAAATTTCCTTTTGCCACCGAGCCAATAACGTGTGCAATTTCGATAGTAGGATGTACGAGATCTGATATCAATGTATTGAGCGCCTCTACACCTGTGCCCCAGGAGCCTCTGGCATTAGGCACTTCAATACGAAGTGTCAATTTACCTTGCTTACCAATAATATTTCCTGCCTTGGTAAATTCATACATCATTCTTTCATTGAGTGCAATGATGTCATTTAATGTATCATATATTTTTCCGTTAAGGCCAATACCGTCAATGGGCATACGAACTGAAAAGTTGCCATTTTTTACTTCGGTTAAGACATGCAACATTTCACTCCGGTCAAGAAAATCTGCAGCGGATTTATCAATATTCTGTTTCTTATTAGTGACAGATGACTTGCTTTTTTCAATAACAGGAGTAAAACCATTCGTGTCAGCCAGTTTATTTGCGGCGAGTTTACTTTTTACTTTAACATCCATAAACAGGTATTTATATTAGAAATTAGTATACACAAACTTTGGAATACTTTCTACAAAATGGGAAAAACAATACACATTCCATTTACAATATTCTACAATTGTAATTTTTGCCTTCCCATCTTAGCCTCTGCTATCGTAGTTCTCTTTGCCTCTGACACATTTATCTATTAAATCTTTGGGAATCAAAGACAAATTGAATACCAACTACAGTAGCATGCGCTACCCTGTGCAGGCATTATATCATTCTAGTGGGATTTTTGTTCGCAGCAAATTTGCGTTATATAAAAGCGAACTGCTTTTCATTGTATTAAATATTCTGCAGGTTGTTCTACAGCTGGTTGCTTAAAAAGAAAGGGCTGTAAATACAGCCCTCGTTTTTTACCAACACTACCCGAAGGATAGAGTATGCACAAATATCAATTATTATTATTGTCGATAAAGAAGAAAATCATCTTGATAATCAGTTGTTTTTCTTTAAGTGATTTTTAGATTCCCAAAATAAAGAAAGGGATGTAAAAACATCCCTCGTTTAATAAATCCGAAAATAATCTCTACTATCAAGAGTAGAAGCTTGTATTGCAATATCTGTTATTATCATTTCTAAATAAGAAGAAAAACAACAGTAGATAAAGTTGCTTTTCTTCTTATCGATCAAAATTATTTTGTTATTGAATTTCGAAATTGACCTTTGTGGTTTGCTTATCCGAACTGATCA
>Ga0210387_10000256_pt1 | contig 39004 bp, 62 predicted proteins | sample IncBWC7OmetaG_FD_160108 | JGI IMG/M metagenome (GOLD analysis project Ga0210387, IMG submission 160108) | Forest soil microbial communities from Barre Woods Harvard Forest LTER site, Petersham, Massachusetts, United States - Inc-BW-C-7-O ... | reverse complement strand
GGCGGGGAGGACGACTACGCCGCCGCCGGGTTCTGATCGGAGGACACCGTGAGCGAGCCGCTGTTGGTATCGGACGAGCTGCGCGAGCTGGACGAGCTGCGCGCCCGAGCGTCGCGCAAGCTGGACGACCAGGCCCGCCGCGCCCGCCGGTTCCAGACGTATTACGACAACGAGGCGGGCATCGTCGCCATGCTCGACACCGAGGAGCGGCAGGTTTTCAAGTCGCTGCTGGCCGAAGCGTCGGCGAACTGGTGCGAGCTGGTCGTCTCGGCGGTGTGCGAGCGGATGCGCGTGATCGGGTTCCGGGTCGGCACGGAGGAGGACAACGAGCTGGCGATGTCCATCTGGCAGGCGAACGGGATGGACGCCGACAGCGAGCTGATCCAGACCGACGCGCTCGTGACCGGGCAGTCGTTCGTGCTGGTGCAGCCCGACGAGCGCAACGCCTCCGGGGTCAGCATGACGATCGAGTCGCCCGAGCAGGCGACGGTCCTGTATGAGCCGGGCAACCGCCGCCGCCGGATCGCCGGTTACAAGCGCTGGTCCGACGCGGAGCACTACCGGACGACGGACGTTCTGATCCTGCCCGACGAGATCGTGACGTGGCGGCCGGGGGCGCGCGGCCCGGAGATCGAGCGGAACCCGGCCGGGGTCGTCGGCCTGGTGGAAGTGGCGCCGCAGCCGCGCACGCTGAGGCCGCCGCGGTCGGAGCTGGAGTCGGCGGTGCCGATTCAGGACCGGATCAATACGACGATCTGGAACCGGCTCGTGGCCACCGACTACGGCGCGTTTAGGCAAGTTTTCGCGACGGGCGTCAAGATGCGGCGCACCACGACCACCACGCCCGAGGGCGAGACGGTCAAGATGACCCCGCCGTTTGAGGTCGGCGCGAACCGGCTGCTGATCTCTGAGAACCCCGAGAGCCGGTTCGGCGCGATCGCGGAGTCAACTTTGGAGGGCTACCTCCGCGCCGTCGAGCAGGACGTTACGCAGCTCGCCGCGATCACCCAGACCCCCCCGCATTACCTGCTGGGGAAGGTCGTGAACCTGGCGGCCGACGCGATCAAGGCGGCTGAGGCCGGGCTAGTCGCCAAGACCGGACGGCGCGCGACGCACGTCGGCGAGGCGTATGAGGAGGCGATGCGGATCGCGCTGACCCTCGTCGGCAGCCCGGCGGCGGCGAACCAGTCGTCCGAAGTGGTGTGGGCCGATTTCGAGACGCGCTCGACGGGGCAGCTCACCGACTCCCTCGTCAAGATGAGATCGCTCGGCGTGCCGCTCCAGGTGCTATGGGAGCGGTACGGCGCGACGCCGCAGGAAGTCGAGCGCTGGGTGGAGCTGCGCGCCGCCGAGGTCGCCGCCGGGCTCGCCACCGGGCTGCACGACGTTCCGGCACCGCCGCCGCCCGCCCCGGCAGAGATCGAGCCCTGAGCAGACAAGGAGCACCCCCGATGACCACCCCCCCGGCACCCACCGCCCCGCCCGGCACTGACCCCGGCCAGCCGCCCGCGCCGACCCCGCCGCCCGCGCCGACCCCGCCGCCCGCGCCGACCCCGCCAGGCCCGCCGGACCCGAAGCCCGCCGGGTCCGACCTGGAGGCGGCGCTAGCAGCCGAGCGGCAGCGGTCCAAAGACCTTGAGACGCGGCTCCGCAAGATCGAGACCGCGAACATGTCCGAGCAGGAAAGGGCGGTCGCCGCCGCCCGCGAGGAGGGCAAGGCCGAGGCGGCAGCAGAGCACGCGCAAGAGCTGGCCGCCGCCGAGTTCCGGGCACAGGCCGCCGGGCGGGTCGCCAACCCGGACGCGGCGCTCGCGGTGCTCGACCTGGCCAAGCTGCTCAAGGACGGCAAGCCGGACAAGACCGCGATCGGGAAGCTAGTCGAGCAGCTCGCCGCAGTGCCCCCGCCGCCGGGGCGAGTCCCGGCCGGGCCGCGCGACGGCGGCAACGCGAACGGCGACCTGTTCCGCGACATCATGCGCGGAAGTTGACGAGCTGCGGCTAGCGGGGGGATGCTGGCCCCGTTGCCGTGCGGCGCGATGCCAGCGGCAGCCGGTAGCCGAATCCGGGTGCTTCACGAGGCGCGATGCCGAGGCCCGGCCAGCGCGCGGCGCGATGCCCGCGCAGGCGCGAGGTAGCGCGAAAGCGGCGTGACCTGTCGTCGCGCTGAAAGCTGCCCGCCATGCCCCTGTCCGATTTCTCGGGGATCATCCCCCACGAGTACAGCCAGCAGATCATTGACGAAGTGGAGCAGCGGTCAGCCGTGCTCCAGCTCGCCCAGACAATGCCGATGGGCACCCGGATTACCGAGCTTCCGGTGACCGGCAAACTCCCCACCGCGCAGTGGGTCCACGGGGCCGGGGCACCGCCCGCCGGGACCGGCCGCAAGCCCTACACGGACCTGACCCTCGTGCCGCAGACGATCACCGCCGAGGAGATCGCCGCCGTGGTCGCGATCCCTCAGCAGTACCTCGATGACAACACGATCAACCTGTGGAACTGGGCGCGGCCGAAGATGGCCGAGGCTATCGCGATCAAGCTCGATGAGACGGTCCTGTTCGGCGGGCCGGTCGCGAACGTCCCGGCGACCTTCCCGGTCGGCGGCGTAGCCGCCAACCTCTACTCGACCGCAGTCGGCGGCGGGGCCGGGCCGTTCCCGACCGCGATCGACGCGGTAGACGCCGTGAACAACGCGATGAGCTACGTCGAGGGCCAGGGCCTCAACGTGACCGGGCACTCGGCCGACATCGGCGCCAAGGGCCGGTTCCGTGGCGTCCGCGACCAAACCGGGTCGCTGCTGCTCGGTACCGAGCAGGTCGGCACCAGACAGCGCCCCACCCTCTACGGCGAGCCGATCGCCTACAGCCAGTACGCCGGGAACCCACCGAACACCGGCAACGTCAACTTCATCACTGGCGCGTGGGATTACCTGGTCATCGGCGTGCGGGAGGACATCAGGTTCCGCATCGACCCGTCCGGTGTGATCGCCGCCCCCGACGGCACGATCGCGGTCTCTGGGTTCCAAGACAACGTGGTTCCGTGCAAGATTTGGGCCAGGTTCGGGTGCACGATCATCAAGCCGGTTACCCCCCGCGTGCCCGGCGGAGCGGTCCCGTTCGCCCGCTGTAACCTGCTCAACCTGACTGCCCCGGCTGGCGGCGCGCTGCTCGCCAACCACCCGCACGGCGCAGTCGATCCCCCGCGCGACGAGGGCACCGGACGCGGCGCGGCCAAGAGGTAACCGATGAGGATCTACGGTCTCCTCGCGCTGGTCGCGACCGGCTGCCTGATCGTGATCACTATCGCGGTCGGCCACATCGCCGGGTGGTGGTGACCCGTGAGCAGCCCGGCCCGGTGGGAGTCGTGGGCGCCGCCGCTCGCGCCGCCCGCTGAGGGCGGGCTGTCTCGCGACGACGCCGCAGCGATCGCGGCGGCGTGGTGGGACGACGACCCGCACCTGGCCGCCGCCCTGATGTGGGAGGCGTACGCGGCGACGCTGCCCCCGGCGCTCGCCGTCGCGCAAGTCTCGACCGGCGCGCAGTCAGTCAGCTACGGGCGGGCGACGCCCGGCGGTGATCTCGGCGCGGCGATGTCTCGCGCAGCGTGGCACCGCTCGATGGCCGACACGTCGGGGTCGGTGCCGCTGGAAGTCGTGCCGCCGCCCGGACGGCCGCGGCCGGTCGGTCTCGCGTGGGAGGTGGCCAGCCTTGACGCTGATGCTGGCTACTGACCGGGTGGAGCTGTACCGGCCGGACGGGACGAGCGACGCGCACGGCTGGGCTGAGCCGGGCAGCTCGCCGCCGCGCTGGTGCGGGACCGGGAACCTCCAGCTCGCCCCGGCCGAGTCGGACCCGCTAGCGAGCGGCGGGGGCGGGCGCGGGCCGCACGCCCCTGCCGCTGTTCCCGGCGGGAACCTGTTCCTGCCCTTGTCGGCGGAACCGGCCGAGGGCGACACGGCAGTCATCCGGGGCCAGCCGTGGACGCTGAGCCAGGTCCGCTATGTCGCCGACCCGGTAGGGACCGGGCTCGACTGCTGGGCCGCGATCGCGACGGGGCCGCGCGATGGCTGACGCCGTGTTCACGGTCACCGACGCGAAGGCGCGGCGGCTCGTCGTCCAGCAGGACATCCGGGCGATCGCCGGGCGGCTCGCCGCCGACGCCAGGGCGAACACCCCGACCAACACGGGCGCGATGGCCGCCGGGTGGCGGGTCGTCCCCGGCCGCGAGCCCGGTACGTCGCTCGTCGTCAACGATGTCCCGCACTCCGTCTACGTGGAGCACGGAACCCGGCACATGGCCGCCCGAGCTCCGCTCGGCCGCGCGCTCGCCGCCGCGAGGTCGCGATGACCATGCCGGTGATCGCCGTCCCCGACCTTGAGGCGCACCTGTGGGCGCAGCTCGGCGGGCTCAAGGGCGTTACGTCCTTCGCCTACGCCGCGCAGCCGTGGGACCGCGCCGGGTGGGTCTACGCCCAGTTCGTGCAGGTCGATGCGCGGCACAAGACCAAGCAGGCCGCCCGCGACCTGGCCGAGCAGGTCCGGCAGCTCGTGATGGGGCTGCCCGAAATCCCCTGGGCTGGCGGCTGCGTCTGCTACGTCCAGGCCGTCGAGGGGCCGGCGTGGCTCCCCGACGACGACGGCGCACCGCGCTACACGGCGCGCTACGAGGTCCGAGTCCATCCCCCCCGCGCGGCCACGGTTCGCGCGGACCCGTAGGAAGGAACCCCAGCCATGCCCCCAGCACCAGCAGCGCCCACCCTCAACCCGAGCGAAGTGCAGGTCGGCACCGCCAACGGGCCGGGTATCTATCTCGCCCCGGCGGGCACCCCGCCGCCCGACGACACCGAAGACGACTGGGAAGACCCGTGGCGCATCCTCGGCTACCTCAGCGACGACGGGCCGACCGTGGGATCGAGCACCGACAGCGAGGACATCACCCCGTGGCAGTCGGTCGTCCCGCTCCGCTCGGTGATCACCGGCCGCCAGATCACGCTACAGTTCGTGCTCTGGCAGCTCAACGCCGTGACCCTCGCGCTGTATTTCGACGCTGAGGAGCCCACCCCCGACGCTGACGGGGCGATCGACATGGAGCTGAGGACCGACGCGCCGCAGCGCATCCACGCGATCGGCATCGACTCGGCCGACGCCGAGCGGACGTTCCGTATCGCGTTCTCCCGCGCGTCGCTGTCCGGCGCTGGCGATATGCAACTGACCAGGGGCGCGGCGGTGCCGCTGGATGTCACACTGTCCGCGCTGGACGACGGCGGGCTACTCGGCTACGTCAAGCTCGGCCCGCGCGCCACTGGCGGTGCGGCGCCGCTCGACTCCAAGTCCGTCAAGGCCCGCGCCGGGTCGGCGGCGTGACCGGGGCTGGCGCCAAGGGGAACCCGGACAATCTGTTCGACCTCGAAGCGGCGGCGGAAGCCGCAGCGGGCGAGGCCGGGGGGCAGCCGTTCGTGTTCTCCTACAAGGGCGCTTCCTACGACATCCCGGCGGGCCGGGACTGGCCTGTCGCCGCGCTCGCCGCGCTCGCGGCTGGCGAGCTGGAGACCGCGCTTTCGGCGCTGCTCGGCGAGGCGAACTACGTCAAGCTGACCGACGCGGGGCTGACGGTCGGCGAGCTGAACGCGCTATTTACGGCGGTCGGCAAGAAGGCCGGTTTCCCGAGCCTCCCAAATTCGTCGCCGCCGCGGCGGCCAAGTTCGACCCGGAGGTAGAGGCGGCGCTGATGGCCGCCTACCGGATCGACTGCCTCGACCCGGCGGTCACGCCGCGCCGGGTCGCGGTGCTGCTGTCCCGGCTGCCCTCGTGGGCGCGGGGCGGCGGCGATCCCTGGTCGCCGGAAGCCGACTTGCTCGCGCTGCTGATCGATCACGTGGCCGCGCTGATCTGGATCACGCAGCGAGCGCACGGCGCTAAGCACGTCCGCAAGCCGAGCCCGCTACCGCGCCCGTGGCGCACCCAAGACCCGTCGTCACGCCCCGCCGCCGGGACGGGGCGTGACGACGGCCCGGTCAAGGCCGGGTCGTGGGCAGATGCGGCCGCGATGCTGGCCGGGGTGCCGGGGATGAAGGCCGCCCGTGGCGACTTACAGCTACGGCGGCCTGGAAGTCCGGGTAACCGCCAACACGCAGCAGCTCACGATAGACATCCGCAACGCCGCGACCGCAGCGGGCACCGAAGCGGCCAGCAAGATCAGCTCCACCATGACCGCCGGGCTGAAGGCGGTCGGCGGGCTCGGCGCGGCGGTCGGCAAGTCCGTAGCGACCGGCATCGCGGGCGCGACCGTCGCCGCGACGGCGTTCGGCGTCGAAAGTTTCAAGACCGCCGCGCGGGCCGGGGAGATGGACGCCTCGCTGCGCGCGCTCGCCAAGGCCAACAACCTGTCGTACGACTCGATGCAAAAGCAGGTGACCGCGATTCGCGGCCAGGGCATCGAGATGGGCGTAGCTCAGAACCTCGTCGCGCAGTTCGCACGCGGGCAGCTCGACATGGGCAAGGCAACCGACCTGGCGCGGGTCGCGCAGGACGCCGCCGTGATCTCCGGGCGCAACAGTTCGGAAGTCCTTGACGACCTGACCCACGGCATCATGACCCAGAACACGCAGGTCTTGAGAAACGCCGGGGTCAACGTCCAGGCCGGTAAGGCGATCGATGACTACGCCAAGTCGGTCGGCAAGAGCGCTAAGGATCTCACCGAAGCCGAGCGCGCCCAGGCGGTTCTGAACGCGGTGCTCCGCGAGGGGCAGGGCATCGCCGGGGCGTACTCCGCCGCGATGGAGGAGCCGGGCAAGGTGCTGCGGTCCTTCAAGCGGGTCACGGACGATATCAAGCTGAGCGTCGGCCAAGGGCTGCTCCAGGCGTTCGGCCCGCTGATCCTCCAGGCGTATGACCTGGCCAAAGGGCTGTCGGCGGCGATCGCTCCCGGCGGGGCGCTCGCCCCTATATTCGACGCGATCGGCGAGGCCGTGACCCGGCTCGTCGCGCCGCTCGTGACGATCGTCGCGAAGTGGACCGACTGGATCGCGAACCTCAAGCCCGAGCAGGTCGAAAAGGTAGTCGAGATCATCCGCCGGTTCGGCCCGGCGCTGATCGCCGCAGCTGGAGGGCTGACCGCGCTCGTCGCGCCGTCGCTGCTCGGCCAGATCCCCGTGCTCGGCGGGCTGCTGCAAAACCTGATGGGGCCGCTGACGATGGTGACCGGCGGGATCGGCAAGCTCGCCGGGTCCGCTGTCGCCGCCGTCCCCGGAATCGGGTCGATGGGCGGGGCCGCCGGGCTGCTGCCCGCCGCGATGAACCCGGTCGGCCTGGCTATTCTCGGGGTCGTCGCCGCTGTCGGCGCGATGCTCGTCGCCAGCTCAGATTTCCGCGAGGGCGTCATCGCGATGGGCAAGGCGCTATGGGAGGGGCTCAAGCCCGCTGTGTCGGCGGTCTGGGAGGCCCTCAAGATTCTCGGCAGCGCCGTATGGGAAATCATCAAGGCGCTAGGCGACGCCCTCGGCCCGGCGCTAAAGAACCTTTCGCCCCTTTTGCGCCAGATCGCCGAATTGTTCGGTGTCCAGCTATCCGGCTCGGTCGATGGGGCAGGCTCCGCGATGGGCGGGATCGTCCCGGTCATCACCGGCCTGATCCGCGTGATCGGTTTCTTGCTCGACGTGACCACGAAGGTACTGGTCCCGATCATTGAGATTCCGCTCAAGCTGCTCACGCTCGGCGCGCAGGCCGCCCAGGTGGTCAACCCGCTCAAGGCGCTCGGCGCGGCGATCGAGTGGCTGACCGGCGTGGTGCAAACCCTCTGGCACTGGATCACCGGCAACTCACCGGGGCTGATCCCCGCCTTCGGCGCGCTCGGCTCCGCTGCCTCGGCGGTCGCGGGGCTGCTCGGCGGCGCGGTGTCGGCCGCGTTCTCCTCGCTGGCCGGGGTCGTCCAGTCAGCTCACGGCGCGATGACCTCGGCGGTGTCCGGCGGCTGGAACCAGATGAAATCCGTGGCCAGCGCCGGTATGAGCCAGATGCAAAGCGCCGTGTCGTCCGGGTTCTCCTCCATGGTCGGCGCGGCCCGGTCGGCGGGCTCGGGCATGGTCGAGGGGCTCAAGTCCGGGCTGTCAGCAGCTCGCGGGCTCGGCGGCTGGATCTCCTCGAATGTGACCGGGCCGGTTACGTCGATGATCAAGGGCGGCCTGGGCATCGGCTCGCCGTCCACGATCACGATCTATTTCGGTCAGGAGATGGTCGAGGGGCTCAAGCGCGGCCTGGAGACCGCCCGTCAGCATCTCGGCTGGATACAGGCGAACGTCTGCGCGCCGATCATCAACACCCTCAAGGGCGCTTTCGGCATCGGCTCGCCGTCGAAGGTGACGATGGGCATCGGCGAGGATCTCGCCGAGGGGCTCAACGTCGGCTGGTCGCGGGCGACCCATCTCGACGTGCCGCGCGTCGCTGGGTCCCCGCTAGGCGCGGCTGGGCTCGACGCTGCCGGGATGAACGCCGGGGGCGCGACGACGATCAACGTCTACCCGCAGCCCGGCCAGGACGAGCGGGAGATAGCCGCGATGGTGTCCCGCGAACTGGCGTGGGCTGCCGCCTCCGGGGGTGATGTCTGATGGACGCCGGGCGCAGAGTGCTGGCGGCGGGCGTCGCGGTGGCCGCGACCCGCGCTTACGACCGCGCTTTCGACTGGGGCTACCTGGCCGAGCCCGTCATCCCGCCTCCGGCCGGTGCGGGCCTGGTGCCGATCATCTGGGACGGGCTGTCGCTCAACAGCGGCGAGCTGGACAGCGGCCTGTGCCTCGTGGTGGAGAACGTGGACGGCTGGCTCGACGGGCCGCCGGTCGAGGGCAACGACGTGGCGCGGGTGATCTCTGATGGCACCGCCTGGGGGCCGAAGGTGGTCCGCGAGCGGACGATCGTGATCAGCGGGGCCGCCGCCGGGCCGGCCGAGCTGCTGACGCGGGTGCGGCACGAGCTGGCCGCCCGAGCTGTCGCCCGCGAGCCCGCCGAGCTGGTGATCGGCGAGCTGGGGTCAGACCGGGTGCTCACTGCTGACGTGCGGGCGGGCACGGAACGGCTGCGGGTCTCGCCGCTGGGGCGCGGCGGATTCAAGTGGCAGGTGACCCTCACCGCCGCCGACCCGGCGCTGTACGACGCGCAGTGGCAGGGCGCGCAGCTCGTCAACGTCACCGAGGACACCGGGCGGGTCTACAACCGCGACTACTCATGGCGGTACCGGGGCTCATACGTGGGTAATTCGGCGGTGCTGACCAACAGCGGGAACGTCCCCGCGCCGGTCTATGCGCTGTACGTCGGCGAGCTGACCGAATCGGTGCTCGCCGACAACCACGGCGGGATCATCCGCCTCGCGGCGCTGGGCGAGGGGATGCAAATCCTCGTCTACACGGCGACGCTCGCCGCCGAGGCGCCCGGCGCGCTGTCGCGGGCGAGCTACATCCTGCCCGGCTCGCGGCCGATGACGATCCCGGCGGGCAGCTCGTCGCGCTGGTACCTGCGCGCGGTGGGCTCCGGGTCAATCGCGCTCGCCTGGCGATCGGCGTGGGCATGATCGCGCCCGCCGGTCTGCCGCTCGCGCTGGAGCCCCGGCCGGTCGTCCCGCTGCCCGGCCAGTGGACCTTTTGGGCCGAGACGATGATCGGTAACGTGCCGCTCGGCAACGTGGACGCCGCCGGGTTCTATTGCATGTCCCGGCTGTCGGATTTCGGTTACGGGAACGTCACGCTCAACTTGCCGTGCGGCCTGGAGGCCGACCGCATCCGGCAGTTCTGGTCCTGGCGGCTGTGGGCGTTCTACGACGGCGAGCCCTATTGGTGCGGGGTGCCGACCGGGGCGGCTGACCAGCACGCATCGGCTCACGTGCAGGTCACGCTTACCGAGCTGCCCGGCTACCTGCTGCGGCGCGCGTGGGACGTGTACCCGTTCGGCGAGTACCGCCAGGCGGAACAGACCGGGATCGCGCGGGACATCGCGCAGCCCGTTGAGGATGTCGGGGTGCAGATCATCACCGAGCCGGGGCCGGGACAGCTCCGCGACCGCAAGTATGAATACCTGGAGTCGGGCAGCCGCGGGCAGCTCCTGACGAACCTCGCCGGGGTGCTCCAGGGCCCGGAGTTTCGCGCCGAGTACCGGATGATCAGCGGGCGGCCGGTGTGCCTGCTGCGGATCGCCTACCCGCGAGTGGGCAGCGATCACGCGGGGCTGGGGCTCGCGATCCCCGGCGCGGCGCTCGGCTACCGCGCCCAGTGGGACAGCGATCAGATGCGGACGCACACCTTCGCGGTCGGCGACACCCCCGCCGAGCACGAGGGCGAGGAGCCGCCGCCCCGCCCGGTCGCGGAAGTGCGTCGGCCGCAGGCCGGGCTTCCCCGGCTCGACCGGGTAGACGACTGGCCGGGGACGGTGCTGCTGTCCACGCTGGAAGAGCGCGCCGACACGATGGCGACCCGCAACGCCGGGCCGGCGCTCGACTTCACCGCGAGCCCGCCCGAGGGGTTCCCGCCCATCACGCAGTACGGGCCGGGCGACACGGTGACGATCCGCGCGGTTACCCCGCTGCTGCCCGCCGGGCTCGACTTCGACGGTCGGCTGACCGCCGTCGAGGTCAACGCCGGGCAGGGCATCGCAACGTGGTCGGTCGTCGGGCAGATGCCCCCGCCCGCCACCCGAGAGACCATGTTCCGCAAGCTCGGCCGCCTGGACACGACGCTGGCTCAGGTGTTCCGAAGCGGGCCGATGGAACGGCACTAGGAGGGCCGAGATCATGACGACGCCAAGCGGAAAGCTGGCCTGGGGCCAGGCCGGGTCATACGACGCAGTAGACGACCGGCTCGTGATTACCGCCGTGACCCGTGGCCGGATCGGGCTGGTAGCGCCGACCGTCGTTGAGGCCGGGGCCGGGCTCACGCGGCGCTTGCGCGGCGGCTGGCTCGGCGTGGCGACCTGCGGGGACCGCACGAGCGCGGTCGTCGGCGCCCGCGAGGATCTGCCCGTGCAGGCGCTCGCGGGACCGCCGACCGGCCAGCCGCGCCAGGACGTGCTCTGGTGCGACACCAACCCCGACGAGGGCACATGGTCGGTGTCGGTGCTGACCGAGGGGCAGACGTTCGGCCGGTTCGGGCTGCCGCTGGCTTACATCACCGTCCCGGTCAACGCGAACCTAGCCAGCCAGTTCACGATCATCCCCGCCGACGCGCAGTTGGAACGGCGGCTCCTGTCGTACACCACGCAGAGTTTCGACGTGGGCCTGGGCGGCTGGAATTACACGAGCTGGGGTCAGGCGAACGGGATCAACACCGCGTCGCTGATGTGCGTGATGGAGCCCGGCCAGTGGTACCGGGTCCGGTTCGATTCGCACGGCTGCACGTCGATCGAGGGGTCTCTCCAGGGCCGGATCGGGGTCGGGTACCGGACAGCCGGGCAGCCGTCCGATGCGTCACAGCTCATGCGGACCAGGGCGATCCCGTGGGCGGTCACCAACCGGGAGGCGCCCGCGTCCTGCGAGTATGTGTTCCGGCACGACCCGTCCGCGCAGCGGGTCAACCGCGTGTTCGATGGCCGCCTCTGGCTGCTGTTCGCCGGGCTGTACCGGCCGACGAGCGCCGCGCAGACCGGCCCCCAGTGCGTGCTGACCGTCGAGGACATCGGGTCATGACGACGCCGGGCGGGCTGCTGCGCTGGGGCCAGGCGGGGCGCTACGCCGCGCGGGACGACCGGCTCGTGATCACCGCGCTCGCCGGGACGCGAACCGGCATCGTCACGCCGGTCAGGCTGACCCCCGGCGGCGGCCTGGACATCACCGTCGATGCGGACTGGCTCGCGCTCGCCGACTGCGGCGACGAGACGATCGCGGTCCTCACGTCGCCGGTCGCGGCGAGCGTGACGGTCCAGCCGGGCGACCCCGACGACGAGCGCGACGACGAGCTGTGGGCGGTCATCACCGACCCGGAGACCGCCACCTATGCGCTTCGCGTGCTCGACGCGGGCGGCGGCGGCCAGCACGGCGTAAGGCTCGCGACGATCACCGTCCCGGCCGGGGCCAGCAGCAGCGACGACCTGGAGCTGACTCCCCGCGATCCCGATTTCGGCGGCGGCGGGCAGGGGCCGCCAGGCCCGCAGGGACCGCCCGGCGCGGACGGGCCGCAGGGACCGCAAGGGGCACCAGGCGACCCCGGCGGTCCGCCGGGACCGCCCGGCGAGCAAGGCATACCGGGACCGGAGGGGCCGCAGGGACCGGGCGGGGTGGAAGGACCGCGCGGACCCGAAGGCGATCGCGGCGTCCCCGGCCAGGCGACCCTCATCGTCGGCTCGTTCGGCCAGGTGCGGACTCCCGACGAGCTGCCGTCAGACGGGTTCGTGGAAGCCGGGTGGGACGGGCCGGGCCGCCCGCTCAATGACCTCCAGGTGGAAACCGGGTGGGCGTTCGTCTACACCGATGGGCACCTGTGGGTGTACGTCGCCGACCAGGGGCCGGGCGGCGAGTCGTGGGTCAGTCCCGGCATGGTCCAGGGACCGGAGGGCGCTCGCGGCCCGGCGGGCGACCCCGGCCCGCAGGGACCCGTGGGACCGGCCGGACCCGCGCCGGATTTCGACTTCGGGCCGTGGGTGACACTGGCACCGCCGGGCGGGCTGGCTGCCGGTGTCCGGTTCCGGTACCGGCGGGTCGGGTTCATGGGCTGCGTGCAAATCGACTTCCAGGGGCACTGGAATGCGAATACACCAGCGACCTACACCTTCCCGGCCATGACCGAAGACTGCTGGGTGAGCCAGCCAGGAGGCCAGGCCCGGCGGTACAACATCATGGGCAACGCGGGAAACACGGCGTCCCCGATTCAGCTCGTGCAGATCGTTCTCGGCCCGAACGGCGCAGTGAGCATGGTCATCGCGGCCAACACGGGCGGCGGCGTCGGCAACCTGAATGCGCTTATCCCGCTGCTCTCGGAGGGGGCAGAGGACGACACAGCCCAGCATCCGATGTCGGGGGCCGGGGCTAGCGTGGTCCGCAAGGAAAGGAGATCACCATGACCGAAGCACCGACAGCGGCACCCGAGCCCGACCCCGACCCGCTCGCCGACGAGCGCGACGTGCCGCCCGACCCGCCCGGCGACGAGCCGACCGAGCCGCCGCTAATCGAGGGCGGCCCCGGCGGAAAGGGCGACGGCTGATGGCGCTGAGACGAGTCTGGAAGCCCGTTAGCCACTACTCCACCGGCCGCAGCGCCGTCCGGCTGATCGTGCTGCACACCACTGAGGGCGCGCAGACGAACCAGAGCCTCTACAACTGGTTCTCGAATCCCTCGGCGAAGGTCAGCAGCCACGTCTCGGCTGACAACACCTCGCGCGGCGAGCTATTCGAGTACGTCAAGCGGCAGCACTCCGCGTGGGCGCAGGGCAATTACAACGGCGTCTCGATCTGTATCGAGATGTGCACCCCGGCGGGCGCGGCGAACGGCTGGTCCCGCGACACCTGGCTGTCCAAGGGCGTGCTGCTCGACAACTGCGCGGCGTGGATCGCCGAGGAGGCGAAGGCGTACAACATCCCGATCGTCCGGCTATCGCCTGGCCAGGCTCAGAGCAGCGGGCGCGGGCTGTGCGGCCACGTCGATATCCAGCCGCAGGACCGCACCGACCCCGGCCGCAATTTCCCGTGGGACGTAGTGATCGCCAAGGCCAAGGGGCAGGCACCGACCCCATCACCACCAGCGGAAGGAGACCTAGGAGTGTCAGCAACAGGCGTCATCGTCAATAGCAAGCTCCACCAGGCGTGTGTCTGGTCGGACGGCCGGGTCCACTACCAATTCGAGAGCGCGGGCTGGTATCAGGTCGATACCGACAACGCTTTCAGGGCCAAGAGCGGCGCGACGATCACCGCCAACATGGTCACGGGGCTGCTGGTGATCATGTTTACCGGGCTCGACAGCAACGTGTATTCCTACCAGCAGCGGCTTGCCGACCCCCACGGCTCGGCGGCCAGGGGGAAGTGGGCGCGGGTCGGGCGCGGCGGTCACAACAGCGTCCGCTAGGAATCCGCCTGGCCGGGTTACGGTCAGGGCAAACGACCTCCCCAGGAAGGGAGACACCAGATGTACGTCGAGGGATACACCAGAGTCCGCGTGTGGGTGCCGGATCGCTACCCCGATCAGGGGCTACCGCCCGGCATCGGCGGCGGCCCGATCTTCCCGCCCGGTCTGCCGGACTACCCCGACCAGGGGCTACCCGGCTACCCCGATCAGGGACTACCCGGCGAACCGCCCGGCATCGGCGGCGGCCCGGTTCTGCCCGGCTGGCCCGAGCGCCCCGGCCAGGGACTACCGCCAGTCGGCCGCCCGCCGCGGCCGGTCTACCCGGTCGTGGAAGACCCGGAGGATCTCGGCGGGCACCCCGAGCTGCCCGACCTCAACATGACCCGCCGGATCACGATCACGGACGGGGCCGACCAGTTCACCGGCTACGTGCTCGACCCCGAGCCGCCGCAGGTGGAGGAGGGCTACGAGCCGCGCCACCCGGAGCGGGGACTACCCGGAACGTGGGTCGCGGTGCTGTACGGCGCGATGCTGGCCTGGGCCTGGGTCCGCACGCCGGGCGAGCGCCCCGAGCTGCCCGACGTTCCCGAGCGCGAGCCCAAGCGGGTCTAGCTCATGTCTGCGCCCGCTGTGGTCGATGCCTGGCCAAAGTCGGCGACGCTCCGCGCGGTCGCTGGAGATCCCTTCAGCTTCCGCGTGGAGCTGCTCGGCGACGACGGCCAGGCCGTCGATGTCTCCACCTGGGACTGGGCGAGCACTGCCACGACCGGCACGCTACGGCTCGATTTTGAGTGGACAGCCGACGAGTCCGGCGTCCGGCTGTGGCTGCGCGGCGACGAGACCGCGCGGCTCACGCCCGGCCGGCCAGTGTCGTACGACGTGGCGTGCCGCCAGCCGAGCGCCGGTGAGGGCGTCACAGTGCTGGCCGGGCAGATGGAGGTCAAGGCGCGGGTGACCGATCCGCTGAGAAGCGACCCGGACACCGCGCCGCGCGAGGAGGAGCGGGTGTCAGCATGACAACCGAGATCAGCGACGGCGACACGGTAGGGGTCCGCCTGCCCGGCGGCGTCGTGGACCTGGGCGTCGGCCCCGCCGTGATGGGGCCGCCCGGTCTGCGCGGGCCGCGCGGCGAGCGCGGCGACCCCGGCGGAACCACGACGATCGTGTTTTCCTTCAGTCAGCGCAGCCCCGGCGAGCTGCCCGAGGACGGGCTGATCCCGGCCGGGTGGGATGACGTTCGGGTGCCCGAAGCGGACATCCAGATGGGCGTCGGGCAGTCTGCCGAGTACCGGGGCGACGGGTACCTGTACCTGTTCCTCGGCCCCTCGTCGGTGCCCGGCGGCTGGATCGAAACGGGGCAGATGCGCGGGCCGCCCGGCGATCGCGGCGAGATCGGCGACACCGGCCCGCCGGGACCGGTCGGCGATCGCGGGCTGACCGGGAACACCGGCAGCCCCGGCCCGAGGGGCGACCAGGGCGACACCGGCCCGCAGGGCGCACGCGGCGCAGACGGGGCACCGGGCACGCCCGGAGCGACCGGCCCGGCGGGTCCGACCGGCAGCCCCGGAGCGACCGGCCCGGAGGGTCCGGCGGGCGCGCAGGGCGAGCCCGGCACGCCCGGCGCTGACGGCCAGGACGGCGCGGACGGCGCGGACGGCGACCCCGGCGCACCGTCGTTCATCGTCATGGACATCTACACCCGCAGCGCTTCCGACGTGGCCTCGATCGCCAGCGGCTTGATCCCCGCCAACTTCGACGGGCAGGGCAAACCGGCCGCCCCGTACCAGATGAAGATCGGTGAAGCGGTCTTGATGGCGACGCCGGGCGACCTCTATCTGGGGCAGGCGATCGTGTTCGTCGGCGGGTCGGGGGCTACCCCCCAAGCGTGGCTCGCGATGTCAGTCACCGGCCCGAAGGGCGACCAGGGCGACCAGGGCGCGCAGGGGCCGCAGGGCGGGCAGGGCATCCAAGGCCCGGTCGGGCCGCCCGGCAACTTGTGGCACTGGTCCCCGGTCGATCCGCCGCTAGAGGGGATCGGGGTACCGGGCGACATGGTGCTGGTGCTGTCGCACGGGAACCCGGACATGCCGGGCAACGGCAACGTCTACCGGGTGATCATCGGCGGCGGCTACCTCCTCGACGGCAACCTCCGGGGTCCGGTCGGGCCGAAGGGCGACCAGGGCGACGTGGGGCTGGCCGACCTGATCCCGATCGTGCAACGGCTCGACGCGCTCCAGGCCCGCGTGGACCGGCTCGAATCCTTCCACCTCGTGACCCTCACCGACGATGTGCAGCTCGCCGACGATAGCAACATCCTGGTCGGGTACCCCGTCCCGCTCCCGCAGGGTAGCGACTATCAGGGCAGCGCTCACCTGACGTTTGAGCTGTCCCCAGGGATTGCGACCTCGCTGCCCCGGCTGATCGTCGCGTGGCTTGAGGCTGTCGGCGAAGTAGCGATCACCGGCCCCGCGTCCGGCCAACTCACGCTGCACGGAGCCCTGCCCTACGGCTCGCTGGACATCGGGCCGGTGCGCGCGGTCTCGACCGGCGCGGCCAGCATCGTGCTGTACGTGCGGACCACGATCATCGGCGGCAGCGCTCCCGGTCCCGGCTACGTGGTCCTCAAAGCCGAGACCTCGGCGCTGAACGCGACCACCCCGAAGGTGCAAGCGACAGGTCTCATCGCGCGATGAGACCGCCGCGCGAACCGGACTGGCGCGGCGTCGCCGCCGTGCTGACCATCCTCGGCGTGTTCGCGGTGCTGATCATCGGCGCCCTCTATGCCGGGCGGAACCCCAGTTACACGATCAGCAGCGAGGAGATCGCCACGGTGGCGACCGTGCTCGGCGCGGCGATCGGCGCAGTAGCGGGCTACATGGCGGGCGGGCGCAAGCCACCCCGCGACCCACCAGGCCCACCAGAATTACGCGCATATTGCGCGCCTATTCGATTCTCACCGCGCGGCTAGCCAGTGTGAGAGGCTCGGGCGTGGGCCTGGCCGGGGAAGCCAGGCCCGACCCCAATCGCACGAGAGGGAAACACCTATGACGCGCAGACTCAAGTTCCCGCGCCGGTTCGTGATGACCGCCAGCCTCGCCGCTGGCGTGCTCGCGCTAGTGTTCGGGACGACCGCCGCGGCGGCTTCGGCATCGACGGGGCCGCAGCATCTCCGCCCGGAGTTTTTCACCATCCAGATCGACCAGCACGGATCGCAGGTCGCGGCCTACGGCGCGGTGCGCGGGTTCGGCACTGACAAGACGATCACGCCGAGGCTCGACGTGTTCGACCTGAACCACCCGCGCGGCACGGTCGTAGTGGCGCACACCAAGGTCGGCCAGCCGGTCATCGACTGGGCGACCTGCACCGGCACTCTCTACGAACACGGGACCTGGGCGTTCGTGGGGGGCACCAAGGCAGACTGGGGCGCGAGGGGCTTCGGCCAGTTCTGGCTGTCAGAGACCGAGCAGCTCGCCATGCATTACGGGCACTGTGACGTGAAGGCCCCGCCGGTCTCGTTCGACGTGCAGGTCTTCGGCGTCGGGCAGGCTGCGCGGTAACCTGGCACCTAGCACGGGGTCAGGAACCATCACCCGCGTCCGGGTGCGCTCGGGTAGCGCTGAACGGTGCGCTAGCGCTTGGCTCCGTGTTCGCCGCTAGGCAGGCATAAAGCGGGCGTCCCCCCGCTGGTACGCAGACCACCAGCGAAGGGACGCCCGCGCCCCCTTACTCCCCTGATCTGTGTCGCTCTCGCCACCAGATCAGGAGCCATTGACCAGCGCCGATCACGAACGTAGCGATGATCAGCGCGGCGGCGATGGTCAGCGCGAGGCGCACCCTGCCATCATCACGCCGGGGCTGCACTGCCCCGCCGCAGCTCGCCGAGACCGCTCGCCTCACTGGCGGTCGCCCAGGTAGCCGCCGAGCCCCACCCCGAAGATCAGCGCGCCCAGGAAGATCGCATCGCTGATCGCCGCCCAGCGGGGGAACGCTAGCCCGGTCACCGCCGCCAGGATCGCCCCGGCCATCCCGCACACACCGACGACCATCAGCAGCAGGCCGCCCGCCCGGCGGGCTCGCGATCGCGGCGGCGCGAGCACGTCGCGCCTCATGGCACGTACTGAGGGGGCGGGCTGTACCGGCCTTCGTACAGATCGCCCTCTACGTAGTGGATCCACTCGCCGCTGGCCGGGTTGCCCGCTTCCCACAGGTAGTCGCCCTCGAGGTAGCCCACGACCCACCCGGCGTCGGCGAGCGCCAGCGCTAGCTGATCGTCGGCGTTATTGCCGAAGAACGCCACCCCGGACTGTGGCTCCTGAAACGCATTGAGGATCTTGGCGATCTCGGCGAGCGTCGCCGGTTTCTCGGCGCGGATGCGAGCCAGGGTCAGCTCATACCCGGCCCAGAACGAATCGAGCGGCGTCGTCATCGGTTCGCCTCCTCGGCGGGCGGCTGCCAGCCGACCGGCTTGCGGGGGTAGGCGTCGGTGATGCTGCGGCACGCCGGGCTGCCGTCCAGGTGGAACGCGCGCCCGTCGTCCTGGGCGACTACCTCGTCGCCGCAGTACCCGCAGCCGGGCCGGGTCGCGGGCGGCGGACCGCCCGATCCTGACGCTGAGCCGCCCCCGGCGAGCGGGATTACCTGCCCGTTGAGCGGCTCGTGCTGGTTGTCGGTGGTCATTGGTGTGATGTCCTCCAGTGCATTGCGCCGGTCCTCCATCGCGTCGAGGATCAGCGTGTTAACGGATACGTCGCCGAGCTGCTCGGCGAGCTGCTCGAAATAGTCGAGCAGCGGCCTGCGCTCGGCGCTGAAACGGAGCGTCAGGGAAGTGCGGCGATCGGTGCTCACTCGACCGCCTCCCAGTGGGCCCAGGCGGAGTACAGCGACCTGCACCGGATCGGCTCGCGGCAGGTCAAGCACACGGCCAGCACCGGGTAGGCGTCCCACTCGGACAGCGCGGCGGGCGGGATCGCCTCGCCGTCTGCCTCGCGGGTCAGACCGCTAGCCAGGTGCGGCTGTATCGAGTGCTGGAGCCCGTCGATCGACCACAGGCGAGTCACCGCTGATCACCCGCCGGATCACCGTCCGAGCTGGTCAGCGCGCGGCGCTCGGCGGCGAGCACGTCCGCCTCCCCGATCAGGGGATGCGTGACAGCGATCGCGCGCAGCTCCAGCGCCCGGCACTCGGCGGCGATCACTGCCCGCTTGGCCAGCGCGATGTCGGCAAGCGCCGCCTCGTACGCGGCGAGCGGGTCGGGCCGGGCGACGAACTGCGCGCCCGCCGGTATCGGTCCTGTCACGGTCAGCCTCTCCCTCCAGGGCAGCCCCGCCATCCGGGGAACGTCGTCGCCGTGTAGCCAGCTCACGGCTCGTCCCTGTGTGCTGTGATGAGTGCTCGCCAGGCTGGCGGGCGGAACACCAGCACCGGGGAAGCGTCGCCGAGCTGGGAGTCTCGCACGGCGATCGCGAGGCGCCCGCCGACGACGACCAGCCTGGTCTCTATGCAGTTGCCGTTGGAGAAGCTGAAGGACGACTTCACCCAGTAGCCGAAGCGCATCCGCCGCCGGGTCATAGATCCGCCCGCTTCCCGTTGACGTAGCGGGCCAGCAGCCGCCCGTCCGGCCTCATGACCTCATGCGGGATCTGGGTCGAGATGGACAGCAGCCGCGCCCGCTCGGTCGCGCTGACGGCGTGCTCGGCGGTGCGCGGGTACTGCCCGAGTAGCTCGGGCTCGTCGCCGCGCTTGTACAGGGAATACGACCCGCGACCCGGCGGTGCTGTGCTGGTCTCGGTCATGGCGTCGCCGCCTCCTCGTCGTCGGTGATCTCCTCGCGGCGGATCTCTGTGCCGTGGCAGTGCTGGCAGCGGTACCGGAACCGGCGGCCGGCCAGCGAGCCCCGCCCGTCGCGCGGCAGGATGCCGTCTTGCAACTCGGTCAGAGCGTCGATGTTGTAGGTCTCCAGCGACGCCGACGCCTGCTCGGCCAGCTCGGGCCGCTGATAGGCGTGGTAGAACCGCAAGTAGCGCTGGACCGTGCTCACGCTCACTCTGAGCGCCCCGGCTATCTCCTTGCGGGTGTAGGCGTCGGTGAAGCTGTCGAGCGTCTGCCCGAACCGCCAGCTCGCCCGGACGCTGCCGACGCCCCACTTGACGAGCTGCCGGTGAGCAAGCCGCATCACTTCGGCGTCGGCGTCGGCTACTACCTGGGCGGCGATCTCGGCCGTGGTGGCGGTCATGCTGAGCCCTCCTCTGCGGGCTGGAAGGTGATCGATCTGGCAGCGGCGCCATCCGCCGCGGCGGCCGGGCCGGTCGGGGTCAAGCCGGTGTCAGCGGCGAACCAGGCCACGACCGCATCGGACAGCCGCACCTGATGCCCGGTCTTGAGGTACTCGACGGCGGCGGCGAGCGCCTGCTCCGGGTCGTCGTAATGACGCTTATCCGGCACCGGCTGCGGTGGTTTCCAGGCGAGCACTGCGTAGGGAGTTGCGGCTTTCGGCATCGTGGCCCCTTCCTGACCCTGATGGGTGGTTTTCGGCCGCCTCCACGGCGGCCCGGTTTGATTCGAGTGCAGCGACGAGCAGGCGGTTCACTGAGATCCCGGTCTCGGCAGAGCGGCGCTCATACCAGCCGAGCAGGTCACTGCCCACGGGAAAGCGGATCGCCTTCGGGTTGGTCATGGTCCCCCCCTTCCTCGGTGAGCCCGGCCAAGTCGATGCCGAGCCCGGTTAGCACGCCCGGCGAGCGGCTCTCGGCGAGCACGTGCCCGCTCGGCCGCCGGACGATGATCCATGCGCCGTCGCGACCGTTGCCGGTGTGCGACAGTGCGATTACTTCGACGGTGTGGCCGTCCTGTGTGCGCCATCTCGTCACGCCAAAACCCCGGCTTGGCGCGCGAGCGCGAGCACGTCGCCTGGCACGTCGGCATAGGCGAACCCGTCGCGCCCGAGCACGACCGCCGGGCCGCGCAGGAAGTCGCCCGCCCGGAACCGGACGCCGAGCATCCGCGCGAGCAGGTCAACGCCGACGTTGGCCTTGAGCCCGAGCTGTATCCCGTCCTCGTTCACGCCGATGACCCAGTGCGAGCCGCTCACGGCGACTTCCACGACGTACCCGCCGACTAGATCGCGGATCGCCTCGAAAGTGCGCGAGCCGCCCGGAAGGCGGACAAGTGCGGCCTTTTCGAGCGGCTGGATGACGAGCGCTGACAGTTGCTCGGGGGGCGGTACCGCCGGGGGCGGCGCTGCTGGTGTTGACATTGGGGTGGTTCCTTCCGATGGCTCCGGGCGTTAACTCGGAGTGACTGACGTACGACGCAACACTACATGTTTGTGCTACTACGTGCTACACCGATCGAGAGACTCAATCTTGGTCTAAATGTGCTCGGCTCCAACGGGTAGGGGCAATAAAGACTAAGATTGGGGTGTTATACCTAGTGCCCGCCCCAAAAGCGGGCGCCAGGGAAGGAACCACCCCGATGACCCGCTTCGCCTCAGCCCTCATCCGTCACACTGACGACGTTCGCACCCGCGAGATCGCCGCCCACGAGGCCGGCAAGGTCGCCCGCGACTTCGCCCCTGTGCGCGCGCAGATCGACCGCAACATCGCCACCGCCCAGGCCGCCAACAAGCGTTACTCGCTGTACTGATCAGCCCGAGCCCCCCGCCGACCGGCGGGGGGCTTAGCTGCGTTGAAAGGAACCACCCGCCATGATTCACGACCTGATCTACTGCGCGACGTGCGACGCCACGCACGAGATGTACGACTGCCCGGCCGACCCGTTCGGCGCTCCCGAAGTGATCACCGTCGCCGAGCTGGCAGTGAGCGATTTTGTGATCACGATCCCGGCGCAGGCCGGGACGCGCGGCGCTCGCGCTAACAGCGGGATTCGCTCGATCAGCGCTGAGCACTACGACCGCTGGACCCGGCGCTCGCGCCCCCGTGGCCCGCGTATCGGCGTCGCGTCTCGCACGATCGTTTTCCACGACCCCGACCTGGCGGTGCTCGACGTGCCCAGCACGCACACCGTCACCGTTCGCCGCCTGGCGAGTGCATCATGAGGGCCGCCGTCGAGACTTACGAGCTGATCCCCGCCTACGCGCGCCTGTCGCGCAAATCGAGGGGCGGCCGGATCGAGTCGATCCCGCACCAGTTCGCGACGCTCGACCGGCTCGCCGCGTACCGTGGCGACACGATCGGCCTGCGGTTCGCCGATAAGCACCTGAGCGCGTGGGACCAGAGCGTCACCCGGCCCGACTGGGAAGCGTTCTTGGCTGAGCTGGACACCGGGCGGCACCGCGCCGCGATGAGTTACCATGCTGACCGGCTGAGCCGCAACGGGATGGACACCGAGCGGCTGCTCCAGATCGGCGAGCGCTGGAGCATCGTCCTGATCACCCCGGAGGGCGTCTATGACCTGGGCAACGGCGACCAGCGCGCTATGTTCCGGCACCTGGCCGCGATGACGATCAACCAGTCGGACGCGACTCACCGCCGGGTCAGCGACCACAAGGACGAGGCCCGGCTAGCCGGGCTCATGCGCGACGTGTACGGCGGTTCGCCGCCGGTCGGGTTCCGGCAGGGCAAGGACGACTGGGAGGTTGACCCCGAGCAGGCCGATTGGCTGCGCGAAGCTGCGCGGCTCGTGCTGGCCGACCCCGACCACCGCGTCGGCACTGCCTACCGGCAGCTCCCCGCGATCGTCACCAACCCGGCCGACCCGCGCGACCCCGACAGCAAGGGCCGCCCGGTCTCCCTCAAGATGCTGCGCGCTGCGCTCCAGCGCCCGGCCAGCGCCGGACTGATCACGAGCCGCGACGGTGAAGTGATCGGCGAGTCGGACGCGGGCGGGCCGCTCGACCTGGTGACCTACAACCGCCTTCAGCTCGTGTTCGCCACCCGGAAGGTCGGCCGCCCCGTGACAGCGGGCCGCTACCCGTTCGGGCCGGTGCTGCGCTGCGGGAAGTGCGGGAACCAGCTCACCGGGACGCCCGGCTTCCAGAAGCGCGGCTACTACTCGTGCCGGAACCCCCACCTGATCGGCGGGGTCAAGGTCGGCCCGTGCCGGGGCGTCTCGATCCCCGCGGCCGACCTGCACGAGCTGGTCCGGCTGTTCATCGAGACATGGGCCGACAGCGACGCCGCCCGCGCCGCGTTCGCCGAGCACCCGCAGACCGGCGCGCGCCGCGCCGAGCTGGACGCCGACCTAGACGACCTCGGCGCGCAGCTCGCCGCCCTCAGCGGTCGCCGTCTGCGCGAGCGCTCGCAAGTCGCCCGGCTCACCTACGACGACCTGATCGGCGAAGCCGAAGCGGCGATCGCCGCCGTTGAGGCAGAGCTGGCCGAGCTGGACCGGATCGACGCTGAGCCCGGCCTTCCCGCGTCGCTCGACTGGGAGACCATGACCGACGCTGAGCGGCTCCGGGTGCTCGCCCAGGCTGCGCGCCTCCCGATCGTCGTCCTGCCTGGTAAGAGCGGCCCCAAGCCGATGCCCGTGATCGACCGGGTGATTTTGGAGCCGCAGGGTTGACACCGGCCAGCAGCGCGAACTACGGTCAGTGACCGTGAAGGTGTTTACCTCGCATTAAACAACCGTTAGCCGGGGCGCGAGACAAGCCCCGGCCGACCAGCGGACGGTCGTAAAAGCCCCGCCATCGACCAGCGGACGGTCGTAAAAGCCCCGCCATCGCCCGAGAGCGGGAGGGCGTAAAACCACCCCGAGATCACCATCGAGCATGGGTCTTGGAGATGGGTCTTTTGGCTGCCAGCGAGCCGCTGTACGACAATGCGAAACTCCGCACCTGGCGCCGCGATGCCGGGCTGTCCCGCGAACAGGTGTGGGCCGGAACCGGCATCGGCGTCTCGTGGATATCTGAGCTGGAGCAGGGCGCCGCGACGCCGAGCCTGGCGACGCTCGTCGCGCTCGCCCGGTTCTACGGCCACGAGCCCGCCGAGCTGCTGACGGTCAGCGCGGCATGATCACCGACGAGCAGCGGGCCGACGCACGAGCGCGGTACCGCCAGCAGTTCGCTGCGCTGCCGCCCTGGAGCCCCGAGCGGGCGCGCGCCGTCGCCGCCCTGTTCGCATCGATCCGGCTGCGGATCGCGCGTGACCAGGCCCGGAAGGTTTGCAGTCCTAACCATCTTGGGAATGGGACAAACGGATCGCGAGGCCGCGCATGACTGTTGTACGTCGGAAATACGGCAAAACAGGACATGGCTACACAATCGACGGGTCCAAGGTTCCGGGGGTCACGTCGATTCTGGATAAGACTCTCCCTAAAGGCGGCCTGAAGGACTGGGCGGCGCGCTGCGCTGCTGACGAGGCGATCGACTGCTGGGACGAACTGGCCGCGCTGCGCCCGTCCGAGCGGCACAAGCGGCTGCACTACGCCTACCGGCACGCGAGCGACATCGCCGCCCGGCGGGGCACCGAAGTTCACCGGCTCGCCGAGGCGCTCAATAACGACGAGGACGTGACCCCGCCCGACGAGCTGCGCGGCCACGTCGAGGCGTACCGCGATTTCCTTGACGTGATGGGCGTCGCCCCGCTCGTCGGCGGGACCGAACTCGTCGTCGCTAGCCGGACTCACCTGTACTGCGGCACCGCCGATCTCGTGGCCGACCTGCCCCGGCTCATGCTCGGGTATCAGCAGCTCGCCGCCGCGCGGTGGCTGTTGGAGATCAAGACGAGCCAGGCGCGGATCTATCCCGAATCGGCGCTCCAGGGCTGCGGGTACGTCAACGCCGAGATTTACGTCCACCCCGACCAGCCCGACATCGAGCAGCCGATGAGCGCGCTCGGCATCGAGCGCTGCGGCGTGGTGTGGGTCAAGTCCGACGCGTGGGAGCTGCGGCCGGTCGATACCGGCCTGGATACCTGGACGTACTTCCTACACCTGCGCTGGCTGTATGACCGGCGCGACGATCCCGATACCTGGCTGGGCAGCGCGGCGGCGGCCCCGGCAGAGCTGGAGCCGGCCTAGAGGCACGGCACGGGCGCGTGTACCGAGCCCTCGGAACGCGCGCCCGCCAGCTCACCGAAATCGGATTCCCAAAATGCTGGATCGCGAGGAAGGAACCGCCCAGTGACGCCGCAGCCCATCGTAGCGGATGTGAGACCATGAGCCCCCGCAAAGAGCCCGCCGCCGAGTCGCTCGGCGCGCTGTCACTGCGCGGCTGGGCAGCCGAGGCCGAGGCCGCGGCCGGGATCGCGAAGGCGCTCGCCGGTACCGCATTCGTGCCCGATCACCTGCGCGTGTGGACCAACCCCCAGGAGCGCGACCCGGCCAAGCGGGTGCTCGACTATGAAAACACCGTCGCTCAGGTAACGGCGGTGCTGCTGGCCGGGCAGGAGCTTGAGTTCGGCCCGATGGCGTCGCTGCGCGCGTTCGTGATCATCCGGGGCACGGTCGCGCTGTACGCGATCGCCGCCCGAGCTCTGCTCCAGCGCCACGGTCACGAGATCGTCGTGGTGGAGTCCAATTCCATGCGCGCGATCGTCCGGGGCCTGCGCGCCGGGTCGGAGAACTGGCAGGAATCGACGTGGGATCTCGACCGCGCCAAGCTCGCCGGTCTCTACCCCGGCCACGTGGACGGGAACTGGCGGCGGCAGACCAAGGCGATGCTGGTCGCTCGCGCGACCGCTGAGGTGGCCAAGTGGGTCGCGTCCGACGCGATGCTTGGTCTCCCGCTGATCGCCGAGGAGGTCGAGGACGCCGAAGTCGAGATCGTCCCCGAGAGCGACGACGGCGCCGCAGCGCCCGCGAGCCCGGCGGCGGCGACGACCAGGCGGCGGGCGGGCAGCGCCCGCGCGATGCTGCCCGCAGCGGCGGGCCTGGTCACTCCGCCGCCGCCGCCTCCGCCGCCGCCGCCGGACGGCTCGTCGTCCCAGCCGCCGCCGGGCGTGCCCCGCGCCACTAAGGCGATGATCGCCAAGCTCCATGCGGGGTTGAAGGCGCTCCAGATCACCGGCCCGGATGAGGGCCTGGCGCTCGTGTCGCTGTGGGCCGGACGGAAGATCGGCAACACCCAGCACCTGACCCGCGACGAGATCACGGTAGCGCTGGAGCGGATCGACGCGCTCCGCGCCGCCGCCCAGGCCGACCACGCGGACGCCGACGTGCCGAGCCCGCGCCAGCCCGGCGACGACGAGCACCCCGCCGACGAGCACGACGAGCGGAAGGAGGAACCACCCGATGATGCCCCGGAACATGACTAGCGACGAGCTGGCCGGGATCGCGCAGCGCGCCGAACTGTTCTTCCGGTACGGCGACACGGCAGCGCTGCGCGAGGAGGATCTAGCCGACCTGATCAGGGAGATCCGCGAGCTGCACGCGCTACGGACCCGGCTGATCGGTCTCCACCGGCAATGCCTGGACCGGCTGCGCGTGCTCGATCAGGGCGTCGCCACTGAGGACATGGACCCGCCCTGGTCCGAGCTGGACTCACCATGACCGCCTCTAACGAGCTGCGCGAGCTGCTAGGCGACCTGAGCGCCGAGGTAGCGCAGACAGACGAGACTGGCCTATTCGCCCGCCTCCGTCGCTCCCGCCGCGCTCGCCGCCGACGTGTGCGGCTCGTCGCACCCGCAAGGGCACGCGACCCGAGAACTATCCCCATGACGGCCGTAGTCGCGGTGGCCCCCGATCGCGCTATGGCCATCCGGGCTGCGGCGGGGGGCGTTGACCCCGCGCTCCTCGCCGCAGCCCCCTGGCGTCGCTGCTGGGGCGGCTGCCGCCGCCTAGTCCGCGACGGTTACCAGTACTGCTGCTGGACGTGCATCTGCGCGGCCGATGGCGGCTGGACGCTGGGACCGTGGACCCCGGACGGGCGCTGGACCGACATGCACACCCAGGCGTGCGAGTCCCGGCATCTGGCCGGGTCTGCCGCCTACAGTCTCGCCGCCGCGTGGCGCGCGGCCGAGCGGAGGACAACTATGACCGTGAAATCGCGCCCCGGCTACCATCTGTGCCCCGTGCGAGTCTGCCCGCTCCAGGTTCCGAACCGCCTGCTGATGTGCGGCCAGCACTGGCGGATGGTTCCCCACGAGATCCAGGGGGCCGTCTACCGCGCCTATCGCAGCGGCCCGACCGGCTCGATCGACCTGGTGCGCGCCCAGAGCGCAGCGATCCAGGCCGTCAACGACCAGTACCCCAAGTGAGGAGCACCCCCATGCCAGATGTCAAAAACACGGCGGTACTGCCGAAGGGCGAGGGCAACGGGCTGTCAGACATCGCGGGCGCGCTCGTCGCCGAAGCGCTCAACGCTGCGCCGCTGCGGCTGCGCGCGGTGATCGCGATCGTGGCGCCGCGCCGCGTGACCGTGGACGCCAAGACCGGCGACGAGATCGCGACCGTTGAGTTTCGCCGTGTCGAGGTATTGCTTCCCGGCGACCTCGACGCGGCCGAGAAGCTGCTACGGCGCGCGCTGGAGGCCCGCTCCGGTCAGACCACCCTCGATCTCGACCTGGAGGACGAGATCACCAAGATGTTCGCCGACATGGCGAACCCGGACAGCCCCGACGACCCCGCCGACGTGCCCGCAGAGGGCGACGGCGAGGGCGACGGCGAGGACGAGCCCGGCGACGGCGACGAGCCGTGACCGGCCAATGGTTCCTGGTCAAGCCTCAAGCCGAGTGGGCCGACCAGGTGACAAACGCGCTCGCCGCGATCCGCGCCGCAAACGGCGGCATCGACCCGCCCAACCTGCAAGCGGCGAACGCCGTTGATCACGACCAGTTCGCATTGGTGATCGAGGGCATGGTAGCGCTAGGTGCCGACGTTTCGGCCGACATGATCGCGCTCGCCGGGCTCCGCGACCTAGGCGAGCTGCTATGACCGGCCGGAAGGAAGTCGATGCCGACGAGCTGCGCGCCGCCGCTGACGAGCTGCGCGCGCTGCTGCGCGAAGCCCATGAGGCGCTCAAGGACATGGACCGGCTCGTCGGCGTGTACCGCCGCGCGGCGACCGACGCCGCGGCGGCCGGGCGGAAGGCCGCCTACGACGCCGCGACCGGCGAAATGGCCCGGTTCTCTGATCATCTCCAAAGCGAGATGAACCGCTCGGCCGCCGAGTTGAACGCGGCGGTGGACCGCGCCCGGATGCAGGTAGTCGAGTCGGTGCGGCCCATCGCGGTCAGCATCGACAGCGACACCGGCCGGATCGAGGTCGAGTTTGCGGGCGGCAAGTTCGATGCGGAGATCCCGCTCCTCGCCGATCTCGCCGAGGAGGGCGCGCAGTGAACGCCGGGCCGCGCGAGGCGCGCGAGCTGACCGCGCTGGAGATGGCCCGCAACGCCGCTAGGGCGGTGCTGCGGCACGCTGACCACCAGGACCGCGACCCGCTCGGCTCGTTCATCGCGAGAGGCGGTCAGCAGGGCCACGAGGCCGCATTCCTGGCCGGGGCGATGGCGCTCGTCTCGATCGCCGAGTCGCTCGCCAAGATGGCCGACGACATCAGCTACCTCGTGGACGACGGCGGCACGCCCTACCGGACGGTCGAGGACGTTCCCCTACCGGACGAGCCGCCGTGACTTGCGCCCCGCTCGGTCGGCCCGACGACGTAGCGCTGGCGTGCACCGCGCACTCCGACGACTGCCCGAACGGGCCAGAGCCGCACGAGTACATTCCCGACGACGGGGCCGACGACGGGGCCGGGCTGCCCTGCTGCCGCCAGCCGTGGGAGCCGACGTGACGTGCGCGGCGCCCGAGTGCGGGCGGGCGCTGCCCCCCGGCCGCCGCCGGTTCTGCTCGGATCTGTGCCGGGTGCGCGGCCGACGACGCGAACGCCGGTACGACACCGACGAGTTTGCGCGCATGATCACCCGCATGATCCGCAATATGGCCGGCCGGGTGGGGAGCGCGGACATCGACGCTTTCGGCGCGCTGTGGCGGGTCCGCGCCGAGGCCGACCAGGCGTGCGCGGACGCCATCGACGGGCTCCGCGCTGAGGGGTTCTCCTGGCGCGCTATCGGCGACGCTGCGGGGCTGACGGGGCAGGGCGCGGGGCAGTGGCGACGCCGACGCGAGGAACTGAAACAAACGTTTCAGGTGGATCGATGAACCTGCCCAGCGACGATGAGGACCGGCTGATCGCCGCCGCCGAGCTAGTCGGGCGCACAGGAGCGCGCGGCCTGGAGATCGGTTATCTCCATGACGACGTGCCCGCCGAGGACGCCGCCTGGTACGCACAGGCGCAGTATCAGGGGTCGCGGATCATCGCCGAGAACTACACGAACCCGATCGAGGCGGCGGAAGCGCTCGCCGTGCGGCTGCTGACCGGGGCCAAGTGCCGGTGCGGTCGGCTCGTCGCGCTGTCGGACGACGGGGCTCTGGCGTTCCGCAAGCCGGTGATGTCGGATGGGTCACAGTTCACCGCCGAGCAGGCAGCCCAGGCGGGGCTATGCCGCTGGCGGCGGAAGGGCGCGCGGTGGAGTGCCGCGTGCATGGACGCGGGGTCAGAGAGGGGCGCCGCCAGATGAGCGCGCAACGTCGCGGGACCTACCGCGAGAAGCTGACCGCCGCCAAGCTCCGCAAAGAGGGCTACTACGTGATGGAGTCGCGCGGCTCGCACGGGCACGCCGACCTCCTCGCGGTCAAGATCGGGCAGGTGCTCGCCGTCCAGGTCAAGACCGGAGATACCGAGCTGCGCGGCTCGTGGCTTAACGAGCTGTACCAGGCGGCGGTGCGGGCCGGGATGGTGCCGCTCGTCGCTGACTTCCCGAAGCGGGGCACGCTGCGGCTGCGGCAGATCACCGGCCTGCACGTCCCGCGCTCGCAGCGCTGGCCGCTCGTGCCGTTCACGACTGACGAGATAGCCGGGCGCCCGTGATGCCGCGCGCCGAAGAACGGTTCTACAAGCTGTCGCTGACCTGGACGGAAGACCCGAAGGTGGCGCACCTGGCCCGGTTCGGCGCGGTCGAGGGGCATCTAGCCGCCCACCTGTTTAGCGAGCTGATCCGGTACAGCCGCAAGAACCTGACCGATGGCGTCGGCCCGGCCGAAGTGCTCGCGTCGCTGATGTCCGGGCTCGGCGACGAGCAGGCCCGGCAGCTCGCCGAGTACCTCGCCGATCCGGGGGAGTTCGGCCCGCTGTGCGAGCTGCGCCACGACCCGGACGGCCGAATCCTGACGTGGAAAGTGCTCGCCTACGCGAAGTGGAACGATACCCGCGCTGAGGTCCGGGCGCGGATCGAGGCGGGCCGGGCGGCGGCCAAAGTCCGGTGGGACGGTGCGGGGGGCAATGCGGATCGCAATGCGGGCCGCAATGCCCGTCGCAATGCGGATCGCAATGCGGGGGGCAATGCGGATGCCTAAGCGATCGGCAATGCGATTTCCGTACAGAGACAGAGTCAAAGACTCTGTCGGTACAGGTATCTATCAATCTGCGGGAACGTTTCGCGCGCACGCGCGGACGCACGCGCGCACGGCCACGCGCACGCGCGAGGCCCGACCATGACCGCCGACGACGATGACGAGCTGGTCTCGATGACCAAGGCGATCATGCACACCACGCACGGGCAGACCGTCAGCGACGAGCAAGCGCGCGGGATCATCGCCCTCGTGCTGGCTGGCCGACAGGTCGGCAACCCCGCGGCCTACCTGCGGCACGCGCTCGCGCAGCACGACGGCGCGCGCTACAGCCCGCCCGCCGCCGCCTCCTCGACCGCGACGCCGCAACCGGACTCGGTCGACCTGATCACCATGCGCAAGGCCGCGATGCTGCGCGACGGCGAGCCGCCCGAGGAGGCCGCCGCCCGCCAAGAGCGCTCGCATCGCGGCGCCGCCCTCGCCCGCCGGATGCTCGCCGAGCGACCGCGCTCGCTCGTAGAAGTCGCCGAGCTGCCCGGCGAGCTGCACGGCCCCGCGCTCGCCGCCGAGCAGGCCGCCCAGTCACGCGCGCTCCGCGACCGGCTGCCCGCACCACCGCCCGACGACGACGACCACCAGGACCACGACGACGACGACGACGACGACGGGGACCCGCCGCCGTTCTGAGCCCCCCTCGTGCTGACCCGGAAGGGAACCACCCGATGATGAACGACCGCCGCAGATCCCAGGCCCACCCGCTGATCCCCGACCACCGCAACCGCCTGCGTCTCCGCTTCTGGACCGGCGGGCAGCTCCGCGACGAGGTATGGCTCGACGCGGCCGACCCCGAATCGGGCGCGCTCGCCGCGTTCGTCGCCGAGTACCACCACACGCTAGCCAGCAACGCCGAAGCGCACGGCGTCGGCTGGCTCTCGGAAGTGTTCGACCCGGCCGCCCCGGAGGAGCACGCCTACGTCCGGTTCGGCACCGACATAGCCGGGATGATCGACCCCGTTCCGATGTACTGGGCGAACGGCTGGCCGACACCACGCCCGCCGAACGGCCGGGGCTAGCGTGGAGCGGGTCTGCGCGTGCGGTCACGCTCGCCAGCAGCACCGCCACTACCGGCGCGGGTCGGACTGCTCGGCGTGCGGCTGCACGCGGTTCCGCTGGCGCTGGCGGCCCCTCGTGCTCGTCGCGCTCGTCGCGCTCGTCGCGGCGTGCTCGGCAGCCCCGGCGGCGAGCCCAGCCCCGAGCCCGCGCCCGACGAGCCCGCGCCCCGCCGCCACGCTGGCAAGCTGCGCGTGGTACACCCCCACCACGCAGACCGGGCAACAGGTCATCGTCGCCGTGACCGGCCCGGCGTGCCTGACTCACGCGCTGATCGCGTGGATCGCCGACAAGACCGGCAAGCCGTGGGCATCGACCACGCTGCGGATCGGGACTCACACCGGCACCGAGTTCGCGCAGGCCCTCAAGGGCGGGACGACCGTGCAGATATTCGAGGACGGCACGGCGCTCGCCACCCAGGCGACCGGCGGCTACCTCGCCGACGACATGTCCGCCGCCGGGTGGATCGTGGAACCGCCCACCGCCCCGCCGCCGAGGAGCTGACCCCCCCTTGCCCGCCCCCTTGCCCGCCACCGCCCCACCGGGGCAGACTGACGCCGTGCCCCACCGCGCCCCTACCGGGTGCCCCGTACCGGGCTGTCCGCTCGTCCGGGGTTCCGGTTGCCCCAACTGCCCGCCGCCCCAGCGGTGGGCTGCGGGCGCACGTGGCCGGATCATGCCCCCCGGCTGGACCGGGACGCGAGCCCGCATCCTGGCCCGCGACGGGTACTCCTGCGTGTGGGATGGCTGGCCCGCCACGGAGGTCCACCATCTCCAGCCAGGCGCAGAGGCGGACGAGTACCTCGTGAGTCTCTGCGCTGACTGCCACTCGGCGATCACCACAGCCCACGCCGCAGCGGCGCGAGCTGGCGTCGTCGCCGCGCCTCCGTGGCCGCCGCCGAACCGCGCGGGGGCGGCAGCGGCCACGGCAGGCGGCACACGGGCGCGTGGCCGCGCCCGTGGGGTGGGGGGTGACCCCTCGCCCGGGGCGAGGGGCACAGCGGCACTCGTCGCCGCGCGAGCGCGGCCCGGTTTTCCGGTTTTTGCCGGCCGCCGATTCGGCGGTGCGGCGGAATCCGGCGGTCCGCCGTGACGGCGGCGGTCTCGCCGCTCGGCGAGGTCGTGATCATGCCGCTCGCGGACATGATCCCGTACCCGGCGAACGCCCGGAAGATCACCGACCGCGCCGTCCAGCAGACGGCGCTGTCCCTCAAGTCGTTCGGCTGGCAACAGCCGGTCGTGCTCGACCGCGAGCGCGTGATCGTGGTCGGTCACGTCCGGCACCGCGCCGCGCGGTCGCTCGGCGAGACGCACGGCCCGGCGGTGATCGCCGCCGACCTGACGCCCGCGCAGCTCCGCGCCTACCGGATCGCCGACAACCGCACGCACGATTACACGACGTGGGACTACACGACGCTGGCCGCCGAGCTGGACGGGCTCGGGCACGAGTTTGACGGCGTGCTCGACCTCGCCGACTGGGGCGCGCTGATCGCCGCTTTCGAGGCCGCCGGGAACGGTGAGCGCGACCTGAACCAGCGCACGAGCGGGCGGGTGCAGGCGCTCACCGGCGGCGGCTACACCGTGACGGTCGTGTTCGCGTCGCGCGACGACGCCGACCGGGCCGGGCCGGATCTCCTCGCCGTCAACGGAGTGGTCGATGTCCGTTTCTCCCGCTGACGTGCTCGCCGGAATCCTGCCGGTCGTGGTCTCCGGTACCCGCCCGCTGCTGACCCAGCGGCCCACCGCGCGGTTCCTGGCGGCGCTGCACGGCGTCACCCGCGACCCCGTGTGGGCGGTGCGCGACGACGAGGCCGGGGCGTACGAGAACGACGGGCACGAGATCGCCGCCTATCCGGCGGACTGGGCGCGGGAGTGGGCCCGCGACCACTGGACCGACATCATCCCGTTTGACGGGAACTACACCGGGGCGTTTCCCGGCCGCGAGCACGCTTGCCGCCTGGCCGCCGAACGGGGCTGCTGGGGAGTGCTCCAGCTTGACGACAACATCACGCGGATCGACTGTTTCGTGAGCCGGGGCGCGGCGGTGCGGGTGACGCGGCGGCACGGCGGCCTGGCGCTGTTCGCTGACATCCTCGCGGCGGTGGTCCGCTCGACCAACGCAGCCTCGGCCGGCGCGTATCTCGACGCGGTGAACCCGCGCACCGAGGCGGGGATCTTCGCCCGGACGGGGTTCCCCTATTCGCTGTTCATCGAGCGCGCCGACCAGGCCGACCGGCCGCCGTGGTGCGGGCCGTGCGAGGACGATATCGTGCACGGCTTCCAGTACGGCACATCCGCCGAGCCGGTGACCGCCGCGGTGGTCGTCCCGCTGCGGTACGCGAAGGAGTCGGGCAGCTCCAAGGGGCTGCGGCTCCAGTACGACGCGCGCCGCTCGGTGGGGCTCCAGCGGATGCACCCCGAGGGCGCGCGAGTGATCATCTGGCGCACGAAGGTCAACGGGCAGGGCGGCCCGCGCGTGTTCCACAAGATGACGCCCGACGCGATCCGCACCCCGCTCGTGGTGCTCGACCGGGAGCTGTACGACGCCGCCGCCGCGCAGATGGCCGCGATCGCCGCCGAGATCGCCGACGAGCGCCGCGCGGACATCGCCCGGCGGGTCGCGTCCCGCGCGGTCGCGGCAGGGCGCACCTGATGGGCAAGCGCGGCCCGGCCCCGGTGCCGACGAACCTCCGCCTGCTGCACGGCGAGACGCGCCCGAGCAGGATCAACCGCGACGAGCCGAAGCCCCGCGAGCTGTCCCCGCCGAAACCGGAGTGGCTGTCGAGCGCGGCGGCTGAGGAGTGGGACCGGGTGATCCCCGACGTGATCGCGATGCGGTCGGCGCGGGCGGTCGATGCCTCGGCGCTCGCCGCGTACTGCGAGGCGGTCGCCCGGTTCCGCACCGCGTCACAGGTCGTCGCCGTCGCGGGGCTGATGATCAAGGACCGGGACGGGTCGCTGCGCCGCAACCCGGCGGTATCGCAGGCGCGCGACGCATCGGCCGAGATGCGATCGTGGGCGCGGGAGTTCGGATTCACCCCGGCGGCGCGGCAGCCGTTGCGGATCGAGCACTCGGTAGGCGCTGGCCTGGCCGCCGAGCGATTGCTGTCGTGACCGGCACCCGAGCCCCGGCCGCCCTGCCGTGGGGCAGGCAGCCGGGGCCGGGCCGCCGACAACTGTAACCCACGTCACCGCGAACCTCTCGGCGCCAACGGAATGCCTACCGAGGGTAGGCGTTTAAGCTAGTGCACGTCACGCACCGTGACGAGCGAGACACCGGAAGGGAACCACCCATCATGACCGACATCACCACCACCACCGAGACCGCCGCCACCGAGACGCCGACCGACGAAGTGGCCGCCAAGCGCGCTCGCAAGGGCACCCGCGCCGACCGCCAGCACGAGCTGAACCAGGCCGCCCAGGGCGACGACGCCGCGCAGGGCGAGTCCCTGAGCGACGACGAGCGCGAGCAGCTCGCCGCGCACACTGCGCAGCTCGCCGCGAACGCTGACGAGCCCGCGCCCGTTCGCGCGACCTGGAAGCAGCACGGCAACCCGACCGGCGGGTTCGTGTTCTTCGGCACCGCCGTCAAGTCGCCCGCCGACAAGGGCGTCAAGGTCGGCAAGATCGAGACCGACGCGCAGGGGATCACGCTCAAGTCAGCGAACGGCCGCGCGATCGAGGGCGGCGCGTTCGGCAGCGCCACCAAGTTCTGGGCGGTCGTGCCCGCCGACGCGCCGCGTAAGAGCGACGTGCCGACGAGCACCCCCAAGGCGGGCGGGCTCGCGAAGCTGCCCGCCGAGAAGCTGACCGCCCCCGCTGGCTACGTCGTCAAGTGGCCGCACGGCGGGTACGACCTGCTCAAGAAGACCGACAAGGACGCCGCTGGCGCTGCGTGGCTCGTGCGTTGCAACTACCACGGCACCACGAAGGAAGTCGCGAGCGCCAAGGAGGGCGACGGGCTGGGCAGCAACGCCGGGCGCCCGAGCTGGTGCGCGAAGTGCAAGGCGCACGCTGAGCAGCTCGCCACGGCGGGCGCGAAGTGAGCACCCCGCAGCACGAGCCCCAGGGGGCGGCGGCAGCCGCCCCCTTCGGCGTGGCGAGCGCGCGACTCGCGATGGAAGTCGTGATCAACGGCACCGACACGAATCGCTGGCACGCCTACGGGCTCACGTGCAACCCGTTCCCGCAGCTCGGCCGCGCCGAGTTCGCCGCCGGGGAAAGGCAGATCGCCAGCCTCGACGGCGACCCGGTACGCGGGCCAGAGGACATCCGCGAGCGGCTCGCCGGGTTCGCCCCGGCGTTCATAGAGGGCGTGATCGAGCGCTGGCAGCCCGGCGAGCGGGTCGCGTTCCTGATCACGTTCCCCGACCGATAGATCGATTCCACGGAAGGAACCACCCGAAATGAAACGCACTACCTGGCCCGTCCGCTATCTGACGGACGAGACCGCCCAGCCGCCCAGGCGGCAGGAGGTCATCACCCGCAGCCCGAGCGCGATGGCGTTCTGGCTCGGCGGCACTTACGACCGCCCGGAGCACGGCTGCGACGCCTGCCTGGTCGGCGCGTGGGCCGTGATCAGCATCACGCGCCCGGCTGGCGTGATGCTGCCCGTGTTCATCCACTACGACCGCGCCGCCGGGGCGCTGCCATTCGAGACGTGCGGGCGGCGTTACGCGCAGCTCGGCGAAGCGATGGAGGGAGCTGTCACCGATGCCTGACTACGACACGACCGGGCACGTGCCCGGCTGGGTCCACGCCAGCGACGGCGGCGACGAGCCCGCCGAGGACCGCGACCAGACCGGCCGCGACGAGCGCGGCGACGAGCTGTACCGCGAGCACGTCGAGGGGTTCGGCGAGCTGGACGAGCAAACGCAGCTCACGCACCTGATCGAGCACGGCTACTGGATCCGCGAGCTGCGGTTGATGGACGACGAGCACCGGGCCACGCTGCACGGCGCGACCCACAGCACCGGCACCCCGGCGGGCAGTCCGCCGGATCTCGCCGACCTCGCCGACCGGGCGGTCAAGATGGCCGCCGGGATGCGCGAGCACGTCCACGCGGGCGACTGGGCCAGCGCGTACGGCGCGGCGGACTGGCTCGCCGACTACGCCGAACAGATCGAGTCGCACGTCTGGGCGGCGCACCCGGACGCCCGGCCCGAGAACTGGTAAGCACGACGCACCCCTGACGGGGGCGCTGGCCCGGCTGCGGGTCTGCGCCCCCGTTTCGGTTGCCGGACCCCGGCCGCCGGGTGCAGACTCCAGACGTGAGCGACGAGCCGGGGTTCCGCTGCCCGCGCTGCGGGATGGTGAGCCGCGATCCCGACGACATGCGCGAGGGCTATTGCGGCGCGTGCCATGACTGGACGGGCTCGATCCTGCTGGCCGGCCGGGTGCTGTCGCCGGGGGAGACGCTCGCCGAGGCGATGCGGGGCGCCCTCGAGGTAGCGTCCGCGATGTTCGCCGAGCAGCTCGCCGACATCGGGCGGGCGATGATGGGCGCGGGGATCGTGCCGACCGCGGGGGTCCGCGAGGGGCGCGGTGATCCGTCCGGCGATCCGCCGCTGAGCTGCGGCGGGGGTACCTGGCGGCCGGAAGGAACCACCCGAACCGGGCCGCCAGGCACGGCCGGAGCATAGCAGCGCCCGCGACGCGATCGTGTGGAGATCGTGTGGAGTTTTCACGCCGGTAACCGCCCGGTCAGATCGCGGCGCGGAGAGCGATTCTAAGCCCCTCGGTCGCGCTGCTGCACGATCACGCCGGGGAGCCCCTGTTCGCCTGCCTCTGTGCGACTCCGCAGGGGCGCAGGGGTGCTCCGTGACCTGCCCCTAGGTGATGATGAGCTATGGCTGACCGACGCCGGTTCCCGCCCTGCCGACGCACCCTCGACGGCGCGGTCTGCCTGCGGCGCGGCGATCACTTTTGCGAGCCGCGCGCCGATCACGCGATGGCGTTTTTCACCGAGCTGCTCGTGCACACCAAAGGGATCTGGGCGCGGCGCGCGTTCATCCCCGCGCCGTGGGAGGAGCACGAGGTCATCCGCCCCCTGTTCGGCTCGGTCGTGTGGGACCCGACGTGGGGCTACGTCCGCCGCTACCGGGAGCTGTACCTCAGCACCGGCCGCAAGAACGGCAAGACCGAATTGCTGGGCGGGCTCGTGCTGTACCTGCTGGTCGCGGACGGCGAGGAGGCCGCCGAGATTTACGGGCTCGCGCTCGACAAGGACCAGGCCGCGCTTGCCTACACCGCCGCCGCGCGGATGGTCGCGCTGTCGCCCGTGCTGGCCCGCCGCCTGGGCGTCGCGCTCGGCGCGAAGCGGATCTATGACGAGCGCACCGCGAGTTTCTTCGTGGTGGCCGCCGGGGACGCGCTCGGCGCGCTCGGCACCGGCCCGCACGCCGCCTACATTGACGAGCTGCTCACCCAGCCGTCGCGCGAACTGTACGACGCGATCAGGACCGGGTTCGGCACCCGCGCCCAGCCGCTCATGATCCTCGTCACGACCGCCGACAACGACCCCGCCGGGTTCGCCGCCGCCGAGCGGTCATGGTCCGAGCGGGTCGCCGAAGACCCGGCGCTCGACACGTCGCGGCTCGTCGTCATCCACGCCGCGCCGAAGGACGCCGACTGGACCGCCGAAGAAACGTGGGCGATGGCGAATCCCGCGCTCGGCGACTACCTCGACCCGCGCATCCTGCGGGCCGAGTGCAAGAAGGCGATTAACAACCCGGCGGAGGAGCGCGCGTTCCGACAGTTCCGGCTCAACCAGCAATCGGTGCTCGCGGGCCGCGCGATCGAGCTGGGCGCGTGGGACTCCGCGCCCGCGTCGCCGCCCGAGCTGGCCGGCCGCGCGTGCTATGCCGGGCTCGACCTGGCGAGCACGATCGACCTGGCGTCGTACGCGCTCGACTTCCCGAGTGACGACGGCACCCATGACGTGCTCTGGCGGGTGTTCGCGCCCGCCTCGGCGCTGCCGGTGCTCGACCGGCGCACGGGCGGCAAGGCGTCGGCGTGGGCTGAGGCCGGGCTGATCACCGTCACCGAGGGCGACGTGATCGATTACGGCGCGATCAAGGTCGCGCTGCGCGCCGACGCTGAGGTCTACGACCTGCGGGAGATCGCGTTCGACCGCTGGGGCGCGACCCAGCTATCGACGGACCTGATTGACGAGGGGTTCCCGCTGATCCAGACCGGGCAGGGGTTCGCGTCGATGTCCGGGCCGACTAAAGAGCTGCTGCGGCTCGTCGCCGCCGGGAACTACCGCCACGGTCACAACCCCGTCGCCCGCTGGCAGGCCGGGAACCTCGTGACCCGAGCTGACCCGGCCGGGAACGTCAAGCCGGACAAGTCCAAGAGCGCCGACAAAATCGACTCGATCGTCGCCGCGATCATGGCACTTGACCGCGCGATAAGGCACGCTGGCGGGGAGGACGACTACGCCGCCGCCGGGTTCTGATCGGAGGACACCGTGAGCGAGCCGCTGTTGGTATCGGACGAGCTGCGCGAGCTGGACGAGCTGCGCGCCCGAGCGTCGCGCAAGCTGGACCACCAGGCCCGCCGCGCCC